>TARA_R110002049_G_scaffold113040_2_pt1 | contig 35436 bp, 38 predicted proteins | sample TARA_R110002049 | Tara Oceans TARA_R110002049 (sample SAMEA4396941) | marine metagenome | biome: Polar Biome; feature: [SRF] surface water layer (ENVO:00010504); material: water (ENVO:00002006), including particulate matter (ENVO:01000060) such as... | depth 5 m
GCGTCCATCACTTTGTTTTATTTCAATGTTTTGGTAGTTATGCTGTTTTAAAATATCGACTATGCGCTGTCGTTCTTCTATACGCTCAACTCCTTCTATCATATCTATTCGACCATTTTTCTTTATAATTTTCAAGGACTGAAATTTTTCATTTCGTATCATTTCAATCATCTGCTTTTCTTCTAATGTTAACTCTTCAAGAGATCCATTTTCTATTATATGATTCATATCGCTCGATTAACTTTTAGCTTCTAATAATTCCCTTAATAGTGAAACTTCACTCTTTAAGGCATCATCAAGTTTGATTCTGGTATCTTTTAACTCAATTCTTACAGATTGCAGTTCCTCTTTGAAATTATTTCTAACGTCTTTTAGTTCTTCGGATTTTTCATGTAGCATCTTTTCTAGCCTTCTTACTGATGCTTTTGGCTCGGCTTGGATTTTAGAAACGATGGTAAGGAACTGTTGAACACGTTCCGTATCGATTTGGGCTATAAAATTGTTAATCATCGAGTTTACTTCAACAACTTCTAATACTGTATTTTGAGAACCAGATTCTGCTTTATTAACGCCTTTTATTTTGCCTTTTCCTGCGTGAATATTGAACGTATGAGCTCCAGAACTATGAATACCGTTTCCTTTGACTGAGACATTTGTGATTGTTGGGGGTTGATATTGAAGTGTAAAGTTTTCATTATAGAAATAATTCATATCTACATTAAAATGTTTGGCAAAATTGATAAGTGCTATATGTGGTATATGCTTAGATCTACTCCTTACAGCAGATATAATACTTCTATTAGATGGATATACTAGTCTGCCAATAGCACTATCTCGAATGGGCTTTATCCCTAATTCAGTATTTACAGCGATGACTTCATCTACTGCTTTCACAAATTTTTCATCAATAGTATCGTAAAGAGGATTTTGTTTCATAAGATTATTGGTTATCAGCTATTTGTGATTTCGATTTCATATTATTTCTAAATTTTTTAGTAATTATTTGTTTATTAGACTGCAATATTACATATATTTGGCATCAAATAATAATAAAACGATGTTTAATAATGAATTATTTTAGATTTCGTTGTTAAATAATTTAATCAAAATTGCCAATGTATTTACAAGAAGATGTAAAAATGATCATCCAAAAAATGGAAAAACTATTTGATAGTCCAGTTGGTATCATTTCAAAAAAGACAGGAATATCAAGACCAACAGTTTCTAAGTTTTTCAATCAACAGACCTTAAAACCTAGCAGCACGGAAACAATTTATGAGCTGTGTTTGGATCTCATAGAAGAAAAAGAAAAACAACGTAAAAGGACTCTTGAGCGTAAAAATGCCATATTTAGTCAGTCTTAAAATTTTATGTCATTATCATTTATTATTGATGCTAAAAAAGCACAACATACAGACTTCCAGTACAGACAGCCAAAGGCTGATTACTGGCTATTGCTACCACAATGGCCATCATACAATATTCAACTGCGTTCCGTTCGTTAGATAATTACGTTCTACAACATAACGCTAGTACAAAAGACCTCTCTTCTCATATAAGGCAGGCAATGATTTTAACCGCTAGGGAAATCATAAAAATTTACTCACTCTCACTACTTAAAGCAAATAGCGTTGAGGCTGTAGATTTTCAAAATCTACCTCCTTTAAAGACTAATAATGTACAATTGTCTAAGTGCGCTAAGGCAAGTACGAGAACAATCCAAAGACATCTTAAGCGTCTGATTGCAGCTAATATCATCACTAAAAAGATATGGCACGGTAGCAACTCTGGCTATGATCTTTTTATCAATCCAAACATCTTGTTAATAGGTGGTGTAAAAGCTGTTAATAGCTTCAAAAAAGAGCCTTGTTCTAAAGATTCACAACTAATTAAAAATCAGTTTTTTAAAAAATATACAACGCCAACTTGTCCTCATACAGATACTAGTAACAATGGTTACATAAATAATATAATAATAGGCGTTCATAACTTGAAGACTAAAGCAAGTTCGTTACCTCTCACGTCTGGATATGCGTCACGCAACGCTACAGGTAACACTTTTACAGGATACACAGGCAAAATAGACCCTATAAAAAATAGTGATGCAGGGGAAATAGAGCGGATAAAACGAGTCACAGATCAAACTAGCGCCGAAATTTCGGGCGTTGATCAGGCTCGTTCCGCTTCCCTATCATTCTACATTGGTTCGTTATGGAAACTAGCGAGAAATACTATTTACAAAGAACATTATCTAACACAAAGTCAAGAAAAAAAAGCAAAAGAACTACTATTTCTATGGTACAATCCTGTTTCTGATAAAAAGATGGCAGATGTGCATCAAGTCTATATTGACCGCATTGGGCTGGTACAAAAATACATTGCCAAGAATCCAGAAAAGCGTTACGTCCAGCTACCAAACAAATATTTTGACCCTAAAAATCCGTCTGGATTTACAGGTACGAGAACCTGGTACTATCAGCAAAAAAGAAGGGAGTTTGAAGTCCAAATGAAGCTCATTTTGCACGCACAAACACGCCGATTCCTGAACAATGAGAAAAAAGAAATCGCAAAACAAAAACCTCGATTAGAGTTGTTTAGGTCTTGTGAAACACGATTAGGTAAACTAGGCAAACCAGAACTAGTTGATGCGTTTCACGCTTCAGTTTTAAATCACTCTACACACAAATTTTTACAATTTAACACATAAAATATGAATCCATTAAGGAAAAAAAATGGCTCTTTGGGCAAAAAACTCAAGGGAGCTCTAACAGATTTATCCGTCGATATTTTCGGCTATGAAAAGATGGTTACAAAAAACATCATCAATCAAACAGGGGGCTTTTCCGAGCGTTTGCAAATACCGCAGGAGCGACTTTATATAAGGATTTTTCAAAAAGGTCATATTATAAAGTCATTTCTCTATGACCAAAGCAAACCAATTATTGCAATACCTACTGGAGAGCTTCCTTATTTCTTTATGGAAGAGCAATTGGCTTCATTAGGCGACTATAAAAATAAGGTCGCATTTAGTATTAAAAAATATCTCAAAGAATTTTCAGACGCTAATCGTATTGATGAAGAAAGTGTTTGCATCTGGATTCACGTAAAAGACAACAAAGTTAACGTGAGAGCTTTTCAAGGCGAAGAATTTATTAAAGCATTACCTCTTAATTCACTAATTAAGTATTTTAAATAATGGCACAAAAAAAAGGATGGAAACTAGGACAAGATTCGTTTACAAAAATGATCGTCTGGTTTAAAGACGGAAACGTAAGAACGATGTATTCAATAGATTGGAAACATAAACTTTCTAGAACTATAAGCAAAGAAACTGGACTAGCACGTTTTAGAAAAAAAATAAAAGAATATGGTCCACTAGCAGGAACTATTGAGATATATGATAAAGCAACTGGATTACGAATTGCAAAATTCTATGAAGGTATTGAGAAACCTCTTGAAGACACAAAATAATGAGAAGCATAAAAGAACTTCAACAAAGACTTAATCCTAAAAATAGTTTTGAGCAACGATTTAATATAGAGAAAGATGATAAAATACACTTGCTGTATGTGAGTCCGCGATTAAACGCAACCGGATATTATAGAATGATTGCGCCAGCTGTGGAAATTAATAAAACGACCACACATAAAGCAATTGTAACAAGCATCGAAATTTATGACTTTTCGAGTCGTTTATCTGACTTTGTAAATCAGCTGGATGAGCGTTTAATTACCTGGGCAGATTATATCATATTTCCACCACTTTTTAGTGATGTAAGTTATCTCGTGAAGGCAATTAAAATTCTAAATCCAACCATACAGCTCTTAATGGATGTCGATAATAACTATTTTTCGGTACCAAATACTTTTCCTCTTTCGCGAAAGCTGACTCAAGAGAAATTACAATCATTCCAGTTTAACTTAGGTTTGATGGATTTGGTTACCGTGGCAAATAAACCATTTCAAAATTTCCTTCAGCGTTTGATTGATGATCGACTTGAAAATACAAATACACTTGTGCAGCACATTCCCTCATTAGTATCAAGATACGGTTATGAAGAAATGCTACCAATACAAAAAAACAAAACTGGTAAATTACGTATTGGAATCATTAAACCAACTGAAGAAGATTTGCTATCTCTTAAGGAAGTTCTTTTTCTTTTGAGAAAAACTTTTGAAGATAAAATTGAGATTATTTACTTTGGAAAGCCTCACTCCTCCAAAGAAGCAGCAAAACTTTTGAAGGAAATAGACTGTGAAATTCACAACTCAGTTTCATTTCTTAACTATTTTGAAAAGCTTAATAGTTTACAACTTGATGTAGTGTTGCTTCCTAGTAGAGAAAGTCTTTTTAGTCGTCATCAAAATAATCAGTTATTTTTGGAGCTTTCTGTTTTTGGGATTCCAGTTATTGCCTCGATTCATCATCCTGCGAAACTACTTATTAAGGAAGGCGAAACTGGATTTATAGCAAATGAGCTACCCGAATTGATTGAAACGGTTCAACTTTTTATAACTGATAAAGAACTAATACAGAAAATGTCTTCGTCATTGATTAAGGACGTCTGGAGAAACGCAAGCTATTCAGCTAAAAACCGTAAAGAATTTACTTCAATGTTTATTTAAAAATAAGCCCTGAAATTGTATATATTCAGTTTCGGGGTTTTAAGAAATGTACCTGTGAAATCGTATCAATTTATCCCACCCATAAATTCAAAACCTTTACCATTCCTAGGATTACCCATTTTAAGCAATTGTCAAAATAATCCCAACGTGCCAAACGACAATTCCTCACAGTCAATACAACTCCTCACAAATCTATATTTATCCTAAATCAAAAAGAAAACGACCTTCCTTAGCAAGTAGTTTTCCTATTCAGGATATAGATGCAATTATCGATTACAGAGAACGAAAAGAAAAACGGAATAGAATTACTATTCAATGAAAACCTACCCAAAGAGTTTTCGATTTTCCTAAGGGAACTGGGCTTTAAGGAACATAATAACGAGAAAAACAAGTGGTATGCAGATGCACATCCAGCCTACAAAAGTTTTGCTACTTCCTTAGCGATGGCGTTTTCTAATGGGGACGATTGGCAAACTGTGAACGTCTATCCATCGTTTCAACCTTCCTTAGAAAACATTGATAAAAGCAACTTCAGTTTTGTTACCATTTCATATCGAGGCGAGCAAAAGGCCGAAAAGGAAGAATACGTTTTATTCGACTCTTACAAGAAGGTCGCTTTAGAAATAGCTACTCGATTTGCTATTATGAAATACGGAGACGATTTACAACACGTCGAAGTCTCTCCTAGAAATTATAAGCGCAAAGCTCGCATTCTATATGACAAAGAGCAAATTATTTATCGTATAGAAAGCGAAGAGCAAATAAAAAAAGAAAATGAACCTGCTAAGGAAGTGGAAAATGACCTTCTTATAGAAGATAGCAACACTCACGAAGAAACAACTCTTGAGACAATGAATAGCGAAGAGCAAATTAAAAAAGAAAACGAACTTGCTAAAGAAGTAGAAAATGAGCTTCCTGCAGAAGATAGCAAAACTCAAAAAGAAACATCTCTTGAGAAACCGAATAAAGAAAATGAATCTGGTTACAAAACAGATGTAGAACGAAAACTCTCAACTCGTGAAATTTTAATCGAGGTCATTAACAAGCTTCGCAAAGTTGAAGAAACACTTGATGGCGAAGATGAAACTATTCTTGCGACATCAGTAATGGATTTTGAAGATGCAATTGAGCAAACTGGAAATACACGTTTTGAAAATGAACTTTTTAAAGCATTACAGAATTTTCAAGATTGGATGTACGACCTTACATTTTCTATTCGCACAATGATATTAATGGAGGTCAACCGACTGAATCAATCGCTTGACCTTCCATTATTTCCTTTAAAGAAAGACGTTCCGAAATCGCTTTCAGTTTCTAAAGACATTTTCAGTCGAGACCACATAGTTCCCAACGTATTAGTTCCTGTAAAAGCAGGCGAACCTTTTCAATCTGGTGGTTTAAATCTAGGAGATGCCAACTTTATTAGAATGAAGTTTAAGACACTTCATCAACTTACAGATGATACCATTGACCAAGCTTCTGGACTAAATCTTTTCCGATTATCACAAATGGCACATCCTAATGATTACGGAATTAGTGTTAATCGTTCCACAGTATTGAGTGAATGGGAAAATCGAGGTCAAGAAGCGTTTGAGGAAATTGGCTTTCCTACGGATTTAGACTATCCGTATGTAAATATTCACGTAGGTTATAGAAGTGTTTCAACGTTAGCGTCTCAACTAGGTACTTATGACGGTAGACATAACTGGTGGTCTGCGGTTGAACATTCTAGACCTATTGCAAATTTAGAACGTGGCTTACAAGTTTGTGATGAATTGTTATTAGAACTAGTAGAAAAGAAGACAGAATTTAATAATCCAAAAACAGGTAAACCTAAAAAAGACAAAACCTCAAAAGATGCAATCAACGATATAGAATGGGGAATGAAGCGTATTGAAGCTTCTAAACAAACCATTCAAGATTATATCGATAAAGACAAGGAAGAGCAAAAACTACCTTCCTTACCTGAATCTGAACCCGAACCTGAAAAGCAAAAAAGTAATTCCAAGAATGATTACATAGATCGAGTCATAGCTGCAATGCATACCGCTTTCGCAAAAGGGCAACGCCTATCCAAAAAGAAAGTTGAAGCTATAAAAGAAGAAACAGGAACGCCTAGTTTAGGAATGCTTTGGGAAGCAGTAGAACTAAGTTGGTTGTTATGGTACAAAATGCTTTACAAAGAACCAATACCATTTGAAGCACGACTTAAAAAGATGGTGCAATTCTGGAATAACGTACAACCAACATACGCTTATTCAGACAGTAGCAAAGAACTCTATAAGCAATATTCAACACCTTGTCCTATTGGTGCTATCGTTGCTCAATACACAGGAATGGATGAAGCCGAATTCATTTTTGAACCAAGTGCTGGAAATGGATTATTACTAGTTGGTGCAAATCCAAGAATCACGCACGTTAATGAAATTGATAAAAGCAGAAAACAATCTTTAAAACACCAAGGTTTTGGTCGTATTACATCAGAAAATGCTGCTGAACCATTTCCAGAAATGATGAACAAGGTGCACGATGTTGTTGTGACTAATCCACCTTTTGCACGCTGGGAAGCTTCTAAGTTTGATAAAGAGCGCATCGCCAATAAATATTTCAACAAACAACGAGGTATTGCCAATCATATTCGATTGGAACACTTAATGGCTGGACTTGCCTTGCATACGATGAAAGATGATGGCAAAGCAGCAATCATAATTATGGGTCACGTGTATTTTGGCGAAGATGGACTCTTTGCAAAATACAGACCGTTTTTCAACTGGTTGTACCGTCACTACAAAGTGGACGACATTATCAATATGAATAGCTATAAGCTCTATAACAAACAAGGCGCAGTAACTAAAACGATGCTTATTCTGGTTGGTGGACGTAAATCGACACCATCAGGAGTAGCACCAAACAAAAGTGAACAACCACATTTAGAAAATATGGTCGAGACTTTTGAAGATCTCTGGGAAGAAGTCAAGCTTCACATAAAACCCAATATAAACACCATCATAAAACAACTAAAAACAGCACGTTCAAAATGATTTATTTCAATAACCAATTAATGCCAAATGATACTAGCGCAAAGTTGTATCTAGTCACAAACACCAAACCTTTTGAACGCTATGAAGATCACGAAGCAGCCATTTACATTCAACTTCACGAATTGGTGGAACACGCTTTTGCAAAAGGCGAAAACCCAATTGCTCTTATTGAAGATTATTTGGAGTTGGTCTATACTGAAGGGAAATCAGTAGCAGAAATTGCAGACTTTCTTACCAATACAGATAAGATGCAACTCGCACTTTGGACACTCAAAGAAAGTTGGGACAAATTAGATGAAACTGCACCACAAGATTCTTTGCTTTATGGAAGTGGTTTAGACAAAGAGGAAGCCATTCAAATTTATTCAGAAATCACACTTCGCACATATCTCGAAGCTTTAGCACTACACAAAAATGAATAATCAAGAACTTAAAATTGAAGAGGCAGAATTTAAGCAAAATACTGCCGAAGTTGCAAAGTTAGCTACGCAGGAAAGTGCTCTAGTTCCTTATGTTCCAAAATCAAAAGCACCATACCGAATGAATACTCTCATACCGAGAAATATGGCTTTTGAGGTTCAGAAATCATTGAACATCATTGTTAAAACTCAAGGAAATATAGATAATTATGTGCGTAACCAGCTCAAATATGAATCGACCAAACAACTTTGGAAAGGTTTAGGTGCGGAACAAGTAGATGCAGTCGGTTTATATCTCAAACAATTTGAGAATGAACAAGGCATTATTATAGCAGACCAAACAGGAATTGGTAAAGGTCGGCAGGCTGCTGCTGTTATGCGACACGCAGTTATGCAAGGCTATCTTCCAATATTTTTCACTAAGAAACCAGACCTATTTACAGATATGTATCGCGATCTCAAAGCTATCGGTTTTGATAATATCAATCCATTTATCGTAAACACAGATACCAATGCAAAAATAAAAGATGCAGATGGTAATGTGGTTTTTAGTCCAATGAATTGTAAAGCACAAGCTGATCTTATTGCCAATGAAATTGAATACCCAACTGAGAGTCCTGAATCAATTGAATATCATAAAAAGATAGGTAAGAAATTACCAGATCCAGACAAAGTTCCAACAGTCAAAATACCGCTAACCTTAGACCACTTGCCTTTGGGTTACGATATGATTTTTGCCACCTATTCACAGGTGCAATCTGCACATCCTTATAAACGAATGTGGATAGAGAAAATGGTCCTCAATGGTATTGATGGTAGCAAGAAATTCAAGAAATGCATTTTCATTTTAGATGAATCACATATGGCTGGTGGTTTCGATTCTATAATTGGTACTTGGATGCGTGAAGTTTTACCTAGCACAAAAGCCTGTTGCTTTCTTAGTGCCACTTTTGCCAAATATCCAGAGGTAATGCCTTTTTACGCAAAGAAAACAGCTATTGCTGAGACTGGATTAACAGATTCTAATTTTGTTCGTGCAATGACGAGTGGTGGATTAGCGCTTCAGGAAATTGTAGCCTCTAACCTTTCAGAAAGTGGACAACTAATAAGACGTCAACGTTCTAACGAAGGTATCAATGTAGATTATATCAAGTTAGACCAAGAACCACAACGCAGTAAAAGTCGTGAGAGTGTTAATCGTATTATCACTTTAATGAATGAAGTGGTTGCTTTTGAGCAAGAATTTGTTGCACCACTCTTGGCAGAAGTCCACTCATCTGCAAAAGCGCAAGGCGAGCATATGTCTTCTAAACCTAGAAGTCTTGGTGTAAAACAATCGCCTTACTTCTCACGTGTATTCAATATTATTGACCAGATGCTATTTGCATTAAAAGTTAAAGATATTGTAAAGCATACCATTAAATTATTGAAAGAAGATAAGAAAGTAGTCATTGCTTTTAAGTCCACAATGGGTGCTTTTCTGAAAGACTTAAATCTAGTAAGTGGAGATATGATTCCTAACGAACAACTAGATTTCACGAGGACTTTGGTAAAAGGACTTGATGGCATATTCAACTATAATTATGTTGCAATTGATGGCGAAAAAACCAGAGAGCGTATTCAACTCTATGAACTTCCTAAAAACGGAGCTGAGAAATATAATGACATCAAAAGACGAATGTTATTGGAGAGTTCAGGATTATCGATTTCGCCAATAGACGAATTAATTCATTTATTACGAACTGAAAAGAAACCAAAACACTTAGGAGGTCATTCAGATATCTATTTCAAAATAGCTGAAGTTACAGGACGTAATCAACGTATTGATTTAACAGACGATGAAGCTGTTGTAGAATCTTTCCGAAGTAATGCAGAGAAATCCTTTCGCCTTTTTAATAGTGGCGAATATGATGTATTACTAATTAATCAAAGTGGTAGTACTGGCTCTTCTGCGCACGCTAGTAAGGATTTTAAGGATCAACGCCAACGTGCAATGATTGTACATCAGTTTGAATTGGATATTAATACGGAAGTTCAAAAACGTGGGCGAATTAATAGAACAGGTCAAGTCAATCTGCCTGAATACTATTACATCACAAGTGATATTCCTACGGAAAAGCGATTAATGACAATGCTGAAGGCGAAACTAAAATCGCTCGATGCCAATACCACAGGATCACAAAAGACGAATGATGATACTTTAAAAAGTGCCGACTTTTTAAACAAATATGGAGATATCGCTGCTTGGAATTGGGTGGATGAAAATCAAGAAATGATGGAGCAGCTTGGCTATCCAACCTATCAAAAGAAAACGGATAAACGAGGATTCATTTCTTATGAGCGTAATGGCTTTAAAGAAGGTGCTATCCGTCAATTGACAGGAAGAGCTGGATTGCTTAAAGTTGAAGATCAAGATGCGTTGTACGATGATTTGTTAGAACGTTACGACCATCAAATCAAACTAGAAAAACAACAAGGCACGTATGATTTGGAAACAGAGTTCTTACCACTGGATGCAGAAGTAAAGAAACGATTTTTATTTCAGAAAGGTCAAGGTGGTAAAACACCATTCGGAAAAGATACTGTCCGAGATATTACCATCGTAAACAATTTGAAACGTCCATTTACAAAACAAGATATTGATGAGCGTATTCAAGATGCACTCGAAGGCGAAAAGCCAGTTCAAGTAAGACTAAGAATAGAAGATGCAATAAACGAAGCCTATCCGAAACTTTTAGAAGACCGAAAAGCGAAGCGCTTCAAAGTCATTGAAAAGTTGAAAGAAGACCGAGAACTTTTGCCACAACGAGGAAGTGGAGAAACCGAAGAAGAAAACGAGAAGATTCTATCCGATTGGAATAAACTTGAAGCACTCATTAATCAAAAAACTTCACAGCTTGCTACCTATATTGCTGGACTAGAAAACATCCAACGCATCATATTACGCTATATAAATATGTGGAATATTGGAGATATTATTCGTGTGCCATTTATTGGAACAACCATCAAGCCGTCTTGGGGAATTTTCCTAGGTGTGAGTATTGGAAAGTCAGGAAAGAACCCATACACATTAAGTAATATCAGTTTAAAATTTGGTGTTACGGATTCCCGTAAAATTCTAACTTACAGTTTACAGCCTGCGGAACAAAGTTTCATTAGTCAGGTGTTTACAGAAAGCCGAGACATTACAGATGCAGATGTGCAGATGGTCAATTTAGAATGGAACGAGCTGATTAAAAAAGCATCGTCAAAACGAGAACGCAGACATATTTTGACTGAAAATATCGTAGGTGCTTCTGGTCAAATCGGTACACAAAACAAACTAATTAAATACAATACCAAAGAAGGAACGATTAAGAATGGGATTTTACTTCATAGAGATTTTGATAAAGAAGGCGAAGCAGATACAGCCTTGCTTCCTATTTCAGAAGCCTATCCTATCATCAGTAAATTAGACCTTGACGACTTTTTTGCAGATCATAAATTAAGTTTTCGTGCAAAGCGCATTAGTGACAATTATTATCAAGTCTATCTTGACAAACGTGATTTATATCCAGCAATTATTGATGAGAAATTGAGAAAGCTTTTAAAACGAGAATCTGGAAAATCGCAAGATGAATTACCTGACTTTGTTCAGAATGCTGGAGAAATGACAGGTGCGTTACATATTGAAAACTTACAAGCATTTCTGAATCGATTAGACGCTTTTCAAGTTCAATATTTGGGTAAAGCTCGTGAATTGGAAGATTGGGAAATTGAAAATGAAACCGATTGGAAAGCGCAGACTAAACAGAAAAAAGGCAATTTCAAATATCAACTAGGTCGTGCTTATGGTCAAGGTAGTAATCCTACTATTGGTTTTGTAAGCTATGAAGAGCCAAATACTGAATATCAGTTTGGAACTGTGATTTACAATCGCCCGTTAACGGACAAAGAGAAGTATAATTATTCGTTGATTCCCATATTCAAAAATGTAGAAGAGCCTTACCAAGATTGGAAATCTGTAATTCTTCAGACAGGTATAAAAGAAGATTTTAACGCTGTAGTTGAAGAAGTACGAGACTTACCGCTTCACGAAGCAATTGAAATGATGGGTTACTTCATATTGAACAACCTACACGAAGACGGAAATGCAGAGTTTGTCTTCGGAATATACACAGCACAAGATCTTGGTCGTGTTTTTTATGAAGACACCATTGCTCAAATTTCATCGATTGATGAATTGATTAACCAACTACAAATAGCCTTAAAATAGATGAAAGTGAATCCCAATAAAATGTATGTGGTTTACAGGGCTACCTACAATACTCGAAAAGGAATCTTTGGCGGAAACCCAACGACAATGCAAGAACTCAAAAATAAGTTCAAACGTGGTATGGATGCTAGTGCTATTGAAGCTATTTATTCAACCAAGAAAGAAGCAAATGATGCAGCAGATAAACTTTTCAAAAAATCACAAAGACGTTAAGAATGAACAATAGAAAATTAGATATTCCAGAAGTACAGCAGATTCCACAATTTATGAAAATTATGGATGATTTGAGTGTGGGCAACAATCCTTATTTAGTTGGAAGTGCTGGAACAGGTAAAACCACTATTGGCGAAAAAGTAGCCTACGCTATTAAAGGACGTGCTGAAAATGATGGACAAGAATTGCCATTTACGATTGTTAACTGTAACCAATGGACATCGCCTATTGACATAAAAGGCGGACAGACTATTTCTGGTTATAAAGAAGGCGCACTTATCGAAGCTTGGCGCGATGGTAAAGTTTTAATCCTGGACGAAATGCCAAAGCTTGATGCCAACACCGCAGGATTATTAAACGACGCATTAGCTAAAAGTGCTCGTGAAGATGCTATTATTTTTAATGGAAATAATGAACCAATTAAAAAGCACAGAAATTTTGGATGTATAGCCACAGGTAACGTTATTGGTAAAGGTGCAAGTGGAAACTATGTCGGTAATAACAAACAGGATGCTTCGTTACTAGACCGTTTTAGTGGTTGTATTTATCGTATTGGTTTTAATGAAACTTTGGAACGTCAGCTCGTTTATCCAGCTGTTGTCGATATCTGCTTAACTATCCGAAAGTCCATTTTAAAATATGAAGGAAAAGAAGCTGGAGACGACGACACTGAAGATATTATGACATTGCGTACAATGTTGAACTTTGAACGTGCCTACGAACTTGAAATGAAGCGTGAAACAGGAATGAAAGATGAGTTTGGCAAAACCTATCGCAAGATGCCTAATGGCAAAACGTTGAAAGACTCATTACATAGTTATTTCATTGCAATGACTAAGGAAAAGGCAGAGCATATTAAGACTGAAATCAATGTTGAAGGGTTCTTGAACTCTTATAAAAGTAGCGGTATGAAACAGGCTTTTATAACGGAGTTTAAAAGACGGATTGGTTAGGATCATCTACAGCTTCTGGATAAAGAAAACTTAGCAAATAATCACAATCTCTTTTGTAATCTGGAGGATCAAGACGATGAGCTGCCAACTTTTTATTAAAAGTTCCTTTTCTATCCCTTTTTAACAACTCATCCCAAAAATCATAAGTTTTAAAAGCACTTTCAATATGATTCCAATATTTTGAATAATTGTCAATAGCATTATTTGCAAATGCCACCCATTGCGATTGATTCCAGCCAAAGCCTACTATTTGATTTTGTTTAGCACTTTCCATTGTGCAAATAAGCTTTTGATGCTCGAAAAGAGTTGCTTTAAAATGAGGGTTTACAATAGATTCACTTAGTTTGCAAAGTAATATCAAAGCTTCAATATCTTGCTTTTTAAGGTATAGCTTATCAAATAATTCAAAATCCATTAATTGAAACTTATATCCAGCAATGGTAATTTTCATTATCCAATTTTCTTTATGCTCTAAATATTTGTTCTCAAATAAAGTTTGAATCAAAGTTTTCCCATCAATTGACAACTCATTTATGACAGTCTCAATATATTGAGAGTTGATTATAAATGCTAAAAAATTATGGTGTTTTGATTTTGCTTTTTTGAAATAAAGATGAATTCGAGACTCATTATAATTAGAGTTAAACAAATCTGATTTTTCAAATAAGCCTTGTTCGTATTCATCAAGTTCTTTTATAATCAGCTCAGCCTTTTTTAAGTTTGGTAATTTAGCTTTCCATTCGTTTTTAATATTATCAATAAGGCATTCAACTTTATGTTGTGAATTCTGTTCTTTAGCTTTTATTTCATCTTCTATTTTTTTAATTTTTAACTTCTCAATATGTCTATCTCTCAATAGTTCCATTTGATGAGATTTTACTCCATAATTATAGAAGTATGCTTGTTTCGTTTCTATATCAAACTTCAATTGAGAAAGCGCAATTGATTTTGTGATCCATTTTGTGCGCACTTGGTTAGGCTCAATTAAATGGACATATTTATAAGTACAATTGAGCCTAAACGATTCAGAGCATTCGTCGAGAGCAAAGAAGTTTTGATATTCGGATAAATATTTAATATCACGTTCCATTTGCTTTTGACCATTGATATTGAAATCATCTAATATCCAAATAAGAGATATACCATTCCTTTTGTAAAACTCGTGTCTGTCGATTATATATTTCAATGACAAGTCTGATAACTGTATCTCAAAAACTATTTTGGTTGTTCCATATTCGCAATAAACGTCTGGCTTTCTTTTCTCTCTATCATCTTTAATAAATCTATCGTCAATAAATATATTATTCACGTTAGATAACCTCATTAATCTCTCACCTATTGCTTGCTTGAGGCTTTTATGTCTGGCACTTTCTTTTGAGCGGTAAATTTTGGAAAGAATTTTTAATTCTTCATTGCTAAATTTGGAATCTTTAAGAATACAAGGGGCTGCTTTTGGATAATGTTTAAAATGCAAGTTATCCTTTTTACTTCCAGATATATTAAGCTGCTGACGGCATTCCAAACAATATAAAGCTATTTCTTTCTTAGCAGATTTTGTTCTAAGCGCAAATGCTTCCTTTGAAATCTTGAAAACTTCATCTGCTGTCAAAACTTCTCCAGATTCTATGTCTAGAGCCTCTTTTATGGATCTTTCGTAGCTCAAATTATATTTGATTTTTTCTGCATATAAATAAAACGGATTAAGAATACAAACTCATTAATATAAATGTTATTGGTGGTATAATGATTAGTAATAGATGCCAACCGTAAACATTCCAATAATATCGAATTGCAATTTCTTTTTTATTTAGATGCTTAACCTTATCAGGGTTTGTCCTTTTCATATATTCTATGTTGGTCATTAAAAACCTATCATAATCTATACGAGAGTGATTACCAGAGGTATTTAAAACACTTTCATACTTTTTTGTTATATCTTTTGCGAAACTGAGCATTTCATAGCTAGAAGGTTCTTGTTTTAGCGTCTTGAATATTCTTAACTCATTATACAATTCTGATATTTTTAAACCACTATCGTGATGCATCTTTGCATTTAATTCATAATTCTGAGCATTTTCAAATTGACTAAAAACGAGAACCAAAATAGAGAGACCAGTTATTATGAAGTTAAGTGCATTTTGACTAATTCCCAGTTTTAAACCAAAAACAGTAATTAAACTCGCGATAATTAAATATGCCGAAATGATAGCTAATCCAACATTCGATGTCTTGCCTTTAGTTCTAAGTCTTTTATCACAATTAAAACGCGATCCTTTTGTTGACCACATTTTATAATTTAACTCCTCAAAAAAGCTCTTGCTTAAATAATCGTTAGGTGCAGTCTCATCTTGTATATTATTTTCTTCCTTCATTACATTTTTTATTTTAAGCCTGGAAGTAAACGTTGAAGCCATCTTAACTGCTCGTCTTTATTTGAATTACCCCAAAAATCTTCTTGATTGTTTTTAATATTTTTAATTGCTGTATTTACATCTGAACGCTCACCAGCTATACTATTTAGGGTCTTCAAAAAGCGATCATATAAGTTTTCGTGCCCAAAATACCACAAGCTTACAATATCTTTCTCCATTAGATATGAAGACAACGGATAACCTGCACTTGCGTTCCAATGTTTACATAGTCTTATAACTTGCCTGATTACATTATCTCCAACATATTGATTTTTTTGAGATAAGGCACTATTTAAATCATTTGGTATGGTTTGTTGCCACCCATTATGCCTGTTAGGAATATAATATTTATCTCCAGACCAACTATTAATTTCCTTTCTAGCTGGAACTAAATCGAACATAATATGGTTTAGTTCCAATTTTATGGCTGGATAATCTTTTTTAGATATTGAATTAGGATAGGCACTGGATACAGCATTAATTAACTGTCTTCTATAGGTCTCACTAGTCAAATTACCCTCAAACACGATTAATAAATCTACGTCAGATCTTATATCATATTTTCGTGGTAGAATTGTGTTTCTGGTGTAAGAACCGAAACGTTTAATCTCTTTTACACCAGTTAATCTATATCGTAAAACACTTTCTAATTGAGTTAGAGATCTGTTTATTTTATCTCTTTCAGCTGCACTTCTTGCCAATACTAAATCAGTATTAGCAAACTTTTGTAATCTATAATTCATATTCTATTTTACAAACCAATTATTTGTTTCATTATATTTTTTAATAGCTGCTTGCGCCCATTTTCTTGCTAAAAAAGGAATGTCAGGTTTCGATTTTTGACTGTCAAGAGTTCTTACTTTAGTACTAAGTTTTTTAATTTCTTCATCTGTCGTAGTCTTCAATAGATAAGCTTCTCTAATTTTTTTATGAAGGCTTAAGTATTCTTCTCCGCATTCTTTATGATTCTCACGATAGCTCTTTTCATCTCCTTCGTTCCACATTAATAAGGCCATTGTTCCAAAAAAACTCAAACCAGAAATCCATTTCCCATTTGTGACGTCTTCTATAAAAATACCCAAAACACTTAGTAGCGCACATATCCAAATAGTTGATTTTACCTGAATTCTCCGTAAATCACTTGATTTGAAATGGCCTTTTGCAGAGTAAATAGTTTCTTCTCCTAAAGTTCGTAATAAGTTTTTGCTCATTGAAATCTATATTTTTTCTAAAGTTAAAAATATCAATCTAAGTAGATGGGTAATTTTTAAGAATTTTAAAGAACACGTCCCAAACTACAATCCCATACCGTAGCCATCACACCTTCAAAAATTACTTTTATAAGAATTCATGAATCGTCCATTAAAACATACCGTCCAGACTACTGATGGCAAATACAATTATCTCTTATTTGATAGTGTACTTGCCTTTAATGCCTTTGTAGATGACGAAATCAAGCAACTCTCGAGTACTAACGCGTCAAGATGGAATTGGGTAAAAGAAAGTACCAATGATCAATTAAATAACGGTACGGATTGGTATGGTATGCCTACACCAAAAGACGTTGAAGAACTTGAAGCACATCGCACCTTTTTAGGTATGAAATTGGTTGAGAAAATTCAGCCACAAATAAAAGACAAGCTCGCTAATTATCTGGAATATTTAGAAGAATCTGTTCTACCAAAACCTAAGATGGCTTATAATGATCGTGGTCTTGGTGTATTTTCTTTTGAGCGTGCTGCGATGGGAATGTATAGAAACTTTCCTGTGAATACGCAGAATCCAGTAAACACAGCAGTAAGCCAAATGACTATTGAACTTAGAAAGCATCAAATTCAAACTTCAGTAAAAAGTGTGTTTGCCTACTTTCAAGATAAAGAATCCGCATATCCATCGCTTCAACTTTACCTTATGGCTGGTGCGAATGCACACGTTGAGGGAAATGATTTACTCTATGTAGGTCTTGCTTGTGCAGAACTTGTTGAATTTATGGAACTGCGAGGCATTTCGGTTGAAGTAAATGTAATGTTAGGATCTTCATTTAATAATCAGGTGGCAATGGCTTGTATTCGAGTCAAACGATTTCAGGATAAACTCGATAAGAATCAACTTTTATTGATTAGTAGCGATCCACGATATTTCCGTTATCGTGGCTTTAAAGGTTTGGTGGCTTTAAGCAACTATTTTGGTTTAACTATTCCTTCTGGATTAGGAACTATTTCTGCTAGTATGGGTAACACTTTTGCAAAGGCAATCAACCAAAAAGGATTTGTATTTGAGCAAAGTTATTCTATGGATTCGGCTGTTAAAGAAGTCTCGCAAATCATTACTAATTATAAAAACAGACTGGATGGAAACGGTTAAGAAAACATTAAAACAAAGTGTGATTCATAAGATAATGGATTGCGCGATAGATATTAATAAAGCGTGTAAAGAGCAATGTAGAGATTTTCAAATTATGGTTTCTCAAAAGCGAGAAAACACCTTAATACTGCGTTGGACAACTATTGATATTTCTAATGTTGATAATCCTGTGCAATGCTATCGTTACGAATGCTTTAAAACCGATGGTACTTCACAATTATGTTCGATTCATTATGCAGACCAAGATGAAGCCAATGATTTTATTTGGTCGTTAGAACCGCTCTATCATCAACAATTTGCCATAGATCATAAATTATAGAATATGTATAAAACAAAAAATATTACAGCCAAAGAACTCAAAGCGCTTAAGGTCATTAATCAAGATGAAATAGAAGATTTAACAGGAAGTAAATTAGATCCTATTAAGGCTTGGGGTGTGATTAAGGATGTTTCAGATAATTTTAAAAACACAGATGAAAAAGCTTTGGAAGCCGATCAGCTTTTATTTGAAATGTTGAATCCTGAAATGAAACAATCAAAGAAATCTAAAAATTATGATGAAACCATTCGTCTTCAGGAAAAAGAACGTGCCAGAGCTTTAGAGCTCCTGGAACTAGAATTATTAATAGCAGCATAAAAATTATGACGATACAAAAATTACAAGCGCTCGATATGAGCAAAGTGCAACCAGAAGCTTTAAACAAGGCTGTTCAGGATATACTGGACGACTATAAAGAAACGTCTGATAAAAAGGCTTTTGAAGAGATTGCTAAAGAGAATATTGAAAAGGTGTTTCTATTAGTAGAACGACTTGCGCCAAAGGCCATCGAAGTTGAAAAGGCGGAAAAGAAAGAGACCGATGATGCTGTAGAAAAAGAAATTCCTGAGTCTAAAAAAGAAGATGTAAAAAAGGATAAAAAAGATTCTAAAACAGTCAAGAAAGAACTGGATAGTTTAAGCAAGGATATTAAGGCGTGTCGCTTAAAAATTAAACGTTTTAATGAAGAAAAGCGCAAGAATGAGCCTAAAAAGCCCAAACCAATGCGGCATACCAAAATCAAGAATCATTTTATTGCAATTGCTAATTTAATTCCGCCTGCACACAAGGACAATGTGAAGATGCAAAAGGAAGCTGAAAAGATTTTACTTCGAGCACATCGAGGGATTATGAATACTTATGGAATCAATTTCGTTCGCGCAGAAGCAGGAGAACTAGCCATCAAAGAGAAGTATGATAAAATGGAAGAAAAAGCTACAAAATAATTATGAATAAAAAAGTATTAATCATTACAGGTGCAGGGTTATCCATAGGTATTGCCGAAGCGCTTATTTATTACAATCTGGGAAAAAATGAGAACAAAGAAAAGTTTGCATTTCAAATCCCAAAAGGTGTTGAATTGCTAAAAACCACAGGTATCATCATAGCAACGTCTTTAGCAACTGCCGCACTTTCTAATATTATTGAAAATGCTATGACAGAAAAAGAACAACTCATCCCAATAACAACTTAATCTTATGAAGAAAATAGAACATAAAACGTTTTTAAAAAACAACAATCTTGATAAAAAGCTCTTACTTCAACCTATTCAAGAAAAAATTGAGATTTTTGATAGAATGTACAAGCTTTTGGAAACCGTTTCCGATTGTGAAAAAGGAAATCTCTTAGAACAATTAGAGTCTCTTGACTTGGAAATCCTCGAAGACATTGATGAAGAGTATGCTGATAAGTTGGAATTCAATGATATTGAAGAAGCTCTAGATGAACAACCTACACTTGAAAAAGTAGTAACAGAAAAAACTGTAGTTACTTCTAAAAAAGTAACCGACGAATCCGTTTTAGACGAATTGGTTAAAATGGGACGCACTCAAAATATTGGACGTTCTACATTTAAAGATCTTGGTATTAAGACTGCCTTGGGTTGGGAAACTGTAATTGGGAAGTATGCGGTTACTAGGACTAGTGTTTTTAGGTATCGGTATTCTGTGAAAGCGCAATAGGTTTTCTTGGGTCTTTTGGTTTTGATAATTCTATTTTGTTTTTATCGAGATATGAAGCAACCATCATAATTCCGAAGACCCAAAGAATCCAACTTTCAAATTCTTTATACCCTAATAAATCTTCAACAAGTTCTTCTTCCGTTAAGTCTATATGAGCAATAAGCTCTTTAATTTTCTTCGGAGAAATAAGATTCTCTTTATACTTGTCTTTGCCAATAGCTCCTTTAAAATCGATAGCTGTTCGCTCATAATTTCCGTTATGTAATATCTCTGAAATGAATTCTTTTTTCGCTGCACCTGATCTTCCCCAATGTCCTCTTCCTTGCCAGTATTCTAATATTCCAAAAGCTTCAGATAACGAAAAGCTTCTTCTACCCATTAATTCATTTTCTTCAAGATAAGGTCTAAGCTTATCATTAAAGGTGTTTCCAGATTTTAAGTTGGTCGCTTCCCGTAATAGTTTACGTGGAATTTTTTCCGGAAACATTTGCTCTATGTAAAATACTATTTCCTTATTTGATATCTCATCAGATGTTCGTACTCTTAAATCAATAACACTAGAGTAGTGCAGAAGATAAATTAAAAAATTCCTAAAAGATTTGAATTTATAGCCCAATAGTACAGCTACAAAAAATCATAATGGCATTCCATTTTTAAACCTTCTTCTTTTGTAATTGTGTTCTTTCATAACTAAAAAGGGAGCAATTTTTAAAATCGCTCCCTAATGATTTTACTTCCCTTTTCCTTTAGAAGTTGAACCACATGAAGCAGGTTTGGAAGTAGCATTAGCTCTTCCTTTTCCAGATGGTTTCCCTGTTGTACTTGGTGCATTTTTTAATCCGCTAGACTTTGCCATAATAATGGGTTTTTATATTAATAATAGGTCAAATATAAGAGTGTGCTTTTAAGTGAATGGTAAACTTTGAGCGATAGGGAATTTTGAATATTATTTATAATATTTCAATTTCATTTTCAGCAAACCAACCATACGCCATTGCATTTGTTTTTACTAAATTAGGATTGTCAGAGTATGCTATTATTGCTAAACTTTCTTCCGCACGACTGCAAGCAACGTAAAATAGTCTTCTCGTTCTGTCCACTCCTGTTTCATTGCCTTCAGCTTCATTTCTTTTATCAGTAGCAGTTGGTTCTTTAGTGCCGAATAATTTGTCATAACTGAACATAAAACCTCTTGCTTCCTCATCATCTATAATGACTACTACTCTTGGGAATTCTAATCCTTTAACACCTTGATGTGTAGCAAATTGAGACTCCTCATTTAAATACTCTTCATATTTCGACACTTCCGAAAATTTTGCATCTAACGCTAGATCCCAAGCTTCAATGGCTTCATCATTTGGTTCTTCCTCTTCAGTATCTAAACTTTCAAAAGTGGATTCTTCATCTTTAGTTCTCGAACTTATAATTTTAAAAATATTTGGTAATGGAAACAATTTGGTTTCGTAAATCACTTGAAGTATAGCTTTTAAACAAGGGTCATTTTCATCATCCCATAATGCTAACAATTTCCTCACATTTTCATTAATATTAGATAAGTGTTTAAGTTGATTTTTTGAATTTTCAATTACTCTTTTGTCGAATAACGTAGAGTTAGTTTTGATTATCCGCATTATCGAAAACTTATCATTATCCTTGTGAGCTTCTACCAAAGGTAAAATCGTGTTTTTAAATAGATTCAATGTGGATAGCGAACCATCTATTAAGCTGGTTTTCAATCGATCAACTTTATATAGAGGTTGGAAAAGCCCAAAAAAGCCCATCCTTATTGCCGCCATATGGTGTTCTAAAATTAAAGTCTTAACATTATTAGGTTCTATCCAATATTTGTCCTCTGTTAGGGCAGACATTTTTTTAGCTAAAGTTTTCTCAGTAGCAACTTTATCCGCAGCTCTATCAGCTATAAATAATCTGACTACTCCTTCTGATTTTTCTTTTCGCGGTTGTTGTTTTTGTTTATCGACATCTTGGCGAATATCATTTATTAATGTTATAATTCTTTTATTAGATCGATGATTCATCTTTTTGACTGGAAGCACCCAATCTGGAGGTAATAATTCTCCCAAATTTGGCTTTCCGTCCGCATAAATACGTTGCATAGTATCTCCAAACAGACCTAAAGAAAATACATCGTTTTTGTTTTTTTGTAAAGTAAACAGCGCATCGATTAATTCCTTTTTTGTGTCCTGACTTTCATCAACTAGAATTATAGGAAATCTTGCAGCCATAATATCCTGCATCAAACTTTCATTAGCTATGAATTCTGCCGTTATCCCAATGACCTCACTATGGTTTAATGAGTCTTTTTTAAAATTGTCTCCGTTAGGATTATAGGTAAATCGAGTAACGTTCACGAGATTTTCTAATCGTTTAGTTTTTGATTTAATTTTTCGTGCCCTATCTATTGATGTCTTATTTTGTAAATTCCTAGACTTTGATTGAGCAAGCTCAAGTTCTTTTATGTCTTCTGTTAATTTAGTTTGTACATATGATTTTATATCTGAAGTAAAGAGCTGTATGAGTTCCCAAGCATAACTGTGAATGGTACTAACGTAAAATATTGGGTCAAACATTAATCGTTGTTTAATCTCATCTGCAGCAGCATTTGTATAAGTTATAATCGCAATTTTTTGATTATTAAGGATGAACTTATTACCATGATTTTTTTTGAATTCAGTTAATGCCTGAACTAGCGATCTGGTTTTTCCAGAACCAGCTCCAGCAAAAAGGAAAAAACTCTTTGGACTTTCTGGATTCAAACATTCTGATATCTGAATATCAACGTTGTCATCCAGATTGTTGTCATCAGTTAAACTCATTTTTCTACAGTTTTAATTTGTAAACCTGTTTTTTCCATTTTCAATTTCTCTTCAACCCATAAAAGTCCTTCTTCAATATATTTTGGAGTTTTAAGTATATCTGGTTCTTTGAAATAAAATAATTCTAAAGCAAATTCAGCTTTTTTTGATGATGGATCTGTAATGATTTTATACATTTCATAGGCTGATTCTTGTACTGAATCTTTATTTGTTGCATCGACCATTTTCTTTAGTAAACCTTTGGCATCTGTTAGTGTTTTGAAAATTGCTAAGTTCTCTAATACCAGTGAGTCTTCAAAGGTGTATGGATATACATTGACTTGTTTTTTACCTTCTTCTATTTCTACAGGTGTTTGAAAAGCTATTCTTATTGGGTTATTTTTATCTTCTTTGTTGTCAAAGGTTGTGGTAAGCAGCTTGTCTAAATCTTTTTCAGCAGGAATCCATCCTTTGAGTGATGAATTTCCTGTTTCATAGCCTTTACCTAAAGCTGGCTGCGTTTTTTTCCCTTTAGAGTCTTTAATGACAGAATCTAAATCAGTAATTACTAAGGTAATTAACCCTAAAGCCTCAATAAGTGGTCTAAGGGTATGCGCGTGACTACCTCCAATTTCTAAAATTGAAACATAACAACTATTTAATTGCGTATGATGGGTTATAAAATATGGCACTAGCATTCTTTCTGCTGGACCTTCTACTAAGATTGCGGCATCAGAAAAGAAAAGATTGCTGTGAGTTGTTTTTAAATATCTTTTTGCAAATCTTGTGGTATCGTCATCAGTTCCAAAAGTCTTTGATAAGTTGACAACCGAAGAAGTATTGATTGTTCCTTTTTCAGAAATGTTTCTTTTGAAGTAACGTAAGGCCGTAAAATCAATTTCGTGAGCGACGTGATTAGAATGGGTACTTATTATTAACTGCGTTATAAAATTTCTGTCGTCTCCAAGGTTTTTATGTTTACGCAAAACATTATAGGCTTTTCTTATAAATACTTGTTGCACCTGTGCGTGTAAATGCGCTTCTGGTTCTTCTACCAATACAAGATGAATAGGTTGAAAAATAATTTCTGCGTCATTAGGATCTAAGCTTTTTCCTTTCTTCATCCACTTATCTCTAAAACTGATAAGCTTGAAAATCATAGAAATGAGATTTTGATATCCCAAGCCGTTATATTTTTCTGGTAGAGATAAATCGGAGACACCATCATTTAAAGCATACTGAACTGCTGAGTCGTGCTGTAAACTACTCGCAGTATTAATTTCGCTACTCAATTTAATTTGCGGATTCCCAAAGCCTGGATAATTTAGATCTTCAAGTTCATTTAAAGCATCTTTGAAACTACTTTCTAAGTTTGTATTAAAGGTTTCTCTAGCCTGGTGTAATTCTACTAAAGCTTCAACATCTGCTTTAGTTGGATTTTTACTAGGATTAAGATGATTTTCGTAATAAGTACGCAACTGCGACGATAGATTTTTTGTTCCGCTACCTTCAACAGCGTCAGTATTAACATCAGTAAAACCTCGTTGAGCATTTATAATATCAACATTTATTAATTTATTTAAGACCTCATTTTGAACCGCAATATCTTTATCTGTCAAAGATTGTGGCGTTTCATTTTGTGCTGGATCTAATAGGTAGGTTTGTATTTTAAAATAAGCGCTCAGTTTTTTATCTAAGAAGTCTCTTAAGTTTTTAGGCCATAAATTGAAAGTAGCAGATTTTCCTTTTTTTGAATCATAGATTTCTTTTGCGTTTTCAACACTTTTAATGAACTCGGCATATAGAGATTCTATATCAATGGGTTCAAAGCGCAATCGTACACCTAATAAACCACCTTTCCAGTCTAATGTTGGGATTATATGGCTTACGTGCTGTAGTTCTGTGTTTTCAACTAGCAACCAAATATCGAGGGTCGGTATTTCAGATTCCCAATTCTTTACGGTTAAATCTATTTTATCAAGATCTTTTTCTTTCAACCAATCGTCTCCAATTTTATTGATGGCAGACCAATTGGATAATGTAAAATCTTTGAGATCAAAAGATCGATTTTTAGTAAGAAATAAAATCAATGCATCCATAGCAGATGTTTTACCACTATTATTTGCACCAACTAATAGAGTTTCTTTTATAGAGATATCTATGCGGCAGTTTTTAAGTTTTCTAAAATTTTGTATGTGTAAAAAATCTATTCTCATATTTTGTTTTATTATTCCCCAAAAATATATTCATATAAATCATCGGTAGTCAAATATCCTCCCATTCCTTTAAGCCCTTCTGACTTAGATAATTTAAAAATATAGACCCATTTGGAACTAATGTTTGCACCTTGGGGACTTCTCATATTTTTAGTACCTTTATTCGTAAAGAAAGCTTCAACTTCATTTGCCTTTTTCATTGTACCTGCATTTATACATTTCCAATGTTCAATTTTTCCATTCTTATTAGAGTGTTCTCCTCGACGTCTTTTCTCATTATTCGTTATGCCTGCATACCATCCGTTAAATCTTGGGTTTTCACTTCCCATCGTTGCATTTACAAATTTTGTAAGTTGCCCTTTTATAGCTTGTGCTTCCATAGTATATTATATAAATCGTTCTGTGATTTTTATTCCTTTTTTAACACAGGCATAGATGTCCTCAGAATTTTCTGAAGCTTTTATTTCAATATTTAATGCTGCAAGAGCTTCGCTTTCATCTAAAGTCATACCATTGCCCATAAAAAGATCACAAGCTGTGTTCATACGGTTTTTAATTTTAGAAAGCCCTTTAGATTCATTCTTTTGCTCACTACGTACTAAATTTTCAAATTCACTGGTATGTGGTTTACGTAATCGTTTATCAAATTTAAAAGCTCTTTTTAAGAACGCCTCATATTGCATTCCTTTTCTGTATGAATCTATCATTTGTATAATTATAAAATTTAAAACTACAAGTTAAAAAAACATTTGTACCTCTACAATTGAAAATCAAAATAAATCTTCTGTAAACTTTTTAACAACTTATTGAAAAACAACTTTTACTACTTTGCCTGTCAAACAATTCGGCACTTGCCTAATGAAAAAGACAGCATACAATTATCACGATTTACAGCAGAGTATAGATTCCCTAATCGGGAAGTTTGGTTTAAATAAAACCATTGAAGTCATTGATAGCTTGACCAGTAATACAGAGCTTACAACTCAAGACAAAGAAAAAGTCAAGCTACTACTCGTTTTTATTATCTCACAGAGTATTAAGGTTTTCGATTTAAAGGAAGAAAATTTTTATGAAAGTTCTGTGCAAGAATATCGTGAGGCACGAATGTCTTGTTATTTTCTTCTCAAGAAATATACAGATTCCAGCTATGCCAAAATTGGTGAGAGCTTTAACCAATCTAAGCGAGCAGTTTTATATAATTATCATAAGTGTGATGAGATTCTTTCTATTCCACAATTCTACAAACCTTTTGTAGAGAAATTCAAAATCCTTGAAAACAATATTATCAATTTTATTGCAAAATTGAACTAAGCCCATGCAAGATAAAATAGCTCAAGAAGTTCAGGAAGCCCTAACTACAAGTCCAGAAGAAATAGTGTTTGAACAACTTCAAAATGAAGACAGTAGTCCACTTAATCAACCTGTAATTGAAAAAGACATAGGTAGCGAACGTTCAGTCAATAACGAAAAGCAAGAAAGTTGGAATGTTTGGAAGCCACAACAAGAAGAAAAACCTGTAAATGAATTAGAAACAAATCTAAATAAAGAGACCGACTTCCGTGGTAAAGTTGAAGCTAATGTCGAAAAAGAGAAAGCACAAGAACCGTTAGATGCACCAGAGCAAGAAATTAATGGTAATGGATTTGAAGCTGAAGCTGAAGACACAATAATTGATAAAGATTTTGAAGTTCCTTTAGCGCAAGCTAATCAAGCTGCAGATGCATTGTTGGGAATGACAAATAATGTGTTGACTGTTGGTGGTGGTTATTTTGTGAAGATTAATAAGTACAAAGAGTTCTACGAATTCGAAGAGATTATTCAAGTTGTCGATAAACAAAACGATAAGAATATTGAGCGCATAAAGCTTGATAAGGAAGATCAGGTATTACTACGTCCATTATTGGCACAAGTCCTTCGTGAAAAAACCAAAAAACTCACACCAGAACAACAATTAATGGGTGCTGTTGTGTCTATCTTAATGAAGAAGGCGCAAGTAGTATTAGAAATACGTGCCGAAAACAGTTTGTTGGAAGATCGTATTCTCGATATTATTCGCGAAGAAAAAGGCTATTCAGATCAAGATGATATTGAAGAAGAAGTAGAAGAGGAAAATGAAGCGGAATATGTTTCAACGAAGACAGAAGCAAAATCAGAAAAAGTGAGACCAGAAAAACCAATTTCACAACCTATTATAGAAGACATTGAACTAGAAGAAGTAGATGATGATATTAATGAAACTTCTATTCTTGAAGTTGCTGAAGAACCTGAAACCAAATCTTAATGGCTGAAGAAAAATCTAATCGAGGTCGCAAACCTATTGCTTATAAAAAAGAAGATTTAGAACGCCAACCAATGATTATGTTGGTTTGTGGAGAAACTGGTGTTGGTAAGACCTATCGCAATAAACAAGAAATTAAGCATTATATGATGGATCATCTGGCCATTGGCAAAAAGGGGCGTAAAGTATTAGCTTTTGATACCAATGATGATGATTATCCGCAATTTAGAACCGTAAGCCCAAACCATCTAAAGGCGCTTACCAAAGTGTCATCGCGTAGAATACGCCCATATAATACTGACGGTTCGCCTATGGATAATGAAGAGAAGAAAGAAGTCATTACCAAGATTATGAAATATTATAAAAATGGTCTCGTAGTATTGGATGATATCGATCATTATATGACAGGAGCAAAAGGACAATCTATGATTGGTGCTTTGTGTACAGTACGTCATAAAGGAATTGATATTGTGCTTACACATCAATCTGTGGCTAAAATTACAACTTCAGAGTGGCAAAATTGTACGTGGTTACGACTTCATCATCAGGTAGATGATGTTACACGATACAGAGAACGTATTCCAAAATATCAAATGGTACGTATTGCACAGCTTATTGTAGATGAGCAATATGAGTTGTGTTCTAACGCATTCGCAATGGGTAAAATAACTGAGCAAGAATACAAAATTCAGAAAAGCTTTTTTGTCTATATTAATATGCGAGAGCAACGGATTAAAGGATGCAGTCGTGCAGCATTTATTCGGGCTTGTAAAAAGTTTATTGACCAAGAAGAAAGCCGTAAAGTAAAAATGCTACTTAACGAGCAAGATTTTGATGGAAACAATATCTACAAAACCAAAAACGAAGCTATCGTAAAAATGATTTCAGAGAAACTACGTTATCACGAAAATGGATTATCTAGTCCTTTATAGTGGAAAATATTTTATTAAAATCACGCTTTAGTGGAATAAATTTTAATATTTCAGGTGTTTGATACGTTTTAGTAGAAATTATTTATTTCATTTTAATAGAAAAAATTTTAAAAAAATATCATTTTAGTAGAAAAAAATTTACATTTTTGTTGTAAATCCCCTTTTTAATGGAAAAAAATATACCAATTCACTTACAAGAGATCATTTTTAGCTCTTCAGATTCTGCAACATCACAACAAATCTCGAAGTTAGAAAAAGAAGGAACGATCCGCAAGTTAGCCAATAGAGTCTATACTTCAAATTTAGTAGATAATCCAGAGGATATTACACGTCGAAATTTATTTCATATTCTAGGGCATTTATATCCAGGAGCTCTATTGAGTCATCGTTCGGCATTTGAGTTTGCACCAACGTCTAGTGGACAAATATTTTTAACCTATAGTTACACAAGAAAAGCACAATTGCCAGGTATAACAGTTCGCTTATTGGCAGGTCATAAACCCATTAAAGGCGATACTGTTTTCTCAGGAGAATTATATCTATCACAACGAGAACGTGTTTTATTAGAAAATATGGAATCTTCCCGAAAACCAGGACCAGATTCTAAAGTATTAACCTTTCCAGAAATTGAAGAAAAACTCGAACAAATTATTCGTGTTAATGGAGAAGCTGAGTTGAATAATGTAAGAGACAAAGCAAGAAAGATAGCTAAGGAGATAGGTTTAACAAAGGAGTTTGCCAAACTCAACAAAATTATAAGCGCATTACTCACAACAAAACCATCACGTATTTTAAAATCACCAGTAGCAACAGCACGAGCATTTGGAGTGCCTTATGATCCTGCTAGAATTCAACGTTTCGAACTATTATTTACAGCTTTAAAACAACAAGAATTTCAGTATAGAGAAGAAAAAGACACCACAACTGCAGCTTATAGAAATTTTGCCTTTTACGAAAGCTACTTCTCAAACTATATTGAAGGGACTGTTTTTGAAATAGAGGAAGCAAAACGCGTTATCGAAACTCAAAAACCACTACCAGCAAGAAACGAAGATTCTCACGATGTATTAGGAACCTACCAAATTGTTTCTAATCCCATAGAAATGAAAATTGTGCCAGCAACAAAAGAAGAGTTGGTAGATATACTTCAGTATAGACATCAAATATTATTAAGTGCTAGAAAAGATAAGAAGCCAGGTAAGTTTAAAGACAAGAATAATAGAGCAGGAGATACGTCTTTTGTAGATATGGAATTGGTCACAGGCACACTTTACAAAAGTTTTGACTATTACCAAGCGCTTAAACACCCTTTTGCAAAAGCTGCTTATATAATGTTTGTAATAAGTGAAGTGCATCCGTTTTTAGATGGTAATGGTCGTATAGCGCGTGTAATGATGAATGCGGAATTATCAACTGCATCACAAACCAAAATAATTATTCCAACGGTTTATAGGGAAGATTATTTAGGTGGACTTCGCAAGTTAACCAGAAATCAAGATCCATTAGTTTATATACGTATGCTCAATAGAGCACAAGCCTTCAGCGATACACTTTTAGGAGATGATATGGATGCAATGGAAGACGTATTGCAACAAAGTAATGCGTTTAAGGAAAGTAATGAAGGTGTCTTAAAAATTATTAATTAAGGGATGGCAAAACGTTACAAAGAATATAATGATGCAGAAAAAAATTCTATTTTTTATAGGTCTATTGTCTGCTAAATTTGCTAAAATGGAAGTGCTAACAAGAGATATGTTAGGCGCATTTGTCTCAGATGATGATGTACTTAATGCTTACCTTTTTGAGAAAAACACTCTAGATGCTAATATTAAAGCTAATTAAAACAATCAATACAATTCTTCAAAACATTGCAACAATTAAAACAGAGCGAAATTCTTTTATACACGGTATCTGGAGTGAACCTGAAAATCAAGAAAACGATATTCACATTATTTGTAGCAATCCTAAAATGAAATTTACAAAAGAAGACAATGGTAGAAGATGGACCTTTGGAAAAGGTAAACATTTATTAAATCACTTGCGCATAAAATAGATGATATCATCATTTCGCAAGAAGCATTTATAGAGCGATTGAAAAATTTTGATCTTGAATTTGATATGAGGAAAGATTAATACTTTGAATAGAAAGTGTTTTAACTAATTTTCTGGCAATATATCTCTAAACTTATCTACTAACAGATCTACAGGAAATGTAAAATCTTGCGCACGATAACTAATGGCTGATAGTCGTTTTGAAATAGCTTTTCTTGCTTGAATTTCGCCTTGTTGTAGATCTGGATTATTAATCTTGACTTCACGGTTCATTTCCTTATGATGATTCTCAATAATTTCTCTAAAATATTTGCTGTCCTTAACTAAATATGGCGTCCAGTAAATTAACGTATCTATATCTACAAAAGTTAGTGGTCTGATGAAGTTGGAATTGTAAGCATCGCCTAATCGTTCTTTAACTAACTCTATATACCACTTGTTTAGTTTATAATTCATTCCAGGTATTTCAAATATGCGATCACTCACTAATAAGATAGGATAGATAGTAAAGTTCTTCTTTTTATTTACATAATCAGCGTATGGAAATTTATTATCTACTATTTGCTTAATCGATGTAATCAATTGACCTATACCAACGTGTCTTTCACCATCGTGTACAAACTTCTTTTTAAGTAGTGCTTCTATTTCGTCTATATCAGAAGAACTTTTGATACCAGCAGCTACAAGAATATCTTTGTTTTCAAACAAGTAAATTCTGTTATTGTGCCTTACATAATAATCTGGTTCACTATCCTTTGTTTCTGCTTCTTGCCTTTTCTTTTGGTATGGCCAATGAAAGATATCATCTAACACATTTTTCATTACCACATCTTCAGAAAAGTGAAGATTGTAGTAACTAAAAAAAGAACTGTCTTTAGGTTTTAGTTTGTGATGTTTTACAAAGGCTTCTTTAAGAGTGAACTTGATACTTTTAAAGAACTTATCTATTACATAAAAATAATCTACTAAAGAGAAGCGTCCTTCCTCTATCTCATAAATTGGAAAGATTTTCAAATTAGTAAAATCTGCGGAAGGTTCAATCTTGGATGAAGTCAAACATTTTAAAAAGGCGATATGATCTTGTCGTTCTGGACTTACTATGTATGCGTTTTCGTGTTTTAGCCTCAGTAGTTGAGAAGCTAACGTTTTTACTTGATAATTTAACCCTTCTAAATCCTCTTGACCAAAAGTATCAATTAAGGCTTGAGCCATATATTCGTTTTCTTCTCGTTGTACAAATTCAAGAAGATATTCAAATTTAACAAGCATTGCATATAATGTTTTAGCAAACTCTAAATCGACATTCTCAGAATTGCCAATATCTGCAGATGCAAAACCCATTGCCATAAACATATCAGCAAGGCGGTCTATATTATGTTCTGCATTACCTAGATTCTGTTTTTCATTAGCATTCTTATTCACTAATAAATATGCCTTGAAGAGATTAAGCTCTTCATCATCCACATTGCGCTCATCAGTTTTTTTAAGTAATTCGTCTCTATTCGCTAAGACTATTTCTGCGAACATTAAACTTGCTTCTCTTGAAACCAGAATGGGTCTTTCAGGCAAACTATACTTTCGACCATAGTCCGCTACTCGTTTGTCAATATCAGCTTGAGTTGTAAGATTAGAAAATATTTTTGTGTAATTAGGTTGGTCTCTTGTTGTACTAAAACCGATAAATTTAAGTAGAATTTCACGTGAGATTTTTACCAAATACTCCATTATCTCTTTAGGATCCTCTTCTGGGAACACATTATCAAATTCTAGTCGCTGTACTACTCGCATTTTTTTTCTTACAAGATAATAAAAACATGTATTCAATCGGTGTTTTCCGTCTCAAAGTCCCATTCTGCACAGCGGTAAAACAACCATTCCTTCCCAACTTCGCACTCAATCAAGGTTTAGAGACCTCGCCAAGTATTTACAATTATCAATTAATAACAAAACGAATGGCAAACAACAAAGATATCGCCTGGACACCAATATTATATTGTGTGGGAGCAGGAATCGCTGGAATCGCATTAGGAACATTTTTGGTAGCACCAATGGTTCAAAAGATGAAAGCAAAAAAGTTAGCTGAAAAGAAAAAAACAGCTATCGCTAGTCCAACAAAAAAGTAGTGTTTAGAGACACTCGTGGACAACTCAAAAAAGTATAATCCTGTTTTTAAACAGGCAAAAAAAGACAATCATAATGAGTGATTATAACGACGAACTAATGCGTTATGAGGAAGCTGCTGAAGATCAGTATGACGACTACGATAACGATAATATATACGATGACGAAGAAGACGACTTCGATTCTGGTTTTGAAGGATTAGAAGACGGCTACGACGAGGAGTACGAAGACGAGTATGACGATTACGACGACTATGCTGATGAAGGCGAGTACGACGATGATGCATACGATGATTACACCAGATCTAGCATCGGTAAAATTGATCCCAATGACAGAACCCTTACTGTAGTCGTAACCAATAAATCTGGAGCTTCAGCCGAAGCAGTTGTTTTTGGGGGAAATGCAGAATCGCCTCAACCGAATGGCGTTGTGGTAGATATCGAAGAATCGAGCCATAAAGAAGTGCGTGAAGAAAGTAAATCTAACCCGTTTAAAATTGCGGGAATGAAATACTCGGTAAGTAGCCCATTACAGTTTGATAACGTACTACGTATTGACCGTAGAACAGCATCTGGTTCTAAAACGACTAGAGTGTATCAACCACGAAATGCGACTTCGCCACAAAACTTTACACAATCTCTTATCGATGACGATAATTTTGAGATGGATGTTACAGGACAAGACTCATTAAGAGTAGTTGTAGAAGATGGTGTCACAGCTGTATTCACATTTACAATCAAAGCAAGAGCAAATCTTGGAAACCTATTAAAAGGTAGTAACGTCGCAGAAATGTCACGAGCGCCAAGAACAACTGGACTTCCTCAATTGGATTTAATCCGAAGAAAGAGACCAACTGCATTAGGTTTACGTCCTAGACGTAGAGTGAGACGTCCTACACGTAAAATTGTGAAACGTCGTCGACTAGTCAGAAAACCGGTGGCGAGACGTCCAGTTTCTCGATTGGTAAGACGTCGCAGACGATAGCCCCTAAGAAGGGAATTGTCCAGACTTTGTACCTAATACTAGACAGCCAGAGTCGGTTTTTTTTAACCATAAACTCTGGCTGTTTTTATTTCTAAGAACAATGAAAAAACAATCACATTCAAATACTTTAGGTCAAAATAGGATAGACTATATCGTTTATCATAATGCAGATGCAGTTTCGAATTTATTGGAACAATATGGTTTTGAAGTGCCAGAAAACCCAAAACATCTTGCCGAAGCTATTAAAGAGCTTACGAGAAAAAAGGGTAGAAAGGTCATTAAAGACCTACTACAATTACATCCAGATAAGGAGGTTATTTTAAAACTTAATCTTCCTAAAGAAGATGGCTTTTGTGGTGCGTGTAGCAATGATTCGTACAACAATGAAAACAATTATTGTACAAGCTGCGGGCATTCCAATTATGCAGGATCAGGCAACGAGGATAGTTTTTTAAGTCAGTTTGAAAGTTATAAAGACAAAGAACTAGAACGCTACTACCAAACGATTGTAAAAAAGTCTAACGCAAATCCCCAAGACAAGAATCTAGCGCAAGAAGTACAAATGGTCTGGAATGAGATCCGTACCCGAAAACTTACGCTTAAAAAAGAAGACGAATCTAAACCAGAGGTCTCAAAAAGTTTCAGTATTACAAAAGATGAAATGATACTCTTCGGAGTCGTTTTCATTGCTGGAGCACTCGTAGGACACGGTTTAAAATTTAATTTTAGCAATGCCAAATAAACAATCACAATACAATCAGGCGATTGATAACCTTACTTATTTGGTGCTCAATTACCCAAAACCTGTACAAGAATTACTTGCTAAAAGCAACGTTTTCTTTCGAGGTAAACCATCAAAAGAACAACTCATTAATGAAGTTGTAGAACTATTAAAGGATGGCGATTCTGCTTTCGCGAAAGCATTAGAAAAATTAATACAACACCTTTCTGGACAAGAAAACGATCAGTTTTGGGGAGCCATTGCCAAAGGAGCAGTAGGTATTATAGGTGGTCTTTTTGGTAAAAAGAAAAGAAAACGAGCAGCAGCTGCAAATAATAATGCGGCAGCACAAGCACAAGCAAGAGCATCAGCCCAAGCTGCGGCTGCCAAGCGTGATATGGAAATGCGTATGCAGCGTATGCGTGAGGAACAAGAACGTAAACAACGAGAAGCTGAAGAGCGACGCAGACAGGAAGAAGCGCGTCGTCGTGAAGAAGCCAAACAGAAAGTAGAAGCAGCCAAAAAGAAAACCAATATGATGCTGATGATTGGTGGTGGTGTCGTTGTTCTTGGAATTGGTGCTGTAGTACTAATGAAATCTGGGCGACTACCAATGCCTTATGGACAACCACCAATGCCAAGATAATTATGACGAATACTTTCGCACTTACAGATTACGATGTTTATGAGGATGAAATGTATGACAATTTTAGGTCTACACGTCGTATTGGGAGAGCCAGAAGGCAAAGAAGAAAACCTAGAAAACGTAAAAAATCTGTAAGACCTATGTTTGGTCGTCCTCAAGTTTTTATTAAAAAAGGAATTCCTAAAAGACTTCCGTCTAAGCACATAAAAATTAGAACAAAAATAGTTCGTGGTCGCCCTATGAAGCTACCACCTATTAAAGTCAGACGTTTGCCTATAGTGCCAAAGAGCACAGCTAAACCAAAGGTTTCAATAATTAAAGTAAAAAGAACACCAGTAGTAAAGACAAAGACACCAATTAGTCATTTAATTAAAACAACGCGTCCAGCCAT
>TARA_R110002049_G_scaffold73515_1_pt1 | contig 35249 bp, 24 predicted proteins | sample TARA_R110002049 | Tara Oceans TARA_R110002049 (sample SAMEA4396941) | marine metagenome | biome: Polar Biome; feature: [SRF] surface water layer (ENVO:00010504); material: water (ENVO:00002006), including particulate matter (ENVO:01000060) such as... | depth 5 m
GATGGGCCGACGATCGAGATCGTCAAGCGACCCAATGGTGCAACGCGCTTCGTCGTCATTGCCCGCCGCTGGGTCGTCGAGCGTACCTATGCCTGGCTCGCTCGCTGCCGCCGCCTCGCAAAAGACTGGGAGGCAACCATCGCATCGGCCGACGCATGGCTCCTGATCGCCTCCATCCGACGCACCGCAAGTCTCATCGCAAGGGCTTGAAATCATTGAGTATTAATTTTGAGTCGGATTCTTAGGTTGAAACAGATTGTCTTTCCCGTCGAATTTAATCGAATTTTCAAAAGGCTACCAGTAGAGGGAAGCTCGCCAGTTCGATGGTATTGTAGATCTTCCCTCTGGGCTTTGCAAAGATCGCTTTCTGCACACAGCAGCCGTTGGAGGCCTGAGCCGCGAATGGCCGGGCCCGCCCTCAATGTCGTCGAAGATCGACAGGACGCCCCTCACAGCCATCCCTTCAATTTGAACTCGGTCAGATCAACACCGGGCGGCGCATACCATCCGCCTGGGGCGTATCTGGCACCTAGTTTTTGCGCGACATCCTTGTTGCCATAAGGAATTCGCAGTGGCGTGTTTGCTGCGGGATCCCGTTGCTCGGAAGACGACGGACCCGTCGCATCGACAATAGCGGTGGTTGGCTTGGGCTTTGGAGCCTGCTTCGTTGCTTTGGTTGTCTTTGCGGCTGCTGTTGGTGGTTTAGAATTCTTCGCACCGGTCTTGTGGCGGCCTTTGCCGGGCTTCGAACTCTGGTTCTTGTCAATCCACTCGGACAAAGCACCAGAGCTGGCCTTAGCCGCGTCAGTTATGGAGACACCTTGTTCCCGCGCGATCTTCTCGGCGAATTTTAGTTGTGCTGAACTTGCCGGTTTTACTCCAGCGCCTCCCATTGTATTTCCGTCGACACCCTCGGCTTTCTTGGGGGCGTGTTGCTCGAGGAACGCGCGGCAGACCGATCCCGATTTTGTGTAACCGGCTGGAGGCTTGATGCGTTTCTGGCGCGCTATGCTGTCGGCGAAACGCTTCATCGCGGCTGTAGGTGGCCGCCCGTCGCCCCCGCCATCCGATGCAAAAACGAGCACAGGCGAGACACCGCCCGGCGGGCCTTCCACGAGCTTGCCGATAATCCGCTGGGCGACGTCACAAACGGCATCGATGGCACCAATCATCTCCTGTTTTCCAACGACGACATCGTCGAGAAGGCATTCGAGTTGCGCCGTAACGCCCGGGTCTACCAGGGCCGGATCAGCCTGTTGGAGAACGCCAAACAACTTCAACCCGGTTTCGGTGGGTACGATGTTCTTGCCTTGGACAATCAGAAACTCCTGCCGTTTCAACCCGCCGATGATCTCGGCGCGGGTCGCCGGAGTGCCGATGCCCTTGGCTTCTTTCAGCCTGTCGCGCAGAACCTCATCGTCAACAAATCGCCAAGCCTGCTGCATCGCTTCGATCAGGGTGCCTTCGTTATAGCGCGGCGGTGGTCGGGTTTCCTTTTCCTCCACAGTCGGATCCCGTAGTCGCGCGGTCTCGCCGTTTCGCATCTGCGGAAGCAACTGCGCATCGTTGCCCTTCTCGTCAGCAGGTTGCCATTCCGGGAATGCCGCCCGCCAACCAAGATCAATGGGTTGGCGGCCGGTGGCCTTGAAAGAAAGCCCGGTCACGTCGAGTGTTGCAGTTGTCTGGCGGTAGCGGAAGTCTGGCATGACGGCAGCCAAATACGCCCGCGCGATCACATCAAATAGTTTTTTCTCGTCTGTCGAAAGGCGCGGCCAGACTTCCCACAAGCCCTCGATGGTGTTGACGTTAGGGATAACCGCGTGGTGGCTGGCCCCCTCCAATCCCTTGTCATAGAAACTGCCGCTCTTACCCTTTCGGATTATCGGTTGTGCTGGCACCGGGATTGTTTTGAACGATTGCCCCACTTGCAATCCGGCGACGATCTGCGGCACATCCCCAATCAGCGTCTCGGGTAGGTAACGCACTTCGGCACGAGGATAAGTGATGATCTTCTTGCCCTGGCCGTCATAGAGTTCCTGAGCGATCTCCAGAGTCCTGGCCGCTGCCCAGCCAAAGCGAGAGGCGCAGAGTTTCTGGAGTGACGGCAAATCGTGCAGTTTCGGCGGCCGTTGACGCTTGTCCTCGACACGCACGCCAAGTGGCCCCTCGAAGTTACGAGCGGCCACGGCCACAGTATCGGCAACCTCTCGCTTGAGAATTCTATCCCGTGGTGCATGTCGCATCCTGAATTCACCGCCCTCGACTGTGGCGGTGGCGACGATCTCGAAATAGGTCATGGGAACAAAATTGCGGATTTCCAGTTCGCGCTTGCAGACGATTGCCAGGGTTGGGGTTTTCACACGCCCGACCCCAATGACGCCTTTCGCGCCCTTCCCAAGGATGACGGTCGCGGTACGGGTCAGTGACAGGTTGTATATCTGATCAGCCTGACGGCGCGCCACGGCGGCTGCGTAGAGCCGGGCGTATTCTGAATTGGGTTTGGCCCGATCGAATGACTGGCGTATGGTCTGGGCGTCCTGAGCGGTAAACAGCACCCGCATGACATGGCCCCGATACTTGTAATGTTCGAGGATTTCCTGGCCGATAAGCTGACCTTCCCGGTCGCAATCGGTGGCAAGCCAGACCTGCTTGGCCGTGCGCAGCGCCTCACGAATGGCTTTGAGCTTGGCCGCCTTGTTACCGCCTTTTGCGGGCCGTGTGCCGTAAAGTTCCTGGGGCCGCAGCAGGACTGGGGACCAGCGCTTCCATTCCGGCACCACATCCTCTGGTTCGAGCAAGTCGAACAAATGCCCCTCGGCGGGCAGAACTATGCCATAGCGGGACCCAATGGCAGCGCGGACGTCTTTCGCCTGACTGGATTTCTCGGTGATAACGATCTGATCGGCCATGACGAACTCGTTCGGAATAGTGGGTTCAAGAACTATAGAACGTAAAGTGAACATCGGTCATTCGCAACCCGGCTTTTGTTGGGATAACGCAAATCGTTTATATGATCATGTGCCGGACGCTTTGCGCCTTCCTGCGCAGAATTTCCTTTTTCTTCGCATTTTCAATGTGTTCGTTGACTGCAGGCGAATGATCCGCACTGTGATCCCAAGCCAATTCTAACCCACTAAATCACCCATGCCAAAACTGACCAAACGCAGGATCGACGCCGCCGAGACAATGGAAAAGGAATACTTCATCTGGGACGACGCCTTGCCCGGTTTCGGATTGCGGGTTCTGCCAAGTGGGCGAAAGAGCTACATCGTTCAATACCGCGCCGGACAGCGAGCCAGGCGCATGAGCCTAGGGCCAAATACGGTACTGGCCTGCGAACAGGCCCGGGGACAGGCAATCACCATCCTCGCCGCCGTGCGAAAAGGAGAGGACCCCTCTGCCGATCGCGCCGCCCGGCGCAGCGCCCTCAACATGACAGACCTGGCAGAGCGGTTCGATGCAGAGCACATCTCGGTAGCCCTGAAGAAAAGCACCGCAACGGAATACCGCCGCAATCTTCGACGTTTCATTCTCCCTGCTCTCGGTCGGCTGGCCGTGGCAGAAGTTTCACGCGCCGATATCTCGAAATTCCACCACGACCTTCGCCACATCCCCTATCAGGCCAACCGGTGCCTCGAGGTCATCTCAAACACTGCAATCTTGCCGAGCGGAGCCACGTTGATCACCACTCGACAAAGCAGACTGCACCGCGGGCGACCGGCTATGCCAATGCGAGCGCTTCCGACAAAAACTCGATAGCCCTGTTTACCTGCTGTTCAGTCGAAAACCTTCCGAAACTGAAACGAATACACTCTGACGCCACTTCGCGGTCAAAACCCATCGCAGTCAAAACGTGAGATGGTTCAATGGATCCCGATGAACAGGCCGACTGGGTCGAAGCCGCAACCCGAGGCTGAAGGCGCGCCAAGAGGTCGGAGGCGTCATGGCCCGGAAAGCGCATCAATGCATTTCCAGGATGCCTATTTTCTAGAGAACCAACCAATGTGGCAACTTGTTTTTCTTCAAGGCACCTAACAAAGAGACCTCTAATCGCGGCCAAACCTTCCCTCTCAGATTGCCCAACCAACCGAAGAATTCGGCAGGCTTCCCCAAAGCCGACGATTAACTCTGTCGGCATAGTGCCACCGCGTCGCCCACTTTGCTGCCCCGCACCCACAATAACTGGCTTCACCAATTCCGAAGAACCAGGGCCTGTCAGCAATGCACCAACGCCCTTGGGTCCGTAAAGCTTGTGAGCTGAGATAGTGGCCAAAGCGATATCGAGGTCGAGTAAGTCTATGTCCAACGCAAGAGGTGCCTGAGCCAAATCCGCGTGAAACAATGCGCCGTTTGACCTACACAACTCGGAAATTGCCTTCAAATCAGCAATCGCACCATTCTCGTTGTTCACGCCTATAATTGAAACGAGAGCCGTTGCGTCGCTTAGCAGATTCTTCAGATCCGCCGTATCCGGTGCACCGTTGTCATCAAGGGCGATAAAGCGCACGATCAGACCACAGCAGGCCGCCTCTTCGAATATAGACCCATGGTCCCCTGCACCGATCAGGATTTCAGATCTTCCCGACTGCTTTGCGATGGCATGAGCGGTGCGAAACACCATCGCATTTGCTTCACTGGCGCCCGACGTGAAGACTACGTCATCCCCTTGAAGGCCAAAGAGATTTCCAACTTGCTCGGCCGCCTTCTCGATGGCAGCGGCGGCACGCCATCCGAGCGCATGATCTGCCGCATGCGGGTTGGCAAAAAGCGTCGCCGACGCCACTTGCATGACCTTCATGACCCGCTCGTCGACGGGCGTTGAAGCCTGATAATCGAGATAGATGGTTTCACCAACCTGCATGTTACCCTCAATACTGGACGAAGTCTCCAGTACGTAGTATGACTGATTTGCATACTGGATGATATCCCCAGGAGGTCAAGTGAGCGCACAAGAGTTAAAATCAGACGACTATCGCCCAAGCTTTTCGGGGCATGAGACGTTTCCGTTGCGCTATGGTTGGCTGCAAAAAGCGTATCGCGCTGTCGGTGAATCGCCATCAGCGAAAGACGCAGTGCATGTTTTCCGGGATCCGGACTCGATCGCGCGATTTGGTGTCGGCCGCAACATGGTCGGCGCAATCCGGTATTGGGCAACCGCTGCAGGGGTCCTAGAAGAAACCAAAGATGGCCTTAAGACAACATGGCTTGGCACCATGCTGTTCGACGAGAATGGAACCGATCCCTATCTCGAAGAGGATGCTTCACTTTGGCTGCTTCATTGGCATTTGGTCGCTCGCCCTCGGCTCACATCAGCTTATTGGCTTTTCAACGAATTTAGAGGCGGCAGTTTTGTCAGACAGGACATCGTCGCATCTCTTCTTAAGCTTGCACAAGAACGTGGTTGGAGCCGAGTGGCGTCGACCACTGTTGATCGGGACCTGCAGTGCCTTCTCAGGACCTATATTGGAGGGCGCGGCTCAAGCGAGACTGGAGAATCTATACTCGCCGAACTTGGTCTGATCCGTCCGATGCAGGGGTCTCGGGCACGCTTGTCTCGCGGGCGCAAACCCAACCTTCCAAATTCTGTCTTTATATACTGTTTCAACGAGTTCTGGGGAAATTTTGCACCTGATCAAACCACCATGTCATTTGAAAATGCCGCCTATGCGCCCGGTTCCCCGGGCCGCGTCTTTTTGCTTGATGAGGATGACATCGTTGATCGGCTTGAGCTGCTTGAAGAGGTCTCAGGCGGGACATTGGCTTGGTCAGAGACCGCAGGACTGAGACAGATCATCCGAACCAAGAAACGTTCTATGCAATCGGAGCGGCGCATTCTGCGCGAAGCGCTGATGAGCAATCGCTTGCGGGTGGCCGCATGAGCGATCCTGTATCAATAACACCAAGATTCCGACGATCGGTTCGCCTCGATACCGATTTTGCCTCGGCAACCGCGATTGACGGTTTTCATTGTCCGGCGTCGTTCCAAGCCGCCGTGACCTTTATGGCCGCCCACATCGCGGATACGGAGCAAGGCGCATTTACGTGGACCGGACCTTATGGTGGTGGCAAGTCTAGCCTAGCCGTAGCGCTCGCCTGTCTTTTTGGCGCACCCAAGCCAATACGAGAAAAGGCCGCGTCCTTGTTTGGCGAACCGGTGATGACCGCTTTGAAGGCTGCCCTGCCCTATTTTCCATCTCGCTGGGATGTGCTGCCGCTGGTCACCGAACGCCGCTCGATTGCCGTGCAGCTTGCAGAGCTTCTGGATCTCTCTGTCTCATCAAGTACTTCGGACATCCTAACGGAGATCGAACGCAGAACGAAAGATCGTGGCCTTCTTTTGATCATGGATGAGCTTGGCCGCGGGTTAGAAGCGGCAGCAGACGGAGAAGGTGATCTTCATCTCCTGCAGGACATCGCTGAACTTGCAGCGCGTAGTCAGGGCAGATTCATCTTTCTCGGAATCCTGCACCAGGCTTTTGAGGAATATGCTGAGCGTCTCGGTCGCAAGGCCCGGGATTCCTGGGCAAAAATTCAAGGGCGGTTTGTCGATATTTCGATTTCTGTTTCGCTTGAGGAAACCATCGAATTGATCGGTGAAGCGCTCGGGCATGAACGTGCTATGCGCAAAGCGATACCGTTGGCCGAGGATTGTGTTGAGCAACTGCGACCGGCACGCAAGAAAGCCGAAGCCAAGCGGATGGCGGGAAAGCTTGCCCGTACAGCCCCTCTTCACCCGCTGACTGCATGTTTGGTGGGTCCACTCTCGCGGCGACGTTTTGGTCAGAATCAACGAAGCGTGTTTTCTTTTTTGAGTTCTGCCGAGCCTTTTGGATTGCAGGACGCCCTTACAAAAGAAGCCGTTGGTGGCACCTACCCACCGCATCTTTTATGGAATTACCTGCAAGCCAACTTTGAAGCTGCTATTTTGTCATCACCGGACGGGCGCAGATGGGCTCTGGCCCATGACGTTCTTGAGCGATGTGTAGCGCGCGGTGCCAGCGATCTCGAGCAATATGTATTGAAAACGATTGCGATCTTTGAACTACTCAAAGACCGCTCCGGACTAGCGACAAACCTCGACACGATTGCATTAGCGCTCAACGAAACTAACCGCTCAGATGTTGAGGCGGCTCTCGCACGCCTCGAACAACAATCCGAAATCGTTTTCCGAAAACACGCTGGCATCTACGTGCTCTACGCGGGGTCCGATTTCGACGTGGAGGCTCGTTTGGGAGAGATTCTGTCGGACCCGGCAAACATTGATCTTAACATGGTCCGCTTACTGGCTGATTTACAGCCGATGTTGGCAAAGCGTCACCACGAAGAAACAGGCGCGATGCGGTGGTTTGAGATGTCGATCGATCCCGTGTCCGAGTTGGAGGATTTCACGCCGCCAAAATATGCCCAGGACATCATTGGGCGGATCGTGTTTGCATTGCCAATGGAAGGCGAGAGCCAAAAGGAAACCATATGCGCGTGTGAGCGTGCAGCGCGTGCTCAATGTGCGTTTCCGTTGATCATTGGCCACCATGCCGACGCGGGCAAACTTCTCGACCTTGCGCAGGAACTTGCAGCGCTCAACACGCTGGAAAGAAAGTTTCCGGAACTCCGGGGCGATCCGATTGCGCGCAGAGAAATCGATGCGCGCGCCACGGAGGTTCGGCAGAAGCTTGAAGATATTCTTCATGGCTTAATCGATGAGTGCCGTTGGTTCGTTTCTGATCAGAAAGCACAGCGACTGACCAAGCGGTTTCTGAATGAACAACTGTCCACCTTGGCTGATGCAATCTTTAGCGATGGGCCGCTTATCCGCAACGAGCTTCTAAATTGCTCTGAGCCGTCCTCGAATGCGGTGAGTGCGCGAACCAAACTCATGAAACGGATGGCAATGCGCGGATCCGATATTGATCTTGGGTTTGACGGCAAGAACTACCCTGCAGAACGTGGGCTCTACATTTCGCTTCTTAAGGAAACTGGAATTCATGTTGAGGGAGAATATAGCGCTCCGGTCGAGGGCAACACGCTGTATCCACTGTGGCAAGTGGCTGACAGGCTGCTTGCGTCCAAGCAGGGTGTCGTAGGAGCCGATGAGATAATTCAAGCTTGGGGCGAAGACCCGATCGGATTGAAGGTCGGACTCGGTCCGGTGTTTTTATCTGCCTACATTCTGTCACGACGCGATCGCGTCGCGGTCTACGGTGAAGGCATATTCCAGGCCAACTTCAATGAGCTTTGTGTTGAGTTTCTTGCGCGCGCGACCAAGGATATTGGTCTGCGCCGGGTTGAGATGGAAGGATTTGTAGGGGACACACTCGCGACCCTCGGCGGTCTTTTAAAGATCAAAGGCGTTGCCGAACCCCTTCTGGTTGCGCGGACAATTATCGGAGAGTTCGATGCGCTAGTGCCGTGGACCTCCAGAACACAATCGCTCTCACCGCAAACACTTAAGGTCCGCGAAATTCTCAAGCGGGCCAGTGACCCCAACAAACTCTTGTTTGATGATTTGCCGCGCCTGACTGAACCGCGTGATGATGGTAGCTTTGATGCGAAAGCGACGGCGGTCCTGCTCAGAGATGCTCTGGCAGAAATGCGCGCCGCCTATCCAAAAGTGCTCGAAGATTTGAAAGAGCTAATGTTGCGAGAACTGGACGTCCGTAGCCAAGGCAAGGATGCATTCACGGGTTTGCGTGATCGCGCTGACAATATTCGGCACATTGGCGGAGATTTGCGGTTGGAAGCTTTCGTCGGACGTCTGACGCAATTTCATGGCACGCGCGAGGACATGGAAGGACTTGCTGGCGTTGCCGTCAACAAGCTTCCAAGAGACTGGAATGACGGTGATCGCGAACGGGCAGCCGTTGGTCTTACTGAACTTGCAACAGTCTTTCTGAAGACGGAGACGATGGCGCGGGTAAAAGGCCGCAGAGATGGACGCCATGCCATGGCTGTTGTGGTCGGCAAGGAGAACATGCCGCACTCGCTCTTTGGTGAGTTCCAAGTTGCCGACGTCGATTGGCAGGATGTCGATGCCCTCGCTGCAACTCTTGATCGCGCTTTGAGCGAAGCTGATCACCAGAGCCGAGAAATTATTCTGGCGGCTTTGATCGAAGTCACCTCCAAGTACCTCATTGCCGGCGATGAACGCCGTGTCGGAGAACGCGCATGACGTCTACCCGCCACGTACTGGGGCTCTCGGGAGGGCGCGATAGCGCCGCCCTAGCAATCTTCATGCGCCAGAGACATCCGGAAATTGAGGTTGAGTATTTCTTCACTGACACGGGCAAGGAATTGCCTGAGGTATATGAGTATTTGACGCGTCTAGAAGGCTATCTCGGCAAGCCCATACGACGCCTAAATCCGGATCGGGATTTTGACTATTGGCTGAAGAGTTATAAGAGCTACCTGCCTTCGGCACAGTCGCGCTGGTGCACGCGCCAGTTAAAGCTTCGTCCATTTGAAAAATGGGTGCGTGAGTTCCTCGAGGCCGGTGAAACCGTCATTTCCTATGTGGCGATCCGCAGCGACGAAGAGTACCGAGAGGGCTATCAGTCAAACAAAGAGAAGCTGTTGGTCAGATTGCCTTTCAAGGATGCCAGCATCGATAAGGCCGGAGTCATTGAGATCCTCGAAGGATCAGGATTGGGGCTTCCAGATTACTATAGGTGGCGCAGCCGGAGCGGATGTACGTTTTGCTTCTTCCAACAGAAGATCGAATGGGTGCGCTTGCAGGAAGAACATCCCGAAGCATTTGAAGAAGCCAAGCGCTACGAGAAGAACGCACTTGAGCATGGATCACCGTTCACTTGGAGCCAGGGTGAGTCGTTGACTGATCTTGAGCAGCCAGCACGTCAGGAACAGATCAGAGTGGATCACGAGAAACGTCTGGCTAGGGCACGCACGCGGATGCAGGCGAACCCGTTGCGACCGGACACACCATTGGATCTAGACGATGTGTATGGCGGCGCTGCAAAGGCGTGTCTCACCTGCCATAAGTAGTTGTATACGATGTGGGGCTGCTCACGACACTGGAAATTGAGGGTAATGCGAGTAACAAGTTCATCACCAGGTATTTCTTTGAAAACGTTGTTATCGGGCGCAAAGTCAAAGGCTGTTCAGGAGCTGCTATCTCAATCAACCGTTGAACTTGTAGAGCGAATGTCACCAGGTCTATTGGGCACTGAAGAAGTAAATCGCATTGCTGCTGTGGTAGTCGACCCAGCCGAAGCTCTTCTCGATACTGGCACTCGGTTGAAAATTATCAGGCTCCTTCCGCTGCCCAAAGCGCGTGAACTCTGCGGGGCACTAGGCTTCGAGAGCGGCAGAAGTCCATATGAGACTCTTGAAGCTAAGGTCGGCGACATCAGTATCGAGCAACTGTTTGACTTTTTTGGTATCGTCGAAGACCCTCGTGCGCCAAAATTTGCCGCACCTATTTCACAAGGAGTGCAGGCGACCTACGGACTATTTCCTCACCAGCGAAGCGCAGCCACTAAGGTCGCCGCCGCATTGAAAAAACCACCGCGTAAAGTCGTACTTCATATGCCGACAGGCGCGGGAAAGACACGTACCGCTATGCATCTTGTTGCCCGGCATCTGCGTGAAAACGAGCCAACGGTTGTCGTCTGGCTTGCTCAGAACCGCGAATTATTGGATCAGGCTGCGGAAGAATTCGAAAAAGCCTGGTCGCCTCTAGGCGATCGTAACGTCCAGCTTATGCGGTTTTGGGGAAGCAAGCGGGCACCCATTGCTGATTTGAATGATGGCTTACTTGTTGCGGGCCTCGCTAAGATGGTGGCATTGGACGCCCGGAACGCCAATACGATGCTAGCTCTCGCTGACCGAGCTTCACTGATCGTTATTGACGAAGCCCACCAAGCTATCGCACCGACTTATGCGCGCATTCTTCAGGCGTTGAGCTCGAAGCGACCTGACAACGCACTCCTTGGACTCACGGCGACACCAGGGCGTAGCTGGTCGGAAATTGAAGAAGACAAGCGCCTTTCTGATTTTTTCGAGGGGCAAAAGGTTGTTCTCGAGGTCGACGGATATGATGACCCGGTGACTTTTTTGATGGATCAGGAATATCTGGCTCGACCCTACTTTCACCAACTTAACGCACCTACCGAAACTAGTCTCGACGAAGCTGATATTCGCTCAATGGACAACGATCCGGATCTCACGGATGTCATTCTGGAGAAAATTGGTCTCGACGCTGCTCGTAACGAAGCGATCTTGTCAGCGATTGTTGACGCCTTGACGCGGCATGACCGTATAATCGTCTTTACTCCATCAGTTGAAAACGCAAGGCTTTTGCAAGCGATGCTAACTATCAAGAGTGTAGAGGCTGTTTTTGTCGCTGGTGAAACAGAAAGCGGCGAACGAGAACGACGTATCAAGCGCTACAAGTCCAGCGGGTCCAACAAGATAGTCATGTTGAACTACGGCGTGCTGACCACAGGCTTCGATGCTCCTCGTACGAGCTGTGCGATTATTGCCAGACCTACTAAATCGCTTGTCCTATATAGCCAAATGGTGGGCCGCGCGACACGCGGTGTTCGTGCTGGCGGCAACAAAGAAGCAGAGATCATTACGGTCACTGATCCCGATCTACCTGGGTTTGGAAGCGTGACGGAAGCATTTCAAAACTGGGAGGATGTCTGGCATGAACCAAAAGACAGCTGACGAAGCAACCAAGTTCAATGGCGACATCATTCCTCCGGAGCTTGCTGTGCGCGCGATGCGCGATAGTGGCTACCGGAATACAGATTACGCGTTGGCAGAACTGATAGACAACTCCGTTCAGGCGAATGCCACGCAAGTTGATGTCGTCTGTTTCGAGGTGATGAAGCAAGTCAATCAACGTAAGAGACGGAGAATTGACCAAATTGCTGTGATCGATAATGGCGACGGCATGACGCCGGAAACACTTCGCATTGCGCTGCAGTTTGGCAACGGCACACATTTGAAAGACCGAAAAGGAATTGGCCGTTTCGGTATGGGGCTTCCTAACTCGTCAATCTCTCAGTGCCGCCGCCTGGAAGTATGGTCTTGGCAAGCTGGTCCGAAGAACGCGATGTGGACCTATCTTGATGTCGATGACATTGAGCAAGGAGTTCTTAGGTCGGTTCCAATACCAGAAAAGAAGCCAGTGCCGAAAGAGTGGCTTGGCAGGTCCGATGTATTTGGCGCATCCGGTACTCTCGTGCTCTGGTCCAATTTCGACGATCACAGACTGCAATGGCGAGGGGCTAAAGCCACGCTGGAAAACACAGAGGTTCTCATAGGGAGGATGTACCGCAAGTTTATCGATGAGGGCGATCTCACCATACGACTGAAGGCTTATAGTGAAGATGGATCGGGATCTACATATGATGCACCGGCAAGAGTGAACGACCCTCTTTACCTGATGCCCAATTCATGCACTCCAGCCCCTTTCGACAAAGAAGCCATGTTCCAAAAATGGGGCGAGGAAGATCAATCGTTTAAAATCGAGATGGATGGCGAAGTTCATACGGTTCTCGTTCGGATCAGTTGGGCTAAGGAGGATACAATTACGCGAGGATCATCACCGGATCGTGGTTCAACGTCTTATGGTAAGCACGCTGCCAAGAACGTCGGTGTATCTGTCGTGCGTGAACGCCGAGAGCTTGAACTCGATACAGGATGGACGGTTGGCTATGATCCTCGGGAGCGATGGTGGGGGATTGAGGTCGAATTCCCATCAGCCCTTGATGAAATATTTGGGGTCACGAACAACAAACAGCATGCGAATACTTTCGCTGCGATGTCACAATTTGATTGGACCGATGAAGCCGACCCAGGTGAGCAACGCTCCGCATTTCGTGAACGCCTTCAAGCAAATGGTGATCCGCGATCGCTACTCATTGATGTTGCTGAATATATCCACGATCAACTTGATGAAATTCGGCGACGGGTGAAGGCGCAAACAAAGGGCAAGCGAAGCTCGCAGAAGCGTCATGAAGATCCTGACGTCGATGATCAAGCCAGCGACAAATTTCGCGAGCGCGCCGACACCGGGCATGAAACAGAGACCGACGATGCAGGCTTTTCTGACGAGGATAAGTCAGAACTCGAAGCTGACTTGATCGAGAATGACGACTACACAGCACAAGAAGCCAAAAACATTGCCGATGCTGTGGTAAGCCGAAAACGCAAGGTGCAATTCTCTACGGGCCACCTCGACGGTCACCATTTTTTTTCAACCAGACAGTTTGGTGATCTGACGAAAATCACCTTTAACAGCAATCACCCCATCTACGACCAGCTTGTGGAAGCACTAATTCCAGAAACCGATGATGACACTGATGCTGAATTGCTCGACAGGGTGCACAGAGCGTCCGACACATTAAGGCTGCTATTTGCAGCATGGGCTCGCTATGAACTCGAAGAAACTCAGAAACACGACGACTTGATGGAGATGCGCCAAGAATGGGGGAAGATGGCCAAGGTTTTCTTACGTGAAGGTTCAGAGGACTGACCATGCATATTGGTGAACGTCTGCTCTCGATCCTCAGCCGCGCAGAAAGCAGCGTGCGCATCGCCGCTCCGTTCATTAAGATACACTCTCTTGAACGTGCATTATCCGAGATACCCGCAGAGGTAGAAGTCACGTGCGTGACACGATGGAGAGCTGAAGATATCGCTAGTGGGGTCTGTGATCTTGAGATCTTCGATCATCTTCAGAACCGCAAAAATGCCAGTCTGCTAGTTCATCCTCAACTTCATGCAAAATTCTTTGCATCAAATAACGTCTGCCTAGTTGGATCGGCAAATATGACCCACACGGCTCTTGGATGGCGCTCTCCTTCGAACTTAGAACTGTTTGTTGAACTAGATGCACACGAACATGATCTAAATGAATGGTGGGCTAAGTTGCTTGAAAGCTCAATTGTCGCAACACAAGCGATGAAGGCTGCGCTCGCCGACCAGGCCGAAGCGTTGCGTCTGTCGGGTAATCCATTTCCACGTCCAGAAGCAGACCCAGAAAACATCACTGATGGAACTATTTGGGCGCCACAGTGTCCAAGATGGTCTGGACTTTGGGAAGCTTATGTCGGCAACGAGGATCAATTGCCAGCCAGCGCCATGCAGTCAGCAAAGGCAGACCTTGCAGTCCTAAGTATACCACCTGGCCTAAACGAGATTGAATTTCGTCAGGCTCTCGCAGCCATACTGCGAAATACCATGATTCTTCGGGAAATTGAGCATTTGTCGATATCCGGCCTAACCGATGCCGCGGCGCACGCCTTGCTCCAGTCTCTTTGTTCCATTTCAGCGAAGGAAGCTCCGCGACGCTGGCAACTGCTCAAAAGGTGGTTGGCAGATCTTTATCCCGATGAGTATCATGTCGAAACCAACCAAGAGGTTCTGTTGCGGGGCCGCACTCTATAGCAACCAGCTTGATCACATATCTGAGCTATCCCCTGAAATTCGGACAATGACATAAGGGCGCCTCTAAAAATACCCACTCCAGCTTTGATCGGGTAGTATCACAACATCGACGCAGTGATTTGGGTGGTCAGATATCTGCGATCACAGGAAGGCTCCGGCGACGGATATTCAGATGATGCGGAAGGGCTGTTGCTGCATCCTGCGGTCGGCACCACTTTAGACGAATCCGTTGTCATTCAGGGCCATAAGATCAGGTTTATGACCGTGGACTTGACGGCCAGCGCATCGGACATTCGTGCGGAACTGCTGTGCGTGCCACCGCGTAGCGAATGTCGCGGCGTATCCCGCAAAGACATAGCTGAAGACAGCACTGGCCAACATGCAGGAGTAGAATAGACATGAAATCCGACAACGTTCCGAGCCTTGGGGATGGCTTCGGATTTCTGCACCCCTTCTGGCCAGATCTTCATGCCCTTGCAGTCGAGGCAGAACAGAACACCGAAAACTTGCCAATCTTCACCGCCATCCGGCTGCGCAGTTTCACTGAGGCCATGGTCTGCTACCTATTCAACCATCATAGCCTGCCGTTAAGCACAGAAGATAAACAGATAGATCGACTGCGACTGCTTCAGCACGAAGGTCTTCTCGATGCGCGCCTTCTGGCCATGTTCCACACCATTCGCAAGCTTGGAAACAATGCCGCGCACAACCGCCCGGTGTCGACAGAGCAGGCAAAGAATATGATTGAGGACGCCTGGTCGCTTGGAGCTTGGTTTTGCCGCCATACGCGCCCTGATGTCGAATGGCTCACACCAAGATCGCCCACGGCCCTGCCGAACTCGGCACCTCCCAAGGCTTCCGCCAAAGATACTACGCCCGAATGGCCAGCGGCTGGTGCAGACGTAGCGCGCGTTCATGTCGACGTCGCCACGGCGATTGACCAGTCTGATCCGCAAATGCGGCCGCCACTGACACAAATCTCATTGCTCGAAGTCTACGAGCCGGAGCTTACTGAAGACCAGCAGCGCTGCATTCTGGCCGTTGAGGCCTTCTTAGCCGATGACAGCAAGCGGGTATTCCTGCTCAAGGGCTATGCCGGAACGGGCAAGACATTCCTAGCAGCCGGGCTGACCGAGTTTCTGATGACACAAGGCCGGATGTTCTCGCTTGCAGCCCCAACAGGGCGCGCGGCCAAGGTCATCGCTAAAAAGACGGGTCAACCAGCACGAACCATCCACAGCCTGATCTACGACTACAGCGACATGTCGGAACAGACTGAAGATGGCGACGACGGGTCGGCCACCTTCAAGATGATCGCCAAGGTCCGGCAGAACGAGGATCCCATCAATGCAGTCAGTATCGTCGACGAAGCCTCGCTTGTCTCGGACGTCTACTCCGAAAGCGAGTTCTTCAGGTCCGGCAGCGGCCATCTGCTGCGGGATATGATTGCGCATGCGGGCACGACTCATTCAGGCAATGCCCGCAAGATCATCTTCATTGGCGATCCGGCGCAACTACCCCCTGTCGGCATGTCCAGTTCTCCAGCGCTGGACGCAGATTATTTGCGTGGGGAATTTGGCCTTGAGGCAGCCGGCTACGAACTGACCGAGATCGTTCGCCAGAAGTCTGACAGCGCGGTGATCCGCAACGTCATGCCGCTACGCGAAGGCGTGGTCAGCGGTCGTTTCAGCAGCTTGTCCTTCACCTTTGACGATGACGTGATCCCGCTGAACAAGGACAGCGTGACCTCGCTCTACATGAAGATCCGCGAGTTGCGCGGGTCTCAAGCGCCGATCATCGTGACTCATTCGAATGCCGAGGCTGCCAACTTCAACCGTGCAATCCGGACCGTATTGTTTCCGGGGAGGGATGCCGTAGCTGCTGGTGACACGGTTATCTTAGCCGCAAACGGCTTTTGCGCAACGCACTACGTTGCCAATGGCGAGATACTCCGCATCGATTCTGTCGAATCTGGGGTCGAGCGACGGTCGGTTCAGTTACGCCAAAAGATCGGCAACACAGGGGTTTCGGAAACCTTTGATGTCGCCTTGAACTTCCGGGACGTGACGGTCGCCTTGCCGCAACCAGATGGTGACGACCTGTTACTGAAGGCCAAGATCCTTGACGATTTCTTGCATGGCGATGACGCAAGCCTGAACTCGGCACAGCAACGCGCGCTTTACGTTGATTTCCTGAAGCGTCACGGACATCTGGACCGCAAAAAAGAGCGAGACGAGTTCCTGCTCGCCCTGCGATCGGATCCCTATTTCAACGCCCTCCGGCTGCGCTTCGGCTATGCCATCACCTGCCACAAGGCACAGGGCGGTGAATGGAGCCATGTCATCGTCAGTTGTGCGACCCGTCAGAATCCGCGTTCGTCAGATTACTTCCGCTGGCTTTACACCGCGATGACCCGCACCAGTGACAAGCTCTATCTTGTCGATGCCCCAGAGATCCGGCTGCAACAGGCTGGAACCGGCTGGACGACGCCGACTTCTCCTGGACTCGTCGCTGAATCCGAAAATCCGGAACTTCGCGCCGGTGGACCTGACTCCATGGCCGACGCGCCAAAAGCGTATGGCCTCTCGCCACAGGCTCTATTCCGCAAATGGCTTCAAATGGAAATCCGCAACCGTTTAGACGGCTCAGGCATCGAGATCGAAGACATCGCCCAACACCAGTATCGGGAAGCCTATTTCCTTAAACGGGGTGTCGACGCAGCCCGGATCGATATCGGCTACAAGGGCAACTGGACGATCTCGGGCATCACCTGCCTTCGGCCCGGCCCGTTCGCCGAGGATACGATGGCACGGCTTGCCACATTGACAGGGCAGAAGCCCGGACTCGGCGGAACGCGGGCGACCGCAAACGATGAGCCCGGCCGCCCCTTCCTCAAGAACTTCCATGATCGCCTTGTGACTGCCCTGACGCAGAAGAGCATCAGCCTGATCAGCCTTAAGGAGCAAGCGTGGAGTCAGCGCTACGTTCTCGCGCGTGGGCCGGACTCGTTGACGGTGGACATTTTCTACAATGGCAAGGATCAACTGACCAAGTTCATGCCGGTCAACCCATCGCAAACACCGACGGCATCCCTTGCCGATCTGCAGAACGACGTTGGGTCTGTGCTGACCATCGAGGTCCGTCCGTGAGCAGGTCGAAGGAAGTGACCAGCCTCCGCAAGAGTGGTAGGCTTGACGATGCCTACGCCCTCTCGCTGGAGCTGATCGCCGCGCCCGACGCCGACGAGTGGGACAACGCAGCACATGCCTGGTGCCTTATCTCTTTGGCCAAGCACCACGCGACGGATGGGAACCGACAGAAACTGTCGGAGTATCTGTCCCTCCTAAAGCGCGTCGAGGTGCCAGCCGAGAATGGCCTTTTGGCCGAACACCGCGACAAGGCTCTTGCGCTCGGCCAGAATGACCGGCGCGCCGCACTTGAGGCGCGCACCCTGAGCAAACAGGGGAGGCATGAAGAAGCCGCGCGCATCTTTGCCAACTTGCATGCCGACGGCAGATTGCAGCCCGATGACCGTAAGTCCTGGGGCTGGGAGCTTTACAGGCTCGTCAAGGCCGAGCTTCTGGGAACGCCGGACGACGAAATTTCACCGTCTGCCATCCAACGGGTGAAGCGGCATCTGAACACCTATCTGAAACTGTCCATTGAGGGACCGGATCTTCTGCACAGCCTCATGCTCGATCGGGCACTGCGACTGGCGAAGACAGACCACCTGAAGATGCTACCGTTCCTCCGTTTGTGGAACCTGGAACAGTTCAGCGACGAAGATTACGCTGGTCAGACCGGAACCGACGGAAAGACCTATTCCTCACTCGCCGAGCGTGTAATCCAGGCTGCCGCTTCAGAAGCGGTCAACAGCGATCGTGTCGAAGATCACCACTTCATACTGCCGCATGTACAGGCAGCGATGAAGCGCTTCCCCGACAACATCTGGCTAAAGCTGTACCTGGCAAAACTCTTGCGAGGCTTGGGACGCATCGACGAAGCCCGTGCGCTGGCAATCGAGTTTGCCCGCGACAAAGCATCCGAGTTTTGGGCGTGGGATCTAGTCGGCGATCTCGTGGAAGACGACGCTGATCTGCGGCTCTCCTGTTATGCCAAGGCGTTGAGCTGCTCTCAGGATGACGATTTCGTCGGCAAGGTCCGCCTCAAACTGGCCTCGCTTCTGAAAGAAAGCCATCCGGCCGAGGCACGGTTCGAAATCGAACGCGTGCTGTCCCACCGGGCCAGGGCGGGGTATCAGATCCCGCGTGAGGCGCAGACAATGTCGGAAAGCGCGTGGTTTCCTGCCGTTAGTCCGAAAGCCACCGATCGCAACTTTTATGCCCGCTTAACCGATGCGGCCGAGGCGCTCCTCTTCTCCCACCTTCCCTGGACAGATGCATCGCTCGGTGATGTCTTCACCATCGAGGGCCGCTATGGGCAGAAGCCTCGAAAGCGACGGCGCATCTACCTACGTGCAAAACCTTTCGCATCGGAGTTGAGCCTGCCCGACAACCATGCCGACATCCGCGGCCTTGCCGAAGGCACCCCCCTCATGGTGCAACACGAGATGTCCAGGATCGAGCCTGGGCGCGCAACGATCCACCGGATTCGCGTCCGACAAGATGGAACTGCCATGGACGTCGCACCCGAACAGATCGGCGTCATCGACCACATAAACCATCAGAAATCGCTTCTCCATGTCATCGTTGCCCGAGGGGCCGATGGCACATGCCCGATTTCGCTCTACCCCGGAGAGGCAAACATTGGCGAAGCAGTCGCGGTTCGCCTCGCCCGGCATGTGGGGAAGACTAGCACACGTACCCGTATTGTTGCCATCTCGCCCACGGAGCAGTTACCCGCTCAGGATGTCTGCCGAACTTTTCGCGAGGCAGCGCACGTAACCGAAAATGGACTTGGGTTCACACTCAGCGATGTCTTTATCCCGCCGCATATAGTTGCAGCCGCAAAAATTGAGGACGGTCATCTAGTCGAAGGCATCGCAATTGCCAGTTTTGACAAGAAACGCGGCAAATGGGGAATGAAGGCAATCGAAGCAAGGTCTACCACACCAAACCACTTTGATGGTGTCGGGGATGACAATGATGAAGAATGTTGAAGCAAGCTGGCAGCGCGGCTAGGTCACTATCTCGTTGCAATTCTTCCAAATTCCTCGACGTTGTACAAAATTTTGCTCGACGCCGAACAGGATACGACAGACGATACTTCCTGTGGCAGGCTACTGACAAACAGGCTCGGGAAAAGCTGCAGGTTACCTAATTAAGGCGTAGGGTTTTTAATGGCGAACACAAACAAGCAATCAGTCCTGGAAGATATTTCTCGCCACTCTCTCGAATGCATCGAAAAGGTAGCAGGCGACGCAGAGGAAGCCAGGCGCAATCACCGCAAGGGTGATGCAAGCGCGTTTGCGCATATTAATACCTTCAACAACCCTCAACAGGTCGGAAGCCTTGGGACTATTGGCGATACAGAACTCAAAGCCCTGGACGAACTTCTTGAGCAGCCGGTAATTGCCCGAGTAAATTTTACCGATGCGAACGGTGAGGAAGACACAATCTTCATTACCCGAAGCACTCCAATTACAGTTCCCGGCTTTAAGATTGCCAGCTACCGGTCACCGCTTGGTCGTATCGCTTCTCTCGCTGCGGGTGATGAAGCAACATTTGTCGTTGGCGGTGCTGAACGTGACCTCCTTGTAGAGAACTCATCGCGCCTTAAACCTAAAAGAGAGCACGGTATCTGGGATGCCCCCGATACCGAGATCGATATCGCCGGTCTGGGTAAGTTCACAGTAGTGTCTCTCCGCACATTCCAGCAACCGCCAACAATCATCGACGATGATGAATTGGCCGCTGCGTGGAACGATGACGACGAAGTTAATGTGCTTGATGGCGTTCGGCGTTCGATCCTCACTCATATGGGGCTGCGCGACCAGCCTATTCTTGACAAGCATCAGGACGAGATCTTCCGAATGCCTATCAACACTCAGTGTTTCTTGTCTGGGCCGCCTGGCACTGGAAAGACAACCACACTGATCCGACGTCTCGGCCAGAAGACTGATTGGCTGGCACTTGAGGGCGAGGTAGGCGAAGCACGGCTCGCACGCAATATCGAAGAGGACACTGGACGGGCACACAAGTCCAGTTGGATCCTGTTCTCCCCCACAGAGTTGCTCCGTCAATACGTTAAAGAAGCCTTCGCCCGAGAAGGCTTGGCCGCGTCAGACCAGCACATCAGGACTTGGGAAGAATTTCGTCGCGAACTGGCGCGCGAAGAACTCGGGTTATTGCGCACCAGCGCGGGCAAAGGACCGTTTGTCGAGCGCCGCAACCAAGAATATCTACTCGATGAAACAGTAGATGATGCGGCGTGGTATGACGATTTTCGACTATATGTCGATGAAGCAACCCGCGCCGAATTGACGGCCGACGCCCACTGGTTAGCTAAATCAGGCGATCCTAGTCTGGTAACGTTGGGAGAACTACTTTCCGAAATGCTACAATCATCAAGTAGAGATTTCTACGGAGCAATCGTCCAAGACGTTGCGGGAATTAGAGCGGACATTCTTGAAGCAATCGCAGAGCGAAGCGAAGCCGTTGTAAAACTATACAATCGCGCGCTTAACGCCAATATATACAATGATCGTGCATTCCCCGATCTTCTCCGCGACGAGATTGGGCGTCAACTAGAGATGGGGGTCGATGAAGTCGGCGATGACGAAGACTCCGATGGCGAAATCGATGAAGACGACGAGTCAATTCCTGAAACGCAGCCCGGGCGGTCCGCGAGCCGTCAACAGGCTCGCACTCGCTATGAACGTGCGGTTAGAACATTAGCTCGGGCGAAGGTGTCAAGGCGTCGGATATCGGAGAGATCTCAAGACGGCATGCTATTGGCTTGGCTTGGGGCTGAACGGCTGCCTTCTGAAGAAGACCAGCTAGCTTTGGGAAAATTGCTCGCTGAGCAGGGTCGCCTTAGGAAGTTCGAACGTCTGGAGCGACTGCTGCTGCGCGGCATTGCAACAAAGTACAAGCGGTTCCGCAGTGAACGAGCGAAAGACAGTCGCTGGTACCGCAACGCTCCAGAAAAGGCGTCAGACATTCACTGGCCCGAGCTCGATATTCTGGTACTGGCATCGCTGCGTCTCGCTGGCGAGATCTTGGCAGTATACCGCAAGACCGCAGGTACCGAAATGCCAGATGCCGGATTACTTGGAGCAGTTCGCTCTATGCAACGTGCACAGGTGCTCGTCGACGAAGCTACTGATTTTTCGCGCGTGCAGCTTGCCTGCATGTACGAATTGGCCCACCCCTCAATGCGGTCTTTCTTCATTTGCGGTGACGTAAATCAGCGGCTCACCACATGGGGCCTAAAATCAAATGACGACTTGGATTGGCTTGGACCGAACATTCAGCGCAAATCAATCACGGTCTCGTACCGACAAAGTGGCCGCCTCGTTTCTCTTGCAGGAGAGGTAGCCGCGATGGGCGGTGCAAAGGCCAGCGACACAGTACTTCCTGACAGAGTGGACGTAGAGGGCGAAGCGCCTGTGTGGACCAGCGGGTTAGCAGATAATAGTTCGATCGCTGCTTGGCTCACCGAGCGGATCGAGGAAATTGATTGGATGGTACAAAAAGCAACAACGATCGCTGTGCTCGTGAACGACGAAGAACAAGTCGAGCCGCTCGCTATGGAGCTCAACTCCCGACTGGAAGAGATCAGTCTCTCTGCAGTCGCATGCAAAGACGGAAAGGTCGTCGGAAATGATCGCGATGTTCGGGTGTTCAACATCAGTCACATCAAAGGTCTCGAATTTGAAGCCGTTTTCTTTGTCGGGCTCGATCATACGATTAGCACTCACCCCGATCTTTTCACCAAATACCTTTATGTTGGCGCTACTCGCGCGGCCACTTATCTTGGGATAACTTTTGACGGTGAAATTCCAAAGATCGTGCAACCGCTCAAAAAACACTTCGAGGACAATTGGCGAATGTAGGTAGGGGACAAATAAGGGCATCGGAAACTTCGACAGTTCCGCATGATGTCAGATAAGTTTTCGCTTAGTTACTAATGACTTCGCGCCCTCTTGCTTCCGTAGTGCTTCCGGGCGTGCTGGAACGCAAAAAGCCTCCCGTTTGGGAGGCTTTTAAGCTTCTGATTTAGCGTTATAATTTGGTTGCGGGAGTAGGATTTGAACCTACGACCTTCAGGTTATGAGCCTGCAGTTTCCGGAAAATTCCTGTGAGTTTCAAGGCTGATACGGCTGGACTTGCTTGCCAAACAGAGCGGTACTGTACAGACCGACGCACCCTGCAGCAGGGTGCCACCTTCTGCGCCCGGCACTCCGGGCCCTCGTCAGTACCGGTGCCTTGTTGGCCCGGTCTGATGAAGAAGGAGAACATCATGACCAAAACGACAAATCCAAAACAAGAGAGTGAAAGTAAATCTGCCGCGGAGCGAGCGCCAAAACAGGTTTCTACAATTGCAAAGGTCACAAAGAAGGCAAGGCTGATCGCCCTTCTAAGCCAGAAGGGGGGAGCTGATGTGCCGAGCCTCAGCAACACTCTCGGCTGGCTACCACATTCAACACGGGCAGCCCTGACAGGCCTGCGCAAGGCGGGCTATGAGATTACTTCGGTCAAGCCTGACAATGGAAAGCCCTCTCGATACCAGATAGTCGGGCTGGCTGGCGCGGAGACTACGTGATGGCGACCGAGGCTGTTATAGCTTCACGGTGGGCTGAATTGGAGATAATGGACCGCTCCGCTCTGCGAACCGCTTGGGCGAAAGCGTTTGGGGAGGCACCCCCACACTTCCTGTCGATGATCTTTATGCGCAAGGCGCTGATCTGGGACGCACAGTGCCGCAGGTTCGGGAGGCTGGCCCCGGATCTGAGGCGCGCCCTGAAAGCGGCGGCGGATAGCAGATCGGTGTGCGGCCCGGCTCCGGCGATCCGTCCCGGGACCCAGTTGGTCCGGGAATGGAACGGTCGCCGGTATCAGGTTGATGTGAGCGAAGACGGGTATGTCATGAATGACACCCGTTACAGATCGCTGTCAGCGATTGCGCTGCATATCACCGGCACCAATTGGTCAGGACCGCGCTTTTTCGGGCTGAACAAAGCCACCGGGTCAGTCCCATGAAAAAGATCCGCTGCGCGATCTATACCCGCAAGAGCTCGGAAGATGGGCTGGAGCAGGACTTCAACTCGCTGGATGCGCAGCACGAGGCATGTTCTGCCTATATCGTCAGCCAGAAGAACGAAGGCTGGGTGCAGGTGCCGGACCGTTATGATGACGGCGGCATCTCCGGAGGAACGATGGAGCGGCCGGGTCTGCAGCGGCTTCTGGCAGACATTGATCGCGGCGCGGTCGACCAGATTCTGGTTTACAAGATCGACCGGCTGACCCGGTCCCTAGCTGATTTTGCCAAGATTGTCGACATTCTGGATAAGTCGGGTGCGTCGTTTGTGTCTGTCACCCAATCGTTCAACACCGCCACCAGCATGGGGCGGCTGACGCTGAACATGCTGTTGAGCTTTGCCCAGTTTGAACGCGAGGTGACTGCAGAGCGTATCCGCGACAAGATTGCGGCTTCCAAAAGGAAGGGGCTGTGGATGGGCGGCAATGTGCCTCTTGGTTATGAACCCGATGGGCGATCGCTGAAAATCACTGTGGCAGATGCTGCGACGATCCGTATGATCTATGATCTCTATGACAGGCACCGCAATGTCCGGATCGTCAAAACCGAGGCTGACAAGCTGGGTCTGAAGACAGCGATCCGCACATTGTCATCAGGCTGTCCGAAGGGCGGAGCATCGTTCAGCTTCGGTCATATCTATCATATCTTGACCAACCCGATTTATGCCGGCCGTATCAGGCACAAGGAAAAGGTCTGGCCTGGTCAGCACCCGGCACTTATTGAGCCTGCTCGTTGGGATGCGCTGCAGGAAAAACTGATGGCCGGTGCCGTCCTGTCGCGCTTGGGACAAGGACGCAACAGCGATGGTCAGAAAAAGCAGGTCTCGTTGCTGGTCGGAAAGCTGTTTGACGAAACCGGCGACCGGCTGACGCCCAGCCATACCAAGACCGGCAAGGGACGCAGGCTGCGCTATTATGTGTCTCATCGTCTGATCCGCAGCTCTGGCCCAAAAGATCCCAGTGGATGGCGGTTGCCCGCACCGGAACTTGAAACCCTGATTGCCGATCTGGTTAGTAAGCACCTGAGTGTTCCGGCTGTGCAAACTAATATTGTCAGTCCTGCCACAACGGAAGAGATCGCATTAATCGCGCAACGGATGACGGGTCTGAGCGTTGCTGAAAGCAGCGCCGATGAAAAGACAAAAAGGACAGTTCTCAGCTTGATCGAACGTGTCCAGATCACGCCCGGGAAGCTCTCGATCAGCATCGCCGCAAAAGCAATCGCTGAACGCCTGGCCGTCGAGCAGGAACGCATCTCTGATGAATATCTGAGCATTGAGTCAGACTTCCGCCTTCGCAAGCGCGGTGTTGAAACCAAATTGATCTTGGCCGATGCAATCGGGGCGCGCGACGACACGCTATTCAGAAACATCGCTTTGGCACATAGATACTTCGATATGATCCGATCCGGCAAAACCTATACGGAAATTGCTCAAGCTGAAGCTGCCTCGAAACGGCGGATCCAGCAATTGGTTGAACTGGCGTTGCTCGCTCCCGACGTGATCCGAGATGTTTGGGAAGGCAGGCAGCCCGTGGGACTCACATCCCAATGGTTGAAATCCCATACTTTCACACCGATGTGGGACGAGCAACGCGAACTGTTCAAGGCACTCTGAGCTGCCTCCCAAATGCGCTAAACTATTGCAATAGTTCCAAAACCCTTACCAACAAAGACCGTCAAACTGCTACCGCCGAAAAACAGTTCCCAGACTTTTGACAGAACCTGCCAATATGAGCGCAAATCGGCAGTCTGGGGCAATGCGACAACTGAAAATACCCCCGGAAACACGGCGGAAATCCGACAATTCTCCATTGTACTCAAAATGTTGGTGGTGGTGGCTGGGGCGGTAGGATTCGAACCTACGGTACACGGCATCAAAAGCCGTTGCCTTACCACTTGGCTACGCCCCATCCGGTGAATGCGAGCCGTTCAGCAGACATCCTAAGCCGGACCAGTCTATAGCGATGTCTTTTGGCGACCGCAAGGCGCGAAAAACAGAAAATCTGCTCGCCGCCACGGATTTGATGCATTGCGAGAAATTGTGAGAAACAGGTCGGAATTCCGCCCTCCCCGCGCTATAGAAAAGCAGGCAAATTTCAGCCGAAAAACCGGAGGCAGCCATGTCCGCGTCGTTCTACAGCCAGTTGCAGCAGACACTGGATGACATTCGCAGTGAAGGCCTGGAAAAAATCGAACGGCCGCTGGCCTCAAAGCAAAGCGCACATATCGATGTTGTCGATGGAAACACCACCCGGCCGCTGATCAATCTGTGTGCCAATAATTATCTGGGTCTGGCCGATGATGAACGGCTGGCGAAAGCTGCCATCGAGGCCATTGAGAGCCATGGCTTCGGCATGGCTTCGGTGCGTTTTATCTGCGGCACACAGGAACTGCACCGGGTTCTGGAAAAGCGCCTCGCCGCTTATCTTGGCAAGGAAGACAGCATTTTGTTTGCTGCCTGTTTCGATGCCAATGGCGGATTGTTTGAACCACTTCTGGGGCCTGAGGACGCGATTATCTCCGACGCTCTCAATCATGCCTCCATCATTGACGGGATCCGCTTGTGCAAGGCGAAGCGCTATCGCTTTGCCAATAGCGACATGACGGCGCTGGAAGAACAGCTGAAAGCGGCCCGGGCCGATGGCGCCAGACACATCATGATTGCCACTGACGGGGTGTTCTCGATGGATGGCTATCTGGCGGATCTACAAGGCATCACCCGGTTGGCAGCGCAGTACGAAGCTCTGGTGATGGTCGATGACTGTCATGCCACCGGGTTCATGGGGCCACAGGGCCGTGGCACCCCTCACCATGCCGGTGTCGCCGACCAGGTCGATATTCTGACAGGTACGTTCGGCAAGGCGCTGGGCGGAGCGCTGGGCGGTTATGTGGCAGGCCCGTGCGAAGTAATTAATCTGCTGCGCCAGCGCGCCCGGCCCTATCTGTTTTCCAATGCTCTGCCGCCTATGGTTGTCGGAGCCGCCATCAAGGCGCTGGAAATTGTCGAGGCGGGCGATGATCTGCGACGGCAATTATTCGACAATGCCGCCTATTGGCGCGCAGGACTGGCACAGGCCGGGTTTGAGCTTCTGCCGGGGGAACATCCCATTATTCCGGTTATGCTGGGGGATGCAAAGCTGGCGCAGCAGATGGCCTCGGGCCTCAATGCGGAAGGCATCTATGTCTCCGGTTTCTTCTTTCCGGTGGTGCCGAAAGGTCAGGCCCGCATCCGCACCCAGATGAATGCGGCGCTGACCAGGGCCGATCTTGATGAAGCGCTTGAAGCGTTCGGCAAAGTCGGGCGTTCACTCGGTATTCTGTAAAGGCAATGAGATGAATTCTACCAACAGCACAATGCGGGCGCTGGTGAAGGCCAAAGCTGCCGTCGGCCTGTCGCTGCAGAACGCCGCCGTGCCGGATATCGGTTCCGACGACGTTCTTGTCAAAATCCACAAGACCGGGATTTGCGGCACTGATATGCATATCTGGAACTGGGATGCATGGGCGGCGCGCACAGTGCCCGTACCGCTGATTGTGGGGCATGAATATTCCGGCGAGATTATCGCGCTTGGCTCGCATGTGCGCGATCTGGAAATCGGCCAGCGGGTGACCGGTGAAGGTCATATCGTCGGCCACCGCAGCCGGGCGGTACGGGCCGGGAAATATCATCTCGACCCGGAAACAAAAGGCATAGGCGTCAACATTCCCGGCGCGTTTGCCGAATATCTGTCGTTGCCGGCTTTCAACGTCATCAGGCTGCCGGATGATGTTGATGATGAAACCGCCGCCATTCTTGATCCGTTCGGAAATGCGGTGCACACCGCCCTGTCGTTCGACCTGGTCGGCGAGGATGTGCTGATTACCGGTGCCGGTCCGATCGGCATCATGGCCGCGATGATTGCCCGGCATGTTGGCGCGCGCAAGGTGGTGGTGACAGATATCAATCCCGAGCGCCTCGCCCTTGCCGGCCGTTGCGCCGATATTGTGCCAGTGAATGTTGCCGAGGAAACCCTTGCCGATGCCCGCGCCCGGCTGAATATCGGTGAAGGTTTTGATGTGGGGATGGAAATGAGCGGAGCGCCCGCCGCATTCGATCAGATGGTCACTCATATGATCATGGGGGGCCGGATTGCGATGCTGGGCATTCCGCCAAAGCCGACCATGGTCGACTGGACCAAAATCGTGTTCAAAGCCCTGACCATCAAGGGGATCTATGGCCGTGAGATGTTTGAAACCTGGTACAAGGCGATTGCGCTGATTCAGGGCGGCCTGCCGGTGAAGCGCATCATCACTCACAGATTCGGCATTGACGACTATGAAAAGGGATTTGCCGTCATGAATGAGGGCGCATCCGGCAAAGTGGTGCTGGACTGGACAGGGTCCGACAGAGCCGGCGCTTAAAGCCATCGATGGTCTACAAAAAACCCGGCACAAGGCCGGGCTTTTTTAAGGTTGCGTTGCGCTGGCGCGGTCAGCGGCGTTTCATCCAGCCCCATAATGCGGGAATAACAGCTGCCGCCAAAGCTATCTTGACCAGATCACCGGCGATAAACGGATACAGGCCCCATTCCAGAATGGGCTTGTCCCAGCCGACAACATTGCCCAGCCAGAGCAGGCCAAGGGCGAAGATAATGGCGTCTGCCCCCAGCATCAGCCCAAACAGTTTGAAGGGCGAGCGGTCCCAGCCGCGTTCCGCGAAATAGCCTATGATGCCCATGGCAATGACAAAACCGGCCAGATAGCCGCCGGTGCTGCCAAGCATATAGCTCAGACCATTGCTTTCGGCGGTTGAACTGGTGAAGACATCCATGCCGAAAGCACCGATCGCCAGATAGAGCAGCACGGTCGCCAGTCCGAGGCGCATGCCAAAGGCCGCGCCAAGACCCATGATCGTAAAGGTCTGAAGCGTCATTGGCACCGGATAAAACGGCACACGGATTTTCGCAGAAATTGCCAGCAGAGCTGCTCCGATAATGGTCAGCGCAACAAAGCGCAACATGGCTTGTGTGCCACTGTCCGCTCCTGTTGGCCAAAGGGCGGTGGCAAGAGGTGTTGGAGATGTCAGACTTTGGGCGCTCATGGATATCTTCCTTACGAGGTCTTCTGAAGGCCTGGCCGAGCCGGTGTCGCTGCGGCCGACTTTGCATTGGTTCGACTGCTTTTAGCCGGTTGCTTGTTTTGAGACAAGTTCCCAGATAAACCGCGCTCAAGAAAACTGAACCAATCGGGCGCACCGATGCGGTTGCGAGCCAGCGGAGCGCCTTGATGGCCCTGACATTCAATACAAAGTTCGACCCGCAGCACGGCTCTGCCGTTGAGGTGGGGTCCGGTGTCGCGCGCATTACCGCACCCAATACCGGGCCGTATACATATCAAGGCACCAATACCTATCTGATCGGCACGGCTTCTCTGGCGATTGTGGATCCGGGGCCTGACGATCCAGATCATTTTGAAGCTCTGATCAAGGCCATTGGCGGGCGGCCGATCGAGGCCATTATCCTGACCCACAGCCACCTGGATCACACGCCTCTGACCGAAAGACTGAAAGCCCATAGTGCAGCACCGGTCTACGCGGCGGGGCCGCACCGGCCCTATCGTGAACTGTCTGCAGAGGAACTGGCGCAGTTGGGGCGCAGTGCCGATCTTGCCTTTGTGCCCGACCGAACACTGACTGACGGCCAGATCATCCATGGTGCTGACTGGCAGCTGGAGACAGTGCTGACGCCGGGCCACACAGCGAACCACGCTGCCTTTGCGATCGCCGGCACCCCGATGCTGATATCCGGAGATCACGTCATGGGCTGGTCAACCACAATCGTCGCGCCGCCCGACGGGTCGATGGCCGATTATCTGCGCTCACTCGACATCTTGTTATCGCGACCGGAGGCGCATTATCTGCCCGGACACGGCGACGCGATTGTAAATGCGCATCCCTATGTCAAAGGTTTGAAAACACACCGTATCATGCGGGAAACGGCAATTTTTGAGCAGATTGCCAATGGCACGGACAGCATTGCAGACATTGTCACAGTTCTGTATCGGACGATCCCGGCGAAATTGCACGGCGCTGCGGCGATGACGGTTCTGGCGCATCTGGAATCGCTGATCGTCTCGGGCCGAATCAGCGCCACCGACTCGCCGGTCACACTACAATCGAAATTCAGTATCGCTTCCGGCTTGGTGACAAGACCCGATGGCAGCTGAATTTACTGAACAGTGGTGGCTTTGACGGACAGATCGAGCTCCCTGAGGAACCCCTGCACCCGGCGGGCATTGGTTCCCAGATCATGATTGCCGATCCGGGACGTGGAACGTACATCAACGCTTGAACCGGTGTCTGTGGCGCGGACGCGAACCACAAAATCATCGATAAAGCCCAACACAGGCGTTTTCGCCACGGCCTCAAACACGCCCTCCGCCGAGGCTTCGGTATAGAATTTGGCGACAGTGCGCTGCATGACAGACCCATCGGCCAGAACAATCGGCTTGGGCTTCGGCAGGCCTACGCTGGCGATGGACTGCTCTTCGATATCCGCTGCTTTGGTCACGACAATCGGCGGCAATTCAAACGTGATGGTCAAGCCTGACCGCTGTGCCGCGCCGCGCGCCAGATCGTAGACCTGGGGTGTAGGCAGAGGAAATTCCTGCGTCTGCAACGCCGGATAGGCAGCCTTCTGCGCTTCCAGAACCTGTCCATCCACCCGGCCAAAGGCGATATCCGCCAGCATCAGAGGGGGATCCAGCGCATTCGTGGTCACGCCATTGACCTTCGGCAGATAAAGCAGCGCAAGGACCACAAGTACAAAAGGCGCAAGTGTCACAAGACTGATGACGAGCGCGCTGGCCGCACGAAAAAATCCGCGCACTCCCAATTGCCAGATGTCAATAAATGCATTGAGGGACATGCCCACAGACAACAGCGCCAAAAATGCACCTGCGCCGAGGACGGACAGCATTTCGTCAACCGGAATAATGCCGAAGCGGTGCAGCAGGGCACCGAGCACGACGGTGGCAAAGCCCAGCGGCGCGGTTTTGCGAGCCCAGATTGCAGAACGGGATATGTCGGCACTGGCTCCCTGCCCCGAGCTCATGCGCGCAAAAGAGGCTCCCTGATATCCGCTCCCCGCTTTTCCGAAGCTGTGATACTCAAAATCTACCGCAGTCATGGCAAGTACGCTGCCCCTAAACCCAAACATTTGCCAATTTTTTATCAGTGATTCAAATTAATCGCAAATCAAGTTCGGCATTATCCAGTTCTGATTTGCAGGTTGGTCAACGCCAAAATCACGAGGTGTTTCCCGGTTTTCTGCAGCGGCCTGCATCAGAAAATCCCGGCGTTCTGCCGTTGATGGATGGGTAGACAGCCATCCGGCCGCTTCGCCGCTGCTTTCCAGCCGTTCCAGCAAGGCGATCAGATCATCGGGCGGGATGCTCATATTGCGCAAGGTCTGAACGGCCAGCAAATCCGCCTGCCGTTCGAATTCGCGACTGTAGGCTGTGCCTATCAGAGCCTGGCCGACAGCCACCACGGCCGCGCTGCCGGTGAAATCGCCAAGCAGAAAGCCCAGAAGCGTGGACGTGCCACCAATGCGCAGGCTCAGGCGCACGGCATGTTGAGCCTGAATGTGACCCAGTTCATGGGCAAGGACCGCGATCAGTTCTTCAGGCGTTGCGCTGAGATCCAGCAAGGAACGGGTGATGACTATGCGTCCGGCCGGCAGCGCAAAGGCGTTCGCACCGGGCATATCAATGACGCGCAGGCTGACTGGCCCGGAAAAGCCGCTTGCCACCCGTAAGGCGTCGACGAAGCCTGCCAGAATCGCATTATCCTCAGCTGAGGCGCAGATTTTCTGCGCATCCGGATAAATGACATATGTCTCAAGCCGGTTGGCCAGAGTGGTCTCAAAACTGTCCGGAACCAGCGGTGCCAGTCGGTCGGCTGCCGCCGGTATGAGGATCGCAAATATCGACAATCCCGCCAGCACAACAGCGATACACGCCGCAATGACGCGCAAGGGCTGGCGCATGGCCCGGTGCCGGTTGCCGGAAATCCGGTGCAAGGCGGCCCAGGTGGCGCTACTCACCCCGGCTTTGTCAATCTGGATGCGGCGGTTGTCATGGTGGTCCTGAATGGCGATCTGGAGCTGATCTGAAGCAGTCTCGCTGCGCAGCAGATCAGCGCTGTCGAAGCCGTCAATCGCCTTGCCCTCGCTGTCGTACAGATTCAGCCTGTCGCCGAATTCCGCCACAACCGGAATGGCTTTTGCGGTTATTCCGTCGAAATAAATCGCGGCGAAGCGGTCGTTTTCCGGGTGCGCATCAGAACGCTTCAATGGAGTTGATGTCGCCATGAACAAACTACACCCCGCCTGCATCCAACGCGTCAGCGATGCCCTCGCCAAACCCGTCGCGGCGGCGAAGCCGGTCCGCAGGGCCTGCCACAATGGTCGAGACCAGCGTGATCGGTGTAATTGACAGGGAATTACCGATCGCCTGCCAGAGCCGGTAGCGCAGGAACACAAGCCGGATCACCGAATAGCCGATAAAGCCGAGGCAGTAATACAGGAACAGAGCGACAAAAAACCCGACACGGGTTGTGGTGCTGTCGACCACGCCAACGGGCAGGCCCGATGTCAGGAACAGGCCAAACAAAACCGCACCCAGCCCCAGATAAAGGAGACTGAAACCGGTCAGCACAATGAGGAATTTGCTCCACACTGCAATCATCGCCTGGCGGGAGAGACTGGACTGAAGCTTCACTGATCCGAAAGCAGTGGAATTGGCGAAATGCCGCGTTTCAGCGGCAAAGTATGCGGGGGCGGTGACAGCCAGCAAGACAATCATCGCAGCGCCGGAAATTGCGGCTATCCACAGCAAAGCGCTGAGCGGAACGGCGGAAAGCTGATCAGAGGCATACAATCTGCGAAAACTTGTGTTGAGCAGATCTGCAAACACAAAGGTTTCAGGGACGGCTGACCACAGACCGGCAATTTCAAAGATGGTCCATCCGGCAATCAGGGCAATGCCCAGAAACAGCGGCCATCCGGCGCGGTAAAGCGGAGCGAGTGCGGCCGAAAAATCCGCCTTCTGGTTTCCATAGAAGGTATGGCGCATCCTGTAGGTCTGCAAAGCCCGCCTGCGCATCGGCCAGAGCGCACCCAGTGTGATAACGCCGATGCTGAACCAGATCATTGAAAGCAGCGCATAGACAACGCCGGACCCCCCCTGGCGGAACCGCAGCCCTCGCCACAAAGTTCGGCTCAGGCGATAATTTCGCGCCCGGTAAAGCGCGAACTGGCTGAGAAACCAGAGCATGCTGATTGCGACCAGATTAGCGGCCAGGACGCCATAGGGCAGACCCAGCGAGATGACAAACAGGCTCAGATAGAGCGGCAGCAGAATAACCACGGCCATAAAAAACCCGGCAATCAGATCTGCCGGCTGCCCGGTGAATTCCAGCGGGTAAGACCCGATCCTTGTGTGCGCCCAGAAATAACGCCGCAGGCGCGTGACATACCAGAACCGGTACAGCCCCAGCGTCACTGTCATCAAAAGAATACCGCGCAGCGCAAGCCCGGCCAGACCCCTGGCTGCCGGGTCCACGCTTACCCTGGCGGCGCGGTGCGCGTCATCGCCGGGGACCTGCTGCAGCTCTGGCCGGGTGATTTTTGCAACTGACTGGGTCAAGCTGGGTTCCTGCGCAGAAAGATCTGCAGCTCAGTTTTGTGATGTCTGACGCAATTTTGCAATTGCGTGCCGCTGTGAACCAAGACAATTTGATGCTTTCGTTTAAGACTTGATTCACCTTACAGGCGCAGACTTGGACGTAATCTGCTGATAGAGTGTGATGTCAGCTATTTTGTGACCTGTGTATGAGTGTGGAGTTGCGTGATGCAATTGATGAAATCAAAGGGTTTTCGCTGCAAGGAAGACCGTGCAAAAGATCTTGAACTCACCAGACATTATGGCGCTATCGGCATCAAGTCTGTTCAGGCCGCACAATCACTTTGCAGCAAAGCCAAGACGGTTGAAGTGACAAGAGTTATTTCAAAGCCGGTCAAAAGCCTTTAGCCAAGCAGCAGAGACAGGGCCAGTGTCCACATGACGCTGCCTATCAACAGGTCAAGGACCTGCCATGCACCGGGGCGTGCAAATAAGGGCGCGAGCAATCGCGCCCCATAGCCCAGAGCAAAAAACCAAATGAACGAAGCCGTCACGGCACCAAGACCAAAGGCTATGCGCCCCTTGATCGGGTATTTTGCCGAGAACCCGCCGAGCAAAAGAACCGTATCGAGATAAACATGCGGATTGAGAAATGTGAAGGCCAGAGCGGTCGCCAATGCAGCACGCAGAGTTGGCACCTGCTGGGTCGCTGCTTTTAAAGTTTCGGGGGAAAAAACCCGTTTAAACGCCAACATCCCATAGACAAACAGGAATGCGGCGCCACCATAGGTAACCGCCGACAGCAGCAATTCAGAGCCTTGCAGAAGGCTGCCAAGCCCGGCAATTCCAAGCACGATCAGCAAGGCATCTGACAGCGCGCAAAACAGACAGACGGCGAACACGTGACGGCGCAACAGTCCGAGCCGTAATACATATGCGTTTTGTGCGCCAATCGCCATGATCAGCCCGCTGCCCAGAGTAAAGCCCGCCAAGGCAGGTGCAATCGCGTCCATGAGTATCTATTCCAGCCAGCGCGCCATGGCTGCAATCGCCCGGTCGATTGTCGCCTCATCGCCGGCATAGGAAAACCGCATCATGGTCTGGCCGTTATCGGGGTCGAAATCGACCCCCGGCGTGGCTGCCACGCCGGTGCTGTCGAGCAGCGATTTTGAAAACTCAAGCGCATCATTGGTGAAGCGGCGCGCATCGGCATAGACATAGAAGGCACCGTCTGCGGGATGCAGATTTTCAAAGCCGATCTGCGGCAGAGCGCTCAGCAGCTTCTGCCGGTTGCGTGCGTACAGCGCTCGGATTGCATCCAGCTCCGGGGTGGCATCAAACGCCTTTATGGCGGCAATCTGTGAAATATACGGCGCAGAGATAAAAAGTGATTGCGCCAGCCGCTCGACCGGGCGCACCAGATCTTCCGGCAGAACCATCCAGCCGATACGCCAGCCGGTCATGCAATAATATTTTGAAAAGGAATTGATCACGATCGACTGGTCGGTGTGAGACAAGGCAGTTTCTGCGGTCCCCTCATAGACCAGCCCATGATAGATTTCGTCGGAAATCAATCTGATGGCGCAGCGGTTGCAGCTTTCGATCAGGGCTGCAAAGGCCTGCGGCATCAGCATGGTGCCCGACGGATTGGCGGGACTGGCGATCAACAGCCCGTCCAGAGGTGCATCTGCATGGACAGCCTCAACATCCTGCGGGGTGATGACGTAGCGGTTTTCCGCCTTCACCGGAATGGAGACAGCAACAAGCCCAAGTGCTTTCATGACATTGCGATAGGCCGGGTAACCGGGTGCAGCCAGACCGACCCGCGCACCGCTGTCAAAAGCGGACAGGAAACTGAGGATGAAACCGGCGGATGAACCGGTGGTGATGGCAATGCGCTGGTGCGGCACAGTGGCACCATACTCCTGTTGGTAATGGGCCGAAATCCGCTC
>TARA_R110002049_G_scaffold190570_2_pt1 | contig 35116 bp, 47 predicted proteins | sample TARA_R110002049 | Tara Oceans TARA_R110002049 (sample SAMEA4396941) | marine metagenome | biome: Polar Biome; feature: [SRF] surface water layer (ENVO:00010504); material: water (ENVO:00002006), including particulate matter (ENVO:01000060) such as... | depth 5 m
CGCTCAAGCCGACGATCTAACGCCGTATCTAAAACAGCGCGTCGTGATGGCCAACGACCGTAAGACAGCCACCCGCAACCTGAGCGAGCGCACCCTAAAGCGCTGGATCGCTGACTTCCGCAAGCATGGCGAACGCGGCCTAGCGCCTAAGCGCCGCCAAGCGGATATGAGCATGCCTGTTTGGGCCGGTGATTTTCTCAAGCGTTTCCAGAAGCCGCAGAAGCCTAGCGTTGAAGCTGCCTATCAGCTGCTAGTCGAACAGACGCCGCCACCGCACCCCTCTATACACCAGGTGCGCCGCTGGCTTGCCAAACTCTCACCGGAAGCGCGTGAGCATGGCCGCATGGGCGCTCATGAGCTGAAGGCGCTCCAGCCCTTTAAGCGCCGCACCAGTGCGGAGCTATGGCCCAACGATGTGTGGGTCGCGGATGGCCACACCTTTGATGCCGAAGTGATCAACCCGCTGACCGGCCAAGCCTTCCGGCCTGAAGTCACGCTGATTATCGACTGGGCCACGCGCCGGATCGTTGGCTTCGCCTTGAACCTTGCCGAGTCCACCGTAGCCACGCTGGATGCACTGCGCGATGCCGTTAGCCGCGTGGGCATGTTCAACCTGTTTTACGTCGATAACGGCAGCGGCTTTGACAACGCCACTGTTTATGAAGTGGTCGACCGCTTGGGCGGCACCATTACCCACTCGCTGCCTTACAACTCACAGGCACGCGGCGTGATTGAACGCGCACACCAAAGCACGTTGGTAAAGCTGGCTAAAACCATGGACAGCTATATCGGTGCGGATATGGATAAAGAAGCGTCTACCAAGGCGCACAAGTTAAGCCGCCGCGATATTAAAAAGGGTTTAAAGCCCGCTCTAATACCCACGTTTCAAGAGTTCTTTGATTCTTTAAACGAGGCGTTAAACGTCTATAACCACCGCCCACATAAAGGCCTTTCCAAAGTACGCGACTTAGACACCGGCAGGCTGCGCAATCAAAGCCCGATGGAAGCCTGGAAGAGCGCCGAAGCGGAAGGCTTTGAAGCACTAACCGCACCTAGCGATGTGGTCGCCTCGCTAATGCGCCCACAAGAAGTACGCAAAACCAACCGTGGCGAAGTGCGAATCAACGGTGGCCTCTACTTCCTGGATGCACTGCGCGACATGCACGGCGAAGAGATCCGCGTGGCCTGGGACTACCGCGATACCGGCAGCGTTGGCGTTTACACCCTGGAAGGCGAACACCTTGGCGACGCCCTGTTAGACGGCAACGCCACCCCCGCCATGCCAGCAACGATGATCCAGCGCGCCGCCGAAAAACGCGAGAAAGGCCAGCTCAACCGCCTGGCACAAAAAGCCAAAACCATCACCGGCAGTGATGTCGAGATCCGCGCGATTACCCCCGCCGCCAGCTATTCAGACGAAAAGCAGGCAGCCGCAGGCCGCGCCTACGCCAAGCAATTGGCGGATCAAGGTACACGCTTTCAGATACCCCAAAACAAGATGGAGCGTTATCGGCTTTGGAAAAAGCTGGATGCCCAACTTCAGCAGGCAGAGGAAGTGCCGGAAGCGGCACGCGACTGGTACGAACGCTACCAGCATCACAACGATTTTCGCGCTATCGCGAAAGTAATGGATGCGGACGGGCTGTCACCCGCCCGCAACCGACGGGCCGTATGAACCACGGCCCACGACACCCCAACCTTGGATAAGGAAGCACTATGAGCGTCAACACCATTGTACCACTCACGAACGTAGGGCTTTTAGCCGCTGCCGTTGAAAGCGCCGCTAACCGCCCGCCTGAACTGCCTGGCTTGGTAGTCATGTACGGCCCTAGCGGCTACGGCAAAAGCTTGGCGGCTGCTTATGCCGCCAACCTGCACCGCGCCTACTACGTTGAGTGCCGCGAAAGCTGGACGAAAAAGGCCTTTGTGGTCGCCGTACTGCGCGAGATGGGCATCATCCCCATGAAAACACTCAGTGAAATGGTCGACCAGATCGCCGAGCAGCTCTCCCGCTCAGGCCGCCCGCTGATTGTGGATGACGTCCAGTACGTGATCGACAAAGCCGCCGCCAACGTCCTCACCGACATCTATAACGCCAGCCAAGGCACCCTGATTCTGATCGGTGAAGAACGCGTGCCCGCCTCAATGGCCCGCCTAGAGCGCCTGCATAACCGCGTATTGGAATGGGTACCCGCACAGGCGGCAAGCCTAGACGATGTGCGCGCTCTGGCTGACAAGAGCTACCCCGATATTGAAATTGACGACGACCTGCTGCAAGCCGTTAACGACCGCGTGAAAGGCTGCCTGCGACGCGTCGCCGTCAACCTCTACCAGATCCACTCAGAAGCTACCGCCAACGGCTGGCAAATGGTTGGCCTGCGGGAATGGGGCGAGCGCGAGATCCACACTGGCCAGCCACCGGCACGGAGGGGCTAAACATGCCGAAGCCTAAACAAACCCTATCCGGCATGGCGGGTGATGTAACGCCCCGCCAACGTATTTGGGACGCCATCCGTCACCAACACGTTGAAGATGGCTTGATCACCATGCAGGGCATCCGCATTGCGCTAAAACGACAGCGTGACCTGACAGAAGGCCGTATCAGCGACTACCTCCGGGCGCTTATTGCAGGCGGGTTTCTAGTGCGCAGCAATCCCGAGGCGCTGCCTGCTACGACGGCCATCTACTTCCTTAAGCGCGACGTGGGCGTGGAAGCCCCTCGCGTGCGTCGTGATGGCTCGTTGCCACCACCGCCAGGGCGAGAGCAGCTATGGCGCACGCTCAAGATCATCGGTACCTGCACCGGGCAAGAGCTGGCCGACGCTGCCAGCACGGCGGTGACGCCGGTTTCCCGCGCCGCTGCCGATGAGTACCTAACCATGCTCAGCCGTGCCGAGTACGTAAAAACCGTGCAGCAGGGAACGCCAGGCGTGCCCGCACGTTTCCAGCTGGTGCCCAGCTGCTGGACCGGCCCCATGGCGCCGCAAATTCGCCGCACCAAACAGCTCTACGACCCCAACACCGGCGAAGTCGTCTACTCGCGAGTGACCAAAACCGAAGGGGGTGAGCCATGAGCACGCCCTTAAACAACAGCATTCGTCGTACCCGTACCGTCGATATCACCAACTGGGGCGAAGAGCCGCCTCGCTGGATATTGCTGCTGGCCGATGAAGTGCGTGCCACCAATCGCAAGATGGCGGGAGAGCGCATAGGCGTCTCGCGTAGCGCGGTCTCTTTGGCACTGGCTAACCGCTACCCGAGCCCCTCCACCGACAGCATCGAAAAGAAGGTGCTGCTGGCTCTGGATGGCCTCCAATGCCCCGCGCAGCAACTCACCATCAGCGTTGATCAGTGCCGCGACTACCGCGCTCGCCCCGCGCCCACCCACAACCCCATGGCCATGCGCCTGTGGCGGCACTGCCAGTCATGCCCTCACAACCCCGACCGCCAGGGAGAAAACCAATGACCCTTAAAGCCACCTGCCCCGAGTGCGGCATGAGCGGCGACATGGCCGCCTTCGTTACCCAGGGCGAGCACAACCAGGCGCTGGCCGCTGCGCTAGAGATGCCCGCCCTATTGAGCAGCCGCATCGTGCGCTACCTCGGCATGTTTCGGCCTGCCAGCCGCGCCCTGGCGAGCGCCAAAAGTGCCCGCCTGCTAACCGAGCTTAAAGAGACCATCAACAGCGGCGTGATCGAGCGTAAAGGCATCACCCGTGAAGCGCCGCTAAAGGTCTGGATTGCCGCGCTTGACCAGCTGCTGGAACGCCCACCCAGCAACCTACCGTTAAGCGGCCACGGCTACCTGTATGAAGTGGTGGCCAACTGCGCAGATCGCCACGCCGGTGAAGTGGAAAAGCAGCGCGAAGAACAGGCACGCAGCGGTGCCAAACAGCCCGCAAACCGTGCCCCAGCAGCGGCGCTGCGCGAGCGTTCTACCGATGACGTACTGGCCGAGCACGAACGTTTGAGAAACCGCCAATCGACGGTGTCCAGCAGCAAAAAGGGCCAACGACAAACCGCCAAAGCCGTTGAGCAAGCCACCGCACCCAAGCGCCTATCGGATCTGCTGAAAGGTGCCGCCAACCAGGGAGACCAGCAATGAGAACCTACAGCGACGCCCACCTTGAGCACTACGCCGACCGCTTCATCGCCCTGCGCATGGCACGCCATGGCGTGAATCTAGCGCAGTACCTGATCAACCCGGCCCAGTTCGAGCGCCTGGCGTTGGAACCTGAACCACTGCTACCCGCGCAAGAAGCCGCCGTGCTGCGCATTTGGCAGCGCTGGGATACCGGTTTGGCTGAAGTGAACGAACAGGCCGACCAGCCCAGCGAAGACAACGACATCGAAGCCCAAGCCGATGGGTGGAACTGGCGCGACCTTATCCAGCAGTGGCGCGATGAAGTGGCTCAGTCAGAGCGTGAAGTTTGCCAATTGAGACAGCGCAACGGTGCCGCCTTTGAGCCGATGCGCCACCACCGTCACAACCGTGGAATGAATCGCGGCGCCTCCAATTTTGTACGCAAGCAAGCCCGTAAAGGAGCCTAACCATGAACACCCCAGCAACCAATACCCAACAGGTACCCGACGGCTTCCGCATGGACGCCAAGGGCCGCCTGATTCCTGAGACCCAAATTAAGCCGATCGACCAGGTGCGCGATGAACTCGTGCTCTCGATTGTCGACCGCGCCACTGAGCTGCGCGACCAGCTCAAGGACTTCAAGGCCGATGTGTTTAGCGAGATCGCCGCGCTGATCGAGACATCCGCTCAGGAGTACGACGTTCAGATTGGCGGCAAGAAAGGCAACGTGCAGCTGGTGTCGTTCTGTGGCCGCTACAAAGTGCAGCGCGCCATCTCCGAAACCATCACGTTTGATGAGCGCTTGCAGGCTGCCAAAGGCCTCATTGAAGACTGCCTGCGCGACTGGACAACCGACGCCCGCCCGGAAGTGGCCACCATCGTTCAAGACGCCTTCCGCGTCGATACAGCGGGCAACATCCGCACCGGCCAAGTGCTGGGCCTACGCCGCCTCAACATTCAGGACAAGCGCTGGCTAAAAGCCATGGACGCTATCTCTGATGCCATTCAGGTCACCGGCTCCAAAAGCTACATCCGCATCTATGAGCGCGTCGGCAGCACCGACCATTACAAGCCAATCAGCCTAGATATAGCGGGAGTTTAACCATGCCTAGCAAATGCGCTTTTTTCTACCAGCTCCAAGAGCGCGGCATCAGTGCTGCCACCGCCAAGCAGTGGCTAAAGCAGAACCCGCCGCCGCGTAAGTGGAAGCACTCAGCATGGCGTTGGGCTAGCGAGAACATGACCGATGAGGTGACCCAATGAGCACAGTATTGAATGCGTCCTCAATCAGCGTCAGCCCTGCGATCGGCGGCTTTGTCGCCACCCTGCGCGGCAAGCGTGCCACCGGTACCACGCACCGCGAAGCGGCCTTGGCTGTTGCGCGCCAGGTGTATGGCACACGGGTCAACGTGGTGAACGACTATCTACGCGCCGCTGACCCGATGTCAGGCATCCAGTACCGCTACCACATCACGCATCGAGGTGCCGCATGAGCGAACCGACCAAAACCAGTACCAAGGCCATGATCTCTATTGAGCCTAACGACACCGGCGGGTTCACCGTTTATGCGGGCTTCAATGGCGAAGGTGCCGACTCGCCACAACTTAAACAGGCAGGTCAGTTAGCACTGCTGGGAATGCTAGCCATTAAAGAGGCGCTAGAAGAAGTCGGAGGTACGATCAAAACAACCATTCATTAAGCGAAACGCCCCACCAGGGGCGTCTGCTGGGCGTGGTGGCACAGCACTGATGAGCAGCCAATGAGGTGAACAATGGATAAGTGGAAAGATATCAAAGAGCGCTTAAACCACCTGCACGGTTCAGTAGAGCTGCTGGCGGATGGGCACACGCTGTCAATGATCAAGGTGCATGACGGAAAGAAGATCTTTGTCCGCGTATACGTAGACGGCTGTGTGGACTTCAAATGGACAAAAACCGAGGACGGTAAGCCAGTGCATGCTCAAGGGCGATTCTGGCGGCCATTGAAACGCGCGGCATATCCAAAAAAAGCTTACCCGAGCTTGAAACGTATATATGGCAAGAAAGAAGCCGATCGAATGGTAACGCCTCGGGTGATCGGCGTTGTGCCGGATTTTGGCACCGAAGGCGCTGCGGTGGCTCACCTCAAGAAGCACTTCCCTGATCTTGAGATCAAGGCGGATGAGGTAGCGTCATGATCACCAAAGGCAAGCTCGCTCAAATCCACATCGCCAAGGCCCAATTGGGCCTAACCGATGAAGACTACCGCGCCATCCTGGCGCGCACTGCGGGCGTGAGCAGTGCCAAAGAACTCACAAATCGCACCGTTGGCGGTGTGATGTTTGAGTTCCGCCGCCTGGGTTTTGAGCCAAAGCCCGCCAAAAAGGCAGGCCGTAAGGCACCACGTACACCAGCGACACGCCAAGCGGAAATGAAAAAGGTCGAAGCACTCCTGGCGGAAGCGGGCCGCGCCTGGGCCTACGCCGATGGCATGGCCAAGCACATGTTCAAGGTGGATCGCTTGGATTTTCTCGATGACAGCCAACTGCACAAGCTACTCCAGGCGTTGATCATCGACGCCAAGCGGCAAGGACGGTACCCCAATGACCTCGCATAAGCTGGACAACCTAGATCTAGGTTTCGGCATCCCAGCCGATGCCCTGGACTACCTGGACCCGGAGATACTCAAGAAGTGGCCGCAGGGCCTATCGGACATGCTCACCGTGGTCGAGAACGCGCATATCCGCGCCGGTGATGATCCCAAGGTGGCCCGTAGCCGAGCCTTTGCCGCCGTGCGTGCTATCAGCTCGTTTGCCGGTGGCCGCAGCCTTTACGTACCGCAAGGCCGCCAGTTAGATCGCGCCCTGCGAGACCGTGAAATTTGGGAGCGCCACACCGGCGACAACATTCCCCAACTGGTCAAAGACTACGACCTGACCGAAGCACAGATCTATAGCATTCTCGGCGAGCAGCGCAAGCTCGCCCGCGCCCGCATGCAATCTGATCTTTTCGGCGAAAGCGCAACCGGCTAAGCTAGCCTCAACCGAGTTAGGAGAATAAGTATGAAAGCACTCGCAGGGATCACGATTATCAGCGCCGTGCTACTGGCTGGCTGTGGTGATAGCCAAGCAATCAGCAACGTCGCCATCAATGAGGAAGCGATCAAGGCTGAAGTGATGTCTGGCAGTACTGCAAAAGACTTCCTAGTAACTGACGATGGCGCTATCTATGTGGGCGTTCTGGACAACGGCAACAACCGCGACGGCTACGCAATGTCTGTATGTGAGACTGTCAGGATAAACGCCACGGGCGAAGGTAGTCGCCTAGTTCGCATTATCGACGTTGCTGCAGTTTCAAGAGGGGAAGGCTTCAAGACACTTGGTAGGCTCCAATGTAAGATATAAGCGGCTAATTTGAGTATCGTTAACAGCTGAAAATGTAGAAAAATACCTTTGAAAACAGTATAATTAACGTGGCTCTAAACACTGTACCGAGCCAGTTAATTAAAACAACCAAAAGGTATTTCTAATGACTAAAATCAATCAAGTTACCGTGTATCTAGATCAAGATGTTCCTGCGTATATGGACGGTATCGTTCGCTGTGGTTCCGTCACCATTGAGTATATTGACGGATCAGAAGTAGATGATGAGACGCTAATCGACAACACAGAATACCATTCCCATGATGAGCTAATTGATGACATCGCTAAACGTTTGGGTGTCAATACAGATATTGTTAGTATTGAAGAATGACCATAGTTTATTACTAATACTGCACCCCGCTATGGCGGGGTGTTTTTTTTGTGGCAACAAAACTCCTAAACCGCTTGATTCCCGACGCCTAGCCAATCCCCTCTAGCCTAAACCTCACTGCACTGTGCTTACCGCTCACCACGCACGCAATGAGGCTACCTACCGTGACCCCCCAAACCCGCTACAACTTGCTCGACAAGCTTCGCATCGGCCCCTGGCTGATCCTCGCCATTCTCGCCACCTTCGTCGTTGCTTTGCTCTACCCGCACCAACTCGGTGTGCTGCTCTGGTCGCTCAGCAAGTTGTGCTGGGGCGCCTACCTCGGCTACTGGATCGACCGCAGCATCTTCCCCTACGCCCGCCCGGATCGCTTCAATCCTGATAAGGATCTTAATGAGCGCACGGCGTGGGAAGTGCTCATGCTTCGCCGCGCCATCATCATCGCCGCCGCTATCCTCGCCCTTGGTCTCGGAGTCTGACATGGGCGCTGATAACACCGCTGAGCTGCTAGCAGAGGGCAAGCGCCTGGTTACCGATATCGACGCGCTACCCAATAGCGCTTCAAAGCTGCCCTTATACCTGCGCCTGAAAGACGTTGTCGAGCGCGCCGAGTTGGTGCTGCAAGAGGAACGGTCATGATGAACGATCTCAAAGCCTACCTACGGGAACACGGCACCAGAATCGCCATGTGTTTGGTGCTGGCCGCGCTGCTGGTGTTCGAGCTTTTTCAGCCTGTTCATGCCCAGATCCCCGCCGCTGCCCAGGGCTACCAGCGCGAGCTAACCCGCGTGGTACAGCAGGAATGGGGCATGAATGGCCGTGTGGCCGTGCATGCCGCGCAGATCCACCAGGAAAGCGCCTGGCGTTCCAACGTCAACAGCCCGGTGGGTGCCCAGGGGCTTAGCCAGTTTATGCCCAGCACCTCAAAGTGGATCGCCGAGATCTACCCCGACCTAGGCCGCGCCGCGCCGTACTCCCCCGGCTGGGCCATGCGCGCCCAGGCTCGCTACAACCGTTGGCATTGGCAGCGGCTGGCTAATACTGCTGACGCATGCCAACGCTGGGCCATGGCACTGAGTGCTTACAACGGCGGCCTTGGGTGGGTAAACCGAGACAGGCGCTTAGCGACCGCCGCCGGTGATGATGCTGGTGTGTGGTTTGGCAGCGTTGAGAAGTACACCAACCGAGCAGGCTGGGCTCTGCGCGAAAACCGCCACTACGTGCGGCACATCCTGCTCACGCTCACCCCGCGCTATACGCGGGCGGGCTGGCAAGGGGGTGCGCCATGCAACGTGTAATGGCCGTTGTCCTAGTGGCGCTTGCCGCTGCTTTTGCATGGAAGGCGTGGGAGTCAAACAACCTCGCCAACGAACTAGCCCTTGAGCGCTCAGCGTTGCAGCAGATGACTGATAAGCGCGACGACTGGCAGCAGGAGGCCACAGAGGTGGCCGAACAGCTAGACCAAGCCGAGCAACGCCGCCGCCTGGCGGAAGCTGACGTCAAAGCGCTCCAGGAAGCAATGGCAGAGCAGGCCGAAGACTACGACGCCCTACGCCAGCGCATCCAACGCTCACCCGCCAGCGACGATGGCCCAGTAGCACCGGTGCTGCGCTCAACGTTGGAGGCGCTGCCATGAGAACGGTATTGGTCATTGGTGCTCTCGCCGCTTTGGCCGCCTGTAGCAGCACACCGCCAACGCCACTAACGCCGCCACCCGCTATCAACGTTTACGGATGCGCCGCACCAGCGGGCATGACAGCACCAGAACGCCAACCGCTGCGCCCTGTGGGTGATTACACCCAAGACGACGTGGCGCTCTATATCACCGACTTACACCACTGGGCAACGCGGGGTTGGCTCAAGCTTTCCCGCGTGCGTGAACACGCCGATAAGTGCGTGGCCAGTAACGACGAAGAAGACGAAGACTGAGGGGAACATGCAAATTACAAACTTATGGGATGCCCGTTTTTTGTTTGACGTCATACAGGCGATCTTCACGGGCGCGGTGGCGGTGTATGTGTACTTGATCAACAAGCATCGGGCTAGCCAAACCGCCATCAAAACGACCAATAAGCGCATCGATGGCGTCGAGAAAAAAGTAGTCAGCCTAGAGCACCAACTCGAACGCTTACCGAATCATGAAGACCTGGCCAAGCTGCAAGAGCAGATGACGCAAACCAATCTGCTGCTTGCCAAAATTCACGCCGGTCAAGAGGCCATGGCGCGCCAAGTGAACCGTATGGATGACTACTTAATGAACAACCAGCCGCGTGGGGGTCACTAATGGAATACAAAGATTACACAACGGCAGGCCGTCGACTGTGCATCCTGCGGATACTGTCACGACGCCCCCAGTTCACCACGAACGAATACAGCCTCAACGATGAATTGAAAGGCGACTATGCCCACATCGTCAGTACCGATCGGCTGCACAACGACCTTGCCTGGCTGGATGAACAAGACCTAGTCATTCTTCAGCAACCTCGTGCGGGCTGGATTTTGACGCTAACAGCGCGCGGTAGCGATGTGGCCAACGGTTTGGCAGAAGTGCCGGGTGTTGAAAAACCGCGCCCAGGAGCATGAGCCATGCCGCCACGCAATAAGGTATTCGACCTGCCCCAAGAGGTGCGTGAACAGCTAAACGAGCGGCTCGTGAGCAGCGGCTTTCAAGGCTATGAAGCGTTAGCCGGTTGGCTAAGCGAGCGCGGTTATAACGTTTCCAAAAGCTCAGTGCATCGCTATGGCCAGGACTTGCAGGAAGAATTTGAAGAGGCCATGGGTAGCGTTAGACGCACCACCGAAATGGCCAAAGCCATGGCCGATGCTGTGGAAGACGACGAAGGCAACCTGATCGACGCCACGGCGCGCCTGGTGCAAGAGCACCTGCTGCGGATCTCGCTGGAGTTTCGCAAGATGGAAATTGAACCCGACGCCGCCGCGCACCATCTAGGCAAGGTTTCCAAAGCGCTGGATAGCCTAGGCCGCCTATCGCTGACCCAGAAGAAACACGCCAAAGAGTTACGGGCGCAAGTGGCTAGTGAGGCCGCTGCCAAAGCCGAAACCAGCATGGCCACGCAAGGCATGAGCCGCGAAGCGATCGACTCAATCAAGCGCGACATACTGGGGATTGCCTAATGGATGAACTCACTATGGCACAGGCCATCGTTAAGGCCGGTGAAAGCCTTGGCTATGCAATTGTGGTGGCTGCACTTATTCGAGGTTTCTTAAACAAATGAGCGCCGCACTTTCCACAGCGCCCGCTGCCGCGCTACCTGAATCCGTTCTTCTGCCCTATCAAAAGGCATGGATCGAAGACACCTCCGATCTCAAGATTGCCGAGAAAAGCCGCCGTACCGGCTTGACCTGGGGTGAGGCCGCCGATGCCGTGCTAACGGCTAGTAGTGCTAAGGCCGCCGGTGGTACCAACCACTTTTATGTGGGCAGCAACAAGGACATGGCCATCGAGTTTATCGACGCCTGCGCCATGTGGGCTAAGGCGTTCAATCGCGCTGCCTCGCACATCCAGGAAGAGCTTTACCAAGATGAGGATAAAGACATCCTCACCTTCAATATCCACTTCTCTAGTGGCTTCAAGATCCAGGCGCTTAGCTCGCGCCCCAGCAACATGCGTGGCCGCCAGGGTAACGTCACGATTGACGAAGCCGCCTTCCACGACCAGCTCGCCGAAGTACTCAAAGCCGCGCTCGCCCTCACCATGTGGGGCGCCAAGGTGCGCTTGATCAGCACCCACAACGGCGTCGAGAACGTTTTCAATGAGCTGATCCAAGACAGCCGAGCGAAAAAGAAACGCTACAGCGTTCACCGCATCACGCTAGACGACGCCTGCGAGCAAGGGCTGTATCAGCGCATCTGCCAAGTGCGCGGTAAGCCCTGGAGCCTGGAAGCGGAAGAAGAGTGGAAAGCCAACCTGCTGAAGGATACGGCCACGCGGGAAGACGCGCTGGAAGAGTACTACTGCGTACCCAAAGCGGGCGGTGGTGCCTACCTCTCCCGCGCCATGATCGAAGCGCGCATGGTCGATGCGCCGGTGATTCGCTTCGAAGGCAGCGCCGAATTCAACGCAGTACCCGAGCACTACCGAGCACTAGAGATCAACGCCTGGTGTATTGAACACCTGCTGCCACTACTGGAAAAACTCGACCCCAAGTTGGCTCACTGCTTTGGCGAAGACTTTGGCCGCAGCGGTGATTTAACCGTGATTGCCCCCATGGCCATCACCCAGCAGCTCGTGCGCCAGGTGCCGTTCCTGGTCGAGCTGCGCAACGTGCCGTTCAAGCAGCAAGAGCAAGTGCTGTTCTTCATTGCCGATCGCCTGCCACGGCTACAAGGCGGCGCGCTGGACGGTCGCGGAAACGGCCAGTACCTGGCAGAGCAAGCCGCAGAACGCTACGGCAGTATTGTCGAAGTGGTCATGCTTTCGCAGAGCTGGTACCTCAATAACATGCCACCGTTTAAAGCGGCGTTTGAAGATGAGCTGATCACCCTTCCCCGCGACAGCAACGTGGTCGACGACCTACGCGCCCTGCAGGTGATCAAGGGCGTGCCCAAACTACCGGATGCCAAAACCGGCGATAGCAAAGACCGCCACGGCGATGCCGCCATCGCGTTGGCCATGGCGTACTACGCCAGCCTGATGGAAGTGGTGCCCATAGAATTCACCCCCGCGCCCCTGCCTGGTTTTCCTAACCAGGACAACGACAGCGACGACATTGAACACGCCGGTTTCGGCATAGGAGGCGGTGCATGGTAAGCCCCACTAAGAAGTATCGGCGCAACTTGATCAAGCCCAATAATCAAGCGCTCAAAGAACAGCAAACCAACGATGCGCGCATTGGCCAGCTCAAGCGCGAATTTGCCGAGCACCCCACCAAAGGGCTAACGCCTGCGCGGTTGTACCAGATCCTGGAAGCGGCTGAGCAAGGCGACCTCAAGGCGCAAAGCGAGCTGTTCGATGACATGGAAGAGAAAGACGCCCAGATCGGTGCGGATCTCGGCAAGCGCCGCCAGCTAGCGGCAGAGCGCGAATGGCAGATCGTGCCGCCGGATAACGCCACCGCCTTGGAGAAGCGCGCCACTGAGCAAGCCATTGAAGTGTTCAGCGCACTGGAAGTCGAAGACCTGATCTTGGATCTCGGCACCGGCATCGGCCACGGCTGGGCCAACCTGGAGCTTTCATGGCAGCGTGATGGCGCAATGCGCTACATCGAGCAGCCCACGCACCGCCCGCACTCCTGGTTTAGGCTCCACCCGGATGATCAAAACTGCATCACGCTGCGCGACATGAGCGCCACCGGTGCGGAGCTGTGGCCATTGGGGTGGGTGCAACACCGTCACCGCGCCAAGAGTGGCTACGTCGCCCGCATGGGCTTGCACCGCATGCTCGCGTGGCCCTACCTGTTCCAGAATTACGCCTTAGGCGATCTGGCGCAGTTGCTGGAAATCTACGGGCTACCGGCACGCATCGGTAAGTACCCAAAGAATGCCACCGAAAAAGAGAAAGCCACGCTGCTGCGCGCTGTTGTCACGCTCGGCCAAAACGCTGCTGGCATCATCCCTGAAGGCATGGCCATCGACTTTACTGAAGCGGCGGGCAAAGGCAGCTCTGCCGACATCTACAAAACCATGATGGACTGGTGCGAACGCGCCAAGGCCAAAGCGATTCTAGGCGGCACGCTCACCAGCGGCACCGGCGAAGGCACCAACACCAATGCCCTAGGCAACGTGCATGAACGCGGACAGATGAGCCTGATTCGTTCCGATGCACGGCAATACGCGGGCAGCATTCGCAAGAGCATCCTGTGGCCCATGGCTGCGCTGAACTTCGGTATTGATAAGCCAAACCGAGCCCCGCGCTTCTTCTTGGACACCGGCGAAACCGAAGACCTCGAACGCCTATCGAAGTCACTCCCCACCTTCGTGGACATGGGCGCCCAGATCCCACTGTGGTGGCTGTATGAGAAAAGCGGCATCCCCAAAGCTGCCGAAGGCGAAGACGTGCTAATGCCAAAAGCAGCACCAAATGCCTTTGGTGCGCTACGTTTGGCACAATCGAAACAGCCGCTAGCCGCATTGCGCCAGGCACCCACACAACCAGGGCAGCCCAGCTATTACCGTGATGCAACCCTCGACCAGCTCGACGACCAGGCGCAGCCGATCGTTGATAGCTGGGTTAACCAGGTGCAGCAGTTGGCAGAGCAAGCGGAAAGCCTAGAGCAGCTGCAAGAGATGATCGCCAGCGCCTTTGATGACCTGGACGAAACCGAGCTGGCCGATGTGATGGCCATCGCATTTGAAGCCGCCGATCTGGCAGGCAGAGCAACGGTCGATGAGGAAACCGGCAATGCCGATTAGTGCAGAGTTCCGCCGGCCTTTTGCTGATCAGGTCACGTACTTTCGTAACAAGCTGAACCTGCCCACAACCCGCAGCGGCCAAATCACCCGCGACCAAAACGACGCCGCCTTTGTAGTGGCAGGTGCCACCAAATCGGATCTGTTAGCGGATCTGCGCGGTGCGGTCGATGACGCCATCAGCAACGGTCAAAGCCTTGGCGAGTTCCGTAAGCAGTTCAATGAGATCGTATCGAAACGTGGATGGACGGGCTGGACAGGCGAAGACACCAAAGCGGGCCGCGCCTGGCGTACTCGGTTGATCTACAAAACCAACCTCGATACATCTTACGCCGCTGGCCGCTGGGCCCAGATGACCGACCCAGACGTGCTACGCCTACGCCCCTACTGGCGTTATGTACACAACACCATCGAGAACCCACGCCAGCAGCACCAGCGCTGGCACAATCTGGTGCTGCGCGCAGATGACCCATGGTGGCAAACCCACTACGCACCCAACGGCTTTGGCTGTAACTGCGGTGTGGAAACCCTCAATGAACGCGGCCTGCGCCGTTTGGGTAAAGATGGCCCGGATGCAGCACCGAATGATGGTACCTATGAACACGTCGATAACACCACCGGCGAAGTGGTCACAGTGCCAAATGGCGTGCAGCCTGGCTGGGACTATGCCCCAGGGCAAACCGCCACCGAACGTGCGATCGCTGCCCGCTTGAACAGGCTAGGTAGCGTCGAGACCACCATTGCCCGCGAGAACGTACTGCAGTTAGTCGAGGCGCCATTATTCAACCGCGTTATGAGTGGCGAGGTACGGGGTGAGTTTCCTGTCGCGGTGGTGCCCACAGCAGAACGCCAGGTCTTTGGTGGTGAGTCTCCCGTGGTATTGCTCTCTCAAGCTGCACGTCAGGCTAACCCGGAAATAAGCGCCAACGACTACCGCCGCATCCAGGAAGTACTTGAAGATGGCGAGGTCTACCAGCAGTCGGATCTCTCGCGTCTTGTGTATCTCATCGTCAACGGTTTGACGTACCGCGCAGAGCTACGCCGTGAAGCCGAAGCGGGCAGCTACTACGTGACCCTGTTTAAATCCGAGATCGACACACCACCGGCAGATGCCGTGCGGTTGCGATAGGAGACTTAATGTCCACGATTAACGTCAGCACTGACGAAGTTGAAAGCGCTATAACCGAGCTGCTGCAAAAAGGCGACGACCTCACCGCACCGATGAAGAGCATCGGTGAAGAGATGATCAACCGCACCCAGCAGCGCTTCCGCGATAAAGAAGCGCCGGATGGCAGCACCTGGGAAGCCAACTCCCCAGTGACCGAAAAGCGCAAAGGCCACGGACGTATGCTGGAGGGCGAAACCAATGAGCTATCCAAACAGTTCAGCTATTCAGCCGCTAACGATAGAGTCGAATGGGGTAGCTTGATGGTCTACGCCGCGATGCAGAACTTCGGCGGTACCAAAGCTGAGTTCCCGCACTTATGGGGCGACATACAAGGGCGGGAATTTATCGGCCTATCCGATGATGACGAAGACGAAGTATTAGCCATCCTCGCCGATCATCTAAGTCTCTAACTACCATCCCGCAACGCGGCCCTGTAAGCGCCGCTAAGGGCCTGCTGGCCCGATCCCCCCGCAAGGCACGTTTGATTTTGTTTAAGCGCACTTAACGCCAGGGTATTAGAAGGATATAGTGCCCACGTTGGAGAAAATAAACGCTAATGGGAATGTTGTGAGGGCATAGTGACGAATACTGATAATGGTCAGGGTAGTTCCAATCCACCGTTGGAGGGCAACCATGATCGAATTTTTTGAAGAAAATCTCGGAAGTATCACGTTGCTATTAGCGATTGGAACATTCTGGATGGCGCTGTCGACTCGCGCATCAGCATCAGCTTCAAAAAAAATTTTCGAGCTAGAAGCACGACCATGTCTCGTGTTCAATAAGCCGATGTTTCGGCTCCATCAAGAGGCCATGCGGGTAGATGAAAACAAACCCCACATCAATAAAGAGTTAACCTTAGGCATTGAATTCAAGAATCCTAGTCGAGTTCCGCTCCGGTATTCGATTACAAGTATTCGAATGACCTTTGATAGCCGCACGGTTGATAATCCGACTTTTAATACAAGTGGCGCCCTCATATACCCAGGCGATTTTGGAGTATTTTGGTTCGGCACGCTGCCGTATCACGAGCAGCTTAATGTAGCAAAACAAGGCGTAATCGAATACACGGTCAAGTACGAGGCAATAGATCATAAGCGAGGCTTTATAAAGACTGAAAGAATGTCTTATGTAGTTGCTTCGTTTGATAATTTTCACGTTGACTGGCGCTACCTAGAAGATAGTGAAGAACTCCCTCTAACTAAATCCAACAGATGGCGATTTTCTCGCTCCTAACTTTATCCGGAAAATTGCACGTTGTCTTAAATGCATCTACTCAAGCTCGGTTATTAACTTTACAGGTTATAGCACCGAAAGATCGCTCCAAACATTCCTCAAGCGCTTTAAATCCACGCCCCGCCCTAAGCCTCCAATGATAGGGGCATGAAAACACAAAGCCCCTCGTCTCCGTTTATAAGCCCTCCGTGTGCCGATCACCAACGACAAAACACGCCTAATGTCTGCTAGCACCTTTCGCGCACAACGTGGGGCTGCTAAAGGATCTGGCCCATGTCACCTCTATGCCGAAGCCGCTACCGCGATCATCCAGCTAGCCGCTGCGCGTGCTGCCATTGCCGAAGGCCCGCATGGCATACAGAAGCGCAACTGGCTAGACTCCTCAAGCGAATACTAAGCCAACGCCAGCGCGATAGAGACCCTGCTGGACTACTCCGGCTAGCCATTAAGCGAATAACCAACGCCGCCCTGTAAGAGTCGCTAAGGGGGTACCCACTACGTTGGCCCGACTTTTGCGCCCAAGGCGCGTTAGACCCGCGTTAGATTTGCGAGAAACTACCAATAGTTATGGATATCAAGCTACATGGTAGTCTTTCAGTTGCGTGATTCAAAAAAAGAGGGGGGTTTATGGCAGATTTATTAACTGAGCAAAAGTGGATAGGTGAATTCTTCTTACCAGATGCACATGATAACCGGTTCAGCGGAGAGCTTCAGTACTCACCTGAGGACGGGGTAATTCTTACGTATCTGATTAGCCACGATAAGCCTATGGAACGCTCTGAAATTCTATACGGCATTTTTTCTTCAGGTGAAAAATGCACCCTTTTAGGAAACTTCGACCCTAGCGAAGCCGGGTTCGCCTTGCACAACAATTTAGCAACCAAGCCTGGTAAGGTAGGATTTCAATTCTTAATCCTTGGTGAGTTCATACCCAACAAAGGCCAAGTCAGTAGCTTGGATTTCTCTCTTACTAATCTACAAGAATTCTTTTACCCAAGTTATGCAAAAGATAGAGTTAAATATTCCCCTACTCCTGACTATTCATTAGAAACACCATTTGGAACGATAAAAGTAGGCACAAAAGCCACCTTCAGGCCATTAACAAAAGACCTCACAAACCAGGTATACAGCCAAAACGATTTAGCGCTTCAAGAGCTTCAGGAGGAATATGAAAGAATCAACGATAAACATGAAAACGCTAGATTCATGCTTAAGAGTGACATTTCCTACAGTATTCACATTAACCTTTCACCATCACTAAGCGCACTCGAAGCCTATAAAATAATCATTCATATTGCAGACCTTTTTTCACTATTGACATACAGCCCTGTTTATCCAGAAGGCATACAGATTACTGACCAAAGCATTGGGACTTCACATGGCAAAGCTTTTCTTTATCCAAGCATGATCGCAAGTTCGCAAGTTTTGAGGATTGCTACTAAACCAAGCTCACACCGGAACATGCCGATTCAAAGAAACACTATACCCCTTGACAAAATAATTTCTAACTGGCTAACCACGCAACATGATTTTTCTATCATAGTATCGAGCGTTCAGAATGATACTGAAGTAGTTAACGTACATGAGGCACATGGCGAGACCACTCTATATGCCACTCAATTAGAGTCGATCAGTTACCTTGCAAATAAAACAAGAGGAAAATACACGTATCCAATTAAAACCTATGCATGTCAGGATATATTGGATGGGTTAAAAAATTCTTTTGAAGTAAAAAACTCAGATGAATTAGAAAAATCTATTGGAGACTTGCGCAACGAAATTGCGCACGTACAAAGGCCTAAAACTTTGCTTAAAAAGTTAAAGTTACAAACCATGGTCAGAATCAACCAATACCTGCAGCTGACAATTATAGGCTACATCCTCACACAGATTGGAGTACCTAGCGACGTAATCAGCAGCTACCAAAGCTTTTATGCCCCTCCGTCTAACCTGAAAAATACTTAGATGTAAAAAACTCCTAAAGCGCTTTAAATCCACACCCCGCCCTAAGCCCCCGATCATGGGGGCATGACTACACACAGCCTTCACTCCAAGCCCCGCGTTGCTGTTTGCGCCCTAAGTGTGCAAAACACAAGCGACAAAACGCGCCTGATGCCTGCTGGCACCTTTCACGCACCGCGTGGGGCTGCTGAAGGCACCGGGCCATGGCACCTGTCTGCCGAAGCCGCTCAAGCGATTATCCGCTTGGCCGCTGGGCGCAGTACCGATATTGCCCTCGACTACGAACACCAAACCCTTTACGCCGAGAAGAACGGCAAGCCCGCGCCTGCATCAGGCTGGCTTGACCCACGCTCGCTCGAATGGCGAGAAGACGGCCTTTACGGCTCCATCACCTGGACTGCCGCCGCTAGCGCCGCAATCGACGCCAAAGAATACCGCTACCTCTCTCCCGTATTCCCCTACGACGCCAACGGTGTGCCTTTAGACCTATTGCACCTGGCGTTAACCAACACCCCCGCCATTGATGAGGGCGCGGCGCAGCTTGCCGCTGCTCGGATGGCGATTACCCATGACGTCAATGATGACGCCCAGGAGATCGACACCGTGAAACGTGAGCAACTGATTCAAACCCTAGGCTTAGCCGCTTCAGCCACCGATGAGCAGATCGACACTGCTATCGCTGCGCTAAAAGCTGCCAAGGCAGACGCAGACGCGTTCCGCACAGCACTAGGTGCCAAAGACGATGCGAAGCCGGATGAAGCCGTAGCCGCACTTAAAGCTTCCAGTGCAGGCGCGCCTGCCGACATGAGCCAGTTCGTGCCTATGGCCGTGTACCAAGAAACTACCCAGCAGCTAGCCGCGCTGAAAGAAAACAGCAACACCGCTGAGCTGGAGGCACTCATCACCGAAGGGCTCAACGATGGCCGTATCGCGGGGAAAGCGACCGCCGATTGGCTACGCACCCAAGGCATTGCCGCCTGTAAGGCGCATGTGGCAGGTGCGCCCAGCATCGCCGCGCTGAAAACCACCCAGACCCAAGGCAAGCCGCCGGAAGGTGCCGAGGTGAAGGGCGACGACAAGCTGACCGAAACAGAGCTGGCGGTGTGCAAAGGCATGGGCATCTCGCCGGAAGCGTTCCGCAAGGCGAACCCCGTACCCGCTGCATAAGCAGGCGCACTAACCCAACAGGCAAGAGGATCACCCCGTGACCGCTGCAACCAAAAACCGCAACACACCGCACCGCTTAGGGCTGTCTCGGGGGCTTTCCGTCGCCGCTGCTGCCGAGTGTTTCGCGGGCACTATCGCCGTAATCAATGCGACCGGCTTTACCGAGCCAGGCACTACCGCCACCGGCCTGACCGCTGCCGGTGTGTTTGAGCACTACCAGGACAACTCCGACGGTGCCGATGGCGACCAGGTGGTGGAAGTGAAGCGCGGCGATTTCCATTTCGCGAACTCCACCAGTACCGATGCGATCACCGCCGCTGACATCGGCCAGGTCTGTTACATCGTGGATAACCAGACCGTTGCCAAAACCGATGGCACCGCCACCCGCTCCCCCGCTGGCATTGTCGACGACGTCGACGATAACGGCGTGTGGGTCAACATCGACCCGACTAACGGCGTTGCCGCTAGCGCCTGATAAAGGACTGCCTACATGAATCTTACTTCCGCCAATTTGAAGGTGCTTTTCCAGGCCTACAACACCAGTTTTCAGCAGGGCTTTAGCTCGATGGGCGAGCAGGCCGCGCTCTATGAGCTGTTCTGCACCACTGTGCCATCGACCACAGCGGTTGAGGTGTATCCGTTCCTCAAGAGCCTGCCGCGCATGCGCGAATGGCTGGGTGATCGGGTCATTCACAGCCTGGAAGGCGCCGGGTTCAGCATCAAGAACCGTAAGTTCGAGCTAACCGAAGGCGTCTCACGTGATGCCATTGAAGACGACACCTACGGCCTCTGGTCGCCGGTCTTCCAGGAGTTTGGCCGCTCCAGCCGTGAGCACCCTAACGAACTCGCTGTTGAAGTGTTGGAAGGTAACCCCGAGTGCTACGACGGCCAGCCGCTGTTTGATACCGACCACTCGGTGCTTGATAAGTCGGGTAAAGAGATCTCCGTCAGTAACGACATGGGCGGCACGGGCGATGCCTGGTACGTCATGGATAACACCCGCGTGATCAAGCCGGTCATGTTCCAAAAACGGCGCGATTACCACTTCCGCTCGATTACCGATCTGAACGATACCGCAGTGTTCATGACCGACAAGTTCCTGTTCGGTGTGGATGCCCGCGTGAATGCCGGTGCAGGGCTGTGGCAGCTCGCTGTTCGCTCTCGCCAGCCGTTTACTCCTGAGAACTACGAAGCAGCGCGCCAGGCATTGACGACCTTAAAAGGTGACTACGAACGCCCGCTTGCCCTGCGTCACTCGCACACCATGGTACCCAACTCCATGGAAGGTGCTGCCCGTGCCGTGCTGCAAAGCCAGCTCGCCGCTGGTGGTGAAACCAACAAATGGGCGAACACCTCGACACTGGTGCTTAACCCCTGGTTAACCAGCGCTTAACGGCACGTCAAACCGCACTTCGCAGTGCCTGCTTAGGCGGGCACTGCGCAACGGAGAGCAACACCATGACCACACGTAAACAGAGCGCTGCTGCCAAGGCTAAGCAAGAAGATAAAGCAAAGGCAGAAGCGACTGAGGCCAAAGACGCGCCGGTGCCGGAAACGGCAGCCGACGCCGTAGCGCCCAACACTGAGCAGGAAGCCCAGGTGAGCGCTGAGGCGACTGAGCCGACACCTGAAAAGGTGACGGAAACACCCAGCCCCGCCGATGCGGTAGCACCGGACGCTGAGCAAATCACGGCTGATGGCACGCCTACCGATATCCAGAGCGAAACCATCACAGGCGATGGCACCGGAAACGCACTGCCGCCGATCTGGGAACAGACAGGCGTGATGGTGCGCACAAAACGCCGGATTAAAAGCCGCCGCCGTGCTGGCCAACGCTTCAGCCGCGAAGGCACCTTCATTGCGCTGGAGGATTTGAGCGAAGAACAGCTTAAGCAGCTGCACGAAGACCCGGCATTGGAGGTGAAAAACAGCAGAATCCAGCTGAATGAAGCGACCAGCGAGCCGGAGGCCTAACCGATGCCCTATTGCACGCAAGCGGATCTCATCGAGCGGTTTGGTGAAGCCGAGCTGCTCGCGCTCGCCCGCGATGAAACGGGCACGGCTATCGATACCGCCGTTGTTGAGCGTGCTTGCGACGACGCCAGCGGTGAGATCGACGGCTATGTGAGCGCAGCGGGTTACACCGTGCCGCTCGCGACGGTCACTCGCATCATCACCGCCTATGCGTGCGATATCGCCCGTTATCGGCTCTATGACGAACACGCCAGTGAGCAGGTACAGAAGCGCTACGACGATGCGGTGAAGTTCCTTGTTCGCGTTGCCAACGGCACCGTCAAGCTCGGCATCTCAACCGGCTCGGCAGCAAGCAGCGCGGGCAGCGTGCAGATGAACTCAGGCCGCCAGGTGTTCAACGGCGGCGGTTTTTAAGGAGATGGCCATGAGTGCCAAACAGACCACTAAAGCAGCGGCTAAGCAAGGCGCTGATAAAGACGCGCCACCACCTCGGCCCCGTGAGGCTGTCTCGGTGCGCGTGAAGACTAAATCACCAGGCGTAAAGCGCCAGGTGTGCGGTGTCATTTTCGAGAACACCTGGAAGTACTTAACCCTGGATGATCGCGGCAGTGCTTACAAAGCCATTACACGCGACCCCGCGATGATGATGGAGAAGGCAACACCGCCACCGAAGGCAGTGGCCACTGAAGAGCCAACAGGGAAAGAGGCCAAGTAATGCTGTCGCTCACGCCGTGGCTGGAACGCTTAAACGCCCTGGGCGGCCCCGTGGTGCAGCTCGCCGCCTCTGTGGACGCTGCTCAAAGCGCCAAGGAGTTGCCCAGCCGAATGTTGGTGCTAGGGCGTGACAACGTCTCACACCATGACATGAGCAACGGCGCCGATCACCTCGTGACGCCCGAGGTGCTGCTCGTCACCGGTATTAATCGCATCAATTTGCCGCTGGGCAATACCGACGATGAGCTGACGCTACTGCGCAAGCCAATGCTGAGCAGCTTGATCAACTGGCTACCAGACGACTGCGACAGCGCCATCAAGTGGCAGCGCGGCCAAATTCTAGCCCTCAAATCACACGCCCTTTTCTGGGTCGACGTATTTACTACCGAATATCGGTGGTAGGAGAACGAACCGTGAGCATGAAAGAAAACCGTCGGGCGCTCATCGTCGCCCTGGAATCTGAATACAACGATGGCACCACCACACCGGCTGCGGCCAGTGATGCTGTTCTGGCGCGTGAAATCACCACCACCCCACTGGCCGGTAACAACATCGCACGCGACTTCGTTCGCCCCTACTACGGCAACTCACCACAAGCACCTGGTGAAAAGCATATTCAGGTGGTGGTTGAAGTTGAGCTAAACACCAGTGGCGAGCTTGGCACCCCGCCGCCGTGGGGCAAGATGCTGCGCGCCTGTGGCTGGAGTGAAGTGATTGAAGTGGATCAGCGAGTCATCTATAGCCCTGTCTCCGATGACGAAGACTCGTGTGTGTTCTTCGCCCACATGGACGGCAACCTGCATAAAGGGCGCGGTGCCCATGGCACGCCAGAATTCACGCTCAACGGTAACGGCATTCCGGTGATTCGCTTCACGCTGTCTGGCTTGGTGAGCCCGGTCACAGCAGCGGAGCTGCCTGACGTTACGTTGAGCCAGTGGCGTAAAGCCCTGGTGGTTAACAGCACGAATACCGAGAACCTGAGCCTCTATGGTGTAACCGCTCCTTTCAGCCAATTCTCTCTCAACATGAGTGGCCAAGTGGAGCACATGTCCGAGGTGGTCGGAGGCGCGGATATCGAGATCACGGGTCGTGGCCCTTCCGGCACCGTGCAGATCGAAGATCCCGGCGTCGGCGTGAAGGACTACTTCGCCATTCACCAGAACGCTGAAACCGGCGCACTCAAGCTGACCCACGGCAAAGCGCCCGCCGACCCTGCTGAAATGATCACGTTTTACATGCCTGCCATCGGTATCGAACAGCCAACGTATAGCGCTGTGAAAGGCAAGCAAATGCTCACGATCAACTACATGCCCGAGCCGATCGACGGTAACGACGAAGTGAAAATCGTTGTGGGTACGCCGTTAGTCGAAACCCCTTAGCCATCAAGTAACCAGCCGTTAAACAGACTTTAACGAAACGTTATCACCAGGAGAACTACCCGTGTTCACAGTTAATACAGCCCGCACCTACAAGTACCCCGTTGCCCTTACCGTGTATGACGAAAACGGCAAGGAAAACAGCGGTAAGTTCAAAGCCACCTTCAAGGTGAAGTCTCAGGATGAGCTGCGCAACATGCCCGCAGATACCCTGCTGCTCGATGAAGTACTTAAAGACGTCGAAGGCATTTGCCTGACGGATGAAGAAGGCAAGACGCTGGAAGGTGAAGACTTGCTAAAGGCTGCGAAAAACGACCCGGCTATCAGCACCGCGCTGATCTCTGCCTACAACGAGTCCAACTCAAAAAAGAACCGTGGGCGAATCTAGTAGAGGCAGGCATCTACTGGGCTGAGGCCAGCTTTGGCCAGCCCAGCCTGGTCAAGGAAGACGTTGCCGCCTTGGGGATCACCCTGGGCGGCGAGCTGGCCGAAGAGGCAGAAGCAGAAGAAGCGGAGCCGGATGTATTCGATGTACTGCCGGAAAACTGGCCAGCCGTCGAGACCTTCCTTCGATGCTCTCGCCAGTGGCTATTCAGGGGCATGGAAGGCCAACGCGAAGCGCTAGATGTACAGGCAATCATCAGCGTGCTCAGCCTCTACCCGCTCGCCCCAGAGCAACAACTTGAGCGGCTCGATCAAGTACAGCTCATCGAGCGCGGCGCACTCAGCGTCATGAGCCAACCCCGCAACTAAACGTTAGAAGGAAACATCGTGGCGAACAATCTAACGCTTAGCGTCACCCTCACTGGCGATAATCGCCAGCTTTCGGGCACCTTAAAAGATGCCCAGGGTGACGTGCGGGAATTCAGCACCACCACAGAACGGGAAAGCAAAAAGGCCGAAACGGCATTAGAAAAGCCAGGTCGTCAGGCTGCCACCGTTTCTGATCACCTCCGCGACACCCAGCGCGAAGCGCGCACCTTTGGTACCGAAACCGACCGCAGTAGCCGCCAAGCCAGCCGTGCATTGGCTCAGACGGGCGACCAAGCACAAACGGTCACTGGCCACCTGGATCAAATGCAGGGGGTTGCAGTAGCTGTTGGCGTTGCAATGGCCACCATAGGTGTTCGTGAATTTGTCGCAGACACCTATGCGGCTGTTAGCAGCTCACAACAGCTTCAGGCATCACTTAAAACCGTTACCGGCTCTATTGAGAACGCCTCAACGGCATGGGATACGCTATTAGGCTTTGCCGCAGAAACGCCCTTCACGCTAGATCAATCGGTTCAAGCATTCATCCGCATGCAGTCGCTAGGGTTAAACCCTAGCCTGGAAGCGCTACGATCGTACGGCAACACCGCCTCTGCCATGGGTAAAGACATGATGCAGATGGTCGAGGCCGTAGCGGATGCCACAACAGGAGAATTTGAACGCCTTAAAGAGTTTGGTATTCGTGCCAGCAATGAAGGTGAGCAAATCTCGTTTACCTTTCAGGGCGTGACTACCACCGTGGCGAACAGCGCCACAGCTATCAGTCAGTACCTACAACAGATCGGTGAGAACCAGTTTGCTGGAGCCATGGGCGACCAAATGGACACCCTTAGCGGCAAGGCATCCAACCTGGAAGACACTATCTACCAGTTCTACCTGGCCATAGGTGATGCTGGGGCTACCGACGTATTTGAGAGCACCCTCGCCAACGCTAGCAACACCGTCCAGTTCCTGACAGACAACATCGATACGCTGGCGTCCGGTGCTGAAGTGATGGCGGTGCTGATCGGTGGGCGCGTCGTGGTTGCACTGGCCAACGCCACCGCTGCCAAGTTAGCAGCGACACAACAGACGATTGCCTACCAGCTCGCGTTGGCGCGCATGGCAGGTGTGTCGGGTACCGCCGCCGCTGCACAAACGGCACTAGCAGGTGCCTCACGTGCCGCTGCGGGTGCGTTGACATTAGTGGGTGGCCCTGTTGGCGCTGCAATGCTTGCTGGCGGCGCAATCTTCTATTTCCGTGAAGAGTTAGGCTTAGTCGCGCCCAAGGTACAGTCGGCAACAGACCGTGTTGACGATATGACCAGCGCGCTAGACGCCAACTCCGAAGCCGCGCTTAAAAATGCCAGAGCAATGCTGGAAGCTGAGCAACAGTTTCAGCAGTTCCGCCAAACCACATTAGCAATGGACGTTTCCCGTCAGCGTCAAATTGTTGCGGATGAACAAAAACAGTGGGATGCGGTAGGCGGACAGCAGGCCTTTGGCATGGGGCAGCGCAGCGAGTCACAGCAAGCGCTGCATGACCTTCAGGTTGAGCTAACGAATACCAGCAATGCGATTAATGCAGCAGGCGGCTCAGTTACTGAAATAGATGAGAAGCTAGCGCAACTTGAACGCACTACGCGTGAAACCATTACGCCAACAACGGACTTGGGTGATGCCAGCACAACCACCGCTGCCGCAACCCGTGAAGCTGCCGCCGCTGCTAACGAACTCACCAAATCCACCGAAGCCCAAGCCTCGGCGATTGAAGACTTGCGTAACCGCCTTATCCCAGGTCGCCGGGAGGTGGTCCAGTTAGCGCGAGACATGCAAACGCTAACGCTGGCCATGGCGATGGGCACCGGCAACGTCGCTGAAAATATCCAGTTGATGGGCTTGCTCCAGCAGCAGTACATCGAAGCCCAGAACGATACTGATGACCTGGCCACTAAGACCGTTGATGCCGCCTTCACCATGGAAGGCGCGTTTGATGAGCTACGCCTTAACGGCCTGCGTCGGCTTGACGATGGCTTTGCGGATCTCTGGCAAGGTGCGATCGACGGCAGCTTAAACGCTGGCGACATCATGAAGCGGGCGTTGGATCAAACGCTAGCCGAAATGGCCCACATGGCCATCACCCGACCAATCACTGTGCAGATGCAGGGCATGATGGGTATGGGCGGTGGTGGTGGACAGCAAGCTGGCGGCGGCTTTGACCTTGGCTCAGTGGGGTCACTTAAAAACGGCTGGAGCGCGCTTAAAGGCGGCGTGAGCAATATTGCCTGGACAGGGGCTGGCAGTTCGTACAGCGGCACTGGCTGGGCGAATGCGGCTACCCAGGGTACGGGCGCCACGGGCTTCATGGGCGGCTCTACCGCCAACTTTGGCGGCATGACCGGCTTGGCTTCTGCCGGTGCTGGCATGGCTGGTGGGTACGTGGGTACCGAGCTGGGTAGCGCCGTATTCGGCAAAGAGGCCAACTCGTCGTGGGGTGCAACCGGCGGTGCGCTGGTGGGTACGTATTTCGGCGGCCCTCTGGGAGCGGCCCTTGGTGGTGCGATTGGCGGTGCGATTGACTCCCTGTTTGGCAGTGGTCGCAAATCCTATGGCCAAATCGGCAGCCAGATCGGAGGTGACAAAAACGCTGGTGACGGCGTTTACCGCTACGACCGACACGATAGATCGCAGGGTTATGCGCAAGAGTCGGCATTCGGCACGATCGGCGTTACGAAAAAGCAGAAAACCGACGACGACGCGCTCATCTCGATGGTCGCGGCGTTTGCAGAGATCGACAACACGCTAGCGTCGGTGATGACCGGCGCGCAGCTTGATAACACCCGAGAAGCGCTCGACGGCTGGGAGTCTAGCCGCACGAAAAACATCGGCGGAATTGTAGATGAGCGACTTTCCGCCGTGCTGAAAGCGACTGATAGCGCCTTTGAAGATGCGTTGAGTCAGTTTGAAGGTGATGCCTTGGTGCAAGGCTTGGTCAGCGGCCTCCAGATAGAGAACGCTGGCGCCGAGATGGCAGCGGCGGTTGCTGCCGATATGAACGATGAGTTTCGCTCCGCGCTGGGCAGTGGCTCAGATATTCAGGCAGCAACGCAGTCTATCCTCTCCGCTGCTCAGGCGGTCACTGTGCTGGGTGCTGGCACTGAACGCCTTGGGCTTCAATTCGATGCAACAGCATCGGGCGCCTTAGAAGCCGCTGGAAACCTCTCCGCTATGGTGGGTGGTGCGAGCAACCTCAGCAGCTTAACGTCGCAGTATTACGATGCCTTCTTCACTGAAGAGCAAAAGCTCCAAAACCTAACGGAAGACCTCACCAGCACCTTTGGTGCGCTGGGCCTTGAGCTGCCCAACAGCCAGCGTGGCGTGCAGGAGCTTGTCAGCGGCATTGAGGTGATGGACGAAGCGGGGCAGCGTCAGCTCGCAACGATCTATCAAAACGTACCCGCATTGCGTGAATACGTCACGGCCATGGAAGAGCAGCGTGCCGCCGCTGTTGAGTCAGGCGAGGAGATAGACGACAGCGCCGAATCAATGCGCGCCCAGGCCGACATTGCACGCGAGCGTGCGGGGCTGGAGCGTGAGCTGCTGCAATTGCAGGGCAACACCGAAGAGCTTCGCCGCCGTGAGCTAACGGGCATTGATGTAAGCAACCGCGCCCTCCAAGAGCGGATCTGGGCGATTGAAGACGAGCGCTATGCTGCCGAACAAGCCTCCCAGGTACAGAAACAGCTAATGTCCGGTGTTCAAACGGCCTACCAAGCCGTTGAGCAAGCGGTCAATGCTGAGCGTCAGATTCTGGAAAACGCATACCGCGCCACGACCGACAGCATCGGCCGCAATATGCAAACGGTGCAAGACGCGATACAGGAAACCGAGTCTATCGCTCAGTCGCTCAGTCGTGCCCTACGCGATACGCAGTCAGGCACCGCGTTTTCCCGTGAGCAGGGCCAAGCATCACTGCGCGCCATGCTCGCAGCGGGTGAGGTAACGAATCAGCGTGAGTTAGATAACGCCCTGAGTGCGGTAGCCGAGCCATCCCAGCATTTATTCGGTTCTTTTCTCGACTACCAGCGCGATTTTGTGGGCACCGCTCACGATATTTACAACCTGTCTCAGCTTACAGATGAGCAGCTCACCAACGAAGAGAAATCCCTGCGAGCGCTGGAACGGCAGATGGAAAGCGCCGAGATTCAGCACAGCCGCGAAATGGCTCAGCTTGATCAGCTGCTAGTTGATCAAGCGGCGATTATTGAAGCGGAGTTCGGCACCCAAGAGTGGCTGTCGCAGGTCAATCAAAGCGTGCTGAGCGTCGAAACTGCGATAGGCGCATTGCAGGGGTCGATTGCGGCCGCTGGTGCGGCTAGCAGTGCAGGCGGCGGTGGCAGCGGCTCTTCGGGCAGCAGCAATAGCGGCCTGACAAATGAGCAGATAAAGCAGTTTGCCGACAATGCCGTGGCCGAGAGCGGTGGCGACTGGGACGCGGCTGGGATTGCTATAGGGCAAGCGGCGGTAGCGGCGGGGGTTACGTCCAAGCAGCTTGCTGAGGCATTGGGAAAAAATCAGCAGGATGTCATAGATCGGGCTAAAGAGCTGGGCGTCTCGGGCTTTGATGGAAGTCACGCTGATGGCCTGGATCGTGTGCCGTTTGATGAGTACCGCGCTGTGCTGCACAAGGGCGAAACCGTGCTCAATGAGCAGGCGGCGAATGCGTGGCGTCAACAGCAGCTCATGCCCGCACCGGCAGCCCTACCGATGCCAAACATGCCGCCCATGCCCTTCATCAACCAGCAAAGCAATGGAAGCAACGACATGGCCGTACTTGTGAGACGCATCGAGGCGCTGACTGAGCACGCGAAAACCCAAGGCGGTATGCAGCGTGAAGCACTTAAGGCGCTTAAAGCGTTGGTGCGTCAGCTTGAGCGTTGGGACGACCAGGACCGCGTGCGCGTGGCAGTGGAGAAAACCGTGGAGCCGACTGCATGAGCGCAAAACTGATACCGCCCATCCCGATTACCGATGAGAACCTAATCGCCACCAACGCACCGGAAACGCCCCAGGAGGACGCGGTCACGTATGACCCCGGTACCACGTATGCCAAGGGCAAGCGCGTGCAGGTGCCCGAAACCCACACTATCTATGAGTCAGCGATAGCTGATAACACCGGCAACTATCCCCCCGACCACCTGACGCCTTCGGCAGATGGCCAGCCTAAAAAGTGGTTGCGAGTGATGGCCACCAACCCCAGGGCCATGTTCGATGGCCGCGTGGGTACGCTCACCACCGGCAACGTGGCGTGGCCGGTGGGGATCGGCACCGGTTTGCAGATAGAAATGACACCGGGGCGCGTTGTTGATTGTGTTGTCCTGTTTGGTTTGGCGGGTAGCTCGGTAACGGTAGAGGTGGTGGACCCGGTGGAGGGTGTGGTTTACCAGCGCACCCGCAGCCTGACCTCGACGACCGGCATTAACAATATGTATGCCTATTTGTTTTCGCCCATCGAGCGCCGCACTGACCTGGCGTTTCTGGATTTGCCCAGCTACGGCACGGCCAATATTCGTATCAGTATTGAAAGCGGCAGCGGAGAGGCTACATGCGGCCTGTGCCTAATCGGGCAGGGGAAAAACCTAGGGCTGCCCTTATGGGGAATTAACGCCGGTATCCGTGATTACAGCCGCCTCGAAGAGGATGAATTCGGCATTACCGATTTTGTGCAGCGGGGCTATGTGCGCCGGGCATCTATCGACCTGCTTCTGAGGAAAAATCAAACCAATGGAGTTTACCGAACGCTCGCACAGTATCGAGCTACCCCGGTGGTATGGGTCGGATACCAAGATTTTGAGCCGACCTTGATTTATGGCGTTTTTATTAACTTCGACATTATTTACCCGCACGCAGCATTCGATGACTGCAGCATTGAGATTAGAGGAATCATTCAATGAGCGAGATGCCAACCTTTACCCCGCTAGGCACCACACCGCCCAATCGCTCGATGCTTGATGATGTGTACGTCACCGCCGCTGATAGCTTCGCGGCCTGGATGCCCACTATCGCTAATGAGATGGGCCTAGCGCTGACGTGGACAGCCGAGCAGCTGGTGCTAATAGGGGAGGTGAAAACGCAGGCCGTCAACGATATTGGCGCTGTCAAATCTGAGGCAATCAGCGAAATAGGGACGATCGCGGGGGATGCGATTCAGCAAGCGCAGGGGTACGCGCATAACGCATCGGCTAATGCTGATGCAGCAGCAGAGTCGGCAAGCGACGCCGCCCAGGCTCAAGCGTTGGCTGAATCGCTGGTGAACTTTGTAGGCCGTTACGAAGACCTGGAAGGGACGCTGACTAAAAAATCCACGGTGCTTTATAACGATGGCTTTTGGGTGCTGCTGAATGATCTGGCAGACGTAACCGCCAGTGTGCCCAGCGACAGCAACCCCGATTGGAAATTGGCCCAAGGCACTATCCGCGTCAAAACCACCCCCATCGGCGCCCCCGACTGGCCCTGCACGCTCACGTATGACGAGAACGGCAATCTATCCCAGGCGCTCTACAGCCAGAACAACACCCGTTTCCGAGAAACGATCACGTACAGCGACGGCGATATATCGAGCGTGCTCTATGAGCAGAGCGCGGACAGTGGCTCGACGTGGAGCGTTATCGGCACTGAAATAGTTAACTATGACGGCGTTGGAACTATAACCAGCACGTATTGGACGGAAGGGGCTTGATATGAGTGACATTAAAGTATTGCAGGGAATAGGGAAGCTGCGGAAAACAGTAGAGTTAGGTAGCAAGAAATTACAAGCACAGAACTTCTTTTTCGGCTTGTCCGGCTCTGACGATGGAGGGCTGGCCGATGATTGGCTTGCATCTAATGATCAAGCCAAAGGCTTTGATGCTTTGTGTAAAGATAGAGGTAGCATGGTTAATCTGGGTAGCTTGAGGTTACCTATGGAGTCTGTGGCTGCTAGTCAATCAGCAATGGATATACTTGCGGGGAATACAGTTCCTCGTGATATTTTCGGATCAGCGGGAGCCGCTTTCGATGTTATTGCAGCATCAAGTATGGCGATTGGAAAGTATATTACAGGTGCCGCCGGGCTAGCACCGTCTAGCTATGAGAACATGAATGCTGTGGCTCTTAGCCCGGTGGCAATGGACGCAGTAGTAAGTAACCCTTTCGCGTTAACGTGCTTGGAAAACAGTCAGCTTGCAATGGGCGCTATCTCGGAAGAAAGCGTAAGTCTTGCAAAATATAGCTCGCATGTTGCGGGCTTGGATTCTTCCCAGTATGCCGATTTTGATGATCTCGTTGCTAGCCAGTCAGCTATGGATGCCCTCGTAGCTAGCGCGTCAGCGATGGGTGTAATACTGCGGTCTAAAATCGGCTTTAGTTTATTATTTACTTCTCCCTATATTGACGCAGCGTGGGCGGGTGTTAATGAAATGGCTTCCGCGATGGCCACATACTTAGACGGAATATCTAGTGGTTCCGGTACCTATGGAAGAGTCAATATACCTATTGACGGCAGCCTAATTAGCGGTGTTGAGGTTCAGTCAATAGTATTTGCTGCAGGCGCAAGCGGTTACAACGATAAGGGCATGTTTCTCAGGCCGTCGGGGGAGGTGGTCTTTGATGATGCCGGTATGGGTAGCTGGCATGTAAGCACCGGAGTAATAAATCCAACCGACACAGAATTAGAGTGGGAGCAAGAAGATGCTGCATACGATCCAGAGACTTTCGATATAGACGTAAGAACAAATGTACCAACTGGGCTTGGAAAATCAATTACCCAAGGAGGCAGAGGTGCAATATATGGCCTCAAGTTCACTCGGAGGTCTAATTCATGAAACTGCTAATTGAAAACCAACGCCCGGTTCGGTTTGTCTCTGACGCTGCACCTGGCTTTACTGTCTCTGCTCTACCCGGTCTCGATCTTACCGATTACACCCCCGCGATTATTACCAACCTGATTGACAAAGACCACGGCCAAAAAGAATCCACCAAATATCGCGTCAAGGTCAAAGCCGCAGCAATGATTGATGAGCTTCAGTGGCGCATCGAGCGGGCAAAAGAGCGTGAGAAAATCGGTAGCGATGGCGAAACCGAAGCTGATGTATTGCGCGAACGGGAGGCCATTCGCCGTGCCAGCAACCGTGCTGAGCAGTACATCGAACAGTTAGACGATGACGCCGAGCTGCGCAGCTACGCCCTGCAAGTGCTGCCCAATGACTACCCCGCCAATGCCATTCTCACGCGCCTACAGTTTATGCGCCGCTTCACCGATGCCGAGCGAGCGACGATCCGCGCAGCGCGTGACAGCGGCCAAAGCCAAGACCTGCTCGATTTTTGGGAATTACTGCAACTGGCGTCACACGTCAATATTAACGATGCCGACATTCAGACCGGCGTGCAGATGCTGGAGCAAGCGGGCCTGATTGATGAGGGTCGGGCGGCGGCTGTGGTTAGTGCCACTGGGTAGCTATAAAAAAATAGGATTCACTAAGGTATGATTAATTTTTCATAAAAAGCCGGAAGGAAGGTATTCATGCAAATCACAGTAGGCCAATTAAGAGAAATGCTCGCAGGCTTTGATGATGGCGATGAGCTGAGCTTTTCAGGACTAGATTTCTACCGGCTCAAAAGGCGGGGCGATGACCTCGTCCAGGTCGAATTTAACCAGCAAGTATATAAGGATAGCGCTACAGGCAAGGTAAAAGTCGAGGACTTTGACTGAGCATAAATAGAAGGGAGTGACCACCCAAGGTGCTGTAACACCGAAGGTGGCCACCAACAAGCAGCACACACCTGCAAGTCGGCCAAGACTCCCCTGCCTAGCTAGGCAACGGCAGTCTAAGCCAAACGTTAGAACGTTAGAAGGCTTGACATGGTGTTAATCGAAATCCGTTGTAAGCAGTGCAATCGCAAGCTGGCTAACGTCAGCGACTACCAGTTCATAGAAATAAAGTGCCCGCGCTGCAGGCACCTAAACCAGCAGAGAGCCACGAGCTCCAAACCACCAAAGGAGATGCCTCGTGGCTACCCCAATCATTCCATGGATGGGCGGCAAGCGCCGTCTTGCTGACCGTATTTTCCCGCTGATGCCGCCGCATCAATGTTACGTTGAGCCCTTCGCAGGAGGGGCAGCGCTGTTCTTTATGCGCCCCTCACCTGCAGACGTTGAGGTGCTTAACGATGTTAACGGCGACCTAGTGAACCTCTACCGTGTTGTGCAGAACCATCTAGAAGAGTTCGTCAGGCAGTTTAAGTGGGCACTCTCAAGCCGCCAAGTGTTTGAGTGGCTCAAGATGACGCGGCCAGAGACACTCACCGACATCCAGCGTGCAGCCCGCTTCTATTACCTCCAGCAAAACGCCTTCGGTGCCCGCATTGAAGGCCAAACGTTTGGCACTGCTACCACCACACCACCAGGCTTGAACCTGCTGCGCTTAGAGGAGACGCTATCAGCGGCTCACTTGCGCCTATCAAGCACCTTTATAGAGCACCTAAGGTGGCAGGACTGCATTGAGCGCTATGACCGCCCGCACACCCTCTTCTATATGGACCCGCCATACTGGCAGACAGAAGGATATGGGGTACCCTTTGGAATAGAACAGTACGAAGAGATGGCGAGCATGTTGGCCAAGCTCAAGGGCAAGGCCATCATCAGCCTCAATGACCACCCCGACATCCGGCGGATCTTCGCGGGATACCACATCGAAACCACCGACATCCGCTACACCGTCGGCGGTGGCAAAGGCTCAGACGCCAAAGAAGTGCTGATCTTTAGTTGGGATGTGGACGCAGAACCGGCAGGTTTGTTTTGAAGTAATGGAGAGATATTTTGGAACAGGAAGTAGCAGTACAGCTGCTTGCGCAGATGGCGGAAATTCAGTCTTCTATTAATGGGCCAAGCACAGGGTGGTTTACACTTGCAGCTGCGGTTATTGGCTTTATTGCTGCAATGCTATCTACAGTGCTTGTGGAATATTTGAGAAGAAAACATGAGAAAAAAACGCTACGCGCCTCGCTTGTTGCCGAGGTAACAGGAGTGGCTGAAATTATTCGCGCGCGGCAATATATCGATGGCTTACAGGCTGGTGCGGAAGGCAGGCTAACTGAATTCCCATTGAATGTACCAAACGACTATTTTCCGGTCTACAAGGCCAATACTGCCAAGCTGGGGTTACTGACCCCCCAAGAAGCTACCCTCATTGTTCGTTTCTACAACCTCATTGAGAGCGTAATCCAAGATGTAATTCCCGGTGGGATGCTCTCCAGTGGTCAGGCTGGCCAAGAGGGTTTCAAACAAGATGCTGAGTTCTTGGAGAGGGCGCTTCATATAGCAGACGAACTAGCCTCTGGCCGTAGTGCCAATCAGGGCGCAAAATAAGGTTGTGGGCGCCGTACTTGGTTATGCCAAATATGGCGCGCCGCGATGCCAAATATGGCGCGTGTTTACAACAAGATGGGCACCATTTGGGCACATGCAAAAAATAAGGGCTTACGCGTTAACGTAAGCCCTTGATATTATGGCGCGCCCGGCAGGATTTGAACCTGCGACCCTCGGCTTCGGA
>TARA_R110002049_G_scaffold4370_1_pt1 | contig 34969 bp, 34 predicted proteins | sample TARA_R110002049 | Tara Oceans TARA_R110002049 (sample SAMEA4396941) | marine metagenome | biome: Polar Biome; feature: [SRF] surface water layer (ENVO:00010504); material: water (ENVO:00002006), including particulate matter (ENVO:01000060) such as... | depth 5 m
GAAGATGTTACGTTTTTAATTCTTCAACGCGAATGGCAAAAAGTGTGGTTTAAAGCAAAATATTCTTAATAATAAATTATATCGGATAAAATTATCTCATATTAAAATAATTAGTATTTTTGTATTATAATTTAGTCTCAAAAATATGTTTTCTAAAGCTTGTGAATATGGAATTAAAGCCGCAATTTTTATTGCTGTAAACTCGTCTGAAAACAATAGAGTTAGTCCAAAAGAAATCTCAGAAGAGATAGATTCACCACAAGCATTCACAGCCAAAATTTTGCAAGCCTTAGTAAGGAATCATGTCATAAAATCTGTAAGAGGTGCTCATGGTGGTTTTGAAATAGCAAAGGATAAAATTGCAACGACTAAATTATCTGAAATTGTTTATGCAATTGATGGTGATGGTATTTATAAAGGTTGTGGTTTAGGCTTACATACGTGTAATGAAAATCATCCTTGTCCTGTGCACGATAAGTTTAAAGTGGTAAGAGAAGAATTGAGAGAGATGCTAGAGAATACAAGTTTAGAACAATTAGCTCTAGATATTAAAGCTGGAGTTTCATTTTTAAAAATCTAAAAAAAATTTGAATATAAATAGGATAAATTTATCCTAAATAAAACTATAATATGGAAACACTTCAAGAAAATACAACAAAAGAAATAGGGCAGTATGTTGCAGACGATTTTAGAACAGCAGCAATCTTTTCTAAATACAAAATTGATTTTTGTTGCAATGGTAACAGGACAGTAGAAGAGGCTTGCGACAAAAAAGGCATTGATAGCACTATCTTATTAGATGAATTAAACCAAGTTTTAGATTCTAAAGGTGGTGAAAGTATAGATTATAAATCTTGGCCATTAGATTTGTTGGCTGAGTATATAGAAAAGAAGCATCATAGATATGTAGAAGAGAAGATTCCTGTATTGCTTCAATTTTTAAATAAATTATGTCGTGTGCATGGTGAACGTCATCCCGAATTATTTAAAATCAATGAATTGTTTACAGCTTCTGCAGGCGAATTAGCATCACATATGAAGAAGGAAGAATTAATTCTTTTTCCTTTTGTAAAAAGAATGGTAAACGCTACTCTAAAAAATGAAGCGATTCAATCACCACAATTCGGAACTGTTGAAAATCCGATTGAAATGATGATGGAAGAACACGATACAGAAGGACAACGTTTTAGAGAAATAGCAGAATTAACGGATAATTACAATCCACCAGCAGACGCATGTAATACTTATAAAGTAACGTATGCTATGTTAGAAGAATTTGAAAAAGATTTGCATTTACATATTCATTTAGAAAACAACATATTGTTTCCTAAGGCTATAAAATTAGAACAACAATTTGGTTAATAGCAATCCCTAATTAGTTTCTACTTTTGAAAAAAAATCCTGAGATGTTTTCCCTAAACATTTTGGGGTTTTTCTTTTTATAATCCTTAAATTTCTAATTTGTAAATTCAAACAATGCCAAAAAAGTTAGTAGTCATATGTTTAATTAATTTTCTAATTGCTGCTTTAATGGGTTTGGCATTACGCTTTTCATCTCTTGAAGCCATTGGTTTAAACTACAGATTTCTAACACACGCACATTCTCATGTTGCTATGTTGGGCTGGGTTTATTTAATGTTATATACGCTATTTGTACATTACTTTATTCCAGAGAAACCCAAGGTTTTCAATCGATTATTTTGGGTAACGGAATTTGCTGTGGTTGGTATGATGCTCAGCTTTCCGTTTCAAGGTTATGCTGCCATTTCCATTTCCTTTTCAACGTTGCATATTTTTTGTAGCTACTACTTTGCATATCTCATTTTTAAACATCATAAAACCAATTCTGTAGTAAGTGAAAAACTATTAAAAACAGCACTCATTTTTATGGTGGTTTCTACTATAGGTGTTTGGTGTTTAGGTCCTGCAGTTGCAACGCTTGGACAAGCTTCTGCGTTTTATCAAATTGCGATTCAGTTCTTTTTACATTTTCAGTTTAATGGTTGGTTTTTAATAGCTGTGGTTGCTGTCTTTTTTCATCTTTTAAAGGTTGAAGATTCTAAACAATTCAGACATTTTTTTACATTATTAATAGTCTCGATGGTATTAACCTTTGCATTACCCATACAATGGTTTTTACCACATCAATCGTTACTATTTATTAATGGATTAGGTGTGCTGCTTCAAGTTGTAATGCTATATAAATTCATTCAACTTCTAAAACCTAAATTAGAGGTTTTGATGACTAATGCACATAAACTTATGAAGCATATGTTCATGTTTGCGCTTGTTTGTTTTGTCTTAAAAGTAGTGTTTCAATCCCTTTCCATTTTACCTGAGTTTTCGGCAGTTGTTTATGAGCATCGCAATTTTGTAATTGGTTTTATTCATTTATTAATGCTCGGTGTTATTTCAGGATTTCTATTTGCTTTTATCTTAAAAAGTGGTTTGGTAACGAATTCTAAAAGCCTAACTGTTGGCATATATAGCTTTGTTTTAGGATTTCTTTTAACCGAAATATTATTATTAATTCAAGGAATAATGTTCTTTTATGGTATAGGCATACTTCCTAATTATTATCTGCTACTATTTCTGTTTAGTGTCTTTTTGCCTTTAGGAATCGGCTTCATTTTATTTAATATCTATGGAAACACAAAAGATAAATTCACATAAAAATTGCGTCCTTGTCTAGGGAAGTTATTCCAATCTGCATAGGTAGAATATTTAGTGTCTAATATGTTTTCAATACCATATTTTAATACTGTTTTTCCGAATTTATTATGGAAAACGTTTCCTAAATTAAGATTTAGAATTGCATAATCAGCAGTTTCATTTTCACCATACTTACTACTATAATTACTTTGGTTTCCGTTACCATCTAATTGCAATGCAGCATTAAATTTAGGTGTGTTGTAGTTGAATTCAGCAAAGTAAGAAAACGGTTTTATGAGTGGTAAATTTTCACCATTATTTCCTTTTCCGTAATTGTAACCAACCGTTCCGTTGATTGCAAAACGTTCTGATATTTTATAACTACTATTTACATACGTATTAAAGATAGAGGCATGGTCTAATGCGGTATAAACACGTACACCATTTGCACCAATAGTCATTGAGCTTACGTCTGGCGCAATCTCACCAATAATATAATCCATAATATGGAAGTAGGATGATTCTAAACCAATTTCAAAATCATTGAATTTTTGTTTAAAGCTAAAGTTGGCTTCTAAAGCTTTTTCGTCTTTTAAATTTGGATTGCCTATGTAATCGTAATTATCAAAACTGTTGAATAAGAAAAAGCCATAACCTTCACTAACGGAAGGTGCGCGTTCGCCATAACCTAAACCAACAGATAGATTATAATTCTCTTTTTTAAGTTGATATGTAGATGCTAAACTCACTAAAAATCTATTGTTTTGGTCATCTACAGTATCATGAAAAATTTGAAGACTTTGTACACCAACTTCTTTTGCTATTTTGTTATTGTGATAGCCTAAGCGTATTGAAGATGCGAGTGTTTCATGTGCACTAAAATGAAAATCATCTTTAATAAAAATACCAGAATATAGTGTTCTAATGTCTGGCCAAGTGTACATAAACATATCAGGTTCATCTGGATTATTAGAAAACATGGTCATTTCTGCTAAGGACTTATTATAGAATCCATTAAGGTTAAGTGCGAAATGATGTTTGTTTTTCATCAGTTCGGCTTTACTGTAAAATCCATACGTATCGCTCCAACCTGGCATGTCCATTCTTATAGCAACAACAGGTCGCTTTGTATCGTCCATAATATGCGTTATGGTATTAAAATACAATTTTGTTTCTAAAGATTTTAAGGCTTTATCTTCAGGTTTGTAATAGTGCGTTAGGGATGCAATTAAAGCTTCAGCTAAAGAAACATCCATTGGCAAAGCAGGATATCCTACATCTGTAGCTTTATCATAAATAACGTTGGCATCTATGCTTTGAGTTTCTGAAAATTTGTAGCCCGTTTTTAATGAGATATTATACTTTTCGAATTGAGAATATAGGATTTCTTCATTGCCACCTGCATCATAATTATCAGATTTTCTATAAATACCATCAGCGCTAATAAAGAATGTATTGCCTGTGTATTCTAAATCTAGTCCAGTTGCTTTATAGTTGCCATTGGTTTCATAACCTAAGTCTAATCCAGACTTAAAACCAGAACCATTAAATTTAGAGGATGGTAATTTTAAATCAATGCCACCACCAATTGAATGTCCGTTTTCTGTACCTTCTTGACCAGAACCAATAGTTACTTTTTCGAGATTAGAAACATCAACGTAAGACGATATTGGGTCCATTTTATCTGTACAGGCACCAAAAATTTGCATACCATCGATAGTCACTACCAAACGCTCGCTTGTCATGTTGTTAATGGTTGGTTCCCAAGCGTAATTACCACGTTTTATCATGGTTACTTTATTAGATTTTTCAAGATAGTCATCAATGCTAGACAGTGTTTTTTCTTGTCTGTGATTGCTTAATTTGCGTCTTGAAAGTACGAGGACTTCTTCTAATTTTGTAGTGTCTTTTTTTGTCTCTTTATTTTCGTCCTGGGCAAATCCTAAAGAAGACAATAGCAGACATAGAATGACTGTTATTAGCGTTTTCATAGCTAAAAATTTTAGTGTTTAAAATGTTTTTGAAAACCTATTTGTCATATTGAGCGTAATAAAAATGTATTTAAATTACGCTCAATAGACAGTAGGAATAATTTAGAATTCTAATTCTAAATACAAGCTACTCGCTTCGTTTTCATCGGTAACGTCTTCGCCTTTTAAAACATCATCATTAGCGTTCATTAATTTTAGGTTTAGTTTCCAATAACCTGTCATTGTTAATGATAAATCGCCATAATAGAAGTTATCAGCATTATTATAGGTTAAATTAGTATTGTTAGGTGATGTATGATTTCCCATACCTGGCATACGTGGGTCTAAAGCGATAGTATAATCTTCAACAATAGGAAAAGTCATCATGTTTTCCATTTTAAACAAACCAACTTTCATTTCGTTTACAGCAATACTTGGGTCTTTTGGTTCAATTAACGCCAAGATATAATTGGTACCATCGCTACCCATAAAAGTTGCTGTGTTTTGGTTTTCATATTGCATTACAGAGATAGTTTCAGTAACTGAATAATCTGTACCATCTATATTATAGTTTAAGGTTAATGACCAACCAGAACCATCTGTATTTGTCATTTGGTAGATGATAAAACCTTCATAAACGGTATCTTTTCCTAAAGCTTTTGAAATTGTAGATTTAGGCGAAGAATGTTCCATAGTTGGCATTTGCATCATTGGCATCCAAGAAAGGGTAGCGTCTTCTATATAGCTATCTGTTGTGTTGTCTTTAATTCTAAGACTAATCATATTATAGCCAGTTTCAAACAGACCTTTTTCGTTGTAAAGCTCAATAGTTTCGTTGCCATTAACAATGGTCTGAATAAGTTCTAATCCTTCAACTTCATTAACTATAGTTGTGTTATCGTCGTCGTCTGTTGAACATGAAAAGAATAGCGCAATAAATGCGATTGGTAATAAATATTTAAGTTTCATTTTAAAGTGTTTAAGTTATTTTTAAATGTAAGTATCCTGTTTGAAGCCGATTTGGTTTCAAAAAATAGAAGTTTGCTCTAAGTAGAGCTTCAAAAAAAAAATTAACTTAAATCTGGTGGAGGCGTATGGATAGAATAAAAGCCAGAAACAGGTTGTTTTATTCTGTAATGTGAATTGTTTTGGAATCTTGATAATTGATTGAAATTATCAATGGTATGGTTTGCAGTTTCATATATAACAAAAACGTCTAAGCGCGTTCTGTCAGTGGATGGTAATGGTGCGTCTGAGCCAGAATCTGTGTTACTCTGTACGAGTTGCTTTGCTAAATGACATTTACCATTACAACCTTTTTGGTCGTCTTTTTGAATACAAAGCGTTTTAGCAATAAAATCTTGGTTCACCACAAAATCGGTTACAATAACCACGTTGTTAATATTGTTCGCTAATAAAACGAACGTTAAAAACAAGGCAATGGCTTTATATATAACCTTTAATATCATAGTGCTAAACTCGGACTATTTTATCCTTAATTAAATGATTTTTATCAGTTAATCTTAAAATATTCAAAATAAGTGGCTGTTAAGCGTTGCAAATTTGTCACTTTTTTCTCTAATTCTGAAGTGTTTTCTACATCTTTTATATCTGTAATTTCTTCTAGAATAGGAACGAGCACCACATGAAGCTGGTCGTGTGCTTCGCCTTCCATATCGCAACTTTTAATGATGTAACTTGTTTGTTTTGAAAGTATATAGCCTAATTCTTTTCCACTTGTTGAAGTATTATTCTTTAAAATAGAATCAATACGCTTCATGCCAATATGAGTTTCTTCATTAGCAACCCACTTTTCATTATTGTTGAGTGCTAAACCTTCTAGTTGAATTGCTGAATGTATTTCAGGCTTAACAGTTTCGTTTTTACAACCAAAAGTTAATGCTAATAGCAACGTGATTATTACATATTTTATTGTCATGATTCTAAATATTGAGATACTAATTATTGACTAAAAATCTTTTTTCTTTGATTTGAATACGATGCGTAAAACAGGCATCACAACCCAAATGGTAAGCATTACGAAAGATACGATTAAACCAAAACTCGTTCCGAAAAATTGTTTGAAAACAGCACCAGTATAACCTAATAAGGCTGAAATGTCTAGTTTTAAAAGAATAAGTGTTCTAGATAAATCTATAGGATTAAGCATAGTGCCAATAAGCGATACTTTATCTAGTGGGTAATCTTCAAATAAAATTAGTGTCATTAAAAAGAGTCCATCATAAATAACGGCCAAGAACAACCAAAGTAAGATGGCATAACCAAAGCCTTTAATTTTATTCTCATTAGATAATGCAATATTGAACGCTAAAGCGGTAAAAATTAAGGTTAAAAATGTACCTGTAATTAGTAACAGTGAAAAGTCCCAAATGACACTGCTTTCAAATAAACCATAAAACACAAACGGGATGCCTAATCCTAAAATTAAACTCATAGAAAGTGATAAAGCAACACCTAAATATTGTCCTAAGAATATGGACGAACGTTTAATGGGTTGTGCTAAAAGTAGCTCGGTAAATTCTTGTGAATTATAATAATACATAACGCCAAAAATGGTGCCTATTAATGGTACTAAAACGATGATGACATTCATTAAGGTAATAACTGCTTTTGATAAATCGTTATTCAAAAACAACAAGACAACACCTAATAGTAAATAAAAGGCGAAATACACGTAACTCCAGCGACTACGCATAAGGTCGTAAAAACTATATTTTAATATCTTAAGCATGGTTATCGGTTAATATAGACGCAATCGCATGTTCAAAATCGGGTTGATTGGTCTTGGTTTTTAATTTTTGAATGGTGCCTTTAAAGTAAATTTTGCCTTCAAGGATAAATACAATTTCATCTGAAATTTCTTCAACAAAACTCATGATGTGCGAGGTAATAAGAACTGTTTTTCCTTTGGCTTTTTCTGCTTTAATTAAATCTTTTAATCTAATGAGTGAAATTGGGTCTAAACCTGTGGTTGGTTCGTCTAAAATAATTAACGGACTATCAAACATAAAAGTTAAAACGAGATTCACTTTTTGCTTAGTTCCACCGGAAAGATTACCTAATTTTTTGTCTAAAAAAGGTTCTAATCTAAAAAGCTCAATTAAGCGTTCATCTTCATTGGTTGGTTTACGTAAATCCTTAATCATTTTGATTAATTCTTTAACACGTAGGTTACTCGGAAAGTTGGCTATTTGCGGTAAATAATCAATTTTATGTCTGTATTCAGAATTCCTTTTAATGTTTTCGCCAAGTACAGTGATGTTTCCTTTATCTGGAATTACCATACCCAAAACCGATTTTATCAAAGTGGTTTTACCTGAACCATTTGGTCCAAGTACAGCGAAAATTCCGCCTTCGCTAATGTTGAGGTCAACACCGCTTAGCACTTGGTTTTTTCCGAATTTTTTATGTAGATTTTCTATGGTTACCATGTTAGTTTTTTTATTTGTGGGTTGTTGTCCAATAAATCATCTGGTGTAAAAACAGGTGATACCTTTTCAGAAAAGTCAATGATATCTATAAACATACTTCGCAGTAAAATGATAGTTTCTGGCGTTCGATTTACGATATAAGAAAAGAGTTTTACTGGTCGGTAAGGGATATCTCCAATACCATTTTTATCTAAGTCGTAACCTGTGTAACTGCTCCAGTAATTTTTGTCGAAAACATTATCATTAACATTACTGTTGTAGGCTATGTCAAAAGAGTTATATAGAAAATTATTTTCTGTAAACGTATTGGCATAGCAAGCCCCTTTTACTTTAATAGCCCAACCGTTATTTGAGAAACTATTATGTTTGTAGGTAATACGGTTAGAGCCCTCTATGTTGATGCCAATGGTATTATCTTCAAAAGTATTTCCGATAATTTTAGCATCATTAATCTCTTTTAATAGCATGCCATAAGAAGCGGTTCCCCAATTTTCTCTAAAAAGATTGTTATACATTTTTATACGTTTTGAAAACATCACAGCGACGCCTGCACCATTGTTTTCGAAAGTGTTGTCTTGATATATGTCATCATTAGAAAACATAAAATGTAATCCGTAACGCACATTTAGAGTACTAATATTGTTTTTAATTAGGCAGTCGTCTGAGAATTCTAAGTAAATACCATCTCTTACATGCTCAACATAATTGTGTTCTATTTCTACATTTTTACTGTACCATAACTGTATACCATTTCCAGAATTATATTCTTCTACAGCATCTCCAATTATTTTGTTATGATATACTTTTCCATCTCTTGATTTTTCGATATAAATACCAAAGAATAATTTTTCTAAGACTAAATTTTGAATAATAAAGTTCTTGCTATTTTTAACTCTAATAGCAGCATAGTCTTCAGTGTAACTAGTACCAACGTTTATAATAAATAAGCCATCAACTGTTACGTTGTCTGCTTTTATAGTAATGATTTCGCCTTTTTTTTCACCATCAATTACTGGGTAATTTTCGCCAATAATGGTTAATGATTTATCTATAATGATTGAGTGTTCTTTGTAAGTGCCTTTTTTAATGATTATAGTATCTGAATCTTTAGCCTGAGTAATAGCATCTGTTAAAGTTGAAACAGGACATGTTTTACAAACCTCAATTGTTTGGGCAATACTAGTGTTAGCTATAAAAATAGCTATAATAAAAACAATTAAATTTTTCATATTACTAGTCTTTAAAATGTGCTAGTAATTCTGTCCATGAATAGAGTTTTCCGCCTTTTTCTGCTTGTATTTTTTCTGCTTCAGATTTATTCTCGAAAGCTGTTAAAAACGCTCCCATTGGACTTGGGATGTTTTTACTTATTAAATATGTTGCTTTAGTAGCGTCTGTTAATGCTTCAGGTTTAGAAAAATAATTAGTGAGGTATAATTCTATTTCCGACGTATCAAATTCATCGAAATAATTAATCATACATTCTGTTGCATCAAATTTATAAACTTTACCTTTTTTGGTAATAAACTCTGTAGCATGTACTTTATCTACAATGGTCATTTTACAAAAGTGACAACCATCGCTTCCATATTCTATGGGTTTTGGTGATACATTACAACTTGAAAAAATTAGTAGTAATGTAAGTATTGAATAGTGTTTTAGTGTTTTCATTTTTTTAGTGTTTTAATAATGTAATACTAGGATGTTGTTTTCTTTAAACTCGTTTTTCGGCCTAGCCAAAAAGAAACAAGCGTTAAAGACATACCAATAAACATTAAATATCCTCCTGTATGAGGTAATGAAGTAACATCAAAATTTAAAAGTTTTTTAAAACCTATTAATGGTGGTTTGTATGACATTGGTGTGCCATCTGGGTTTGTTACTTTTATAATAGCGTGTGGATCTAAATTGCCACCATAATCTGCTAACCAATTATTAAAATCGTACATACCTAACACTCCTAAAATAGACATTAAAACAAACCAGCCTATAAAATATTTATAACTTACTTTATTAAAAAATCCTAACAGACCAATAACAATTCCTAACAAGACCATGCCGAATATTACTTTGGGAAAGACTGAGAATTCCCACATTTCTTCAGCTTTTGGAATGGTTTTCATCCCAATATAATGATTTAATCCGTCAATATTTTGTAAATCAAATTCAGATACACCTTTTATACCATCAATATGAATGTTCATTCCTAAAGGGTCAGGATATTGAGGTGCTCCAAGCATAATGTTCCATAAAGGAAATTTAAAAAGTCCTAATAACAGTAATGAACCAATTATCATTATAATGCTAGCCTTTTTCATGATTTGTAATATTTAGTATTCTTTTCAGTGAGGTTTCTGCGTAAACAGAATAAAGTGTTTTAAAAAAGAAAGGCGAGAGCGAAAACTCAACTCTCGCCTTAATTAGAGAAATAAACACTAAAACAAAATTTCTCTAATTCTTCAAATTAATTTACTCAATATCTTCTCCTAGAGACCACTTAATTGGCACATCTGAATCTGCAGCAGAAACTCTTATGTAACCTTGCATCTCTTGGTGTAATGCAGAACAGAAATCTGTACAATAGAATGGCCAAACACCAACTTGTTTAGGTTCCCAAACCGATGACTTTGTTTGTCCTGGCATTATAAGTAATTCTGAATTGTTTTGACCAAGGACCGCAAATCCATGTGGTACATCAAAATCTTGCTCTAAATTAGTAACGTGGAAATATACTTTGTCTCCTACTTTTACACCTTCAATGTTATCTGGTGAGAAGTGACTTCTAATTGTCGTCATATAGATATGTACTTCGTTTCCGTTTCTTACTACTTTAGTATCAGCATCAGATTTTGCAGCATATGGATGCTTGTTATCTGCTAACTTATAGATTTTTTGAGATTGTTCTTTAATGATACTTGCTTCCATTGCTGCAGCATAATGTGGCTCTCCATGTGTCGGGAAATCTAAAAGTAATTCCATTTTATCTCCAGAGATATCATATAACTGTGCACTATGTTCCATTTCTGGACCTGTTGGTAAATAACGGTCTTTTGTTATTTTATTCATTGCAAACATGTATTTACCTTGTGGTTTTCCAGAATTTCCTCCAGGAATTGTTAAGTGACCAACAGAGTAATATGTAGGTTTTCTATCTATAACTTCCCATGTTCCTATTTTCCATTTTACAACTTCAGAAGATATAAAGAATGTAGTATATGCGTTTCCTTTTCCATCAAACTCTGTGTGTAATGGTCCTAATCCTGGTTGCTCTACAACGCCAGCTAAAACATCTTCAAAGTTTAAAATTGGAATGCCGTAAGCTTCACCTGCAAATTTCTCTTTTTCAATAGCATCTAACATTTTTGTAAATGAATGCACTGTTAAGTTTGCAGAAAGTTTACCATTACCTACAATGTATTCTCCAGAAGGATCTACATCACAACCATGTGGTGATTTTGGTGTTGGAATAAAATAAACAGCTCCAGGAACATCAATAGGGTTAACAACACGTACTTCTTTTTTCATAGTAGAAGTTGCTGTATGAGTATGCTCATCATAAAGATTGTGAGCGTAATTAGCTGGCATCATTTTTCCACCACCATTATTAACGTACTCTTCAATTTTTTTCCAGTTTACAGCTGCGATAAAATCTTTATCATTTTGTGAAGCGTTAACTTCTAATAATGTGCTAGCTTCTTCAGTATTATATGTTGTAAAGAAGAACCAACCGTGAGATTTTCCACGTCCAGGATGTGATAAATCGTAGTTAAAACCTGGCATTAATACCTGGAATTTAATATCCATGTTACCAGTTTCTGGTGCTACACTAATAAAAGATAAGGCACCTTGAAAGTTACCTTTGTAATCTTTAATTGGCATATCACGTTGTGGAATTGGAACAGAAAAACGTGTTCCTGCAACTACGTATTCTGTGTTTTCTGTTACAAATGAAGAACTATGATTACCAGCACTATTTGGAACCTCAATAATTTCTTCGGTTTCAAATGTGGTAAGACTAATTCTTGCAATACGAGGTGTGTTGTTTTCATTTATAAAAACCCAACGACCATCTAACTCTCCTTTTGATTGAGAAATATCTGGATGGTGAGAATCTCCCCAAGGTACAAATCCGTGAGATGTGTTTAACATTGGTTTCGTTTCTTCAGAATAACCATAACCAGAAGTTGCAAATTGAGAGAATACTGGGATTTCTTTAAACATTCTACCAGATGGTAATCCGTAAACAGTAATGTTACCACTATATCCACCCGAAATGAATGCGTAATGTGAATCGTATTCTCCTGGTGCTACGTATACTTTTTCTGCAATATTGTTAGACAACGCTCCAGACTTACCGCCAGATTGGTTGCTATTATTACAACTGGTAAATCCTAAAAGGATAACGAGCATTGCAATACTTGATGTTATTATATTTTTCATTTTGTTTAAATATTAAGTTAGTTATTAATTATTCTGTTGGAGGTAATAAAACTTTGTCTATTACATGGACAATTCCGTTACCAGCTTTTATGCTAGCCAATATTTTAGCTCCTCCAATCATTGGTTCTCCATCTACTACTTCTACTTTTACATAGCCATTATTAGCTTGACCTAGTTTTTTAAATTTCTTTAAAAAGTCTTTAGAATAGTTACCAGGAGTCACATGATACTTTAAGATATTAGCTAAAGCATCTTTATTTTCTGGTTTTAGTAAATTCACTACTGTTCCTTCAGGTAAGGCTGCAAATGCTTCATTTGTAGGAGCAAATACCATTAATGGTCCTGCATTTACTAAAGCATTTTCTAATTGAGCAGCTTGCACTGCAGCAACTAAAGTAGTGTGGTCTTTAGATCCAATAGCAATACTTAAAACTGTAGTACTACCATCATCTTCAATAAAGGCTTGGCCAGTTCGTTCTGTAGATTCTGTTTTTACTTCTGATGACGTGGTTGAAGCGTCTTTGTTCGCATCTTTACATGAGCTAAAAAGAGCCACAATTGTAAAAACTATAAACAGGTTTTTGGTTAGTTTCATAAATTATTATTTTAAGGTTCTAAAATATTCTAATACAGCTCTCGCTTCTTCTTCTGTAAGATGTTGGTTTGCCATTGGTGCACCATTAAATTCTAATAATAAATCTTGAGCTAATGGATCTTGTTTAATCATTTCTTCAGGATTCAAAATCATATTCATTACCCATTCTGGACTTCTTCTAGATAAAATGCCGGTTGGTGCAGGTCCAATGAATTTTTTGTCTGCTTTATGGCAGGCCGTACACATTTTTGTGTAAACATCCATTCCGTGTTTAGCCATCTCTTGATTAACTTCTGCTGCTAACGTTACAGATGTTATTGGTCCGACTCCTTTATTAGAAAGTTCAATTCGTTTAGAAGCAGGTTCTTTCTTCTCAGTTTTTACAGGTTCTTTTTTACCGTAGCCTGGTTCTTCTTTCTTTTTGTCACCACCTCCACAACTAACTAAAGTTGCTATAGCGATCATTGTTAAAAATTTTAGTGATTTTTTCATTGTCTAAAGATTTAAGTTTGGGCAAATTTAAATTTGATTTAACTTAAAAAATATGATAATTATCATAAATAGGATAAACATATCCTATTTAAAACATTTGTAAAGAGAAACTGAGTGTAAGATGTATGTTTTGAGGGTGTTATATGTAAATTACACTATAGCGTAGAAGGATAGAAAAATAATTAAATAAGTGAATGTCACCATATTTAGTTGAATATGGTTAAAATCTAGTGCTAGAAAAGATTGAGTTGCTTAAAAGTAAAATCGTACAAAAGGCATCCAAGCTTCAGAATAGATGCTCTTGTCTTCATTGTAAAGTACGTCGTATCTGATACCAATAGTAACATTATTACTAGAGTAGCCAAGACCTAAGAATAATGCAGGGTACCAATAATCATCATCAGCATTTGAAACAAAGTTTTCGTTAAAATTTCTACTTACGTGTAATTGTTCAAACTCAGTTGATATTTGCACCAATTCGTATGGATTAAATAACCCTATAACGCTTGCACCTAAAACTGTAGATTTAAAGATGTTTTTTTGGGAGCTATATGAGAAATTTAAACCAACACCTGTTGCTATATATGGACTAAATCTATATAATGCGTTGGGAGAAACAGTTGTGCTAAAATAACCATCTCCAAAATTTAAGCCTAAACCACCTCCAAATTCTACGTTATTCCAAAATTCACTTTTAGTTTTAGAATCTTGCGCAAATGAAAATAAAGTAAAAAAACATAGCAAAAGAATACTTAATTTAGTTTTAATGTTGCAGAAATGCTTGAAATTTGTGATAGTCATAATTGTTTTTTCAATTTGTTATAAATATAATAAAACCTTATCTATTTTTAGTAAAAGTTGTATTTTTGAATAAATTATGTTGAAACGACAACGTCTCAAAAAGTATAATGGATAAATATTCCTTTCTCAACGCAGCACATACAGCATACTTTGCTGATTTATACGACCAATATTTAAAAAACCCAGATTCTGTAGAACCAAGCTGGCGTGCCTTTTTTCAAGGTTACGATTTTGGTTCAGAAAATTATGGAATAGAAGGCGAAATTGTTGAAGGTGTTTCTGCACAGATACCAGAACAGATTCAAAAAGAATTTCAAATTTTAAAACTTATTGACGGTTATAGAAGTAGAGGTCATTTGTTTACAAAAACAAATCCGGTTAGAGCCAGACGTAAATATGCGCCTACTCTCGAAATAGAAAACTTCGGATTAACTGAAAATGATTTGCAGTCGGCTTTTTCTGCTGGTGAAGTTTTAGGCTTAGGTTCTAATGCTACATTACAAACTATTATAGACCATTTAGAAAGTATTTATTGCGATTCTATTGGTATAGAGTATATGTATATTAGACAACCAGAAGAGATAAAATGGATTCAGAATAAATTGAATGTTAATGATAATCATTCGTTATTTACAACGGATGAAAAAAAGTACATTCTAAAAAAGTTGAATCAAGCGGTTTCTTTTGAATCGTTTCTTCATACTAAATATGTTGGTCAAAAACGTTTTTCTTTAGAAGGAAACGAATCTTTAATTCCTGCAGTAGATGCTATTATTGAAAAAGCAGCTGATGAAGGTGTAAAAGAGTTTGTAATGGGAATGGCTCACAGAGGTCGTTTAAGTACATTAACAAATATCTTTGGGAAATCTGCAAAAGATATCTTTAGTGAGTTTGACGGAAAAGATTACGAAGAAAAAGTATTTGATGGTGATGTGAAATATCACTTAGGTTGGACCAGCAATCGTGAAACCTACAATAACAAAAAAATTAATCTAAATATTGCTCCTAACCCTTCTCACTTAGAAACTGTTGGAGCTGTAGTGCAAGGTATTGCGAGAGCAAAACAAGATAAAGACGAAATAACAGACGCTTCACAAGTACTTCCTATTGTTGTTCATGGTGATGCTGCTATTGCAGGACAAGGCTTAGTTTACGAAGTTGTGCAAATGGCAAAATTAGATGGTTATAAAACTAATGGAACCATTCATATTGTCGTTAATAACCAAATTGGTTTTACAACTAATTATTTAGATGCTCGTTCTAGTACCTATTGTACAGATGTAGCAAAAGTAACTTTATCGCCAGTTCTTCATGTTAATTCTGATGATGCCGAAGCTGTAGTTCACGCTGCACTTTTTGCACTTCATTTTAGAATGAAATTTAAACGCGATGTCTTTATTGACTTATTAGGTTATAGAAAATATGGACATAATGAAGGGGATGAGCCTAAATTTACACAACCACTTTTATATAAGGCTATTGCAAAGCATAAAAATCCAAGAGATATTTATGCACAACGCTTACTTGATGAAGGTGTAATATCTGATGGTTATGTAAAGCATATAGAAAAACGATATAAAGAATCATTAGAGGAGAAATTAGAAGATTCTCGTAAAGAAGATAAAACTGAGATTACTGCTTTTATGCAAGAGGAGTGGAAAGGTTTTACGAGAGTTACAGAAAGTAAAATGGTAGAACCTGTAGATACAACTGTGTCTAAAGAAGTGCTAAAAGATATTACTAAGGTTATTTCTAATTTACCATCTGATAAGAGGTTTATTCGCAAGATTCAGAGATTAATTGAATCGCGTCAAACAATGTTTGATGAAAACAGATTAGATTGGGCAATGGCAGAGCATTTAGCTTATGGTTCATTATTATCTGAAGGTTTTGATATTAGAATTTCTGGTCAGGATGTAGAACGTGGTACATTTTCGCATCGTCATGCTGTAGTTAAAGTAGAGGATAGTGAAGAAGAAATAATTTTACTTAAAAATGTTTCTAAAGACCAAGGTCAATTCAACATATTTAATTCATTATTATCAGAATATGGTGTTGTAGGTTTTGATTATGGTTATGCCATGGCAAGTCCTAATTCATTAGTTATTTGGGAAGCACAATTTGGAGATTTCAGTAATGGAGCCCAAATAATGTTAGATCAATATATTTCTTCTGGTGAAGATAAATGGAAGACTCAAAATGGTTTGGTAATGTTATTACCTCACGGTTATGAAGGTCAAGGAGCAGAGCATTCTTCTGGTCGTATGGAGCGTTATTTACAAATGTGTGCAAAAGACAATATGTTTATTGCAGATTGTACAACACCAGCAAATATGTTTCATTTGTTACGTAAGCAAATGAAAGCTAATTTCAGAAAACCATTAATCGTCTTTACACCAAAGAGTTTATTGCGTCACCCTAAAGTAGTATCTACTGTAGATGAATTTGCAAACGGAAGTTTCCAAATGTTAATTGATGATGCTACTGCAAAGGCAGATAAAGTGAAAACTTTAGTTTTTGTTACAGGTAAATTCTATTATGACTTATTAGAAGAGCAAGAGCAACAAGGGAGAGAAGATATTGCATTGGTAAGAGTAGAACAATTATTCCCTCTACCTGCAAAAGAGATTAGAGCAGTTATTAAGAAATATAAAAATGCGGATGATTTAGTTTGGGCTCAAGAAGAACCGAGAAATATGGGAGCTTATAGTCATATTTTGATGCATTTAGATGAAGCAAAACAATTTAGAGCAGCAAGTAGAAGACCTTATGGTGCACCAGCAGCTGGTAGTTCTACCCGTTCTAAAATTAGACATAAAGAAGTTATAGATTACGTTTTTGATAAAACCAAAAACAACCAGAGATAAAAATAAAACAACTCAAATTAGAGCTTAAACAAAAATAAAGCCCATGATTTTAGAAATGAAAGTGCCTTCGCCAGGCGAATCAATTACTGAGGTAGAAATTGCAGAATGGTTAGTGGAAGATGGAGATTACGTAGAAAAGGATCAAGCCATTGCTGAAGTAGATAGTGATAAAGCAACTTTAGAGTTGCCAGCAGAAGCTAGTGGGACAATAACACTAAAAGCAGAAGAAGGAGATGCTGTTGCTGTTGGTGCGATTGTATGTTTAATTGATACAGGTGCTGCTAAACCAGAAGGTGGTGAAGCGCCTGCAAAAGAAGCTAAAAAAGAGGAAGCTCCTAAAAAGGAAGAGTCTCAACCAGCTGCAGCAGAAACTAAAACTTATGCTACAGGAACTGCGAGTCCTGCTGCTAAAAAAGTTTTAGCTGAAAAAGGAATTGATGCAAGCTCAGTTTCTGGAACAGGAAAAGCAGGAAGAATAACACAAGAAGATGCTGTAAACGCTGTACCATCAATGGGAACTCCAACAGGAGGAAACAGGGGAACAACACACAGTAAAATGTCAATGTTACGTCGTAAAGTAGCAGAACGTTTAGTTGAGGCTAAAAATACAACGGCAATGTTAACCACATTTAATGAGGTTAATATGACACCAATTTTTGAACTACGTAAACAATATAAAGAAGACTTTAAAGCAAAACATGGCGTGAGTCTTGGGTTTATGAGCTTCTTTTCTTTAGCGGTTGTGAGAGCATTAAAAATGTATCCTGCTGTTAACTCTATGATAGACGGAAAACAAATGTTAACATACGATTTTGTTGATATTAGTATTGCAGTATCTGGTCCTAAAGGATTAATGGTACCTGTAATTAGAAATGCTGAAAATTTAACCTTTAGAGGTGTTGAGTCTGAAGTAAAACGTTTAGCATTAAGAGCTAGAGATGGTCAAATAACTGTTGATGAAATGACAGGTGGAACATTTACTATTACAAATGGTGGTGTCTTTGGTAGTATGTTATCTACACCTATTATTAATCCTCCTCAAAGTGGAATTTTAGGAATGCATAATATTATACAACGTCCTATTGCTGTGGATGGAAAAGTTGAAATTCATCCTATGATGTATGTCGCTTTATCTTATGATCACAGAATTATTGATGGAAAAGAGTCTGTAGGATTCTTAGTAGCAGTAAAAGAAGCATTAGAAAACCCGGAAGAATTATTAATGGATAATAATGTAAAGAAGGCTTTAGAAATGTAAGTCTAAATTATATAAAATATAAAAAGCGCAATTCTATTAGAATTGCGCTTTTTTGTTCCTAACTAACTAATAAAAGAACAACTAACTGCTTTATTTAACTAAAAAAATTCACAGCGATATTGGCGGATATTACGACGACAGAGCTAACGATTAGTAAAGCGATAAAGATTTTGTCTCGTTTTGATGATTCATTTTTAATTGTTTCCATAGTTTTAATTGTTTTAAAAGCTCTGAACTATAACTTGTATAATTCAGAGCATTAATAATTTAACTTGAAGTATTGAATTAATAGCTGATGTAAAATTGCAAATAAATATGAAGCAATACAATACGTAGATCTACGTATTTTTTGACTTTTTTTAATGAAAAAGCCTCGAACAAATGTTCGAGGCTTTAATAATCCCCTAAGAACTAACTATTAGCTCGTTATTAACCCTTAATTAATAACCATGATTAAATTGATAAAACTTAATCACTAGGGTAAAGGTCTTAAATATTTTGATGCAATACTATACGTAGATCTACGTATATTTAGAGATATCTTGAATTTTCTTTCGCGAACAAATACAAACTCGTTGATTTTGAGCTAAGTGCGAGTTTTTTTCTAATGTGACTTTTATGCTTTTCTACTGTTCTAGACGAAATAAATAGCTCTTTTGCTATTTCTGAAGCTGTTTTGTTATCTCCAACAAGCTTAAGAACCTTAGTTTCGGCTTCGGTTAGTGTCTTTAATTTTGATGGTCCTTGGTTTATTTCTATGTAAGAAATCAATTCTGGACTAAAATATGCTTTATCGTTAATTACTGAGGAGATACAATTTTCAATTTCTTCTAAAGCAAATTCTTTTAAAACATATCCATATACGCCTAAAGCCCTTGCTTCATTATATGTTTTTTCGTCTTTTTCAAACGTTATAAGAATAATTTTGGTAGAGATATCATCGGTTTTACACTTCTCTGCTATTTGAATGCCTGTAAGAAAAGGCATTTTTATATCTAAGACGGCTATATCTGGAGCGTGTGCTTTTATTAATGTAAGCGCTTCTTTTCCGTTTTTTGCAGTTGCAAGGACATTAAAATTCTTTTCAATTAAAAAATCTTTTAATCCTTTTAGTACAAGCGGATGGTCATCTGCGATAATAATTTTAGGGTCCATTTTGCTATTAATTCAATGAAGTATTAAATTTAAAGATAGCAAGAATCGTTAGTTTTTAGAATAAATTATAACTTTAAATACAAGTTTTTCTTTTCGTAATCAATAATTGCTTTCCCTTTTTTTAAAACATCCGCACCTATAATACCATCTACAGGTTCTGCATTATGATTTATTAGGCCATTGTTAACATGCGAAAGATTAAATAAAATTAGAGAAACTCTACTCTTTTTCCATTTACCAACTTTAATAATATTAGATTTTGAAATTTGAGTCATCATATCAGAAGCGCCAGCACCAACAGCTTTAATCTCAGAATCTTTTACCTTTAGGTTAAACCGCTCAATGGCTTCAAAACCAACACAACTATTTGATGCTCCTGTATCTAAGATAAAACGACCTTTAATGCCATTAATTGAAGCTTTAATTTCAAAATGATTGGTTTTTGTAAATTTTAATTTAATCTTAGAATAGCCTTTGTTTTGAAGGAAGTCTTTGAGTGTTTCCATTTTTCAATTTTTGTAAATATAACTTACTTTTACAAAATGATAATAACAGATACACATACACATTTATATAGTGATGCTTTTGATGATGACAGAGCCGAAATGGTCGAGAGAGCTATTAAATTAGGCGTAAAACGTTTTTTTATTCCGGCTATAGATTCCAGCTATACAGAGTCAATGCTTCAACTTGAAAAAGACTTTACAGAGCACGTGTTTTTAATGATGGGTTTGCATCCAACTTCCGTAAAAGAAAATTATAAAGACGAATTAGCTCATGTTGAAGAACAATTATCTAACAGAACTTTTTGTGCTATTGGGGAAATAGGAATTGATTTATATTGGGATAAGTCTACATTAGAAATTCAAATAGAAGCTTTTAAGCATCAAATTAATTTAGCCAAAAAGTATAAGTTACCTATAGTTATTCATTGTAGAGAAGCATTTGACGAAATTTTTGATGTGTTAGAAGAAGAGAAATCGGATGATTTATTAGGGATTTTTCACTGCTTCACAGGCAATCTTGAACAAGCGAAAAAAGCTATTTCTTATAACATGAAATTAGGAATTGGAGGTGTGGTAACGTTTAAAAATGGCAAAATAGACCAATTTGTAAATCAAATAGACTTGAAGCACATTGTTTTAGAAACGGATTCACCTTATTTAGCGCCAAAACCTTTTAGAGGAAAACGAAATGAAAGTTCATATATATATAAAGTATTAGAAAAATTATCGCAACTTTATGGCAAAAGCGTGGAAGAAATTGCTGACATTACTACAGAAAATTCAAAAGCTATATTCGGAATCTAAATGATAAAACAACCTCACATCCTATTAGTATATACTGGTGGAACTATTGGTATGATAAAAGATGCTGATACAGGCGTATTAAAAGCATTCGACTTTACGAGTTTACTTGTCAAAATTCCAGAACTACGTTTGTTAGATTGTTCAATTGAAACCATTTCTTTTGAGCATCCGATTGATTCTTCCAATATGAGTCCTAAATATTGGATAGAGATTGCAACAATTATAAGAGATAATTATTCGAAATTTGATGGGTTTGTGGTGCTTCATGGTAGTGATACAATGAGTTACACTGCTTCGGCATTAAGTTTTATGTTCGAGAATTTGGCAAAACCTGTAATATTAACAGGGTCGCAATTACCAATAGGAGATTTGAGAACTGATGCGAAAGAAAACCTGATTACATCAATTGAAATGGCATCTTTACAAAAAGATGGACAGCCAATAATAAGAGAAGTTGGTCTCTATTTTGAATACAAATTATATCGAGGAAATAGAACTACTAAATTAAGTGCGGAGCATTTTGAAGCATTTGAGTCTTTAAATTATCCAAATCTTGCGGAATCTGGAGTGCATTTAAAAGTAAATTCAGAATATTTATTGAAACCAAAATCCAATTCAAAACTAATTGTGCGGACCGCAATGGATTCTGATATAGGTGTATTAAAATTATTTCCAGGAATATCTAGAGCAATTTGTGAAGCTGTCCTAACAAGTAAATTAATAAAAGGACTTATTATAGAAACTTATGGTTCTGGCAATGCTACCACAGAATCTTGGTTTATAGATTTATTAAAAAAAGCGATTACTAATGGTTTACATATTGTAAATGTTACGCAATGTGTTAGAGGTAGCGTAAACATGGGACAATACGAAACGAGTTCGCAATTAAAAACTATTGGTATAATTTCAGGAAAAGATATTACTACAGAAGCTGCTATAGCAAAAATGATGTACCTTTTAGGTGAAAATTTAGATGCTCAACAATTTCAATATTATTTTGAGAAATCGTTAAGAGGAGAAATGTCTTAAAAATAATGTTATAAATTTTAGGGTTTGAAGTTTTTTTCGTTATTTGGCGGTCTGTAATTTTTTAATGAACATATAGAGAGGTGGCCGAGTGGTCGAAGGCGCACGCCTGGAAAGTGTGTATACTCCAAAAGGGTATCGAGGGTTCGAATCCCTTCCTCTCTGCTGATATTTTTATGCGATAATTGCAATATTTTTTTTATCTTTAACACTTTAACTAATAAAATTAAGATTCAGAACAATGAAAAGATTATTTTCTATCCTTGCCATAACATTTTTAATGGCCATCGGAACTGTTAATGCCAATGCAACAACAGCGTTTGCAAGTGCAACAGCAACTGTAACAAGTGTAACTCAAGAAGAGCCAGCGGCAGAAGACTTGACGTTTCACCAAGAATTAAAGAAACGTTTTATAGAAGGTGGTCCAGGCTTTATGGGTATCGTACTACTTTGTTTAATTCTTGGATTAGCGATAGCTATTGAGAGAATTATCTTTTTAAACCTTTCTACAACAAACACTAAAAAATTAACTCAAAATGTAGAAGATGCACTAAATTCAGGTGGTATTGAAGCTGCAAAGGAAGTTTGTAGAAATACAAAAGGACCTGTTGCTTCTATATTCTATCAAGGTTTAGACAGAGCCGATGAAGATATTGATGCTGCAGAAAAAGCTGTTGTAGCTTATGGTGGTGTACAAATGGGACAATTAGAGAAGAATGTTTCTTGGATTTCATTATTTATCGCTTTAGCACCAATGCTTGGTTTCATGGGTACGGTAATTGGTATGATTTCTGCCTTTGATAAAATTGAAGCTGCAGGTGATATGAACCCTTCATTAGTAGCAGGTGGTATTAAAGTAGCACTTTTAACAACAGTATTTGGTCTTATAGTAGCTATTATACTTCAGATTTTTTATAATTATATCATTGCTAAAATTGATAGCATTGTAAATGATATGGAAGATGCATCAATTACTTTGATGGATTTATTAGTGAAACACAAAAAATAAGATTTTAAATTATGAATTTTAAAACTATATCAAAAATACTAGTAGCTATACTCGGTTTTTTAGGTATCATTTTCTTAGTGCGAATTGTAGCAGCAGGAGATGAAGCTATAAAGACAGGTGGAGAAGATGGCCTAGTAGATCCAATGGCTTATATAGCATATGTCATTTTGGCTTTAGTATTAGCATTTGTATTGTTTTTTGTATTAAAAAACTTATTTACAAATACTGCTGGCCTTAAAAACACTTTAATAGGTGTTGGAGCATTTGCTGCTGTATTACTTATATCTTATGTTGTTTCTGGTGGAGACGTTATGAAATATGCACTTCAAGAAGGTGGTTTCGCAACGGATAGTACTTCACAATTAGTAGGAGCTGGTTTAACAGCTTTTTATTTATTGTTGGCAGTTGCCGCAGTAGCAATGGTTTTTGCAGCTGCAAAGAAATTAATTAGTAAATAGAGTAATATGGCAAAGAGAGCAGCACCCGAAGTAAATGCAGGATCAATGGCTGACATTGCCTTCTTATTACTTATCTTTTTCTTAGTAACAACAACTATTGAAAAGGATAAAGGTTTATTAAGAAGTTTGCCACCTATTGATGACTCGCAAGTTGAGCCGCCAATTATTAAACAAAAGAATTTATTTACTGTTTTAATAAATCGTAATAACCAATTGTTAGTCGAAGAAGAACAAATGGATATAAAGGATTTGAGACAAGCAGCAATTGATTTCTTAGATAATGGAGGAAGTACAAATGCAGCAGGAGAATCTTGTACATATTGTAAAGGGAAAGGTTTATCAGATTCGTCTGACCACCCTGACAAGGCAATTATCTCTATGAAGCATGACAGAGAAACTTCTTACGAACAGTACATGGATGTACAAAACGAATTAGTAGCAGCTTATAACATCTTAAGAGAACGTGAAGCGGCAAGACTATATCAAAAGTATTATCCAAATGCAGAAAAAGTTTTTACTGCAATGTTAGAAGAGAAGGAGAAGAATCAATATAGTAAGGATGATGTTCTTAACGAGCGTATAGAAACCGTTAAGAAATTATTTCCTATGAAGTTGTCTGAAGCAGAACCTGATAAAAATTAAAAGAAACAAATATGTCTAAATTTAGAAATAAAGATAAAGGTGAATTGCCAGCGATTTCAACGGCTTCACTTCCAGATATTGTATTTATGTTACTTTTCTTTTTTATGGTAGCTACAGTAATGCGTGATAGTTCTTTGATGATTGAAAATAGTTTGCCAAGTGCAGATCAAGTTGAAAAATTAAAAAAGGATAGAACCGTTTTTATATATGGTGGTAAACCAAATGCTCAATATAAGCAATTTGGTACTGAGCCTAGAATTCAATTTAATGATGCTTTCATTGGTGTTGAAGATGTAAGAGCTTCGGTTATACAAGCTATTTCAGAACTTAATGAAGATTTACAGAGTAAAGTTGTTATTGGTTTAAAAGTCGATAAAGATACTAACGCTGGTTTAGTTTCTGATATTAAGCAAGAATTACGTAAAGCAAATGCATTAAAAGTAATGTACATTGCAAATACAAAAACTGAGAATTAAATAAATAATATTCTTAATTTTATAGATAAAACGTTCTGAGTAATCAGGACGTTTTTTTGTTTAATAGATATTAAAGATTTTGTAGCTTTATCAGCATGAAAGTTTTAGTTTTTCTTTTACTTACATTATTTGGTTTTTTTGGATTTTCGCAAAGTGATAAATTTAAAGATACCGAAGCAGACGAGAGCTATAGAGAGGATCAATTCTATGCCTCAGCTACCTATAACTTAATTAATGATAAGCCATCTGGAGTTAAACAAAGTGGGTTTTCTTCTGGTTTTCATTTTGGTTTTATTAGAGATATGCCTATTAATAAAAAAAGGAATATAGCACTCGGATTAGGATTAGGGCTTTCTTCTAATTCTTACAATCTCAAAAACATCCTTATTGAAAAAACAAATAATGAGGTGGCATTTAGTATTATAGATGAAGATGACTATAACGTTTCTAAAAACAAGTTTACAACCTATTTAGTTGAAGTACCTTTTGAGTTGAGATGGAGAACATCTAATGCCGAGGATTATAACTTTTGGAGAATCTATACAGGTTTTAAAGTGGGTTATCTACTCTATAATGGTGTAAAGTTTAAAAGTGACGTTACGAATTCTGAACTTTCTAACATTGATGGTTTTGAAAAAATTCAATACGGGTTCACACTTAGCGCTGGTTATAGCACATGGAATTTTCATTTATATTATGGTCTTAATCCAATTTTCGATTCTAATTCTAAATTAGACAATAGCACAATTGATATGAAATCCCTTAAGATAGGACTAATGTTTTATATTCTATAACCAATAATTTAGAAGAATAAGCTGAGGTGTAAAGCCTGTAAATATTCCTAATATTAATTCTTGATTGGTGTGTGCCTTTAAATGTAAACGCGACGTCGCAATTGCTCCTAAAATTATCATCATAAGTGCAATAGTACCATTGATATTTATATGGTAATGAACACCTATATTAATAGCGAACATAAAAAAGCCTGCAGCTGCAATCATATGAATACTCGCCTTTATCTTAAAAACGGCGAATACAAAGCAGATAAAAGTTGAAAATAATATTCCTAAAAAGAAATAGAATAAAGCTATAATTTCACTTGGTGGTAATACTCTAATTAGAATTAATATGATAATTACACAATTAATAAATAAGGGTATTAAGCGTTCCTTTGTACTCTTTAGGTAGATTGAATTAACCTTATTGATGGTCTTTAACAAAAAGAAAAGTAGAATAGGTAATATAATAGTAAGAATTACTATAGAAAATATTTTAGCCTTCATTACTGGCTCAGGAATATATCGAGGCGTTTTAGAAAAATAAAACAGCACACCCAATAAGGGCATGATTAAAGGATGAAATACAAACGATATACTCTTTAAAATAAAATTTTTCATCCAAGGCTTATTAAAGTTCCTTTCTTAAACGTGCCACAGGTATATCTAATTGTTCTCTATATTTTGCAACCGTACGTCTAGCTATAGGATATCCTTTTTCTTTTAGAATTTTAGAAAGTGCTTCATCAGTTAAAGGTTTCTTTTTGCTTTCTTCTTCAATTACGGTTTCAAGAATCTTTTTAATTTCTCTAGTTGAGACTTCTTCACCTTGGTCATTAGTCATAGATTCTGAGAAGAATTCTTTAATTAATTTGGTGCCATAAGGTGTATCTACATATTTACTATTTGCAACACGAGAAATGGTAGAGACATCCATTTCAATTTCGTCTGCAATATCCTTTAAAATCATAGGACGCAAATTACGTTCATCACCCGTTAAGAAATATTCCTTCTGATAATGCATAATTGAGCTCATAGTAATAAACAATGTTTGCTGACGTTGCCTAACCGCTTCAATAAACCATTTTGCGGCATCTAACTTTTGCTTAATAAACATTACAGCATCCTTTTGAGATTTAGATTTCTCTTTAGTCTCTTTATACCCTTTAAGCATGTTGTTGTATTCTCTTGATACATGCAATTCTGGAGCATTTCTACCATTAAGAGTTAACTCTAATTCACCATTTACAATCTTAATAGCAAAATCTGGTACAATATGTTGAACAATTTTATTATTGCCAGCGTAAGAACCGCCAGGTTTAGGGTTAAGATGTTCTATTTGTTCTACAGCATCTTTGAGTTGTTCTTCATCAATGTTAAATTTTTGCATTAATTTTTTATAATGCTTTTTTGTAAATTGATCAAAAGCCTTATCTATAATAGCTGTTGCCATTTCAACATCAGGACGCTGTTCCTTTCTGTGTAATTGAATACTTAAGCACTCTTGAAGATTACGAGCACCAACACCTGCAGGATCTAATTGATGTACAATTTGTAATACTTTTTCAACCTCCTCTTCAGTTGTATATACATTTTGAGTAAAAGCTAAGTCATCAGTAATATCAGAGAGAGAGCGACGTATATAACCACTTTCATCTACACTACCAACTAAGAAATAGGCAATTTCTTCTTCTTGATTAGATAAACGAAAGGTATTTAATTGATTTGTTAAATGTTGTGTAAAAGATGTTCCGGCAGCATATGGTACAGATTTATCTTCATCATCAGCACTATAATTATTAGCTTGTGTACGATATTCTGGTATTTCATCGTCGCTTAGATATTCATCAATATTAATATCATCTGCTTCAATAGTTTCGTTGTCATCATAAGTCTCCTCAGAATTATCAAATTCGTCTAGGTTGTCTTCTGACGCTTCGGATTCTTTGCCTGTGTCTAAGGCAGGGTTTTCTTCTAACTCTTGCTTTAAACGTTGCTCAAAGGCTTGTGTAGGTAACTGAATCAACTTCATAAGTTGAATCTGCTGTGGCGAAAGCTTTTGTGAGAGCTTAAATGATAAAAACTGCTTTAGGGACATAAAATTTCTGTTGATTATAAATGTAATAAAAAAAACCTGACAGGTTTCTAAAACCTATCAGGATTATCATTTAACAATTAAAATTCAGCGTTCTGTGGTGTTCTTGGATAAGGAATGACATCTCTAATATTACCCATTCCTGTTGCGAACATTACTAAACGTTCAAAACCTAATCCAAAACCAGAGTGAACTGCAGTTCCGTATTTACGTAAATCTAAATACCACCATAATTCTTCTTCAGATATATCTAAGGCTTTCATTTTTTCTTTTAAAACGTCTAAACGTTCTTCTCTTTGAGAACCTCCAACCATTTCACCAATACCTGGAAATAAAATATCCATGGCTCTTACTGTTTCTCTTCCTTCACTGTCTGGCTCATTTAAACGCATGTAAAATGCTTTGATGTTTGCCGGATAATCAAATAAAATTACAGGACATTTAAAGTGCTTTTCTACTAAGAATCGTTCGTGCTCAGATTGTAAATCTGCTCCCCATTCTTCAATGATATATTTAAATTTCTTCTTCTTATTTGGTTTACAGTTTCTAAGTATATCTATTGCTTCAGTATAACTTACACGTTTAAAGTTGTTGTCTATGACGAACTTAATTTTTTCAATTAAACTCATGTCGCTGCGTTCTGTTTGAGGTTTTGTTTTCTCTTCGTCTAATAAACGCTTATCTAAAAACTCTAAATCTTCTCTATTTTTTTCAAGAACATAACTTAAAACAGATTTCATAAAATCTTCAGCTAAATCCATGTTGCCAGCTAAATCCATAAAAGCAACTTCTGGTTCTATCATCCAGAATTCTGCTAAATGACGGGTTGTATTAGAATTTTCGGCTCTAAATGTTGGTCCAAAAGTGTAAACTTTACCTAAAGACATCGCATAAGTTTCAGCTTCTAACTGACCAGAAACAGTTAAGTTAGTTTCTTTTCCGAAGAAGTCTTCTTTATAATTTATTGAACCATCGTCATTTAATGGTGGATTTTTTGCGTCTAAATTTGTTACTTTAAACATTTCACCTGCACCTTCAGCATCACTTCCGGTTACAATAGGTGTGTGCATATAGTTAAAGCCATTCTCATTAAAATATTTATGAACAGCAAATGATAAAGACGAGCGTAAGCGCATTACAGCACTAAACGTATTTGTTCTTGTACGTAAATGAGCATTTGCTCTTAAAAATTCAAAAGTGTGTTTCTTTGGCTGTATAGGATATGTTTCAGGGTCAGAATCTCCTAAAATCTCTAATGTTTTTACAACGATTTCAACAGACTGTCCTTTTCCTTGACTTTCAACCAATTCTCCGGTTACATGCACTGCAGCTCCTGTAGTAACACGTTTTAAAAGGGCTTCGTCAAAATTTTCAAAATCAACAACACATTGAATATTATTTATCGTTGAACCATCATTTAAAGCAATAAATCGGTTTGCTCTAAAAGTTCTTACCCAACCTTTAAGAGTCACATCTTGTAAGGTTCCATCTTGCGATAATAATTCCGCTACAGTTTTTGAAGTCATTTTTTTTAATTATTTTGTATGCTAATATATATGATACCAAGTAAACATTAAAATTAACCATAAAGCAGAATTTACTTTAAGTTCATTTTTAAAATTCATTGATTAATGTTATTCTTTTTGTTCTGTGTTGTCTTCGGCTTCATCTTCCGAAGGAATAATATTTATTGAAGGCTCTCTTAATACTTCTTTATTAGCAATATTTCGCTCCAAAGATAACAACAGCGAAGGTAATAACAGTAAGTTAGAAAGCATTGCGAATAATAAAGTTATAGATACTAAAGCACCTAATGCTACTGTACCACCAAAGCTTGAAATTGTAAATACTGAAAACCCGAAGAATAATACAATAGATGTATATATCATACTCACACCAGTTTCTCTTAGAGCTGCGTAAACTGATTTTCTAATTTTCCAATTATTGGCTTGTAATTCTTGTCTGTATTTTGCTAAAAAGTGAATGGTATCATCCACAGAAATACCAAATGCAATACTAAATACTAAAATGGTTGAAGGTTTAATCGGTACGCCAAGATAACCCATTAAACCTGCTGTTACTAAAAGAGGCAGAAGGTTAGGGATAAGCGATACAATTATCATTCTAAACGAACGGAAAAGGTATGCCATAAATAGGGCAATTAATACAATCGCTAAGGTCAATGATATGATTAAGTTTTTAACCAAATACTTTGTTCCTTTCTGAAATACTAATGCTTTACCTGTCATTATTACGTGGTAACGTTCACTAGGAAATACTTTGTCTATTTTAGTTTGAAGATCTTCTTGAATACGCTCCATTTTAGCAGTTCCAATATCTTTCATAAAGGTTGTAATACGAGCATATTGACCTGTACTATCTACAAAACTGCTTAATAAATCAACATCTGAAGTTGAGTTTTTAGCATAAGATAGAATAAAACTATTTTCTTGACTTGTTGGTAATTGATAGTATTTAGGATTGCCGTTATAGTATGCTTGCTTGCTATATTTTACTAAACTAACTACAGAAATAGGACGTGATAACTCTGGGATTTCATCTATAACTTCTTCTAATTGTTCCATGCGTTTTAAAGTTGCTAACTTCATAACACCTTTTTTACGCTTGGTATCAATCATAATTTCTAATGGCATAATACCATCGAATTCAGATTCAAAAAACCGAATATCTTTAAAGAATTCTGTGTTTTGAGGCATGTCTTCAATAAGACTTCCTGATATTTTAATTTGGTAAATTCCTATAATACTGCAAATGATTAAAACAACGGCTGTACCATAAATGGTGATTTTTCTGTCTTTCACCATTCTTACCATCCAGTTAACAAAGGCACTAATCCAGCGTTTATTTAAATGTTCTAGGTGACGTGCTTTTGGATAAGGTAAAAAGGTATATAGAATAGGAATTATAAGTAGACATAAAATAAAAATTGCAACAATACTCAACGAAGCAACAATACCAAACTCCTTTAATAATTTACTTTGTGTAAAAATAAATGTAGCAAAACCAGAAGCTGTAGTAACGTTGGTCATTAACGTTGCGTTACCCACTTTTGTAATAACGCGCTGTAGTGATTTAATTTTGTTACCATGTAATTTTACTTCGTGCTGGTATTTGTTAATTAAGAAAATACAGTTAGGAATACCAATAACGATAATTAATGGTGGAATTAAAGCTGTAAGAACTGTAATTTCATAACCTAAAAGACCTAAGATTCCAAAGGTCCACATAACTCCAAAACATACAACTATTAGTGAAATAAATGTGGCTCTAAAAGATCTAAAGAATAAGAAGAATATAAATGAAGTCACAAAAAGCGCTGCACCAATAAAAATTGGAATTTCATCTACAATATTCTGAGCATTTAAAGTTCTGATGTAAGGCATTCCTGAAACACGAACGTCAAGTCCTGTTTCAGCCTCAAAAGCATCTATTTTTGGTAAGAAATCATCAATAACGAAATCTTTCCTAGCAGACGTATTAACAATATCCTTCTTTAAATAAATAGCAGTACGAATTGTTTTCGTTTCGGCATTAAACAAAAAGTTATCATAGAACGGATATTGTTTAAATAATTCGTTTTGAAGTTTATCTATTTCTGCAAGGCTATGAATAGAATCTTTAATAAAAGGTTCTAAGTCAAATTGTTTCTTCTCGTTGTTTTTAACAAGTTTCTGAAGGTCTTTTATAGATAGAACAGACTCAACGGCATCATAACTTTTAAAAGAATCACCAAGTTTATTCCATGCATTAAGTTCTTTAACAGAAAACAAACTAGAATCTTTAACTCCTAATACAATAAGATTTCCTTCTTCACCAAAGACTTCTAAAAAATCATTATAGACAAGATTTACTTCATGGTCATCTGGTAGAAGGTTAGCTTCTGTAAAAGTAAAACGCATGTGTTTCCATTGCAAACTAAAAAACACTGTAGTCAGTATAATAGCTATAAGTATAAAAATCTTATTGCGAAGAATGAGCCTTGCGATGGCTTCCCAAAATCCTGTGGTTAAAAGTTTAAACATGCGCCAATTTAAATAAGCCGCAAAGGTAGAAAAAACCTAATGATTTGTTAGGTAATTATTTGGATTATAATGAAATATTAAACGTAAACTTAAAAGCCATATTATCTTCTAATTTTGGCAAGTGATAAGCTCCATAGCGATAAGCAAAGCTTAAACCGAAACCAAAAAATAGCTTATTGATTTCTATACCAGATTCGGAGTAAAGTTTTTCCAAGGTATTAAATTCTATTTCTCTGTGGTTGTTAATACTTTTCATTTCGCCAATGGCAAAGCGAGAAATTAAGACTAATTGTGGTTGAAAACGTTCTGTGATATTAAACGGCTTAAACGAATGTTTTAATTGTAATGTTGAGAATTTATCACTAAAAAATTCATTAAAGTACATTGTTTCAAAGCTATTTAAGCCTGCTACCGAAAAACGATTAAGTATAGTTTCTTTGTTTATATTATTTGGATATGCATGGTACAAATGTGTTAAGGGAGCATCTCCTCCTGCAATACCAGCAACTAAAGTTATTTTAGTAACGTCTTCATTTTTATGAATGAATTGATGTATGGTTCTAAAATCTAGTTTTGCAAAATCGAAGTCACTTCCAAAAACTGACTTATAGCCTTGGGTGAATTGAAACGTAAATTTTGGATAACCATCTTTTGTTTCTTTAACCTTGTCATCTATTATAGAGAAATGGCTAAAAGGACTCCATTGTAAGCTCATTTTAATAGAACTTATATCAAAATTTTTATAAGTTTCGCCACCGGTAACATAATTATAATTGTAAGTCGGTGTTACTTTTGAAACTGCTAGTTGTGTCTCTGAAAGTAAATGGTTAGATACTTTATGTTGTATACCAATTGACTTTGTAATATGTCTATGAAATAAATTAATATTTATTAAACGCGGTTCAAAAAAAGAGAAAAATCGTTTGTCTGTTAGAAATTTGGAACTACCAGTTTCTTGTAAATCGTCAACATAAGATAGATTTATCCAAGTATTTGAAGCCTCATGAACTCTAAAACCTCCTCCGATTTTATATTTTAAGGCTTTGTCTCTAAACCCATAAACAAGGTAACCATCTAATCGATAGCGTTCTGAAAACCTATCGTTTGTTACACCACCTAAACCTGTTCTAAATCCTTCATATTGATTGAATTTAATGAGGTATCTTAAATCGAGATTAAAATAATTAAAAGGTAGAAATCCGTTTCCTATATTTTTTACAAATTGAGTTTTCTTTATGGAATCCCTCGCCTGGTCCGTAGAGTCTTTTTCTAAGGTAGGTGGTTGTTGCGCATAGCTAAACGTTATAAACGTTAAAAGAAAAACAACGAGTAGATGTTTTAACATTTTGGACCTTTAAATTGATTTAAAAAAAACATCCCAAAAAATATTGGGATGTTTAATGATGAAGTTATATAATTATACAGTCATAATTTCTTTCTCCTTAACAACTAAGGTGTCGTCAATTTTCTTAACGTAAGCATCCGTTAATTTTTGAATATCACCTTCTGCATTCTTTTGAAGATCTTCAGATACATCTGAATCTTTAATGTCGTGATTTGCATCTTTACGGGCATTTCTAATTCCAATTTTGGCATCTTCAGCCTCAGACTTTGCTTGCTTTGCTAAATCACGTCTGCGTTCTTCTGTTAAAGGTGGTACATTAATTATAATAGTATCACCATTATTCATAGGGTTAAAGCCTAGGTTAGCTAACATAATACCACGTTCAATTTCTTGAAGCATTGATTTTTCCCAAGGTTGAACTGTAATTGTTCTACCATCTGGAGTATTAACATTTGCAACTTGGCTTAATGGTGTTTGAGAACCATAATAATCTACCATAACGCTACCTAACATTGCAGGGCTAGCTTTACCAGCTCTAATATTTGCAAGTTGCTTTTCTAAATGCTTCATAGCATTGTCCATAGCTTCTTTTGCTGAGTCTATTATAAATTTTATGTCTTCGTTCATAATGTTGAAATTTTAATGTTAAGTTATCAAAATTTAAGCCAAAACCTCTTATTTGACTTTAGTACCTATGTTTTCTCCAGAGATTACTTTTAATAAGTTTCCTCTTTTGTTCATATCAAAAACAATAATTGGTAAGTTGTTTTCTTGACTTAAAGTAAAGGCAGTTGTATCCATTACTTTTAGGCCTTTGCTTAAAACATCTTTAAATGAAATATTATCGAATTTTATTGCATTGGAATCTTTTTCTGGATCAGCCGTATAGATTCCATCTACACGAGTTCCTTTTAAAATAACATCTGCTTCAATTTCAATAGCACGTAAAACGGCTGCTGAATCTGTTGTGAAATACGGATTACCTGTTCCACCTCCAAAAATTACAACTCTGCCTTTTCTTAAGTGGCTCATTGCTTTTCTTCTAATAAATGGTTCTGCCACTTCGTTAATTTTAATGGCAGTTTGCAAGCGTGTTTTTACGTCAGCGTCTTCTAATGCATTTTGTAAAGCCAAGCCATTAATAACAGTGGCTAACATGCCCATATGGTCACCTTGTACACGATCCATACCATTCATAGCACCTGCTACACCTCTAAATATATTTCCGCCACCAATAACTATGGCAACTTCTACACCTAAGTCAGTGATTTCTTTAATGTCTTGTGCATATTCTGATAAGCGTTCTGGATCAATACCATATTGACGGTTTCCCATTAAGGCTTCACCAGATAATTTTAGAAGTACTCTTTTATATTTCATTATATAGATTAAAAGTTGAGCAAAGCTACGTAATTATTAGCATCTGTAAAAGTGAAAAAAAAGCAAAAAAAAGGCTTCTCAATATTGAGAAGCCTTTTTTATTATAATAAGGTAATTGAATATTATAAATTATCCAACAGTTGCGCGTTTAAATCCTGTAACTGCAACATCACCGTAAGTTTTTACGTATGCAGCAACAGTTTGCTTTTCATCTTTAATAAACTTTTGGTCCAATAAACATTTTTCTTGATCTAAAGTTGTATTGTCAGAAATGAAACGTTCCATTTTACCTGGTAAAATTCTATCCCAGATTTGTTCTGGCTTTCCTTCAGCTTTTAATTCTGCTTTTGCAGTTTCTTCAGCTTCAGCAATAACTTCAGGAGTTAATTGAGCCATAGAAATATAGCTAGGTACATTTTTCAATGTTTTACCTAAACGACCTAATTCAATATTGTCTTTTTCAATAACAGCAATACGAGCTTCAGTTTCTGATGCTATAAAAGCAGGCTCAAAATCTTTGTAAGATAATGTAGTTGCTCCCATTGAAGCTACTTGCATTGCAACGTCTTTCACTAAAGTTTCAACGTTATCAACTTTGGCAGATAAACCAACTAAAGCAGCAATTTTGTTAATGTGAACGTATTGACCTACGTATGGTGCTTCTAATTTTTCAAAAGAAGTAATGTCTAATTTTTCACCAATAACTCCTGTTTGCTCAATTAATTTT
>TARA_R110002049_G_scaffold2053_6_pt1 | contig 34816 bp, 26 predicted proteins | sample TARA_R110002049 | Tara Oceans TARA_R110002049 (sample SAMEA4396941) | marine metagenome | biome: Polar Biome; feature: [SRF] surface water layer (ENVO:00010504); material: water (ENVO:00002006), including particulate matter (ENVO:01000060) such as... | depth 5 m
TAAAAAATTACTTTCTTCTCAGAAAGCGGATGCAAATATACTCCTATATTCTTAATATACAAACGTTTTAAGGGTTTTAGGAGGCTTTTTACTTTAAAAAATGAAAAGTAAAATAACATGGGTTGTGTTACAAACTTAATTTAGAGTGTTTTCCCACTTAATTCTGCTAAAAAGCGACAATCATTGTTTATTTTTGTGAGGCTAGGTGTAACAAATAACATTTAGTTATGACTAATACTTAAAACATTTTAATTTTAAACAAAACTACAATGAAAAACTATTTTATGGCTTTGGCTTCTTTGTTGTTTATTAGCCATCAGGCTATAGCACAAAAAGTTGAATTTGAAGAATTTGATTTAGACAATGGGCTTCACGTTATTATGCACAAAGACAACACAGCACCAGTTGTTATTACATCTGTGATGTATGATGTAGGAGGAAAAGATGGCGATAGAGAACGTACTGGTTTTGCACACTTTTTTGAACACCTTTTATTTGAAGGTTCTGAGAATATTGGGCGAGGAGAGTTTATGAAAATAATTCCTGCAAATGGAGGGACATTTAACGCTAATACGTCTCAAGACAGAACTTATTATTATGAAATATTTCCATCTAACAAATTAGAATTAGGCTTATGGTTAGAGTCAGAACGTATGTTACATCCTGTTATTGATCAAATTGGTGTAGATACACAGAATGAAGTTGTTAAAGAAGAAAAACGTCAGAGTATGGATAATAGACCTTACGGTGGTCTAATAAAAGCTATTGGCGAAAATCTTTTTAGCGCACATCCTTACAAAGACCAAAATATTGGTTTAATGGAGCATTTAGATGCTGCTACTTTGGAGGAGTTTAATGCCTTTTTTGATACGTATTATGTACCTAATAATGCGGTTTTAGTTGTAGCAGGTGATATTGATTATGCTAAGACTAAGGCTATGGTAACGGATTATTTTAGTGCCGTAAAAAAAGGACCAGAAGTTGTTCGTGATTTTCCAATGGAAACTCCAATCACAGAAACTAAAAAAGCTGTTGCTTACGATAAGAATATTCAGATTCCTGCAATCATTGCAGCATATAGATTACCTGGTCAATCAACAAGGGAAGCTTATGTGTTAGATATGATTTCTAGTTATTTAAGTGGAGGGAAAAGTTCGGTACTTTATAAAAAATTAATTGACGAGAAAAAAGAAGCTTTAACAGTACAAGCAGTAAATATTGGTCAAGTAGATTATAATATTTTCGCATTATTTGCCTTACCAATTGGTGATGTTAGTTTAGATACTTTGTTAGCAGATATGGATGAAGAAATTGTTAAAATGCAAAACGAATTAATAAGTGAGCGTGATTACGAAAAATTATTAAATCAATTTGAAAGTGATTTTGTAAGTTCTAACTCTAGTGTAGCTGGTATTGCAGGTTCTTTAGCAACTTATTATTTATTATATGGTGATGTAAATATCATTAATAATCAATTAGATACTTATAGATCAATCACAAGAGAAGAAATTCAGTCAGTGGCTAAAAAGTATTTAAATCCTAATCAAAGAGTAGAGGTTCAGTATCTACCAAAAAAAGATGATCAATAATATGAAACAAGCATGTTCAAAGCATTATCACCTAACTGCAGGTATAATAGCGAACAGCATGTGTCCATAAAACATAATAGATACAAACACATGAAAACAGCATTTAACATGAAAAATAAAATAGTAGCGTTTTTCGCATTATTTATAATGACTATTGGTGCAAGTGCACAAATAGATAGATCTCAACCACCTGTGGCTGGTCCTGAACCAGAAATTTCAATCGAAAAACCTCAGGAATTCGAATTAAAGAATGGTTTAAAAGTTTTGGTTGTAGAAAACCACAAATTACCAAGAGTATCTTATTCGCTTAGAATAGATAATCAGCCTATTGCAACTGGTGAAAAAGCAGGTGTAGAAAGTTTATTAGGAAGTATGTTAGGTAATGGAACAACTTCTATTTCTAAGGATGAGTTTAATGAAGAAGTAGATTTTTTAGGTGCAAACCTAAACTTTGGATTTAGTGGAGGATTTGCTAGCTCATTAACTAAGTATTCTGAAAGAATTTTAGAATTGTTATCTGACGCAGCAATTAATCCATTATTAACAGAAGAAGAATTTGAAAAAGAAAAAACAAAATTAATAGAAGGCTTAAAAGCAGATGCGAAAAGTGCTGATGCTATAGCTGGTAGAGTTGGTTCTGCTTTATCTTATGGAACAAAGCATCCTTATGGAGAATTTGTAACAGAAGAAACTATTAACAATGTATCTTTTGGAGATGCCGTTGCATTTTACGAAACGTATTTCAATCCTAATAATGCTTATTTAGTTGTTATTGGTGATGTGAATTACAAAGATGTTAAGAAGCAGGTTAAAAAATATTTTAGTGATTGGACAAAATCTGTAGATGTAAATTCAGCAGTACCAAATCCAAATCCTAATGTGCAGTACACTCAAATTAACTTTATAGATGTACCAGATGCAACTCAATCTAACCTTTCTATTACTAACAATGTTAAATTAAAGATGAGTGATGAAGATTATCACGCAGCTTTAATTACAAACAACATCTTAGGTGGTGGTGGTGAAGGTTATTTATTTAAAAACTTAAGAGAAGATAAGGGTTATACTTATGGTGCTTATTCTAGATTAGGTAATAATAGATATGGTGCTTCTCGTTTCAATGCGACTGCTAAAGTTAGAAATGAAGTTACTGATAGTGCTGTTGTTGAGGCTTTAAAAGAAATTAAAAGAATTAGAACAGAGCCTGTAGATGCACAACTTTTAAAAGACGCAAAGGAAAAGTATATTGGTAATTTTGTAATGGCTTTAGAGCGTCCGCAAACTATTGCTAATTATGCTTTAAACATTAAATTAAACAACTTACCAGAAGATTTTTACTCTACGTATTTACAGAAAATTAAGGATGTTACAGTTGAGGATGTTAAGCGTGTAGCTAATAAATATTTTCAAGCAGATAACTTAAGAATTATTGTAGTTGGTAATGGCTCAGAAGTACTAGAAAATTTAGAGAAAACAGGGATTCCTATTATGTATTTTGATACCTATGCTAATAAAGCAGCGAAGCCTAAGTTTGAAGTGAAATTACCAGAAGGTGTGAATGCTAATTCTGTACTTTCTAAATATTTTGAAGCTATTGGTGGAAAAGATAAGGTAGAAGCTTTAAATTCAATTTTATTAAAGTATGAAGCTAGTGTACAAGGATCTGCAGTTATTAGTGAAGAAAAGAGAATGGATGGCAAATTAGTACAGACAATCTCTATGAACGGAAATGCAATGATGACCGTTTTAACTACTCAAGATGTTGTAACTATGAATAAAAATCCACTTCCAGAAAATATGGCTAATGACATGAAGCCATTAGGAGGTTTATTCACAGAATTGAATCTTTTAAACTCTGAATCAGCTAAAATTACTGGCATAGAGAAAGTGGACGATAAAGAAGCTTACAAGGTTCAGTTTCCTGGTGAAGCTATTTCATTAACTTTCTTCTATGATGTAGAAACAGGTTTAAAAGTTAAAGAAGTTCAAACAACTTCTATGCAAGGACAAACTCAAACTCAAGAAACATTTTTAAAGGATTACCAAGAGTTTGATGGAATTAAATTTCCAGGTACTAGAGAAGGTTCTCAAATGGGACAACTTGTTGTATTTAAGTTGTTAGAAGCAAAATTAAATGAAGGTGTAACTGAAGCTGATTTTAAATAAAGTCAACTTATCACTATAAAACTAAGACCGAAGCGAAAGCTTCGGTCTTTTTTTATACATTTCTTTTATGCGCTAAGAAAACACCTAGGAGAATGAGCAGTGATGCAAAAAATTGTAATACACTAAACGATTCACCATCTAAAACACCCCAAATTAATGCAACTATAGGCATTATATAAGTTACTGAAGAGGCAAAGACAGGAGTTGACATTTGTACCAATCTAAAGAATAAAATTTTAGCTAAGGCTGTACCAAAAACAGCTAAAACAGTAATATACATAAGTGCTTTTGGCAAAGCCGGATTACTAAATGTTTCGGTAGTAAAGAAATCGCTAAAGAAAAGAACAATAAGTGCTGGAATAACTATAAATACATAATTACCAGTCGCAATAGCTAAGGGTTTTACATCTTGTAAATACCGTTTTATAATATTTACATTAGCAGCATACATTAATGTTGACGCAATAACAAAACCTGCATATAAATAATTCTGATTTGGGTTTAATTCAGAACCCTTTAGTATTAAAATTGCAGTTCCAATAAAGCCAATGATTACGCCTAAAACTTGTCGTTTGTTAGACGCAATTTTAAATACAGTAAAACCTAGTAATATTGTATTTAAGGGAACAAGAGAGTTTAAGACCGAAGTAACAGCGCTATCAATTTCGGTTTCTGCTATAGCAAAGAAAAATGCAGGAATAAAGGAGCCTAAAAGTGCAGAAATCAGCAACCATTTCCATTTAGATTTAGGTATGGTTTTTAGTTTATTAAAACCAAAAGCTAAAAGCAGTATACCTGTAATGAGGGTTCTAAGTGCACCGAGTTGATAAGGTGTTAGTCCTAGAAGTGATTTCTTAATTAAGATAAATGAGCTTCCCCAAATAATGGATAGCACAATTAAATAAATCCACTTAATGTTTGGGTTTTTCATAGGAAACTGGGCTCAATTAATCACAAAATTCGTTAATTATCTCAGAAGATTCGTCAATATTTACTAGATTTATCAAAAATATTAATAGTTTAAATCTATGAACACATTAAAAACATTAAGTATAGTTGCCATAATGGCTTTGGTTTTTACATCTTGTAAGAATGAATCGCAGCCAGAAGTTAAAACTGTAGACGTAGAAGTTGCAGCTAAGGATGTGGCTTCAACTTTGGATCCAAATGCAACCTATGCTAAAGTAGAGTTTGGTATTGAAGGTATGACTTGTGCAATGGGTTGTGCAAAAACCATTGAGAAAAAAATGGCTAAAATGGATGGTGTAAAATCTGCAAAAGTAGATTTTGACAAACGTTTAGCGATGGTAGAGTATGATGAAGCTAAGGTTACTCCAAAGTCTTTAGAAGAAACAGTTGGTAAAGTAGCTGATACTTACAAAGTAAAAGATATGCACAAGGTTGATGCCTTTGGTGCACATGGAGATAAAAAAGCATGTTGTGCTAATAAGACTGAGGCTGAAAAGAAAGCTTGTAAAGAAAGTTGTGCAAATAAAACGGATGCTGAAAAGAAAGCTTGCAAAGAAGATTGCAAAGAGAAATGCTGTAGTGGTGAAAAGAAAGCTTAAATAAATAGAATACATAAAAAAAAGCTATCCGAAAGGGTAGCTTTTTTTTGTTTATATGCTTAAATGTATGGTTCTTAAACTTGAAATAGAATAACTGAAATTGCTATACATCCTAAAGGTATAATCCATAATAAGTACATTGATAGGCTGCTTCGTTTAGACTTCGCGTTAAGAATTGTTCTTTTCTTTCCGTTGTAGCGCAGCCAATTCATAAATACAATAAGAAAGGATAATAATGTCATTAATACCCAAAATTTTGTGTCAGACATTATTTGCATTTTCATTTGTTTGGCAAATGCTAAGAAGAATGCTGCTAGAGCGAATGCTATGGAGAGTTTAAGCAGGTTAATATAAAGTAATGCAACTTTGATACTTCGTTTGCCTAAAGCCTTCTTGTAGTGATTAAAGATGGTTATATAAAATTCGTCAAAAAGTGAACCCATTTAAATCTGATATTAAAAAATAAAACCTGCTGATTTACAAATCAGCAGGTTTTGTGTAAAAGTTATTAATAATTAGTTTTCTGCTAATATTTTATAATTATCTATTTCAAATGTTCCGTCAATATCTCCACTTGAAGGAAAACCACCAATATATTTAAAAGCAATATAAGCTGAACCAGAATAAGAACTTAAGTTAACTAAGCCAGAATCAAACCATTCTTGATAGTTTTCATCATCACCTACTACTGCTGCAGGAAGTGCAGTCCAAGTAGCTGTAGCAATATTTGCAGTAGTTCCATCCCAATCCGTAGATATTAAAACCTCTAATTCACTATTATCAGAAAAACTGTTTGAAGATTGAAAGTTTAAAAACTCTAAACCTTGTGCGTCTAAGTCAAGAACAGGACTAATTAGCCAAGCAATATTAACATCTGTACTAGAGTTGTAAGCTCCCATTGAAGCAATTGTGTTTCCTGGTCCAGGATTTCCTGAATCTGTAGTTGATAAAGCTCTCCAGTTGTAAGTTCCTACTTCAGCAAAAGAAGTCCATCCATTACTAGAAATTGCAGAACCAGTTGGCATACCTTCAAAATCTTCTTCAAAAATAGTGTCAAAATCGCCTATGTCTAATAATGAACATCTTTCTCCATTCATGTTAACATCAGCAGTAGTGTTTAAAGCTAATATTAAACTTGCTCCATCAAAAGTTTTACTTACTACAGCAGTTATAGAGCCATTTCCAGTAGGTAATAATTCATACTTAAAACTTGAAAACGCACTAGTCTCTAATTGAAACTCTGTATAATTAAATCCACCACAACTCTGCAGAGTTCTTTGAGTATCGTATTGTTGTATTGGGTCAAAATAACGTAACCCGTTTAGGTTATCTGTAAATTCAACATTGTCAACAGTTACCAAAACACCAACATGTGAATTTGATATTTCAGAAAAAGTAACAGTTAAAGGTGTCATTTCTGATGTTTCAGTGGATCTTAAAACACCTGAAGCTACTTGAATATCATTTAAGCTAGTCACAGTTGTACCATATTGGTCAGTCTCTGTTCCGCCACCTATTGTGATAACGCCATTTCCAACTCTTTCTTCTCCGATATATAAGTTTTTTAAATTTACATAAACTTCTCTTCCAATATTAAATTGGTTGTAAGTATCTACTTGGTTTAGAATAATTTTTAATCCTGATGTTGGGTTAGAAGGACTATCTTGAATATAAAATTCTTTAAAGAAGTTTCCTGTAAAATCAGAAGATGACACATAACCTTTTACATAGATATTGGTATCTACAGGGTCAATAAATTCTCCTTCTGTATACATTCCTTTAACATCAGCAAAACTAACTTCATTAGCAGTTGGGTCAGCTAATAGAGCTTGTAAGGCTAGATTCTCTTCTTGACCTAAGCTACTAGGCACTGTATAGTCATCATCTTGCACACAAGATGTAATGGCCAATGAAGCCACTAAGACTAAAGTTAATTTTAAAAATTTAATCGATTTATTCATAGCTTTTTTGTTTATAATTATTGAATTCATGAATGTTGAACATTCCATAATTGTAATATTATTTATTAATTTCTCTTTTTTTAGAATCTAAGATACACATTTAGAAAATAGTTTGCGCCACGACCGTACCAATATTTAGGTCCGAATCTACGTTTAGATAAGCTTGCATCTTCTTGTAGCTCTCTGTAGTTAGCATTTCTACCTTGTTCAAAACCACCTGTTTTATACTCTTTGTCTAATAAGTTTCCAACACTTGCAAAAAAGCCAATGTATTTGTTATCTATTTTCCAAGATTTACCACCAACTAAGTTTACTACCATATAGCTACCAAACTCTTCTTGCTTTAACAATGACCTTGCTACGTCTTGATCGTAATCATTAAACGGTAAGCCATCGGTAGGTTCTAAATAAAAGTTTTCAGTTCTAAGAATAGGACTAACATCAAGATATGTGTTAGAGAAGAAGTTAGCTGTAGCTCCAAACCACCAATAATTAGGGTCTCTATATTCAAAACCAACAGAGTAAGCTGTTTGTGGTCCACCTGCTATTTTGTAATTTTTTAGATTAGCTTCTCCATAGTTAGAAACATCACTATTAGATGAAACATATAGGTTTGGATTATTGTCATAAGTATATTGACCAACAGAAGCTGCACCTTTTAATTTAATAGTTGGTGTTACTTGTGCTTCAATACCAAATTCTCCTCCAATGTGCCTTTTGTCAACACCTTGTAAAACTTCAGATACTAATGCATTTGTTTCAATTACACCATCATCAGTAGTAAAACCACCGATACCATCAGCATAATAAAAAGATGTTTCGTTAGCATCTTCTATTTTTGTGTAAAACCCAGTTAATTTAGCTTTTACAATAGGAGATCTAAAAATATAACTAGCATCAAAAGACGTTATTTTCTCTTCTGTAATTTCTTCACCAGTAACAGATACACCGTTTACAATCCCGACATAATCATTATTTGCCCTAGAGTTTGTGTAAGTGTTTCTTAATGAAGGCGCTTTAGTAAGATAACCAGCATTAATATCTAATAAATGCTTTCCAGTAATTTTATAAGTAAAGCCGGCTTTTACTCCAACACCAGTAAATTCTAATTTATCCCCTTTTCCTAGAGAGTTACCTGCATTTGCTTCATTGTCATAAAGACCCTCTCTTTGGTAATCTGTTTTGGCAACGTTAGCAGCTAAGAAAAAGTCAACTTTGTTATATTTAAACTGAGCTTGAGCAAAACCAGAGATTTCGTTGGCATATAAATTATAGTTATATCTAAACTTATCTCCTTCATATGCTGTACGGTTTGGATTAGATAAATCAAATTGAAACCCATCAAAAGAATCCACATTTAAAATACCAGTTGTGCTTCCTAATAAATCAATGATTTGAGCGAAATTTTCAGAATCTAATTTCTTATAATTAATACTACCATTAAGAATTATATTTTCATTTAATTCAGTAGTGAAAATAGTATTTACAGTAAGTTGTTTGTCATCATTTCTGTCTTCATACAATGCATAAGCTGCATTAAGGCCACCTGTATTATTGTTAAGGTTGGCAGTAATAATGTTCTCCCAATCAATCTGACCATCGTTAATGAATTCTTGTTCAGCTAAATATGCACCAGCATAATCAGGGCCATCAGTATCTGCTAAGAAATAACTTGGCAAGTCTTGATAATATGAAGGACTAGGGTTTGCGCCACCAGGATAATCTAAACGACTGTTTCCTATTTTACCAAATTGATAACCAACATTTGTGTTTAAACTTGTTTTAGAAGAAATATCCCAATAATGGTTTAACATTAAAATAGGCTCTTCAACTTCTTTGATACGAGAATTACGTTTTTCACCATCTAACCAACCCCAATATTCGTTGTATTTAATACCTTTAAGGTCATATACTTCTTGAGTGTTTGGTGAAGATTTACCTCTTCTGTTAGGCGTGTATATTGAAGTAAAATTAACACTATGTTTATCATTAATTTTCTTTTCTATCGAAGCAAAAAATGAGTTTGAATCATATAAACTGGCATCTTGGTAACCTTCTTCTCCCCAGCGTCTTCCTATCATAAATACATAAGACCATCCACCTTCTGTTAAGCCAGAGGCATAACTGGCCATTGCTCTATTAGTATAACTTCTGTTAGATGAAGAGTAAGTAATACGACCACCTTTTCTATAGCTAGATGCTCTAGTATTAATATTAGAAGTTCCTAAGATACCACCAAAGTTATATTCTGAAGGCGTTAAACCAGTAGTTAAAACTTGATTACGCATTACATCATTTAATCCTCCCCAATTACTCCATTGTGGTCTACCATTATAGAGTTTGTTCATTTGGATTCCATTAATTAAAACAGTTCCATTGTCAGAATCTAATCCTCTTACTTTAAAGAATGAAGAACTAAATTCAAAAGCAGCTGTTCTTTGAAAAACGTCTAATGAAGAAGACAATAAGCCAGAAATATTATCTGCGCCACTTGTGTCATCATTAAGTTCATCATCAGAAAGTGAAATAGTAAACAAATCTGCATCATCTGTAATATCAATATCTAAGGTCATGTCTGCAATGTTTACAGTCTTACCTTCGTTGACAACAATAGGGTAACGTTTTGTTACGTAGCCTGTTTTAGAAATTTTTAAAACTTGCTCTCCTAAAGGTACATTACTAGAAAAAATAAACTCACCCAAACCATCTGTTAAGGTTGCTTGTTGCGTTTCTTCAATAGTTATTGTAACATCCGGAATTGGTTCTAAAGTAACCGCGTCTCTTACGCTACCTTTAATAATGGTGTTTTGAGCCATCATTGTAAAGGAAGAAAGAACTCCAAATAATAAAATAAATAAACTTTTTTTCATACTCGATTTTAAAGTTAATAGTCTTTGTAGATTAAATAATAGTTATTTAGGGCTTGCAAATTTACATTATTTATAATAAATATATACTTTTGGCTCAAGATTTGTAATGCAATTAATGTTAACATAACATACGCTAAATGAAAAATTTAAAACTCGGATTATTAGTAATATTCGTTTTGGCATTCATAAATGTAAATGCTCAAGAAAAAAAGAAATTTAAAATCCATACAGTAGCTTTCTACAATTTGGAGAATTTGTTTGATACTATTAATGATCCAACTAAGTACGATGAGGCAAGTCCTATTATGGAAATGAACGAATCTCTTAGAGGTGAAGTTTATAAAAACAAAGTAAAAAACATGGCAAGGGTTGTTGCTGATATTGGTGCTGATGATACAAAAAACACACCTGCAATTATTGGTGTTTCTGAAGTAGAAAACAGACAGGTTTTAATGGATTTAGTTAATGACCCACAGTTATTATATAAAGATTATGGGATTATCCATTTTGAGTCTCCGGACAAAAGGGGAATTGATGTTGCATTACTTTATCAAAAAGCACTTTTTAGACCTACAGAAACGAGTTCTCACGAGTTATTAATTTACGATGATTTAACTAGAAAGCGTGTTTATACAAGAGATCAGTTATTGGTTTCTGGTGAATTAGAAGGTGATTTAATCCATATTATTGTTAATCACTGGCCATCGAGAAGTGGTGGTGAAGCAAGGAGTAGGTCAAAACGTGTTGGTGCTGCAAAATTAAATAAACGTATTATAGACTCTTTACAATCTATCGATCCTTATGCTAAGGTTATAACAATGGGTGATTATAATGATGACCCAACTAACGCAAGTTTTAAAAAAGCTTTAAAAACTGTAGCTGACAAAAATAAAGTACCACTTAAAGGTATTTATAATCCATTCGAAAATCAGTTTAAGAAACAAGGTTTAGGAACAACAGGTTATAGGGATGCTTGGAGTTTATTTGATCAAATTTTAGTGACACAACCTTTTTTAGAGAAAGATTATTCTTCATTTCGTTATTATAAATCTGGAATTTTTAATAAACATTATTTAAGTAATAAACATGGTAGATACAGAGGTTATCCTTTAAGAAGCTTTGCTGATGGCGGATTTACAGATGGTTTTAGTGATCATTTTCCTGTGTATGTTTATTTAGTAAAAGAAATATCAGAGGACGACACAAAAACGGAAGAAAAAACAGAAACGAAAGATTAATGCTTCGTTTTTAAACTAAAAAAAGCGTCCAAAAATATTTCTAGACGCTTTTTTTATGTTAAAAATATAAAATTTTAGAACCAAATACTCCAAGGTATTTTAGCCAACACCAAAACTAAAGCTAGCGTATAAAAAATAGCTAATAATTTAAATTTAGGTTTAGATGTTAATTTCTTTTTATGTTTAGAATAACCAATAGTAACCAGAGCTACAGCAATTATCATTGTAAGCGGATGCTCTATAACCAGGTTTCTTAATTCTTTATTTTTCATTAATTCAGACATTCCTCCAATTTCTTTTATTGTTCCAAAATAATCCTTCATAAAAAATAAAACAATACCAATTAGTAATTGAATATGCATAGTGATTAAAGCAAATAATGAAATTCTAAAATCTTTAGCATCAAATTCCTTGTCGCCAAAAAATTTGATAAGAGCATTAAATGTTGCAAGTACCAAAACTATAAGAACTAAATAAGCCCATTTTGAATGTATAAACTGAAGTGTTTCCATATTAATAAGTTGATTAATTTATGCAAACATAGCAATTTGCACTTACATGGTATTACTCAGAAATCGTAATTTTATGTTTCAGACTATTACCAAGTTCATCCATAACCGTAATTATGTGATCACCAGAGCTCGGCAAAACGGCCATGTCATGGATATCTTTAGTGCTGCCAATGTACTCACTATCAATATACCAATGCAATTCTAATTCGGGTTTAGAATGTGCTACTTTTAAGATTAATTCATTGATTTTACCATCAAAATCTTTAGGTAAATAAATAGTGCTTTGTTGATTTGGATAAATAAATTCCATAGAAACTCCTGAAGGTTCTATGCAATCACTTCTAAAAGGAGGTAAGGGTTTATAAAACGGGTTTTTATTTTTAAAATAGTAAGCTTGTAATGGCGGTAAAACAAACCAAGCTTTGTTGTTAATATTAGAAATAGCTTCGCAAGAAGAATTGACCTGATAACGTTCCGATACATCTAAATGTACCAACTTATGAAAAGGACAAGGTTCTGTTTTCTTTCCGCTAGTTTGTATGTATCGCATTTCGGTAGCGTCGCAAATTGAAGTTGCTCTATAGCCACTTTTTTTACAAATGTTAACTTCTAGCATTTCGTCATAAGGCTGGTTAAACCAATTGCTTTTTGGTAATAAATCAAAAACATCAAATAAAATTGGTGCTGCAGTTTGTACACCAACCAAACCTGGTCGTCCTTCTCCATCTGCATTGCCAACCCAAACACCAACTACATAATCTTTTGTGGTACCAATTGCCCATGCGTCTCTAAATCCAAAACTTGTACCTGTTTTCCATGCAATTTCTTGAGAGGAATCGTAATACTCCCAACTTTCATCATTTTCTGGACGGTTGACTTGCTTCATGCTTTCAAAAGTTAGAAATATGGAAGCTGCATCAAAAACATCTTTTTGGTTAGATTGTTTCCCAAAATCAATAGCTTGATTAGATTTGTAAATCGGTTGGCAAAATTCATTCGAAAAATATTGACTAGAATTCGCATTAAAGTGATTTAAAGTTGAAGACATCGCAGCATAACTTTTACATAAATCCCAAAGGTTACTTTCTGCACCTCCAAGTACCAAAGACAAGCCATAATGATTCGCATTATATTTTAAATCTTTAAGTTGAAGTGCTTTTAGGTAATGGTAAAAACGATCCAACCCAAACTCTTGAAGCATTCTTACAATAGGCACGTTTAACGAACGTGACAAAGCCTCATTAGCATGTACAGCACCATCGTAGGTTTGGTTGTAATTTTCAGGATGGTAACTCCCAAATTGTGTGGGCACATCTGCCACTAATGTGTGTGGTAATAAATCACCAGAATCTAACATTGCAGCATATAAAAAGGGTTTTAAAATACTGCCTGTACTTCTTGGCTTATCAATTATATCTACACTTTTTTGGTGTGCTTTGTCGGTTGGAGAATTACCAACATAAGTTAAAACTTCTCTTGTTTTTACATTTAAAACCAAAACAGACATGTTGTAAATTTCATTCTGTTTTAAACGGTTATAATGCTGTTTTACAATAGTGTTAGTTTGTTCTTGTAATGCAATATTTATGGTCGTTTTTATGCGCTCACCTCTGTTTTCTTTAGCAATTTTTTGAAGTAAATGAGGTGCTATTTGTGGTAATGGATATGGTTTTTGTGGTAAACCTTCTGCAATAGATAATTTGTATGTGAGTTCATCTATTGTACCATTTGTAAATAATTTTTTTAACAAACGATTACGTTTATCTAAGAGTCGTTTTTGATTTTTACCAGGATAAATTAAACTTGGAGCATTTGGTAAAACGGCTAACGTAGCACTTTCTGCCCAAGATAAGTTTGAGGCGTTGCGGTTAAAGTAACGCCAAGAAGCTGCGTCTATACCAACAACATTTCCACCAAAAGGAGCATGACTTGCATACAGTTTTAAAATATCATCTTTAGATAAGCGGAATTCTAATCGTGTGGCAAGAATGATTTCCTTTAGTTTTTCAAAATAGGTTCTAGATTGACCTTTTCGAGATAAACGAATAACTTGCTGAGTTAAGGTGCTACCTCCTCGTTTTACAGTACCAGAACTTAAGTTTCCTTTTAAAGCTTTAAATATTGAAACCGGATTAAATCCTGGATGCTTATAAAAGTATTCATCTTCAAATTGAAGAATACAAGTTTTAAATTTATCTGGAACACTATCATTTGCAGGAAATCGCCATTGGCCATCATCTGCAATCAATGCACCTAATAGCTCATTAGACTTGCTTGTTATAACAGTTGCAGTTGGGTCTTTAAATAATTGTTTTGGTAAACAGAAATAATAGGCAACAAGAAGTACTAAAATCACCATTGATTTTATCTTATTGTTATTAAAAAAGTTTTTTAACCTATACATAGACTATACAAATGCTAATTTAAAGGGTTTATTGAGAATTTCGTAATTCTATTTAATATAAATGTTTATATATTTATACGTGAGCAAACCATTTAATATTCTTAAAATAGTCATAATTTTTTGCATTTTTTTTGCATCAAATACTATGCATGCGCAATTGGGCTTTTGTCAAGGTAACTCGGGTGATCCTATTTTTACGGAAACATTTGGCTCCGGAACGACCTACGGTCCGCAATTACCAGCCGGAACGACAACCTATAACTTTGTTGGAAATGGAGGGCCACAAGATGGTGAATATACTATAGGACGAAATACTTTTTTTTATGGATGGAATCTACCAAATGATCATACAGGAGATGCTGGTGGAAAATGTTTAATTGTAAATGCAAGTTTCACAACTGGTGAATTTTATAATATTGCTGTTAATGGATTATGTGAAAATACTACTTATGAGTTTTCATCTTGGCTAATGAATATATTGCCTAGTTCTCAGTGTGATGGAAATGGAATACCTGTAAATGTACAGTTCGAAATTTGGGACATCACAAACACAAGCCAACTAGCTAGTGGGAATACAGATAATATAAATGGAACAGCAACACCAATTTGGGAACAATATGGATTGGTCTTTCAAACTTTACCAGGTCAGACCTCAATTATATTGAAAATGATTAACAATGGTGCAGGTGGCTGTGGTAATGATTTAGCAATCGATGATATAGTTTTTAAGAGTTGTGGTGATGCTATAGCTATAGAAGATAATAACAGTGTGAATTCTGTAACATTATGTAGTACGCAAACACCAAATGTAAACACAATAACTGTTGTACCAGATAATAGTGTCTTTAGTACCCACTTTTATCAATGGCAAACCAGTATTGATGGTGTTAATTGGTCTAATATTGCTGGTGAAACAGGAGCTTCCCTTTCTGTATCAGGCATTTCATCTACAACATATTATAGAACGAAAGTTGCAGAATATGCAGCTAATCTTAATAATTCAGATTGTATTACCTTTTCAGATGTATATGAAATAGTAATAATTGAAGCACCTGCTCAACCAATAATAGCGTGTTGGGAAACCGCGACCTTTAGTGATACCACATGTAGTTGGACAGTTACTGGAACTCAACCAGAAGAACCAACGAATTTAGCCTGTTGGGAAACCGCAAGTTTTAACAATACGACGTGTTCTTGGGAAATTTCTGGGACACAACCCACACAACCCACTTTAGCCTGTTGGGAAACCACAACGTTTAATAATTCTACATGTTTATGGGAAATAGAAGGCACGCAACCAGAAGCTCCAACAAATATAGAGTGCTGGCAAACTGCTAGTTTTAGCGATGTTAATTGTAGTTGGGTGGTTGATGGTACACAGCCAACACAACCTACAACAGAATGTTGGGAAACAGCAAGCTTTAATACTTCAACCTGTTCTTGGGAAATTTCTGGGACGCAAGAAGAAGCACCTGTACTAGAGTGTTGGCAAACCACTTCTTTTAATATTACAACTTGTTTGTGGGAAGTAGAAGGGATACAACCAGAAGCACCTATAAATTTAGAATGTTGGGAATCATCATCTTTTAATAGCAATACATGTTCTTGGGAAGTTTCTGGTACAGCACCAATAGAGCCAATGGATTTATTATGTTGGCAATCTACAGCCTTTAATGAAGATAGTTGTGAATGGGAAATAATAGGAACTCAACCTTTAGACTTTAGCGAAGAGTATTTAGTTTTATGTATAAATGATGAATTAGTATTACAGGCAACATCTACTATTGAAAACGCGAGTTATATTTGGGAATCTGGAGAAATATCTCAATCTATAACTATTGAAACAGAAGGATTATATGAAGTAGAAATAACAGATGGTTGTTATACAGAGATCATCACTTTTAATGTGACGCTTCAAGATGCTCCAGTTATTGAAAGTGTTGAAACAGATGGAAGTTCTATAATTATTAATGTTTTTAGCGATGATGGTTATATGTATTCTTTAAACGGAACAGATTATCAATTTAGTAATATATTTAGCAATCAAGAAGGTGGTTTATATACCGTTTATGTGAAATCTAACGAATGTAATTTGGTAACTACTATTGAACATTTACATTTTTTCATTCAAAAATTTATAACACCCAACGATGATGGTACCAATGATGTTTTTAAATTAAATATTGCTGATTTTTTTACTACAACTGAAGTTTATATATACAATCGTTACGGTAAATTGCTGTACTCAGCAATTAATAGAAATGCATTTTGGAAAGGTGACTTTAATGGAAATCAGTTACCAACTTCAGATTATTGGTATCGTATTGTTTTAGATGGAAAAGAATTTAAAGGTCATTTTAGTTTGAAGCGGTAATTAATAGGAGTTAGTCCAAGCTAAATTCATACTCGCGTTCAACTTTGCAAATTCTAACATTATACCAATTGTACCATTGTTCACGTCCTTTTTGTTGTGCTAACAAGTGTTGAGAATTAGCTTTCCAATTTTTAATAGCTTCTAAACTTTCCCAATAACTAATAGTAATTCCGACTTCGTTTTTGGCAGAATCCATTCCTATGTAACCTTTTTGCTGTTTGGCTAAAGTTTCCATTTTGTTAGCCATTTCGGCATAACCAGTGTTGATTTCTGTTTGGGTTGAAGTAAAAATTACTGCGTAGTATGGTTTAAAGTTTTTCATGTTTGTTTTAATCCCGACTTATAAGATTGAGCGCAGTCGAAACCTATTTAATAAACTTCCGACTGTACTCAATATGACATTTATTTAGCAACCGCTTGGCATCTTAAACTCAATTACTTTTTCGGTGATATTATCTTCAAAATCCGTAAGTATAAATTTAAGAAATACGCGTTTTGTTGAAATTCCAACAGGATGGTCTTTTACTTTTTCAATCTTCTTAAAATAATTAACCCAATCTTCTCCGCATTGGTCTGTAACTTCTGTTTTTAAATCATCAAGTGAGGTTTTAATGAAGTTTTTCCAATCGTTTTCACTGTATGCTAAAGTTTCAAAAGTGTTAGATTTAATTTGCTTCAATGGTTTCCAAGCAGAATCAAAATGTTTCCAATCTTTAGATTCACATTGTGCGTCTTCGCTCATAAAAGAGATACTATTTTCATAGAGTTGAAAAATGCTCACATGTTTGTAATCATTCTCTACAAGTACAATCTCTTTTCCTTCTACTGAAGCATTTACATCTACATTAATGGTTGTAGAATCTTGTTGCTTTAAATTGTGGGTTCGTTTAAAATCACTAGTGGCTAAATTTTTAATTTCAACATCTAGTTTATCTAAATGAAGCCGAATGGTCTTTGAGATTTTTGTATGAGACAAGTAGCCGTTAAATACATAACCAATATGGTTACGAGTTTCTACTTTTACCCATTCGCCACTCACTTTTTCTCCAGCATCTAAAATCACAAGTTTTTTATCTGTATTTTCTATGATTCTAATAGCTTCTCCATAAGCTAATTTACTTAGCATTTTTCCATTAACATCTGGTTGGTCTCTAAGTGATAATCCACTTTCTGCAGCAACATAAACTGTTTGTTGTGCTGTTACTAATGCTACACTGAATAACATTACAATCGCTAAAATCTGTTTTAAATTTTTCATAATTTTTAAAATTAAGGTTAAACAATTTAGCGGTTTTGTTTCTTGGATTCTTGTCTGTCGACCGAGAAGTATTTAGTTTATTTAATTTGTCTTTCTGAACATATTTCTATATTTAGTTTTATATTTTTTCATTTAGATACTTAAACAACTTAGGAAATTCATTTCTAATATTTGTGTTATCTATTTTATCATCATAATTATTATCACCGTAAGCCAATCCAACCGAAATTAATCCTTGTAATAAGTTTAAGTTTTTTTTATTGAAGTCTTTAAGTATTTTAATAGTTTCAAGCTCACCATTTTTATAAATAATTTGAGTAATAATAAACCCATGATCATATGATCCTTGTGCGCCTCCTGTAGGAAAATGAATTAATTGTTTAAATGCTTTTGAATCTTTGTTCAATGATGATTTTATTAATGAACTCATCTTTTTGTTTTCAGAATAATCCTGATGTACAACAATAGTATTTCCTAAAATAACCCCTTCAACATTATCGTTTTTGCATCCTAATAAAAATATAGAGCAAATAACTATTGTGTTTTTTATTGTCAAATTTTTCATAAGTTAGTTTTATGTTTGTTGAATTTTTGATTAAATTCTTACTTTTCAACAGTGATCCATTCGCCTTTATTTCTTACTAAATAGTCATTATCATACATGGCTTCAGCTTGCGTACCAGGTAAATAATAAGTCCCTAAATAGGATGCATTTAGTAAAACGGTAAAGGTTTTGGTGCCATATCTACCTTTTTCATTCATGTCAAAATAGAAATTAACTCTATCGTCTCTAATATCTGTATATCTCGCTTGGCTCACGGTTGTATCTCCAAAATCTGTAAATCTTGTGTTTACAATATCCCAACCAGAAGGGAAAATTTGAGTTAATGCAACATCTCTCACATAATCGTTAGTTAAGTTTGAAATGCTAACGGTTGCTACAAAATCTTGTCCTTGTTGAAGCGTTGTCACATCAATCTTATTGCCTTGTAAATCTTTATAGATCGTAGAAATTGTGAACCCTCTTTGTTCTGCCAGTTCTTCACCTAGTTTTAATTTTCCTGAATTTAAAATACGCACATAAACCAAATTACTTTTTGCATTGGTTACCGTTATTTGGTTGGTTCCATCTTTAACTGGAATACTACGTTGTGCGATTGCATTTTTAGTATCAACAGTTTCTGATTCTCCATTAATGGTATAGCTTAGTTTTAAATCTTTTCCGCCATTTTTAACAACCATTTTACCCATAGCCAATAAGCTATAAGCTGTAGTTTGTGTGCTCATCCATCCGTTACTCGATAAGTCTTTAGCTATAGTTTTTGCTAATTCTCTAGCTTTAGAATCACCCGTAATAATCATAGTTTCTAATGCCATAGCTCTATTTCTATCTACAGAACCATAAGTGTAATAATTAGATTTATAAGGTTTGAAATTAATATTTGCTGTTTTAGAAATGGCATCACTCGCTTCTTTTTGTCCGGCTAAAGCATAGGTGGCAGCAAGTCGCCATTTGGCTTCGTTAGATATTTCTTCAAACTCTCTTAATCGATTCATACTAGCTAAATCAGGACTTCCGGCTAAAGCTAAAGTGTATAAACGATATGCTTGTGCTAAATCTGAATGGTAAACCTTATAACTTGGTCTCCAATTTCTAGACGCTTGTTTTTGATAAGCCAACCAGTTGCTCTTAAACGTTAATGGTAAAACAAAACCTTTTTTCTCTGCTTCAATCATAAAATGACCAGCATAACTTGATCCCCAATCATTAGCTGTGTTTTCACCTATCCAATAACTCATGCCTCCATTTGGCTGCTGGAAATTACCTAAACGTTTAATTCCTTTTTCAATATTACTTTGTACTTCCTTTTTCTTTTTAGCAGTTAAATCGAAAATATCAGCTAAAAATAATTGAGGAAAAACACTAGATGTGGTTTGCTCTAAACATCCATGAGGATAACGGATAAGATACTGTAGTCTACCAGTAAAATCCATAGGTGGTAAAGTTGAAAATTCAACAGTTGCAGAATTTGTACCTGCTACACCAAACGTTGTAATGTCTATAGTTTGCTTAGTATTAGCTTCTAGCTCATCGTCAATAATTTTAGATGTGAAAGGATTTGGATTTTCAACATCTATCTCTACTTTGTAAGTTGATTTTTCACCATTTCCTGTAGCAATAACTTCTACAGTATTTATACCTTTTGCTTTGGTAACATCTAATTCAAAATACACCATTTTTTCATCTGGTTTATCAAATCTTAAAGACTTAGAGTTTTCACCTTTTACTACAATTCCGTCGCTTAGTTTTAAGGATAAATTCACGTTTTTAACCTTGTCTTCCATAGCAAAAACTGTAACAGGTAAAGTTACTTTCTCACCAGGACTTAATTTACGTGGTAATGTTGCTAAGACCATTAAAGGTTTTCTAACCTGAACAGATTTGTCTACACTTCCATAAGCTTCTGTTTCATTATTACCAGCAACAATCATTGCTCTTACTGCGCCAATATAGTTTGGCATTTTAAGTTGGTGTGTTTTGGATTTTCCTGCATCTAAAAGGAAAGGCCCTAAATAAGTAACTACAGGTTTAAAACGATTGGCTTTTTTGTTTTTTCCACCAGCCGCACTTCCGTCTCCACCAATGGCAAAAACTTGGTCAATACTGCCAGAGTATGCACCTATAACATCATCAAAAATATCCCAAGTTTTTACACCTAATGCTTCACGAGCATAGAAACTATCCCAAGCATTTGGTGTTTTAAAACGAGTTAAATCTAATAGGCCTTCTTCTACAACAGCAATTGTATAGGTCATGGCTTTGTTATTTTTTTCAGAGACTTTAATCTCGTAAGATTGCTCTGGTTGAATAACGTCTGGCATTTTAATAACAGGTTCTAATTTTGTAGCAGGATCTTCTACCATCATCGGAATTACACCATACAGTCGAATTGGTAAATCATTAGATGTAATAGCATGAGGTTGTAATAATGAAATATTAATAAATACATTAGGTGCCATTTCTGAAGTCACAGGAATATCAACTGTTGTTTCTCCAGACTTAGTTTTTACCCATTGGTGTTTTAGTACTTCTGTTCCATTTTCTATACTCACTAAAGCTCTTCCTTCTGAACCTGAAGGGAACGTTAATTTAGCTGTTTCGCCAACATTGTAGTTTTCTTTGTCTGTTGAGAAAACTAACATTTTAGCTGCTTCTTTATCTGATGAAGGATTTGTTGACCACCAGTTTTTATAGAAATAAGCCGTTCTACCAGTTGCGTGTCCGCTTTCTGGATCTACAACTCTAATTAAATATCGTCCACGTTCATCTTCTGGGATTTTAAGTTTAAAACTTCCTTTACCATTAGCATCTGTACTCACAGAAAATGACTGTACAGGTCTGTGGTAATTACTAGATACGTAACTTGATAGATTATCGTAAGAAGAATTCCACCACCAACGCCATTCAACTTTATAAACTTTTACTTCTAATTTTTTACGTTGTACAGGTTTACCTTCTGCTGTTACAGTTGCCACATCAAACGTGTGATTTTCATCTGTAAAAAACGAACCGTAATTATTGCCTTTAGGAGATTTTAGACCAACAAAACTTTCGTAGGGAGCATAAGGCATTGTAAATGCATCTAGTGAAAAATCACCTCCATTTTCAAAGGCTCTTACTAAGAATTGTGCTCTTAGCATACCAGGTGCATTTTTACCAATATTTAATTTTGAATTGATTTTTGCTTTACCATCTTCATCTAAATTACCTTCAAAAACATTGGTTTCTTCAGAATTAAAATTTCTTGTAGGATCATTAAAAACATAATTTTCAAATCCTTTAAAACTGGTGTAAGACGATGTGAATTTTGCTTTTATTTCGGCTCTTAAGTTTTTTGCTGGTGCACCATGCAGCCAAGTAACGTTTAAGTCACCTTGAAGAGGTTTATTATTGGTTAAAATTTCATTTTCAAAATCTATCTTAATTTTTAATCTGTTTGGTTTTACAGTCTCAATTTTTAAACCTTTAGAGAACGTTGCGCCTCCAACGGAAACCTTAGCGTTATAATCTCCTGTTTTGTAATCCGTTGAGGTTGGTACTATAAAATCGTAGAAATTATTAAGATTATCTATAGAGACTTTTCTGTAAACCAATTTACCTACAGGATCTGTGATTTCTAATTTTACAGGATGACGTTTAGGTAATTTATTGGCAACATCATTAAGCATAAACGTTAAGAACAAACTGTCTCCTGGTCTCCAAACACCACGCTCTCCATAGATATAACCTTTTAATCCTCTTTGCAGTCTGTTACCAGAGACGTCGAATTTACTTAATGATAAAGACATACCATCGTGTAACTTTACATAGCTCACATTGTTGCCTTTAGCTATTATAGCAAAAGCAGCTCTGTTTTTTGCGTCTATTTTTATAATCCCTTCTTGGTTAGTAGTTCCGTTAGCTAACGCTTGTTGTTGATAATTGTATAGGGTTACTTTTGCACCACTTTCTGGATTTGTAGTAAGAATATTTGTTACTGCAAACAAGTAATTGTTATCATTACCTTGTTTTGCAATTACACCTAAATCTGAGCTAATTAAGTTTTGTGAAACGACACGATTCCCGTAATTAAAATACGAATCTGTGCAAGGGTTGTCTCTATCTCTCCAACGGTAATTTGTATTTCTGTAGTTGTACGTTAAGTTATCCCAATACAGTTCTTCACGTAAGTTTTCTTCTTCGTCAGTTAAATCTTCTGAAGTGTAATAATCTTCGCCATAATAATCATCATAGTAATCGTCTTCATCGACGTTTGTAGTTTCTGCATTAGAGGAACAATCGTATAGAGAATATGCTTTTTTAAAGCTTAGTTCTACTCTGTAAATTGCACCTGGATCAGCGGTTAGATATTTAGATAAATCAATGCTGTAGGCTTTCCATTTTCCTGTGTTTTGATTCTCTTCTTGTATTAAAGTTATTGTTTCCTTGGCTATGCGTCGACCTACTTTTTTAATGGCATATTGATCGTTGCTATCTATATTATAATCTTGTAAAAACTGAAGGACATTATCTTCAAATATTTTAATAATTCTAACATCAACTTTACTCAAGTTTACAGCTTCGAAATTGAATTTTAAGTTTTTTGAATTCGGAAGAATACTTCCGTTACTTACTAATCTTACATTTGGTTTTAATTCTTCAAAAGTTAAGACCTCAGAAAACGGTTTTTTCAGCTTAAAACCATCTGTGTTTTTTATGCCTTTAAATACATCGACTTGAATATCACCAACTAATTTACTGTCAGGATATACTTTTAGCACATTACCATCCACAATATATTTTGGGTTTTTTACACCTTGAAGCGATACTAAACCAGCAAAGTTCTGTTGCTTAACTAAAGGGTCAGAAAAGTTTAAGGATAAATATTGCTCAGGACTTTGAACAACTTCAGTATTAACTATAACAAAGTTATTTTTGCCAGGAATGGTAATGAAATTTTCGCCTTTATTTTCAGCTTTAATTGCCATCCCATCCCATGCTATATCAATTTTGCTATCCTCAACTAAACGATTAATACTATCTATTTTAAACTCAAAGAATTTTGAACTTTCTGATTCTTCATTCCACACTAAGTTTAATGCTTTGTTGCTTTGCGTAGCAGATACTAATTTTTTAGCATCAGCTAGAGAAATTACATCTGCAGAGCGTAATTCTGCAAAAAGGTATTGCCATTCTTTACTATACGATTGTATATTTTGAGTGGTAATATTAAAACTTGGTGTTATGGTTTTAAACTGAAATGTATAATCTTCAAACTCTTTTGGGATGGTATTGTAAATTTCTCCCAATTTTACGTTTACGGTATATTCTGTTGCAGGTTCTAGGTTTTCATCTGGAGTAAAAAGAACCGTGTGACTATTCATGGCTTTTAATTCTCCTTCAACGTGAGGTGTAATTTTTATAATATCTGTTGGTAAAACTTTATCAATTTCCCATCCAGCAACCGAATCAGAAAGGCTAATTTTTATTGGGTCTGCAACAGAAACTAATCCCGAAGTCGTGTAACTAATATAATCTCTATACTTAAATATATTATCAGTTTCAACAGTTTTGTCTTTGCAAGAAAATGCAAAAATTAAAATAAGAAGTAGGAAGATGTGTTTTTTGATATTCATGGCGTTGACGGATTTAGAGTAAAACTACGATTTAAAAAAGAAGGTAGGTGTATTCTTGTTAAATAAGTACTGTGATTTTTATAGGTTTAGACTTTTGGCTCTTGTTAAATTGTTCTTAAAGTTATTAAAAGGTTAGCTACGACGGAAGAATTTTATCATCGTTTTTGCTATAGTTCGAAACTTAAGAGTTTAAGAATGTCTTTATTTAATTTAATAATATAAACTGAATATAATATTTGATAGGTTTTCGTTATAAAACGATAGTGAGCAATGAACTATAAACAACTTTGTGTTATCGTTGTCTATTTATGTTTTTTTAATTTCTGCAAAAATGGCTTTTAGTTTAGTAAAGGATTGTATTGAACGCTCATAGGCCTCTTTATTTAGATTTAAAGATGTTCGTCGTGCTATAATATAATTCTGAAAATGGATTTCTTTTGCATAACTTTTTGAGGTTAACTGCATATCAAAAAAGCTCACATTTTTAATTAAAAAATTAAAATAATAATCTTCGAATCCGCTAAAATCTAAATCTTCAACAACTTTAACGTCATTTAATGTTTCATATGGTTCAGATATAGAGTTACGCAAGTTTAAATCATCAAACAGTTTTAGGTCACCAGAAAACTTCAAATTTTCAAAAGTTACCGTTGTTGGGTTTAAGTAGTCTGTATCCATTAGCAGGAATGCTTTTGGTGGCAATTTTGGATTGTCGTAATCTTTGGTGTATAAAATTTTAAGTACAGTATCTACTTCTTTAAGCATTTCAATTGTAAAATCATTAAGCTCTTTTAATCGTTCTATGTTGCGGTTTGCTTCATCGTTTAACTGAATGATATATAAATCACGTAATTCTAAGTTGTTTTTAGCTTTTACATTTTCGTTAATTGCTAAAGCAATAAGAATTCCAATTATTACCAGCACTATTTCTCCGATGGCGTAAATTAGATATTTACTGAATTTGTTTTCAGAGAGTAGTTTTTTTCTAATGTGTCTAAAAAACTTAATCATATTAAAGGTTTTTAAAGTTTCCGCAAGCGGTTATCATAACCAAAGGTCTACGAGATTTTACTTTTATTATTTCATCTTTTCTAAATAATCATTAATGAGTTTAATTGTTGCTTTACCTTTTTCGTAAAGGGTAGTTCTAACGTTGTTACTGTACAAAATGTTTGCTTTGAGTATAGTAAAATCTTTAAATCCTTCTTTTTTTTGAACGTCATTTAAATTATCATAAAAGTTAATGATGTCTTCATAAGTTACTGCGTTACTATTTGAATTCCATCTTGGTTCCATAGTAGCCTCATATATAAAGGCATCACCCATATAATCACGCAGCCTGTAATATGCGCTTGTCTGTATGGCAATGTAGGTGTTTTCTTGTTTTATAACTTCTTCTACTTGTTTATAATAGTTTTGTATACTTTCTCTTAATTCCTCTGAAGCGATTAGCGCTAGCTTACCAGAAAATTTCATTTCATTAAATACCACGTCATTGCCTTCAAACCAGTTGGTCCCTTGAACTTTACTTGAAGCTGTTAAAAAAGCTTGTTGATTTGATGTAATTGAATTAGTCCTTTGCATACGCATTATCTGTGTAAATGCATCTAGTTTTAGCGTGTCTGTATTAAAATGCATCTCAAGTTCAGTTTGATCTTTGTTTAAATCCTTTAGAATTCTTTGCAGATAGTTTTGTTCGTATTGACTATTCTTTCTGTTTTCGTTCCAATTATTAATCTGTAGTGCGATTAAAATTCCTATTACTACGAGGACAATTTCTCCGATGGCGTATTTAAAGTACTTGCTTGTTTTGCCTGTTTCCATTAGGTTGTATCTTATTTTTCTAAAAAATTTTATCATGGTTTCAAGTTTAGCTCTGAACTTAATAAATTGGTTAGGCGATCTCTCATGGCTTTAAATTCTTGTAAAGCGTACTTTTGATAAACAAGCAATTCTAATTTAAGTGTTATGATATTCCATGCTTCTAAATTATTAAATAGCTTTTCAAAATCAGTTTCAGGTCCTCCAGATACGAGGCTGTTTTTATACATGTCTAGAGCAATTTGTGAGTAATTAAGATGGTTGTTAATAAAAGGTTCTATAGTTAAAGAATATTGATCAACAATGCCTGTATCAAGACTATTAAAATGGTTCAGTTGAATACTAAATGCTTGCAACTCATCTTTAATTTTGGTATTATTTACTTTAGCTAAATAGCCTTCATTCATAAATTCTTCAACAATCGGATAATTAAAATTATTGACCCAAGCTGTGCCTAATGCACCTAAGGTTTTTTGTAGCGTTGGTATAGAATCTTTGTTGTTAGAACTTAATATTTCAAGCGTTTTTCTATTTAGCATTACTAAACTATCAATACCAATGATAAAATTGTCTAGTTCATCACGACTACTTTCTAACTCTTCATGCATGCGTTGATAGTAGTTGTTTAAGGTGAGCTGTTGAAGTCGCTTTTGGTTCCAATTATTAATTTGAAGTGCTATGAGAATACCAATAACGACAAGCACAATTTCGCCAATAGCGTATTTAAAATATTTGCTTGTTTTGTTTTCACTCATAAGGTTGTAGCGTATTTTGCGGAAGAATTTTATCATATCTATTTCCCTTGTAATAGGGAATCCTTTTAGTTAGAAGTTTCTTTATTGTTTTTTATAAATCTGAAATTCCCTCCAGTGCCACTATAATCAAAAGTAGCTTGGTCTTGCTTGTTTTTATATAATCTAAAAATTCCATTACCTTCTTTAATAAAAAAATAATCACCCTCATGCCAGTATAGTTTTACGTCTGGACTACCTGATGATTTTAATACCAATTCTTTATTTTCCATACTAACGGATGCTTTCACACCAAGTGTGGCTTCTGATGCACCTTTGTAGTCTCCTAAAAAGTCATTTATAGTATCTTTATTAGGGGATAGCATTAGCGGTTCGTCATAGTCAATGGCTGTTTTGCCCAATAGAGAATCTATTTTTTTATAAAGTATGATACTCTCAATCCTATATTCGTTGGCGGCACTAGCGATATTTCCTAAATCGTTTATGTATTTTGACGATTTGTTTTTTAGAAATGGGTCATTAAAATAATAGGCCATCGCCTCTTCTGGATATCTTCCCATAAGGTAATCGGCTTCTTTTGGGTTTGCCATTAGGTCTTTACGACTATCTATCATCACTGTATTTTTAATAAAGGTGTTGTAATCGTCGATTTCGTTTTGAATTTCAACGTATAGATTATTCAAATAAGGAATGAGGTAATTATATTTTTCGGGTAAATTTTCCAGGTTATTTAATAATCGATTATAACCGCCTTTTTTATTACTGAAAGAGACATAATTTCCAGTAATTGGCAATGGATATGGATTCTTTTTATACACCTCAAAAGTTATGGAATCATTCATTATTTTTTGAAATAGTGAATCTTTTCCGATATAAACGTTATAAATACGTTTGGCATCTATAATGTCTGTTTTTAAATCTTGCTGTACCTGAGTAAGGATGGCTTTTATTTTTTTTTCATTTTGGGATGCATTATAAATACTGTTTATGCCTACCGCAATGAGAATACCTATAACCACTAGGAAAATTTCGCCAATGGCGTATTTAAAGTACTTGCTAGATTTGCCTTTTTCTAACAGGTGGAATCTTATTTTTCTAAAAAATTTAATCATTAGTAAAGTATATTATCTAAGGTCATGTCTAAACGTTCTTCCATCATACTAAAACTGCAATCCGAAAAGAAGATTTTATACATTTCTCGTCTAAAAGCTGCAAGTTCCATCTGGCTGTAATCGTGGTTATTAATTACTTTTTCAATTTTATCTAATCGCTTTTTAGAAGTGTGTTTATGAAACTTTTCATGCATTTTTAGAAATGTTTTTTTGCTAGTCTTCTTTTGTATCATGTCTAATTCTTCTTCAGTTTCCTCTTTATCTGCATTAGCGCAGAGTAGCATAATGTAAACTTGTAATTCACTTTTAGTCCAGTTTGGTTTTTTAGTTTTCATGATGTTTATATTTAATTAATAGCTTTCAGTGTTTTCTAATTCGTGTTCAACTTCTTTTAATATGTTTTCTATTTGCGATTTAATGCCGCTAAATAATCGAGGACCATTTGTGGCCTTAGCTAATAAATAATAATCCACTAAATAGTTTTCAAATTCAATAGAAGTGAAGATGTCCTTATTATTAGTTTTTGCAGATATGGATTGCAACTCTGAATCAATCATTTTTAAATCCATAACAATAGTTTTAGCACTTCCGTTTTTAAAAAAAAGACTGGTTAATTTTCGTTGTGTAAAATCGGCATCGTTTAATTGGGTACTTAAATAGTTTATAGTGCTTTCAAAAGAAGCTAGATCTTGTCTTAAGTTTTTATTTAAAATAAGATTGAGTTTACCAGAACTAATAATATCATTTAACACTCCTGTAGCTGGTACATATTGAATATCACTACCTAAAATAGGCCCAAGTAATTGAGAGATATTCTGTTGACTAATGGTGTCGCGTACATTTTTACTAAATAAAGTCAACACTGTTTCTAAAGTTTGTATCCGCTGTTCATTGACTTTAATTGAAGTGTTTATTTTTTGTAGATTAATTTCAAATTCTGATTGAAGAGACGTGAGATATTCCTGTTCTACCTTTCTCTGCGCGTTAAAATTATTGTTATTATTAATCCCTAGCGCAATGAGAATCCCAATGACCACCAGGATAATTTCTCCAATAGCATAGATTAGATATCTCGAAAATTTGTTTTCGGTAAGAAGTCGTTGCCTAAATCGGCGAAATAATGTAATCATTTACTTTCTTTAGGTTGAAAGCAAATTAAGTCAATGGTTGTAGTTGAGGTTGGTTAACTATTTGTATTTAAAGTTATTAAAATGTTACAGATAAAACTATTACATTTTTATTTAATCTCAAAATTTGTTGAAATTCTAATCTTTTTGAGTTAAAATACATTTTAGAATAGACCTATTTATTAATGTTTATTAAATTAATATCCTTTGCAACTAAAGCTACAATTAGACTGAGTTTTTATTAGTAACTTCGCATCAAAATTTAATAATTCATAAAATTTAAACATATATGGAAGCAATTGCTACCGATTTCGGAATAAAAGAAGCTTTAAGTCAATTAGGAGTTAAAGATTTAAATGAAGGGACTTCAACAGGTTCAAATAATTTTTCTAATGGAGAAATTATTGAAAGTTACTCACCTGTAGATGGTCAATTAATAGGTAAGGTAAAAGCGACAACAAGAGCAGATTACGATAAAGTAATGGATACTGCAACTAAGGCCTTTTTATCTTGGAGAGATATGCCAGCACCACAACGTGGAGAAATTGTACGTCAGTTTGGTAACAAATTAAGAGACTTAAAAGAACCTTTAGGGAAATTAGTGTCTTACGAAATGGGTAAATCTTTGCAAGAAGGTTACGGAGAAGTACAAGAAATGATTGACATCTGTGATTTTGCAGTTGGATTGTCTAGACAATTAAACGGACAAACTATTCCGTCGGAACGTCCAGGACATGTAATGAGAGAGCAATGGCACCCAATAGGTGTTGTTGGTATTATTTCTGCGTTTAACTTCCCAGTTGCTGTTTGGGCATGGAATACTGCCTTAGCTTGGATTTGTGGTGATGTTTGTGTTTGGAAAGCCTCTGAGAAAGCACCTTTATGTTCTATTGCTTGTCAAAACATAATAGCAGGTATCTTAAAAGAAAACAATTTGCCAGAAGGTATTTCTTGTATCATTAATGGAGATTACAAGGTTGGTGAAATGATGACTACAGACTCTAGAATTCCTTTAGTTTCTGCTACAGGTTCTACAAGAATGGGACGTATAGTTGGTGCAACAGTTGCTGAACGTTTTGGAAAATCTTTATTAGAATTAGGAGGAAATAATGCTATCATTATTACACCAACTGCAGATTTAAAAGTGGTAGTTCCTGGTGCTGTATTTGGTGCTGTTGGTACATGTGGACAACGTTGTACGTCTACAAGAAGACTAATTATTCACGAATCAGTTTACGATAAAGTAAGAGATGCCATTGTTGGTGCTTATGGGCAATTAACGATTGGTAATCCTTTAGATGAAAAAAATCATATCGGACCATTAATAGATAAAGAATCAGTTGAAACTTATTTGGCTGCTATTGAAAAGGCAAAAGCTGAAGGAGGAAACGTACTAGTTGAAGGTGGTGTTTTAGAAGGTGAAGGTTATGAGTCTGGATGTTACGTGAAACCAGCAATAATTGAAGCAGAAAATCATTTTGCAATTGTTCAGCACGAAACTTTTGCGCCTATCTTATACTTAATGAAATATTCTGGTGAAGTTGAAAATGCTATTGCTAAACAAAATGGTGTTGCTCAAGGTTTATCTTCAGCCATTATGACTAACGAAATGAAAGAAGCAGAAAAATTCTTATCTTATGCTGGTTCAGATTGTGGTATTGCGAATGTAAACATCGGAACTTCTGGTGCTGAGATTGGTGGTGCTTTTGGTGGTGAGAAAGAAACAGGAGGCGGACGTGAGTCTGGTTCTGATGCATGGAAAGTTTACATGAGAAGACAAACAAATACTGTTAATTATTCTGATGAATTGCCATTAGCACAAGGGATAAAGTTTGATTTGTAGATCAAATTAAAAAATAAATATTAATTAAGAGCCGTTTCGAAAGAAGCGGCTTTTTTTTAACACTATTGCACGCAACCTTTTCTTACATTTCACATCTTAAGGTTATATATTTTAAATAATAAACATGAAAATAAACTTAAAACAACTTCTTGTATTATGTGTAGTATTAACAACTCTTGGTTGTGTTACGCGTTTTGAAGATGATACAAGGATTTTAATAGTAGGTGAAGTTGTAAATAGTATTGGAGAGCCAATTGAGAATGCGCAAATTAGTATTTACACAAGACGAGCAAGAGGAATTTTTGTAAATTCTGGCTACGATGATTATCTATTAGGGAGAGGTTACAGCGGAAATGATGGAGAATTCTCGGTAACTTCGGTTTTAGATTTAGATGATGAATTTTCGATAGAAATAGATGCAGAAGAAGATGTTACAAATTATAGGTATTACACAAGTACTATAGCTTACGTTCCTTCTAATTTGGTATATAATCTTAATACCATAGAATTAAAAAAAAGAGCAACATTAAATTATAATATTACACGGACAAGTGGTGAAGGAAACACATTAGATTATAAATTTAAATACAACAGTATTTATTGTGCGGAATATTATGATCAAGGCGTTATTAACGAAAACTATAGTTATTGCTATAATGGTGTAGAAGATTATAGATTATTAACAGATTTACGTCCAGATGAAGAGCGCAGTTTAGAAACAATATTAGGGAGTACTGTAGAATTTACTTATTCCATAAATGATCAGCCAGAAATCACGGAAATATTTACAATTAACCAACCAACTTATGAGTTTACATTCAGTTATTAAAAGTGCATTTATTGGATTGTGTTTGTGTTATAGTTTCGTTGGTGTTACTCAAGAAGACAAACAGAATGATATAATAGAGGATACAGAAGAAAAATCTAGTGTTTTCAGTTCAAAAGAACGACAGAGGTATATGGCGTTTTCTGTTGGTTACCAAAATCCTATTTCTTCTGGTGATAATTTTATTGGTAGTGCATTAAACGGAAAATCTGGTTATGATTTAAGATTCAAGCTATTTGTTTACAAGCAATTCTTTTTAGAATATAATAACTCATTAAGCTATTTTAAAGTTGGTAATAAAGCATTAGTTGGTAATTATAGAAAAAGTAGGTTTGAAGGTAATTTTCTTTACGTTGGTTATGAGTTTTTACCGTTACCAGATTTTAGAGTTGGCGTAAATGCAGCGCTGTTTGGCAAAACAAAAATTACAAATAGTGGATTTAATTTGGGAGAAGGTATTCAGCAAGATTCTGGTAATTTATCTAGTTATGGCTTATATGTTGCTTATGAGATTCACTCACATGTTTCCCTCTACATAGATTACTCTTACAGAAGTATTAAAACAAACATAAAAGCACCTCAAGGATTAGAGTCTTTTTTTGAAAAAGGAACTTATAATACAATAGGTTTTGGTGTTATGTTTATTATGGGAAAAAGAGATTTAGTATCGCGGTTTTTGAACTAAAACATTGCATTAAAGTGACTTATTTGGGAATTGTGTTTCGTATAAATGACTAAAAGTGTTAAAATTTTTAATATCTTGACAGTCAATTAACTAAAAAACACTAACTAATGAGTAAAAAAACAACTTACCTTCTAGGTATTTTGCTTACAATCATTATTGGTACTTTATTGTTTTGCTATCTCTGTGACGACTGTTATTGTTGTCCTGAAGATGAAGTAACTACTGAAGAAACTAATACTATTGTGGCAGAGCCAGAAGTTAATCAAGTCACAAGAAATGGTTTTAGCCTTTCTGATGCTAATGGCAACTTCAATGTTAAAATTAATGATAACTTTAATTTTAAGACTTCTAAATTTTCAATTTTAGACACTATTTCTCCTAATGTAACTGAAGGCGTTACTAAATTGAAAGACTTCCTTTTAGAAAATCCATTAAAAACGGTAGATATCACTGGTTATTATAAGAGTGATGAAACCAATAATTCTGCCTTTCCAAATCTTGGATTAGCAAGAGCAAATAGTGTGAAAAACTATTTAGTATCTCAAGGCATTCCTTCCAAGCAAATTAATATTAATGGGCAATTAAACGATGCTATTAATCCAGATGACTCAGGTACTTTATTTGGGCCATTAGAATTTGGGATGTTAACATCTAAAGAAGGTGCAACTGACGAAGCTTTAGCTTCTATCTGCGATGATATTCGTAAAAACCCAATTGTATTATATTTTAAAACAGGACAAGCAGAAATTAATTTAACAACAGATCAACGTGAAAAAATCGCAAATATCTCGCGTTGTGTAGATAAGCTTGGTGTTAAAATACAAGTTGTAGGTCATACTGATAATACAGGAAATGCAAATACAAATATGCGTCTTGGACAAGAACGTGCAGATTTTGCTAAAGATTATTTAGTAAGAAACGGGATTTTAGAACCAAATATTGAAACGTCTTCAAAAGGACCAAATGATCCTATTGCAGATAACAACACTAAAGACGGTCAGGCTAAAAACAGACGTACCGTAATAACAATTAACTAACTAACTTAAAAATATATAATTATGAATTGGTGTATATTAATCCCATTACTTGTAGGTGTCATTTGCGCAATACTTGGCTATTTACTAGGAAAACTTCTAGGTGGAAGTAATCACGATGATTGCAATGATAGAATAGCTAAACTTGAAGCAGATATAGAGGCTTGTAGAAAAGCAAGATTATCTTTAGAGTCTGACTTAAGTGCGTCAAAAAATGTTGCGTCACTTTTAGAATCTGATTTAAAATCAGCAAAACTAGAAAGTGCTAATTTAGCTTCATCTTTTACAGCACCAGCTGCTGTTGCTGCTTTAGTTCCTTTTGATGCTGATGCTGCTAAAGCTGTTTTTGGTAAAAAAATAAAACAAGACGACTTAACCGTTGTTGAAGGCATCGGTCCAAAAATTAAAGAATTGTTTCATAACCATGATGTTAAAACATGGAAAGCGCTCTCTGAGTGTAGTGTTGAAAAATGTCAATCTGTTTTAGATAGTGGAGGAGATCGTTATAAAATACATAAGCCAGGCACATGGCCAGCACAAGCAAAGTTTGCATATGAAGGTAAATGGGCAGAACTATTAGAATGGCAAGACCAACTTGATGGTGGTAAATAATCACCTCAAAAATATTTAATTATAAAAACCGTTTCATAATAGAAGCGGTTTTTTGTTTTTAAACTATTCGTTAAATTTTTAGTCTTATTAGATATGACACAGCAAGAACTTCAGCATTTATATTGGCGAGTTGGTTTTGGGATTAATCCGACTAACTTTAATTCATTGCCTAAAAATAGGCAGCAAATAGTGGATGCTATTTTTGATAATTCTAAATCTATATCACCTCTTAAAATTGACTTGTCTTTTATGCACGGTGTTACTGTAAAAGACCTAAAAGAGAATCCTAAATTTGCTCAAGAACTAAGGGTTGCAAGTAGAAAAAAGCTGGCAAATTTAAATTACGCTTGGTTAAACCAATTGGTTGATGCTAAAGAGTTACTGAGAGAGAAAATGACGCTGTTTTGGGCTAATCACTTTGTGTGTAAAGACAACCATGTAGTATTTGCTCAAAAATTTAATAATACGCTTAGAACGCATGCGCTTGGTGATTTTAAAACTTTTGTAAAAGCAATATCTAAGGAAGCAGCAATGCTTAAATATTTAAATGGCAAACAAAATAAAAAAAACCAACCTAATGAGAATTTTGCTCGCGAACTAATGGAGTTGTTTACATTAGGTGAAGGACAATATTCTGAAAAAGATATAAAAGAAAGCGCCAGAGCATTTACAGGTTATAACCATGATTTTGATGGGGATTTCAGGTTTAAAATGAAAGTTCATGATCAAGGTGAAAAAACATTTTTTGGTAAAACTGGTAATTTTTCAGGTGATGATATTATTGATATAATTCTTGAAGATAAACAATGCGCGACCTATATATCAGCTAAAATCTATCGTTATTTTGTAAATCCAAAACCTAATAAAAAACATATTGAAGCCATGGC
>TARA_R110002049_G_scaffold181272_1_pt1 | contig 34778 bp, 28 predicted proteins | sample TARA_R110002049 | Tara Oceans TARA_R110002049 (sample SAMEA4396941) | marine metagenome | biome: Polar Biome; feature: [SRF] surface water layer (ENVO:00010504); material: water (ENVO:00002006), including particulate matter (ENVO:01000060) such as... | depth 5 m
AGCAACAGGTGACAAAGGTGCTACTGGAGACCAAGGTCCAGTAGGTCCACAAGGGGCTCCTGGTGATCCAACCACAGACGATCAGACATTATCAACAAACGGCAATCCTGGCTACATTGCCATCGCCGATGGTAATAATATCACCTTAAACGTAAATGATGCTGATTATGTAATAGGTAATGAATACAATACTGCGTTCGCAGTTGTTGGCTCGAATTTAAGAATCACTGATGGTGGAGGACCTCTTAATGTTCCATTGTCATCCTTAGGTACTGACGATCAATTCGACGACGAAGTGGAACTAAGGGTAGATATCGATGTTGATGATGCCGGAAAAAGTGCGGCACAAGGTTATGTTGAAGAAACGACCGTTCAAGAGGTAATTCAAGCTATTGCCCCAATTACTTCAAAAGCGGCACGTATATTCTATCCGCCATCCATCGCAGTTGATGCTTCGACGGTTGTCAATAATGTAACCATCGATTTATATCAAGAATATATCGATCAATTTGGTAGTCCGACCATGGCAAGCGCAGGAGCTCCTTCAGCCATACCTACCTATACCAAAACAGAGCTCTATTATTATGTTACTTATGCAGATCCTGCGGTTTTGAACATTGATAGTATTAGCGCAGATGGTATTATGCAATATGACGTGGTAGGAACTCCACCGGACTATAACTCTTTGATTAATGTAGTTTTTGTGGTGAAATAACTGAAACGATCCAAATCGATTTGAAACTTATCCAAACATATAAGAGATTAATTCTCAGCCTTGCTTTTTTAATGATGGGCGTTATTGTAGGCAATGCACAATTTTTGTTACAAGCCCCTGAGGGTAAAGGTGAGTCAAACTATAGATGGTTTGAAGCATCTGATACAAATACGGTTTTGGGAACGAATTCTTTCTATGAGGCTACTCAAAGGGGTGTGTATTTTGCCACCTACGATGGTACATTGTGTGGGTCAAATGCAACGGGGTACTTTATTTTGACCAATTGTAACTCCCCTTTCAATCAGGTCACTTTGGATATAACTGCAAATGTCGATCTAAGCTCGGGAGCTACGGTAAGTTGGAATCCAGTAGTTAGTGGAGATCAGGCCCGACCTGTTGTAAGCGCCACAGAAACTGTTGTCAAATATAGTGCAACGGTCACAAAGGCGGGTTGCGATTTTAGTTTGCCCAATTTTACGGTAGTTTGTATGTATGAATCGGCAACATTGGTTGATGATGTTGTTACGACCGATGAAGATGTTCCTGTGGTTGTAGACATTTATAACAATGATTCCGATATGCCGGCTAATGGAATACTGACTATTTCAGGTGCTGCCACCAATGGTAGAGTTGATATTGATAATAATGGTACCCCGAACGACCCTAATGACGATATTGTAACATATATTCCTAACCCCGATTATAATGGTTCCGACTCGTTCGATTATACAATTTGTAATACGTTTGGTGATTGTAGTACGGCAACGGTGAGTGTGACAAATCTTCCGATTGTAGATGGGGTCGAAGATCTAATTTCAACTACCGAAAATATTCCTGTAGAGATTGATATTTTGGCAAATGACAATGATATTTCTTTCGATGATTCACTATCAACGACCAATCCTTCCAATGGCACGATTGTAATTAATGAGAATGGGACACCAAATGATATAACCGACGATACTATTACCTATACACCGGTTACAGACTATTTAGGAAACGATTCTTTTACGTATACCCTTTGCGATAGGCTCGGGAATTGTAGTACGGCTACGGTGAATGTCGTGGTCAATCCGACCGGGATTATTGATAGTGACTTTGATGGAATCGTTGATAGTTTTGAAGACTTAAATCTCGACAACGATGGTGACCCATCTACAAATCCCACAGATTCTGACGGAGATGGGTTCCCCGATTATTTAGATATTGATTCTGATAATGATGGCATTCCCGATAACGTAGAGGCTCAGTCGACTCTAAACTATATTCCGCCCAGTGGAATCGATAGCAATGGAGATGGACTTGACGATGCGTACGAAAGAAATAGTTCCATTGGCATTTTCCCGATAGATACAGATGGAGATAATTTACCCGATTATTTGGATGAAGATAGTGATGGGGATAAAGTTCTTGACAATATCGAAGCTCACGATCATGATCATGATGGTATTCCTGAAGTACGTTTTATTGGTTCCGATAAGGATAATGATGGCTTAGATGACGGATACGAAGGGACTGCTACCGTAGATGATGATGTGAATGATGAAATAAATGACCCAAGAAACGATTTACCGGATACCGACGGTGATGGTGAAGTTGATTATCGTGATACCGATGATGATGGCGATGGTACCGATACCACGAACGAAGACGCAGACAAAGATGGTAACTTCTTGAACGATGATACGGATAGTGATGGGACTCCCGATTATCTGGAACCCAATGTCTCGGATGAAGATTTAGAGGTTTTCAATATTATTACACCCAATGGAGATGGGGCCCATGATACATTGAGAATAAATAGCATTGAGAATTTCCCGAACAATACGCTCAAAATTTATAACAGGTGGGGTGTACTCGTATTCGGTACCAGTGCATACGACAATAGCAATAATTATTTTGATGGTACTTCAAAAGGAAGGGTCACTGTTAATGTTGACAACAAATTACCCGTAGGTACTTATTTCTATATTTTGGATTATGAAGATGCGACTGGCAATATGAAAACAAAAACGGGTTACATATATATAAACAGATAGCATCATGGTAAAATTTGAACAAAAAAATAAGTGGATCGAGAAAGTCAAATTTTTGCTTGGTATGCTCTGCTTTTTCATGATAGGCGCAGTGTTCGGGCAGCAAGACGCACAGTTTACCCAGTATATGTATAATACAGTCAGTGTAAACCCAGCGTATGCCGGTTCACGAGGACATATTAGTGTCGCTGCATTACATCGGTCACAATGGATCGGTCTTGATGGTGCACCGCAAACGCAGACTTTTAATTTGCATTCCCCAATAGGATATAGAGGTGTAGGCCTTGGACTGTCTATTGTGAACGATAAGATTGGTCCGACTTCGGAGACAAATTTTGATCTTGATTTTTCATATACCGTTTATACTTCCACGGAAGGAAGATTAAGTTTCGGATTAAAAGCCAGCGCAAATTTGTTGGATGTAAGGTTTTCAGAACTCAATCAATATACCCAAGATCAAATATTACAACAAAACATTGACAATAGGTTTTCACCGAATATTGGGGCGGGAATCTATTATCATACCCAAAAATTCTATGCTGGGTTATCGGTGCCAAGGTTTCTTGAGACTTCGCATTTTGATGAAGCTTCGCTTTCCACGGCTAAAGAACAAATGAATTTCTATTTTATCACGGGTTATGTTTGGGACCTCAATTCATCATTAAAGTTCAAACCAGCTCTGTTGACGAAAGTAGTGCGTGGCGCGCCCTTGCAGGTCGATATATCTGCAAATTTCATGTTTAGCGAAAAATTTATTTTAGGAGGTGCATATCGGTGGGATGCTGCCTTTAGCGGATTGGCCGGTTTTCAGATATCCAATAAATTCCTAATCGGAATTGCTTATGATCGAGAAGTTACCGAATTGGGCAATGCCGCTTTTAACGATGGGTCATTCGAAGTTATCTTTAGATATGATTTTATTAGCACCAAGGGAAATCTAAAATCGCCAAGGTTCTTTTAACTAACAGATTATTCCTTAAACCCTACTTCTTTTGTTATTTTTATGATAGACTTAACCCGTAAAAACGGGCAAAGGTCTTATTTTTACACTATGGAAGAGGAACAAGTGATTTTGGTCAATGAACAAGACCAACAAGTTGGTACCATGCCAAAAATGGAAGCACATGAAAAGGCATTGCTACATCGGGCATTCTCGGTTTTCATTATGAACGAAAAGGGAGAAACAATGTTACAACAACGGGCTGCTGAGAAATATCATTCCCCTTTGTTGTGGACGAATACGTGTTGCAGTCATCAAAGGGAGGGAGAATGTAACCTTGAAGCCGGTAAAAGAAGATTAGAGGAAGAAATGGGTTTTTCAGTTGAATTGAAGGAGCTTTTTTCGTTTATCTACAAAGCTCCCTTTGATAATGGATTGACCGAGCATGAGTTGGACCATGTTATGATGGGAAGCTTCAACGGTATTCCGAAAATCAACCCGAAAGAGGTAGCCGATTGGAAATGGATGAAACCGGAGGAAATAAAGAAAAGTATTGCATCAGACCCCCAGCGATATACGGCTTGGTTCAAAATTATTTTTGAGAAATTCTATGACCATATCTCTAAAACCAATATTTGATGGGCATGAAAGTGAAGGTTAGTAGAAGGGCACATTTTAATGCTGCACATCGATTGTATTGTGAAGACTGGGATGATGAAAAAAATGCCGAGGTCTTTGGCAAATGTAGTAATCCGAATTTTCATGGTCACAACTATGAGCTTATTGTCAGTGTATCGGGAGCGATAGACAAGCAAACAGGTTTTGTGATGGATATGAAGATATTAAAGGAACTGATCAAAGATAAAGTTGAGGATGCACTTGATCATAGAAACCTTAATTTAGAGGTACGAGAGTTTAAAGCGCTTAATCCTACTGCCGAGAATATTGCGGTTGTTATATGGAACAAGCTGCGTCCGCACATCGCTTCGAACAAAGAGTTGGAAGTTGTACTTTATGAAACCCCAAGGAATTTTGTTACCTATGCGGGGTGAAAATTAATATCATGATGCCAGAATAATTGCCATTTAAAATATGGCTTAGAAACTAAACCCGATCAAGCTTATGTATCCATTGAAATTCAACCCTATTTTAAAAGAACGCCTTTGGGGAGGCACGAAATTGAAAGACGTTTTAGGAAAGGAAATTCCGAACGATATAACCGGTGAAAGTTGGGAGATATCGACCGTACCTGGTGATATATCGGTTGTTTCCAATGGGGAGCTCATGGGAACTTCACTGCAGGAGTTAATCGATCAAAGCGGTGAAGAGGTCTTGGGTAAAAGTGTAGTAGAACGCTTTGGAAAAGAGTTTCCTATACTTATAAAGTTTATAGATGCCAAACAAGATCTGTCGATTCAATTGCATCCCAACGACGAATTGGCAAAAAAGCGACATAATTCCTTTGGTAAAACGGAGATGTGGTATATAATGAATGCTGATAAAGCTGCAAGTCTGATTGTTGGTTTTAATAAAGATGTGTCAAAAGAAGAATATGCCAAAAGCCTAGAAGATGATTCGCTTCTAGAGCTTTTAAATTATGAAAAAGTTAAAGAAGGTGATACGTTTTTTATAAATACGGGTAAAATTCACGCGATTGGTGCCGGGGTGCTACTTGCTGAAATTCAACAGACTTCCGATGTTACTTATCGGGTGTTTGACTTTAATCGCCGCGATAAAAACGGGAATCTTCGCGAATTACATACCGAGCAGGCTTTAGACGCAATTGACTACAAGCAAAAAGACGATTTCAAGGTTCATTATGATCGAGATGAAGATGTTGTTAATGATATGGTGGCTTGCCCCTATTTCACCACGAATTATATTGATTTGACAAAAGATTTGGAACAAGATGTTTCAAATCGTGATTCGTTTACTATTTATATGTGTGTGGGTGGTTCGGCAACCATAGAGAACGAATTTGGGTCGGCTACGATACAAAAGGGGGAAACTGCCTTGGTTACTGCCAATTCAAAAAAAATACAATTAAAGACCAAGGGAGCGAAGCTCTTGGAGGTAACCATTTGATTATCCTCTAATACAAGGGAAGATTCAATATTTTATAGGCTTTGATTACGGTTTAATTTTTCTGTGGTGATTGATTTCAAAAAGCCTATTTTTGCAAAAAAAATAAATTCATGGCAAATATTAGAGAGTTAAAAAAGGATATCAATAATGTGTTGGGCGATATTATCGAGGCGGTTTATATCGTTGAAACGGCCAATGGTAAGCAAGATTCTAAAGAAGGGGCCAAGATTATTGATAAGGCCATTGAAACATTTGATGATTTAATCGTTAAGGTCAATCAAAGAGATGTTGAAAACAGAAAGAAACACTTGAACGAAGTTCGTGCAACATTACAGAAGGAAGCTACTGCTTTGGTGGAAGACTTGAATAAGTTAGGCTAAAAGTACCTGGCTTTTAAAAAAAATCCCGCACTAGTGCGGGATTTTTTTTTGCTCTATGTTTCTAGTCTCACTTAAATTCTGATTTGCCTTTGTGACTAGAATTAATTTTCGGCCTTCAGTTTTTCCAAATGTTTTTTCAATGCCCGACCGTATTTTGAATCAGCCACTTCAGGGGCTAATGAATTACTAATTGAGTCTAAGTATTTTGGGTTTGCATCGGCCACTTCAAAAAGAGCTATATAGGGGGCTATATAAGAGTTTTTGTTGTTCAATGCAAAATTAAGTGCATAGGCATATCCTCTCTTTACGTTACGGTCGCTTTTAATTCGTAAGGAGTCGAGTTGCAATGAGTCTAAAGGTTTTTCGGTATTTGTCGCCAGCTGCATCATTTCAAGGTCCCTTTTGTTGATTTCCGACATTACTTTTCGATATTCTTCCAATTTTTTATTGGTATCAGAACCGCTAATCTTAGCATTGGTATCAAAAGTGTTCCAAGTGGTGTTTATAGTAATTTGACCAGGTTCGCCAAAGAACGTGATTCGGTCGTTGACCATGTTGTTATCTTTTTTGTCAAGATAGAGATAGAAAATTTCCGGACTTTCCAATTCCGTAGTAAACGAAAAGTTTCCGTCGCCATCTATTTGAAGTGAATCAATGGTTGCCAATGTTGAATCAGGAATATGTTGCAAATACAATGTTCCTTTTTTAAGGCCCTTTACATTGCCGACGACTTTCATCGTACTATCGGTCATATTTTCCCCGCAAGAAAAAATAAGTAGTGCAAGTAAGCTAAAAAAGAATAGGTTTTTCATGTTTGTTGTTTGTGGGGCAAATATCCATAAACTTTTAGATAGTTTCTAAATTTTTGAAGCAATTTCCATTAGATAAGCGCAGAGTAGGGCGCCCCCGGTTCCTACAACATAACCAAAAACGGCCAAGAGCACACCAACAGAGGTCAATGAAGGATGAAACTCAGCTGCCACTACAGGCGCCGATGCGGCCCCTCCTACATTTGCTTGGCTTCCTACCGCCAAAAAGAAATAGGGCGCTTTGATTAGTTTTGCGACAAAGATCAATAGTACGGCATGTATGGAAATCCAAATAAAACCTATTGCGATAAGTCCCGGGTTTTCTAAAACTTTGCCAAGATCCATCTTCATTCCTATGGTTGCGACCAAAATGTAAATAAACATGCCTCCAATTTTACTGGCTCCCGCACCTTCATAGTTCTTGGCATTGGTAAAGGACAATGAAATGCCCACTGCTGTTGCTATTACGACCATCCAGAAAAAACCGGATCCAAGAAAAGATAAAAAGCTTTTTTTATCACTTACACTTTCAAAAGTATCGATTAAAAATGTGCTTATGTGTCCTCCAAAAAAATGGGCGACTCCTACTGCCGTAAAAGCAAAAGAAAGCATCATCATATAATCTTTGAGAGTAGGCACACGTGTTATTTTTTCTGCGAAGGCGGTTACTTTTATCTTTAATGTTTCTATTGAGGAGGTATCCGCTTTGAGCCAACGGTCTATCTGTTTGGTGCGTCCGACCCCTAGTAATATAATGGCCATCCAAATATTGGCTACAACGATATCGATCAATACCATCGCACCATATTTTTCTGGAGTATATTTAAAAATCTCGTACATAGCAGCTTGATTTGCCCCTCCGCCTATCCAACTACCCGCGATAGTGGAAAGTCCGCGCCAAATGGCATCAAAATCGTTTCCCCCAACAGATTCCGGGGAAAAGATGGAAACGATTAAAATGGCAATCGGTCCGCCAATAACAATGCCTACCGTACCGGTCAAAAACATAGTGAGGGCTTTAGATCCTAAATTAGCAATTGCTTTTAGGTCAATGCTCAAAGTCATTAATACCAACGCAGCGGGCAATAGGTAGCGACTGGCCATATAATACAATCTTGATTCGTGAACGACTACGTCGCCAGCATTATTGATGGTTTCCCATTTTTCTGCAATAACACCAAAAGAAGAAAGCATTCCCGGTAATAGATAGCACATCAAGACGGCCGGAACTATTCCATAAAATTTACTCCAAAAACCGGTTTTTATCGATGAGGTATAAAAAATAAACCCTAAACAAAGTGTGAGTATTCCAAATATTACGGTGTCATCGGTGAGCAGCGGTTCGGGTAACAGGTTTTCGGTCATATAGGGGCGCTTATTTGTCAAATATAATCAATGCAGGTGTTCTTTGATAAAATGTGCAACACCATGCGCGGTATTTTTTAAGGTAATTTTTTGGGCAATGGCTTTTACTTCTTCCCGGGCATTGTCAACAGCCACCCCATAACCCGAATACTGTAACATTTCTATGTCGTTATAATTGTCACCAAATGAAATAACATCGTTCAAAGTATTACCATCATTAAGTAGGCACTTGATTGCTGAAAGTTTTGATACGGATTTAGGGGCCACTTCGATCAACGTATCATTTGACCGATAAAGATGTAAGCTTTCGGAAAATTTCTCCATCAATTCGGGGTATAGCATGTCGGCCGTTTCCTTGGTTCCCATAAGCATGATTTTGTGCGCACTTACTTTTCGGTCTTTCCATTCAGTGAGGGTCTGCGACGTGGCCCTGAATGAGGGCACTGCCTTGGTATATCGTATTTCTTTTTGAACCCGCTCGGTATCTTCCTCGACATACCATTCGTCTTTGTAATAAAGTCCGAGTTTAATACCTAATTTATCGGCCATTGCATGTATTTGGGCTACATGTTTCAAATCAATAACAGTAGATACAACTATAGATGCTCCGTTTAAGATCAACGCGCCATTATAACATATAATAGGTTCGTGTTCAATACCTAGCCGACGTTGCAAATAGGTCATAGACCGTGGCATTCGGGCCGATACTAAAATTATTTTCGTCGTATTTCGTATTCTTGAAATTTCTGCAATAGTAAAATCTGACACGTCACTTTTGGTTGAAAGTAGTGTGCCATCTAAATCGGAACATAAAATTTTATAATGCACTGCAAGTTGGTTTTGATGCGTATTATTCAAATAAGAGCGAGCGTTGGCAAATAAGGGTGCTTTTCTATAATTGAAAAGCCAGTTTCCACTGGCCTGCAATAAATGTGTTTCAAAGTTAAGGGGAAAATCAAGAAAAATGGTGTTTGCTTGATCAATCAGGTTTTTTCTTAGGTTCTCTTTTGGCTTCTCTAAGACTTTTCATTAACATCCATTCTATTTGTCCATTGGTGCTTCGGAATTCATCGGAAGCCCATTTTTCAATAGCTTTTAACATTTCTTCGTTCAGTCGTAAGGCAAAAGCCTTTTTTTTACTCATGATGGGAATTTTGTATTTTGGTAATAAAATGCTACAATTTAGTCCTCGAGAGACCCCATTACCTATTCTTGTCCCTTTCTAATATCACTTTAAGTCCCATATTTCCTTGGTCGGTTACAGCCGTTATAACGCGCCAGCCTTCACGGGCCAGAAGGTTCAATTGGGTTTCGAATTTTTCATCGGTATTCTTTAAAAGATTAACCTTCTGTTTTAAGATTTTATATTCTTTCATGTCTTGAAGTTTTTAGGGTATCTATGGTTACATTCCTTAAAAAATAAGAAAATTAAGTCTATGCCAAGGAGGTATATATTTTAAATAGTACATCAGTATAGCATGTTTTTTGAAATTTACAAATGTTATATATAATGTTCAACATTGCGCATGGTTTTAAGGATGCTTCAATGCGCTAGTGATTCAACGTACCTGTGTTGACAATGGGTGCGGCATCTTTATCTGAACAGAGCACGACCATCAAATTACTGACCATGGCTGCTTTACGTTCTTCATCGAGTTCGACAATCTCTTTTTTACTTAACTCGTTCAGTGCCATTTCGACCATGCTTACGGCACCCTCGACAATTTTATGTCTCGCTGCGACGATTGCAGTGGCCTGTTGTCTTTTCAGCATAGCGTTGGCAATTTCTTGGGCATAGGCCAAATAACCGATTCGAGCCTCCAGTACCTCAATACCGGCCATTGCCAACCTTTCTTGTACTTCTTTTTCCAAGGCATCACTTACCTCATTTAAACTAGACCTTAGAGTAATATCTTCATCAAGACCTTCATCTGCAAAATTATCATAAGGATACATGCTGGCAAGTTTTCGTACGGCGGCATCGGTTTGTACCCGTACGAAGTTCTGATAGTCATCTACATCGAAGGCGGCTTTATAGGTGTCAGTGACACGTCATACTAAAATGGTACTTATCATTACGGGGTTGCCCAATTTGTCGTTTACTTTAAGACGTTCACTATCGAAATTACTTGCTCGAAGGGAAATGACCTTTCTCGAATATAAGGGGTTTACCCAAAAGAGGCCATTTTTCTTAATGGTTCCCATGTATTTTCCGAACAACAGAAGTACTCTTGAGCTATTGGGGTTAATATGTACAAACCCCTTAAGCATTACTAATGATGCAAATAACATAAGAATAGGTAATATGGGATTTATTCGGGCGATGAGTAAAAAGCCACCTAGGGCCGCCATTAAAAAAACCGACAGCAACATGGTGTACCCATTAAAGGCATTGATATTTTTTTCGTTTGTCATGATTAGATAATTTATATGATATTAAAATGATATCATAAATATATCAAAATAAAATATAATGCAGCAAATTTTTTTATGAAATCGCCTTTCGACTAAGGGTTGGAGTTTTTGGTACGAAATTTTTTGGACTTATTCGGATTTTTAAAAAGGCGTTTGAAAAAGCCATCGCGTTTGACCGGTTCACAGTCCAATTTCTCCAATACGCGGGAACTGGGTCGTTTAAACCGGGCTTTTGTAATATCATCGAACTCGGGATTTTTGTTCAGTTTTTGCATCCAAAGGGCAAAGAGGGGCAACGCGGCATTGGCACCTTGCCCAAGACGAGTGCTTCGAAAACCTATTTCGTGATTGTCTAGCCCGACCCAGGTGACATGCACCAATTTCGGAGTCAGGGCTACAAACCACGCATCTTTATTGTTCTGGGTCGTACCCGTTTTTCCGGCAATATCATTATTCAATTTGTAACTGGAGCGAATCCTGGAGGCCGTCCCAGAATTTATGGTAGATTTCATGATTTCTATCATTATCTGCCTGTTTTCTTCAGAAAAAGCACTTTTTCTTGCTCTTTTTGGCTCAAAATGCTCTAAAATGGAATCTTTCTGGTTCGTGATTCCTTGTATTAAGTACGGATACACTGCTTTACCCCCGTTAACGTAGCTGGCGTAGGCTCCGGCAAGTTCGTTCAGGTAAATTTCACCCGTGCCCAAGGCCAACGACGGCTGATGCGGTAATTCGGAGAAAATACCCATATTCTTTGCCTGAACGATTACATTTTCGATTCCGGTTTGTTCCAATACTTTTACGGCTACTGTATTTACCGAGTTGCTTAATGCTTCTTCCATAGAATAGTTGAGGTATTCTTCATCTTTTTCTCCGGAGTTGCTAGGCGACCACCCTTTTAAGTTTTTATATTCTACTTCTTGGGCCGAAAAATAGGTGCAGGGCTCGATACCTACCTCCAATGCGGCAGTATATACGAAAGGTTTAAAGGTAGATCCCACCTGTCGTTTGCTTTGGGCCACATGGTCGTATTTGAAGTGTTCGAAGTCTACACCGCCAATCCAGGTTTGAACGGCTCCCGTTTTAGAATCAATGGCCAAAGAACCGGTATTCAGAAACTTCATATAATGCTGTATGCTATCTAAAGTACTTGCCTCGACCGACTTTTCACCTTCCCAATCGACAAAGGTCATTTTTCTTTTTTTGGCAAGGGAATCTAGTATGACATTATCAGCCAACCCACTTTTTTTAAGCCTTTGAAATGCCACTGTTTTTTTTGCTAGTTTAGTGAGCAAGGTTTTGTCGGTTTTCCATGGTGCATTTTTGCCATAACTTTTTTCAAAACTTTGTTGCAATGATTTCATATGAGCTTTCATCACATCCTCGGCAATTACCTGCATTTTGTAATTTAAGGTCGTGTATACCTTCAGACCTGAAGTGTAGATGTTGTAATCGTTGCCTTTCTCTTTTTGTGCTTTGGCCCATTTTATCATTTGTTTGCGCACCTCTTCACGAAAGTATGGGGCAAGTCCGCTATTGTGGTCGAATTCCTGATAATCTAATTTTAGGGGTATTTGAATCAGACTGTCTTTTTGCGATTCAGAAACAAACTCGTTGGAATACATCGATTGTAAAACGAGATTTCTTCGGTTGAAACTGTTTTCTGGGAAGACTCTTGGATTGTAACCATAGGTAGCCTTTAGCATGCCCACCAATACGGCTGCTTCTTCAACGGTTAATTGTTTCGTGCGTTTATTGAAAAATTTTAAGGAAGCACTTTCTACGCCAAATACATTGTCGCCAAAAGATACGGTATTCAAGTAGTGGGTCAGAATTTCTTCTTTAGAGTAGAGATCTTCCAGCCGTGAAGCAATAATCATTTCTTTTACCTTGTTTACAGCTATGTTAGCTTTTTTACGATCTTTTCGTGGATAAAGGTTTTTGGCCAATTGTTGCGTAAGGGTGCTGCCACCACCTGCAGATTGATCCTGCATCAGTATCGTTTTCACCGCTACACGCATCAAACTAGTGTAGTCAATACCCGAATGATTATAAAAGCGTTCGTCTTCGATGGCCACAAGCGCATCTAAAAGGTGTTGGGGGAAATCCTCGTAGGAGATAGGCTGTCTGTCGAATAAATAAAATTTTCCGATAAGAACGCTATCAGCGGTATATACCTCGGAAGCCCTTTGGTACTTAAAATCAGAAAGTTCATTTTTCTTCGGCAAAGTGCCCCAAGCACCAAAATAGATACTCAAGAAAAATATAAATACAAGGGCCATTGCCGAAAGTAGGGCAATAGCTCCATACTTTACAAAATGGGGCTTTATTCTCTTTAAGATCAAATCAGCATATTTTTCGGTTGCAAGATCACATTTAAAAATTAAAATTGAAGCAGTCTTAACAATAGATTAAAGTTCCTTTTTCTATTTTTAGGGAAAATTTCAAAAAAACAAAGATTTAACTGTTCTTCCTTTTGCCTATTTTTTGCTAATTCAGGTGATATATGGGAATCCACAAGCAAAACCTTTTTTGAACTTTCACATTTAATAAAATCCGGTCTATAAAAATTGCAATGATAATAAATATGAAAAACCGCTTGAGTAACCGGAATATTTTGAAAATAATGATACTCTTATTGTTTTTTAGTTTTCATTTTGCAATATCAAATGTGCCAGTTTGGTCTAAAACAGGGCATAGGGTGATTGGAGAGATTGCACAGCAGCATTTAAATTCAAGAACAAAAAAGGAGATACTGAAATTGCTAGACGGACAGGGGTTGGCAGCAGTGGCGAACTTCTCTGATGAGATAAAGGCCGATACCATCTATCGTAAATTTTCGGCTTGGCATTATGTTAATTTTCCAGCTGACGCGGCTTATAAAGATGTTGAACCCAGTCCTTATGGTGATGTAGTTACAGGAATTCAAAAGTGCATTGAAATTGTGAAGAATGAGAATAGTTCTAAATCAGACCGGGCCTTCTACCTAAAAATGCTAGTTCATTTAATGGGGGATTTACATCAACCGATGCACGTCGGTCGTTTGGAAGATCGAGGCGGAAACGATATTGAGGTGCAATGGTTCAATAGGCCTAGTAACCTGCATAAGATATGGGATGCCAACATGATTGATGATTATGGTATGAGTTATACCGAACTGGCGGCAAGCTTACCCAGTCTTACTAAAAAGCAGGTTGGGGCCATACAGAAAGGCTCTATTTATGATTGGCTCGAAGAAACGCAAGACATTGCGAATGAGGTATACAAATCGGTTGAAAATGGAGAAAAGTTATATTACCGCTATAGCTATGACTGGTGGGACACTTTGGAGACCCAGCTTGAAAAGGGAGGCTTACGCTTAGCAAAAGTATTGAACGATTTATTCTAGCCTTCCAAGCAAGTTGAATTAAATAAACTAACGGTATTACTTCAGTACGCAGCAAGCAGAAAGAATTTTTGACATCTTTTGCTTTCAAATGATTTCTCATTGTTTTAAAACTTATGTCTTCATAGTACAAGTAAAACCATTTTTTTTCCTTTCGGAAATCTTTTTTATGCAAGTTAGCGTATAATAAGAGGCGTATGTCTAAAAAATAAATGAAATGGCATGTGTTTTGAGTTAATTGTATGAGAAGTTGGGTGCGAGGAGATTAGCATTTTGTCCCAGAGTGTTAAAGGCAGTACACGGTTTCGGTATCCATGGGCATAAAAAATCGGCTCAGACAGAAGAGCCGATTTTTTATTTTATAACCCTAAAGGTAAGGTTGATGCGTTCTTGAACGGGTTTTGTCGTTTTAGGAATCTGATGCAACCAATTTTGCTGTGTTTGTCCGGCCATTATCAAAAGACTACCATGTTGTAATAGCAGTTTGTGTTTCAGGCTTCCGTTGTTCCTGTGTTTAAGGTGAAAGTAACGTTCTTGTCCCAAAGATACCGAAGCAATGGTGGGGTTTTCTCCTAGTTCTTTTTCATTATCGGCGTGCCAACCATTGCTATCTTTTCCTGTACGATAAAGGTTTAATAAACATGTGGTGAATTTAATGGCACAAAGCACATCCACTTTTTGTTTTAGTTTCATTAAAACAGGTGTGAACTCTTGGGGTTGCATAACAATATTGGAGTAAGAGTAGGGCTTGTTCGATTCGCCATACAGGGCAGTTAATCGGGGCTGTGCGTAGGTTTTTCCGAAAACCTTTATGTCATCTTGCTGCCACGTAACCGTTTTTCTTAAGCGTTCGAAATATTGCGTTGCTTCATCCTTATATATAAAGGAAGGATAATAGCTGATGGTACTGTCCGGTAGATCGATTTCAATTTTTTTCAAAGACCCGCTACCCATACTCGTCTATTGCAATATCGTTTTAAGTTGGTTTCGATACTCAGAAGGATTCTGACCCGTAAATGCCTTAAATGATTTGTTGAAGTGGGAAAAATTATTGAAACCACTTTCAAAACAAACTTCGGTTATACTCATCGGTCTTTCTGCCAACAATTTTGAAGCGTGTACCAAACGATATTCGTTCACGAATTGCACAAATGTCTTGTGAGTGATTTTTTTAAAGTACCTGCAGAACGACGGCACGGTCATGCTTACCATATTTGAAATCTCATCTAAAGTAATCTCTTCCTTAAAATTATTTTTGACGTAGTTGAATACAATATTGATACGGTCATTGTCTTTTACCTCGGTTTCAATAGAAAAGCCTTCTGCATTCAATATCTTAAATTCATCCGATTTGGCCAATTCGTTCAGAATGTTTAAGATAGAGAGGAGACGTTGAAAATCGGTCTGATACTCTAAGACTTCTATTTTTTCTCCTATTTTACGTTTGGTGTTTCCTGAAAATGCCATGCCGCTCTTTGACATTTCGAAAAGCCCCTGAATTTTTTTCATTTCAGGAATGTCGAAAAATTCATTTCCCAAGAAATCCATCTTCATTTGAACAACGGTTTCGCTGGTATTTCCCGTAAGGCTATCGGTAAGACCGCAGTGGGGCAGATTACTGCCGATTAAAATTAAATCACCTTCGGAGTAATATGAAATATGACTGCCTATTTGACGTTTACCCGAACCACCGTTTACATAAACCAATTCAAGTTCTGGGTGGTAATGCCATATATTATTATGGTTCAAATGATCTTCATCGAACCTTTGATAAGTAAATGAGTGGCCAAAATTGGGCTTGATGGCCTCAAAAGTAGGTTTTGTTGAAATCATAAGTCAATTTTTTAAAAAAAAGTATAAAATTAGAAAACGCTTTTTGCCTTAAACTTTGCAAAATTACCAAAAATATGTTCTATTTTACCATTTAACACTATGTTAACCTTGTTGTTGGTTAAAATAGAACATAAATCAGAACATACAGCTGTAGTGAGCGCTAGAATATGAACGTAAGTTTGTATCATAAATTATTCACTAACCCTGTAAAACAAAACGTTATGAAAAAAGTTCTAAAATTAACCGCAGTACTAGCCTTTATGTTGGTTACCTCAAAAGGTTTGGCAAACGAACCTAAATTAAACGTATTGTCGAATACCAATGCTAAAAGTTTGGTTTTTGAATTGGATGCATCATCAAAAGAGACATCAGTCAAATTTTTTGATCTTGATGGTAATATTATGTATTCCGAAGCTATTTCAGGAAAGTCCGCTTATACTAAGAAGTTTGACTTGAAAGACCTTAAAGAAGGTAGCTATTACCTGAAAGTAGATAATGCCCTTCGGGAAATTGTTTACACTTTGGAAGTAGATGCGACCGATGTGAAAATAGTTGATAAAAAAGAGAATGCCAAGCCTGTTTTCAGAGCAGTAGATGGAATGGTTTTTCTAAACCTTTTGAATCTTAAGGCAGCCAATGTAGAAATCAAAATTTATGACAGTAGCAACCGTATGCTTTTCGAAGAGGTTGTACGTGACGAACTTAAAATAGAAAAAGCATTTAATTTTAAAGACGCATTTAAAGATAGTTATACTTTAATGGTAAAAGATAGTAACGGAGTTTATTATAAAGACTTTGTTGTAAACTAATTGAAGAAGAGTTGATTAAGTAAGTTGAGTTGTTAAGTTGAGTTAATTGTCCTCGAAAGGTCAGCCACTAAAGCGCCTTTTGGGGACTTTTATTTTTGTTATAGCCAAGCTCATAAATACCAAAACGCCCAATACATTAGTAAGAATTGTAGTGGAATCCGTAGCACTAGCATCCACTTGGGCAAGCCCATCGATGCTTTTTCATTTAAAAGCATGTGAATATGAACCGGTAAAAAAAAGGTGAGCATGCAAATGATACTTACTAATGCGAAATCTTTGGTCAACGAAAAACAAAGAGCAATACCGAGAAATATTTCTGAAAGACCACTTAGGGTAACCAAGGCCTTGTGACCAGGCAAATAGCCTGGCAAGATTCGCATATACATTTTGGGTCGTATAAAATGCATAAGCCCTGCAGTTATGTAGGTTGCTACCATTAAGTAAAAATGCCAGGGGAGATCCATAGTTTTTGTTTTACTATTCTATTGGTTTTGATATGAGACTATTGGCCCCACAGTACCTTGAGAAACTGATAACTACTTTCCTAAGTTACTGAAAACTTATCGTTTTTACAGGGTTATTGTTTTTTGGTATCGTTTTAGGAAAGGTGTTTTTTTAGGCGTTCTCTTTTATATGCCGGAAGCGACAAGTTTTCAACGGCCAACTTTACTATTTCAGGATCCTTTTTACGGGCGAGTATTATCTCAAAACATTGTTTTACGGTCAATGTGTTTTTCGATTGTTCAACAAGAACCATTTCATCATCTATTCTGACCGACCCCTCTTGCAGAATACGTACATAAGTACCGGGGTAACCATATGTTATATATTTCTTGAGAATCGATTGGTCGGAGAACCTAACGCCTAATTTGTAACAAGGCTCACGAGGTTGGGATACTTGTACCATGGCAGTTCCAATTTTATAGATATCTCCAATGCGTACACTTGATTCATCAAAATTCTCAACGGTGAGGTTTTCGCCGAACATACCCCAATCCCATTCCAAATCAGGATATTGTTCTTTCCAAAATGGGTAGTGGTCGGCAGAAAACAAAAAACATGCTTTATTGACCCCGGCGTGATGTTTTCGATCGATTACGGTATCCTCTTCAACATCGGTTTCTCCTAGTCGCAGGGCTGCCGCAACCGGATATTTAAAGATTCCGGTTTGTTCTTCTTTTCCGTTCCAAATTATCGTGGTCGGTTTTCCAAGGTTAGTTGAAATTATCTTCATGCCCAAAAATAGAAAAACCATCGCTTAAATGCCATGGTTTTAACTTCTATAAATCAATAGGTGTATTATGATTCTTCCTTATCCATTTTTCTTGTCAAAAAAAATCCTATTAAAAGTCCGGTACCTGCCATTAGAAAAATAGACCCGAAGGTTGCTACATCCCACTGAACGCTAAAGGTCGACCTTAATACACCGCCAATAATAATACCTGCCCCGATTCCCATGAGTAATAATGCCAAGTTAAGGATAAGAATTTTCCAAACTGGAGGAGCATGTTCTTGTTTGCCCTTAACAAAAATACTGGCATCGGCACCTTTTTCTATCAAGGCGAGACGCTCTTTGTTGCGTGTTGAAAAATAGAGGTAGCAAATACCAAAAATTACGATAAATAGACTGATGAATACGAATACCGGACCTGCCATGTGTTTATATTTAAATGATTAATTTTATTGGGTTCGTTGGTTATGACGACAGAAAAGAAGGTATGGTTACAATTATTTCAAAATATTTTTTCAAACTATTTGTAACCGAAAGACTTTTTGAACCGTCAAAGATTCACATGCCAATCGACGACGATCAATTGATTATAAATAATGTATTAAATGGTGATACCACCGCCTTTGCGGTGCTGGTGAATCGCCACAAGAATATGGTATTTACACTGGCGTTTCGAATGCTAAAGAATCGTGAAGAGGCCGAAGAATTGGCTCAAGATACTTTTGTCAAGGTTTTTCGATCCCTTGAGAAATTTAAGGGAGAAGCCAAATTCTCTACGTGGGTTTATAGAATTACGTACAATGGTTGTTTGGATCGGTTAAAAAAGCTTAAAAATGAGCCTTATGTTGTTGCCCTTGATGAATTTGATAGGTCTGGGATGAAATCGGTCGATAATACACTTGATTTTCTAGAGCAGTACGACCGTACATAGTTGATAAAGAATAGTCTACAGTCTTTGTCCGGTGACTATGGTTTGCTTTTGACCCTGTTCTATTTTGAAGAATTGTCACTTGAGGAAATTTCGGGGATAGTCGGCATGACTACAAATCATGTAAAGGTAAAACTGTTCCGTGCTAGAAAACAATTGGCAAAAATACTTCGGACAAAATTGGAACCGGAAATAATAAGAAGTTATGGAGAAAGAAATCGATAAAGAACTGGATGGATTTGTCGGGAGATTACTGCGGGAAACTCCCATGGAGTCACCGTCACTTAATTTTACATCCAAAATTATGGCGCGGGTAGAAACCGTGACCCCAAATGAACTTTTTATATACCGGCCGCTGATATCAAAGCATGTTTGGGGAGGTATTGCCCTGGTTTTATTTATCGGTTGTCTACTAGCTATTTTTGGTAATTTTGAAATGGAATACCCTTTATTGAGCTTTATGGGCATTGATCGACCCAATTTTGATTTGTTTACGAACCTTTCTCTGTTTAGTATGCCCAATACTTTGATTTACGGTGTTTTAGGATTTTCTTTTTTTGCTTGCATTCAAATAGTTTTGATAAAATATCAATTCGATAAACGATTTATGGTGCATTAAATCGTTTTAAATTTATTTATTTGCTTTCTTTGGCCTCAAATTTTTGTCAAATTCCTATTTTTACGGCCAATGGCGTTATTTACTTTTCTTCTTTTTACCGGTTTTGTTGCATTTTATGCGACTTGGAAATTGCGGCGCGACAAGTTAGATTCCCGTGACGGATATTTTTTAGGTGGGCGTTCATTAACCGGAATCGTAATTGCCGGATCACTTTTGCTAACCAATATTTCTACCGAACATTTAGTGGGAATGAACGGATCAGCCTATAGAAATGGGGCGATTATCGTGGCTTGGGAGGTAACTTCTGCGTTGGCTTTGGTCATTGCAGCCCTTTATTTTGCACCGCGATACCTAAAAATGGGGTTGACAACGATACCTGAATTTTTAGAAAAACGGTTTGACGGGGTCACGCGAACCTTGGTTGCGTTATTGCTTATCATTTCTTTTGTGGCCACCCTTTTACCGATTGTATTGTATACAGGAGCCTTGAACATCGAGGCTATTTTTGAAATTTCTGAAGCATTGAATGTCACACAATCTCAAGGTATTTGGATTACCATTCTAGTTGTGGGTACCATTGGCGCGATTTATGCTATTTTTGGTGGCCTTAAAATGGTCGCATATACGGATACCATTAATGGTTTCGGACTTTTGGTCGCAGGGCTTTTGGTTCCGATTTTGGCATTATTGAGTATTGGTGATGGTAATCTTTTTGAAGGCATGGGAATGGTTTTCCAGAATAGTCCTGATAAATTCAATGTTGTAAGTAAAGAACCTAGTATTGGCGAGGGGGCACGTTCGGCGATTCTTCCGTTTGAGGTTTTATTTACCGGGCTGATGGTGAATCAGATTTATTTCTGGACCATGCACCAGTCTATCATACAACGAGTGTTGGGTGCGGTCAATTTGAAAGAAGCTCAAAAAGGGTTGTTGTATACGGGTTTGTTAAAAATTTTGGTCCCAGCAGTTATCGTACTGCCCGGTCTCATCGGCTTTTATTATTTTGGGGAAAGTCTGTATGACAACCCAGATAGTGTTTATCCCCTTTTGGTCAAAAAAGTATTGCCACTATGGCTTACCGGTTTTTTTGTGGCCGTAATGATGGGCGCGATTCTCAGTACTTTCAACAGTGCATTGAACAGTGCGGCTACAGTTTTTAGTTTGGGTATTTTCAAAAGATATATTCAAAAAGATGCCAGTGACACCAAATTGGTTGCCATTGGTAAGTGGACTTCAGCTTTATTGGCCATTTTTGCAATAGGGATAGCACCTTTTGTAGCGAATGCCCCGGAAGGACTTTATCAACTACTACAACAATTGAACGGTATCTTCTTTATACCGATTGCCAGTGTTATTATCGCAGGATTTTTATTTCCCAAAGTTTCGGCTTCCGGTGCGAAAGTTGGTCTTCTTTTTGGTCTTTTGTTTTATATCGTAATGTATTATGGATTTCAGTTGGATATCCATTTTGTACATATATGGGGTATTGAATTTGTGCTGAATATTATAGTTATGCATGTGGCCACCAGGTTATTTCCTAAAGAGGTTCCCTTCGAAATGAAGGATGCCGGGGTTTTAAATTTGAAACCGTGGAAATACGCCAAGCCATTCAGCCTGTTTTTGGTTGTATTTACCATTATTTTGTACCTTGTATTAGGAAATGTATAGCCCCGAAAGAAGGTGAATGCAATAATGATTTGTAAAAGAATTATTTTTTAATTAGGATTTTAAAGTCCTACTATTGATTGTTTTATGGAAGAAAAAGTATTTAGAAATTACGATGCCGTTGATATTTCGGCCGCAGTTAAGGAACATTACCGAAAAATGCGTAAAAATCAAACCGTAGATTACGTGCAGCGTATGCATAAAAAATACCTGAATTTTGATAAACCAATGCCACTTTGGGAGGCCATGGTACACTTGAACGACTTGATCGATGTCAGCGATCCCGACATTAATTTACCTAATGTACAACACCTCATTCAGAGTGCAGAGGCTATTCGCGAAGATGGTCGCCCAGATTGGATGCAACTCACAGGTTTGCTTCACGATCTCGGCAAAGTCATGTTTTTATGGGGCAGTGATGAAGACGGTACCAGCCAAGCCGAGCAATGGGGTATGGTTGGCGATGTTTTTGTAGTAGGTTGTGCCTTACCCGATAGTTGTGTGTATCCTGAATTTAATGAACTGAATAAAGACATGCAAGATTCGCGTTATAATACACCTTTGGGGATCTATGAAGAGGGCTGTGGTCTCGATAATCTTAATTTGGCTTGGGGCCATGATGAATATTTCTATCAAGTGTTGAATAATCATAAAGAGAATTCACTGCCCGAAGAGGCTATGGCAATGATTCGGTACCATTCGTTTTACCCATGGCATTCCGGAGGTAGCTATAAGCAATTGTTGAACGAAAAAGACGAGCAATATTTAGAATGGATCAAAGACTTTAACAAGTACGATCTCTACACTAAAAGTCCGAAAACATACGATTTAGAAGAGATTCGAGAGTATTACCAACCCATAGCAGAAAAGTATTTAGGCAAGGGCCCTATTTTTTGGTAAAAAGAGATGTTGTCACAACGTCTAAAAAGGCTTTAAACTACATTTTAAAAAGGATATCCAATAGCGAAATTAAAAATTAGGTTTTCGCTTCCTCCATCGAAAAATGGTGTTCTACTACGCCCGCCTTCGGGTAAGTAGGGCACCCTTACCGGGGAGGCCAGATCTAAACGAATGACGAAGCTTTGAATATCGACCCGAAGACCAAAGCCGACCCCGACCCCCAGTTCCTTTATCCAGTCAGAACCAAAAGTTCCTTTGTCCATAAGTTCTTGGTGAAATTCGCGACTTTCGATTGATTCGTCCTCATCGATTTCAATAGTATTGGTCAACCAAACATTTCCAGCATCTGCGAATATGGCTCCCTTCAGATAAGACCAAATAGGAAATCGGTATTCCAAGTTGGCCTCCAATGCCAAGTTTCCCGACTGGTCAAAAAACGAGGAAGATGAAGTATCGTTATCCGATTGAAAAGTACCCGGACCTAATGACCGTATTTTGAAAGCTCTGACACTGTAGGGACCTCCCGAAAAAAATTGTTTGACGAACGGTAATGTGGTCGAGTTTCCATAAGGTATGCCCCAGCCAGCATATATTCGACTGATTAAGGTTTGTTCTTGATCCAATCGAAAGTAGTAACGAAAATCAATATCGGCTTTGGCGTACTGTGCATATTCCAACCCAAAAATGGTATTCTTGTTTCCACTTAGCAAGCCTAATGTATTTCCTGCGATATCGAAACTGGTTGACACATAAATGGGAAAAGTTTTGTCATTATCTACAAGCTCGTTATAAGTAAAGGTATAATTCAAACCGGCTATGAACTGTTGTTCAAAACTCTGTCTCAAAAAAGGATTGTTATCCAAAATAGTCTCAAATTCTTCCGTTGTATCGGCTAAGTTCACATAGTTAATGCTAATAGGGTTCAATTCATGGTAAACATATTTGTTAGCGTTCCATGTATAACCAAAAGAAGTGTTGAATGACGTAAGTGTATATAATTGACTCCTTTTTAGAATATCTCCCCCTAGGCTGATTTTTGTTTTAGGAACCGCATATTTGAATCTGCTCGTAGCAAATGGAACTAATCTAGGGATGACCAAGTTTGTTTTTAGACCTCCGGCTATACTGCTCAGGCCAGTATTGCTGCCTCCTGAAAGTTGCGTGGCATATGAAAAATCACCGGTGACACTTAAGGTCTCCCCGCTTCGAAAAAGATTTCGGTTGCTATAGGTAACGGCAATTCCAGGCCCGGCAAATCCGTTTGATTTAGTTACCCCCTGTAGTTCGGCCCTAATAGATCTTTTTGTCAATGGTGAAAGATAGATGTCGGCATAAAGGGATCCGGTACCATCTTTAGTAGTGGTATCTTTTTCTGTAAATTGGATGTTGACAAACTTATAACTTCCTATCGATGATAGTCGATTACTTGTTAGTCGTGCTGTTTGTGCATTGTATTTCTGTCCCTTTTCAAAAAGAATATAGGGCTTCAATTGATGCGGGTTAAAGTATTGTTCATCTTGAACAAAACCTATATTTTCAATGGTTGTTCTTTTATTGGAAACAATGGTATCTTCCACCGTGTAATTTGGGTAGACCGTAATAGAATCTATAGTATATGGAATTACAGATCTCGGAGGCGTCTGTTTTTTGAGTCTAAGGAACAAATCTATTTTTTTGGTGTCGTAGCGGTTGGTATCGGCTTCAAAAATTAGAAAATCTGAATTGAAATTATAGTATCCGCGCTGCTTCAAATCATTATCGATGCGCTCTCTTTCAAATTTCATGAGTGAAAGGTCAAAACGGTCTCCCGGCTTTAGTGCTGTTTCTTTCAAAGTTTCTTGAATGGCCTTGTAGATGGGTAACGTATCTTTTTCGATCTGATACGTTCCGATTACGTAAGGTTGTACCAGATCGACCTCATATTTCAGCGCAGCTAATTTCTTTGTACTATCAATTTTCGAGGCTACTTTGCCGTAAAAAAAACCATTGTTGTCTAGCCGGTTGAGTATAAGTGACTCCACTCTTTCTCGATTAACTTCAGAAAAATAAACCGGTTCTTCGCCGAATTTTTTGTTTAGCCATTTATTCAAGAAGCCTGGGTTTTTCTTTTGCGATTTATAATGGTAGTACAGGCCTAAGCGCATACCCAAAATTTGTGAATTGGGCTCTGGTTGAAGTAAGGCGTCCAACTCCGCCTTTATTTGCTTTAAGCCGCCCATGTTTTCTTCCGTAGTCGTAATGATTTCGGCACCGGTGTAGAGTGCTTCGTCTTCCGGAATAAATTTTTGAACGCTACAAGACCATACCAATAAGGTAGCTGTTATCATTAAAACATCTCGATATATGCTAATTTTCTTCTTCAATTTTGGTTTCGTTTTTTCCGCTTGACTTCGCTTCTGGTTTTGCTTCTTTCTTAGCATCTTTTTTTTCCAGGGAATTGCTTTTTAACGGATTGAACAATTGGCTGAAGGCATTGAATTCACGATTGAAAATTAATGCGATACCCGTGACAATGAGTTGTCCGTCAATAATATTTTGATATTCATTTTTCCGGAAACCTTTCAATCGATAACGGCCGTCTTGGGTCAATAGGTACTCTAAGCTTACGTTGCCGATTATGGGTGTTTCTTCTTGTCCTGCCGCTGCGCTTCCTTCCACATCTACCGCGCTGCCTGCAGTAACGATCAATCTGTCATTAAAGAGTTTTTTCTTGGCATTGATGTTCAGTTGAGTTCGGTCTTGTGGGCTGTCCCCTTGATAGTCTGTAAAGCTGTCAAGGTCAAAATCAACTTCGAAACCCGTTTTGCCGAACACTTTATCAGAAAATGCATTGAGCTCACCTGAGAGTACCTTGTTGACATTGTCTCGTGCCAAGGCCGCCGTTCCACCACTGCTGCCATCGCTTCCGGAATCAGGGAAAAAACGGTTTAAAGCCAACAACGAAAATACCTGCTTGTTTAATTCAGATTCTTGTTCGTTCAATTGTTGCACACGACCATAGACCGCCCCACCCAATGATCCTTGGTCATCTTCAGGCATATCGAGATTGAACGATAATTTAGGTTCTAATAATTCGCCATCGACATTTAAATAAACCAAAAATGGCAGTACCTGACGATATTTTCCCGTAACACTAAGATCTTCGCTTGAAGTAACCGAAGCCATCAAGGGGGACGCCGAGGTCTCTACCTTGTAAATGGCAGTAACATCTAATTTGGCATCGGTCGGGTCGCCCATCCAAGTGATTGTGCTACCGGGGTTAATCTCAAATTTTCTTTTGACCAGATTGTATAGGCTAGTCTCGTAATGCCCTGAATTCAGTTCATAGCGCCCCGTCAAACTGATATTTCCATTTGGGGCAACATTCAAGTTTAGGGCTGCATCACCTGAAACTTGTAAATTATCTCCGGTTCGTTCATCGATAATGATGTGAAAAACGGCATCATCGGCAATTTCCAAAATGGTCGATACATCGATACCTCTAAAGAAAGCGGGAGTTTCCTCTTGATCGTTACGCGTAAGAATGGCATCGGGGTTCTCTCTATTTACAAAGACGACAACGCCATCCCGTTCTTCAACATCTAATTGAGATTCTGGTACTACGTAAGTGACCTCAGTGACTTTTCGCACCTTAAGCCTCCCATCGATTTTTGGAAGGTTCAAACTTCCTTTGACCGTAATATCGGCATCTATACTTGCCTTGCCGTAGAATAGTTCATTGTCTTCTTTGGTAGAATCGAGCAGTTGAAATTGTTCCGTTTGTAATGAAAGTCCGAATTCCGGATTAGTCAATTCCTCGGTCGAAATTGTGCCGTCAATAGTAAATGTACTTTCATTTGCATCACGAATCGAAAAGTTATCAAGATAGAGTCCCGCGTTGTCTATCCGTAGTGTTTCATCGCTTACTCTGAAAATGGCGTTGAGAGCCGTGACCTTAAAACCGGTTTCATTAAAGGCTAGATTACCTTCATATTGTGGGGCAGTAGTCGTACCTGAAACTTTGATATTTCCTGAAATGTAACCATTGGAATCTTTGATTGCATCTTTTGAAAACCCTTCAATTGTTTTTAGCTCCAATGCATTCAAATTAAGATCGAGGTCTAATTCTGCCCCTGTTTCGGCAGCACGATAATCACCGGTCAAATTTAGGTCTAGTGCACCTTCCTTTACCGCTAGGTCGAAGTCGTATGCAGACAATCCTTTTGAAACGGCATTTAAAGTTAAATTGCCCAAAGGATTTTCTAATACGGCCAATTCATTGATTTTGAAATCGGCTACTATACCGGGCGCCTCGAACGGATTTTCTATCACCAAATTACCCTGAACAAGACCCGAAAGCAGTTTTTCATCGGGGTTTAAGAAACTCATAAAGGTTTGTAGTTTGAAATCATTGAAAATAATGCCTACATGTTCTTTTCTTATACCCGATACCCTATTGCTCAATGTTAGTTTCTGCGCATTTCTACTTAACGACATATTCTCAAGGGTCAAAAAATTTTCTCCTATTTTGATGCTGTTGTCCTGAGGAACGGTCCATTCCTTTTTGTTGAAAACGAGCTGTGAGGGATTGATATGAAAACTAACCGTGTCTTTGGCCAAGTTCATCTCTGCGGCAATATGCATCAATTTTTCATCATAGTCATAAGAATTGAAATCCAATAGCAATTTTCTGTTCTTTAATTGACCAGCTAAGGTGGTTTTCTTAATGTTAATGGGTGCGGTCACTAAGGCTTTGAAGCCAGCACTAAAGTTTAGATCGGTCGAATCTCCGGTAATCCGAATACTGAGGCTATCTATAGAACTACTATTGTATTTCGCCGATGGTAGAACTAAATCGGCGTTCAACTTTTTGCTAGATGCATCAAAATCGGCTTGCACGGCAATAGAATCCAATTGCTCTACCCCGTTGAAAAAGACTTCGGTCAAAACGGGAATAGGCTGTATTGATAATTTCATTTTTAAACGTACCGCATCGGCTTTCTTACTACGGGTAGTTGAATCAATCTGGGAAAAGTAACTTCTAAACTGGTTCTGAAGTGCTGTACTGATTTGGGGTGGTGCCGCGTTTGATTGTAGCGTACCTTTTAAAAAATTGCTGTCGACGATCAGGTTGGTGCTGTCTTTGTCAATTTTGGTCGATAGGTCGATTGCGCCTATGCGATATTGTTCGTTATCCATGACTGCAATACCTTCGTAAATTCTGGCATTGAGATTATATTCATCGGTATTTCCCGTAAAATCTGCATTTACGATGCCGCCGACTTTTATATTGTTCTCAGTAATGCCTAAAGCATACAAATCGGCCCCAATAACAGTTAACGACAATTTTATTTTTGAATTTAACGAATCAAGGTCAATGTAGGTATCGGCCTCTAGGTTTAAATTCTTGTCTTTAAATCGTAAATCGATATTGCCCTTGCCCTTTTTAATGGCCCCTTCAAGGGAAAGTTCTGAAAAATCATACGAATTGAATTCCAGTTGTGTGAATTTTGATTTCATCCGGGCGTTCAAAGTGTTACGGCTGTTTCCGTTGCCAGAAATATCCATAGTAAAAGAAACTGCTCCCAGTTGTTCATTCTTTAACAACTTGTTCAATTGTAGGCTGTCGACGTTGAGCGTTCCGTCGAATTCGGTCTGTTCTTTAGTACTAAAATTTCCACTAAGTTGGGCGGTACCCTCTGGAATTCTAAGTAATGCTTTGGCACTGAAATCACTTGGGTTTCCTTTACCACTTGCGGTCACATTTACGGTCTTTGGCACGGCGATGCCCAAGTCTTCTTCCGAAATAAACTGAAGTAAGTCGGCCCGTTGCGAAGTTGCTTTTAGGGTGTTTAAATCGAAAAAAAGAGAATCAATGATGGTAACATTACCTAAAGTGCCTTGGCCTTGTATGGAGGTGCCCTCGCCCCAAGCCATATTCAATTCGGGTATTTGAATGGCACTGAGTGTGCCATTTGCTTTTATGTGGCCGTCAAAAGGTTTTTGGGAAGCTTTCTTAAGATATTCGTTGTTTGCAAAATCCGGTTGAAAAACATAGCTATCTTGTACTGCCAGGCTGAGGTTGGGGATATTCAATGTGACCGTTGTTTCTTCCGGACTTTTAAGCAAATTTTCAAAAGAGGTATATTTTAGGTTCAAGGAACCAAACAGCGAACTGTTGTTGGTTTCTACTTCCAGATGGGAAAGTGATGATTGGCTATCCTCTAAATTGGCTTCAAAAGCTACATGTTTCAATTGAAATCCACTTCGCTCGGTGAAATGCAGTTCATTCAGTTCAAGATGGATTTCTTTTGGTTGATAGGAGAGTTTGTCGGCTTCCATAACGAAATCTGAAATCGAGATTGCCTCGGGGTTGAATTGACCCTTCGTAGGAGTGTTATTCCCAGCTTGATAATTCACAGAATTATTTTGTAGACTAATCTTATTTGCAGTGACTTGATATTCAGGCCATTCAAAGGGTTGTGTAGCCGATTTGGCAGTATTTGTGGAATCTAGGGGCAGGGTTTTTTGTTCATCCGTACGTACGCTGAAATTGGAGTTTTCCAAAGCCAGCCGATCGATAGCAAAGATGTTGCTTTCAAGGTCGACTTTAGGTATTTGTAATAGAAAATGACCAATACCGGCATCGGCAAAAGTTTTATCGGGAAGTGACTCATAATTTGCCTTTACGTTTTTAAGCTCAAGGTTGGCAATCGATAAATAGGGGAGGGCCGCTTCCGAAGTATCTGTTTCGGTTTTAAAAGGTTTTGTTTGCCTGTACATGATATTAGAGTCGCTGATAGCCAGGTTATCAAGAGCAAATACCATATTTTCAAGGTCGACCTCATCAGCGTCCAAATTCAATTCACCTAATTTTAGCGCGCTATCAATACCCAAATAATCATCGTCATACTTGATTATAAAATCGGAGAAATTTAGCGACCCCAAGCTGATAGCCATTGGGGCACTTTCGCTTGGTACCGTAGTTGTATCCTGGGGTACTAGGGCATCCAACAAAAAATTAAAATTGAAAGTTTCCTCGCTTTCCTTTCGAGTGATATTTGCTGTTACACCATTCCAGTCGAGGGATTTTAGACGGATTTCGTTCTGAAATATAATGGGTATGATAGGAAGATCAGCTTCTAGTGACCGGGAGAAAATAAGCGTATCTCCTTTTTTATCTTCAAGATACAGCCCTTCTAAAGAAACGGCACCGGAGAAGGTAATAAAAAGATGGGCTATTTCTACTTTGGTATTGGTCTTTTCAGATACGTAACCCGTAACTTTTGAAACAATGATGTCTTGCCCCCATGGACTTCGAATGAAAAGAATAAGTCCGACAAAAAAGAGTAGTATCGCAAGAAGCACCCGAGCTGTACGTCTTAAATTTCGATATTTTTTTTGCTTCTTCTCCATGCCTCCTTAGTCCGTTTTGCGGCCCGTGTTCAAAAATAAGTCTTTGAGAAATAAAGAATAGTATTCTTATGGTAAAAGAGGAGCGATATCGAAACCGGGGTTGACACTATCGGTTTTATTGACATCGATGTAAGTGAAAATCGTAGGGTTCATCTAGTGAAAACAAGACAATTTTATAAGAATTTCTTTTGAGAACAATTGAGCGACAGGCCCTTGCGCTTTAGATAAACATCAACTAATGCGTTCTTCGTATATATAAAATGGGTGGTTACAACATTTGTAGGTTTGGTCTTATTGCTTTTATGGAATTTAGCATTTCATCGATATTGTAGTACACATGGTCGATGATTTTACGAACCTACTTTACCAAAAATAATAGGAATGACTAGACCATCCGCCTTCAAACTGGCATTTTCTTTAATGCTGCTCCTTAATTTCTTTGCCGTTCAATCACAGATTACGATTTCAGGTTCTGCCGACCCAATGTTACTAACCACTGGCTTGGCTTCTGAAATAGCAACTGGCCTTACCATTTCTTCATCGGAATCAATTACCGATTTTACAGTGGCTATAACTGATTCCTTTTCGAGTAACGATGAACTGGGGTACACGGGAACGCTACCGATTGGTGTCACCACAACAGGTTGGAACGCCACAAAAAGGGCTATAGTCTTTAAGGGCACGCTGACCGCTTTGCAATGGCAACTATTTCTAAGAAATGTAACGATAATAACCGCTAATGTCTGCTCACCTGAAACCAGGAAGGTTTCGTTTATTGCAGGAGAAACGTACTACAACCCTTTGAATGGGCATTTTTATAGAATTACGACTACCCCATCTAGTTGGACGGTAGCCAAGGAAACTGCAGCTTCAACCTCATATTATGGGAGACAAGGATACTTGGTTACCTTGACCAATGCTGCTGAAAATACCTTTGTTTCAAGACTTATTGGTGAAAATTCATGGATGGGTACTTCAGATGATCACGACCAAATTAACGAAGCGTTGGGCTATAATGAATACGCTAATACCAATGCCTCAGAAGGTAAATTCTATTGGGTTACCGGACCGGAAAAAGGTACCCAGTTGACCACCAATAATGGTAATGGAAATGGTGTTCCGGGCGTATATCAGAATTGGAGAAATGCAGAGCCCAATGACCATGGGGCAGGAGAATCTTTTGGCCATGTTTATGCTACAAGTGGCGATTGGAACGATTTTCCTGATACTAGTTCCATAAATGGAATTATGGAGTTTGGCGATATGCCAGGCGACTACGCTACCTCGACACCTCAATTCACCAAGAATGTTTCGATTCTTGGTGCTTCAAGTGGAAGTATCATTGGAGGAAATGTTACGGTTTGTTCAGGTTTGAACACAACCTTGTTGACATTGACCAATTTAACGGGTACTGTTGTGCGTTGGGAGAGCTCTTCAGATAATTTCATAACCGCTGGTACTCAAATAGCTAATACCTCTACCACATTAACAGTCGAAAACCAAACAGAAACCAAATACTATAGAGCCGTCGTCAATTCTACATTACCCTCGGTGTGTACGGGCCTGGTAACCTCTAGCGTACCTATTTATGTAGATCAGGCCGTTCCGGGAATTGTTTTTGCCGAAAATACGTCAATCTGTGCGGGATCTGATGTAGAACTTTACCTGTCAGGTCAAGTAGGGGAGGTCGTAAAATGGCAGCGTTCTAGTGACAATGCAAATTGGATAGACATTGCCAATACTTCGACAACCTTGGTTGAAACAGTCGCTAGTACGGGGTCGGTCTACTACCGCACCCATGTTCAGATTCTAGGTTGTGGTGTTGCAGTTATTTCTCCTTCAAAAGAGGTTACGGTGACTTCAGGTACTGCGCCGGAAGGTGGTCAAGTTAGTTCTAATGTACATGGTTCTGTGCTCAATACGGGTACCTTGACCTTGACGGGCCATACTGGTTCTATTCTTAAATGGCAATTTTCTATAAATGATGGGTTGATTTGGACTGACTTGGTAAATACCAGTACTAGTTACACGTACTTGAATTTAGATGTAAAAACGCTTTTCAGGGCAGTTGTCAGTAATGGTAGTTGTGGAACGGCTTATAGCGATGCGGGTACGGTATCCATATTGTCTCCCCCACTAGTAACCGAATTTTCGCCTACTTTGGCCGGCAATGGTGAAACGGTAACTATTACCGGTTCAGGTTTTACGGGTACTTCTTCTGTTAATTTTGGAGCTGCCAGCGCTAGCAGTTTTACAGTAGTTTCCGATACCGAGATAACTGCAACGGTAGGTGTGGGTTCTTCCGGGGCAATAACGGTAACCAATCCGGCAGGAAATGATTCCAGTGCTGGTTTTATTTATAAAGTAGCCCAATATGATTTTGAAGATGATGTTTTAGATAAAACCGATAATGACCATGATGGAGTCGAGGTTAATGTTGTGACTTATGAAACAGGGGCTCAAGGCAAAGCCATTTGTTTCGATAATGGCCCTGGTTATGTCAAATTACCCGACAACTTGATTCGTAGTCTATCAGAGTTTACAATATCTCTTCGTTTTAAAACAACAGGTAGCGGAAGCATATTGGGGTACCAAAAAGTGACTCCATTAGCGAGTGCGCCTATCTATGAATGGATACCGATTATTATGGTTACCGACGATGGCAAGTTAAAAGGCACATTATGGACTAGTGCCCACAATGCCATTCAAGCTGTTTCTGCCAACCCTGTCAATGATGGCAATTGGCACCAAGTTGATTTTACCGCCGGTACCAATTCGGTCGCCATATATTTGGATGGCAATTTGGAGGCCACCCAGTCAGGAGCTTCCGTAGCCCATTTAGATATGATTTTCAACCAAATTGGGCTTTCATACACCAGTGGTTATAATCCTCCTGCAACTTGGGAATATTTTACCGGATGTATCGATGATATGCTAATTATCGATAGAGAACTAACACAGCTCGAAATCGAAGAAATTACTGCCTTGCCAGAGCCGTCGATTTCTTCTTTCACACCGACGAATGCCGGTGAAGACGATGTGGTAGTAATTACCGGAACTAACTTTGACGGAGCTACACAGGTTACTTTTGGAGGTGTTGATGCCCAATCTTTTACAGTAGACTCTTCTACCCAGATTACGGCGACCATTGAAAATGGAAATTCTGGAAATGTTTCTGTGACAACAGCTGGAGGTATCGCTACAGCAAGCGGATTTACTTTTACTTCTAAGGCGATCATCACGGTTTCGGTGAATGAGCTCGATGAAATCACCTATTGTGGTGGTGATGCATCACCAGTGAAAAATATCGAAGTTTCCGGTACAGGGCTTTATGAAGACATGGTAATTACAGCACCAACAGGTTTTGAAGTTTCGCTAAATGATACCACTGGTTTTACTGATGAAATTACCTTGGTCCCGTCGTCAAATGCCATCGGTACAACAACGATATATGTCAGAACCAAGGCAAGTCAAAATGGTTTTCTCTCTGGGAATATTACCGTTAACGTCGGTTCGGTTTCGCAGAATATAGCGGTTTCGGCATCAACCAACAACAGTTTGTATTTTGACGGTGTTGATGATTATGTAAGTCTAGCTAGTACGAGTATTCAAGACGGGGCTACTGATTTTACCATAGAGGCTTGGATACTTCCCGATAATTCCAATTTTGACGGTTCTTATCATGCGATATTCGGTAATCAGGTAGGGGCAACAACTACTCGAAATCCATCATTTTATATCAATGATGGTAAAATACATATAGATTCCTATGAAGATAATACTTTGACGCGTTATGATATACTTACCGACGAGCCATCTATTCTGCAAAATGTATGGAGCCATATTGCGTTAGTTAAGGAAGGTGCGCAATATAGCGTGTATGTAAACGGTGTGCTAGATTTTACGGCTCCTGCGCCCGGCGCAGTGAATATTACGGGACCATATCAATTCGGATTTATAGATAATTATTTTGCTGGAAAAATTGACGATGTTCGATTTTGGAGTGTGCCAAGAACGGCCGCCGAGGTTGCCGGTGCTATGGATGCAAGCCTGACGGGATTGGAAACGGGATTGATAGGGTATTATACATTTAATCAAGGTGCTGCCAATGATACCAATATTGGTATTACCGCTTTAAAAGACAAAAGCGGTGCGGAGAACAATGGAACTTTGCTCAATATGGCACTTACGGGTAGCTCAAGTAATTGGGCCGATGGATATTTTCCTCAAATAATTGGAAACTCCACTGTAATAGTCGACCAACAACTTCAATTGACCCATTCGCAAAATGGCGGTGTTTGGTCAAGTAATGAAACTGGTATTGCGACTGTCGATCAGTCTGGAAATGTGACCGGAGTCGCAGAAGGTACGGTTACAATTAGTTATGCATTATGTGGGCAAACAACTATAAAGTTATTGAATATTGTAAACCCTACTCCAGAAATCACCTCTTTTACCCCCAATTTTATTGGCGCTTTAGGAGAAGTAGTTATTACCGGGTCTAATTTTGTAAATATAAGCCAAGTACAATTTGGAGGTATAAACGCCGATTCCTTTACTGTAGATTCAACAACTAAAATTACGGCTATCGTTCATGGTAGTGGTGCTTCGGGAGACGTTTCGGTAAGCAATACGGCAGGTACCGATACGGCGTCTGGTTTTGTTTTCAATCAACCACCTACGGCTCTTTCATTGTCGAATGCAAATATTGTGGAAAATAATACAATAGGAGACGATGTTGGTCAATTCACAACAACCGATACAAATACGGGTGATACATTTACCTATACCTTTTCAACGGGCGTTGGTGATGGCGATAATGCTAGTTTCAGTATTGATGGAAATACTCTTAAGACAGCAGACGTCTTTGATTATGAAACAAAATCATCTTATTCCGTTCGAATTAGGAGTACGGACTCAGGAGGGTTGACATTTGAAGATACTTTCGAAATAACCATTACCGACTTTGATGAAGACATGGATGCTGATGGAGTAAACGATTCGGTTGATGAATGTGCGAATACGCCATTTGGCGAGGCGGTTGATGCAAGGGGGTGTTCCGACACACAAAAAGATACAGATTTGGATGGGATAAATGATGCTTTGGACAACTGTAAGTCCATGGCAAATACTGATCAAACAGACACCGATAATGATGGTGAAGGTGATGTTTGTGATCCTGATGACGACAATGATGGTACACCCGATACCGAGGATGCCTTCCCCACTGATCCGGATGAAGATTCCGATGCCGACGGTGACGGTACC
>TARA_R110002049_G_scaffold294148_1_pt1 | contig 34767 bp, 32 predicted proteins | sample TARA_R110002049 | Tara Oceans TARA_R110002049 (sample SAMEA4396941) | marine metagenome | biome: Polar Biome; feature: [SRF] surface water layer (ENVO:00010504); material: water (ENVO:00002006), including particulate matter (ENVO:01000060) such as... | depth 5 m
CTTCTCGATGGAAAACCCGGCTCACTTCTGCGTGGAAATCTACATGCATGTTCATTTCCTTTCAGCAGTCGAACCTGCTCCCCATTGGAAGCGGAGAGGCAGAGATTGAATTGGTAGGGTGAACGCGCGTGTTCGGCAGTTCGCTTAGCGGCTTGGCCGGAGCATGGGAAACACATAGCTCTGCGAAAACAGTGACTTGAGGCCTTTTCGAAAGGCGAATTCCTTAAGTGTGCCAACGCGATGCAACGGTTCAAACGATCCTTTCGCACGCCGTTTGAGCTTGGAAACAAACTGTTTCCAAGCTCAAACGAAGGTTTTTACCGCGGCTAAACGAGCGAACAAGTGGATGTGATCCGGAAAATAGGGGCATCCACCTCATTCAAAGCGAATCGCCGAGCAGAGTTCGCTCTTAGCTTAATCACGACCGCCGCGACGGCCTTTCGCCTTCACCCGCATTCGGCGGACATCGATTCCCCAATTCTCTGACGGGCCCGCCGGAGTTTTCGTTGCTGAAGCCAGTCGGTATCTGGGAGCCAGTATCTTTTGGCCGGAACAATGCTGGGCGATATCGCTGGATTCGGCGAATTAAGCATTGCTGTCTAGCTTAGATACGACAGAGTGATGGTAAGTGGAGGGGGCCAAGGCTCAAGTGGCGCGCTTGGCGAACGCCTAGTCTTCGAAACTTTTTCACAAAGATGAAGCTCCGCTTAAGGTATCCTAGAAAACCCCGAGTTGATCGGGAACCGCTTCAACAATTGCCCAACGGGCGGTTGTGTCTGTAGCTGTTGATTTCCACCCAGAAGTGACCCGGCGGGGGTGCGGACGAAAAGTTGGACTATCTTGGAGATAGTCCATGTACAGCTACGAAGAACGACTGCGCGCGGTTAAACTTTATATCAACCCCATCAAGCGCGTGAGACGGCGGATACGCTTCTCGTTCACCGCATGGTCCTCATTCCGCAAGTGCCACGTCATCTGCCGAACACCGAAGAACGGTGTTTCCAGGAATTGCACGTCGATCTGCCGCATCAGTGTGAGGTTCCGCTCCGTCTCACCCTGCGGCATGTAATAGAACGGCGATCGCGGGATCGAAAGCAGCGCGCAACGCTGGCCAATCGACAGGTCCGTATGGTCGCGCTCGACCATGCCGCGCCTCACTTCCCGCCCCAGGGGCTGAGCTTTCTTTCCAAAAAAGAGTTGGCCACCGCCAGCTCTCCGATCTTGGCATGCAGGTCCCTAACCTGGTCTTCATCGGTAACCGGCGTCTTGCGCCCGCCGCGCTCAAAGACACCGGACGCACCATCCAGCAGCCATTGATTTATCATCGTCGGATGCACACCGAACCGGCTCGCCAGTTCCGACACAGTGTCTTCGCCTTTCAAGGCCTCGAGCGCCACCTTCGCCTTAAACTCGGGCGCATGTTGTTTCCGTTTCGACATCTTCGATCTCCTTCGTGGTGAAGATCAACAGACAGCAAATTGGAGCTCACGTCAGTGCCCCGTTTTCGGGGAGCACCTCAGCTGCAAGCACTTATCTCCATCTAGTATCAAACGGAGCTTTGCGATGCACAATGTTACCGGCGGGCCGCTATCCCAAAAGGTGGACCACTTCAGTGGGGGCATTCCAGCTGCCCCGCGACAGCTTCTTACGAAATGCAACCGACCCGTCAGTGTGGGCACCGTGCAGATGGGAAACGCGCTTTGCCAAGTCGACACCGATAATAGTAGCTTCGGACATGGATGCTCCTTCCTTCTGTGATGCTTTAACACTCACCACCATGGCACATTGGGATGCCGTCGGGAGGGGCATCCACGCCATCAACAAAGCAGATGGGAAAGTGCAGAAAGATGAGGTGGTCGCCTAAACGGGCTCACCGCGTTGCCGTTGTTAGCGCTGCAGTCCTCGATAGTCACCTTACCGTCACAAATGGCAGACGCGCGGCATGACCCTCATGTATTGTCCACTCCTCTCCTAGTGCGCGCCGTCTCGGATTCAAGGACAACGCGACCCCTGCCGCATCCATCAGGCAGACAAATAGCCACCATCGACGGGAAGGATTGCTCCATGAACATAGCTTGCTTCGTGCGACAGCAGGAATGCCACGACCTTCGCAATCTCATCTGTTTGCGCCCAGCGGCCCATTGGGATGCGGGCATCTATTCTGGCCTTGCGCGTCGGATCAGAGCGCGCGCCTTCGGAAATGCGCGTCTCGACCCAACCGGGCGCGACTGCGTTGACGCGCACACCCTGCGCGCCCCATGACACGGCAAGCGAGCGGGTCAGCGCCGCGACAGCGCCCTTGCTGGTGCCGTATGCAGGCGACACGGGATTGCCGAACCAGGTCCACATAGAAGCAATGTTGACCACCGCCCCACCTGCCGCCTCAAGGGCTGGCAACGCCGCCTTGGCAGCATTGAGAACGCCCGTCACATTGACGGACATCACCTGCTCAAACACCTCCGGCTCCCACTCGCGGTCGAAATTGATGATGCCGGCGCAGGTCACAAGGCCCGCCAGCCGGTCCACGCCGTCAAAGCCACGCTTCACGTCCTCGGGGCGCGTCACATCGCATTCGGCAAAATGCGCCTCATCGGGGAACTCATCGTCTCGCTCCAGTCCTAGCGCGGTCACCTGCCAGCCGCGCGCTGCTAACAGCCGTGTAGTGGCAAGGCCGATCCCCGTCCCGCCGCCTGTTACAACGACGTTTTGCGCACGATCCATACCTTAGCCTTTCACATCAAGGGCGCGCATCGCGGCCACCAGATCGTCAATTGCCACCTGCCTATAGTAATTGGCGGCATACGGCGCCGTCAGCGTGATCTCGGCCATGCGCTGAAAATCTTGCTGCTCTGTCACACCGAAAGGCGCAAACGTGGTGGGCAGACCGATGCGTTCGAAAAAACCGGTAAGCGCAGCGATCTCTTCGGCACTGCCCTGCCCCGCCGACAATTGCGTCAGCGTGCCAAGGGCCACCATTTCGCCATGCAGCAGGCCCGACAATTGCGGCATAGCCGAAAATCCGCGCACCAATGAGTGGGCGAGGGACAGCCCCCCGCTCTCGAAGGCAAGACCACTCAGCAGGATAGATGCCTCGACCACGCGTTCAAACCCTTCATCCGGCGCATCGCAGCGCATCGCCGCGACGCCATCCTTCAGAAGAATATCCCGCGCTCGTCCGACGATGGCGCGGGTCAGTTCGGTGGGCTGGCCACCGAAAAAATTGAGGCCCCCGCCCGCCAGCGCGCCCGCCAGTTCGTAGGGTTTGGACATTGCATCGCCGATCCCGGCGGCCAGAAAGCGGCGCGGCGCACCTGCGATAATGGCGGTGTCGACCAGGACGAAAACGGGGTTCGCGCGCATGCGGCGCACCTCGGCGACGGCGTGATCTTCCGTATAGATGACCGCAATGTGGCTGGTGGGACTGTCGTTCGACGCGATGGTGGGTACGATCCCCACGGGCAGGCCCGCCTCAATGGCAGCGCCCTTGGCGGTGTCGATGGCCTTGCCGCCACCGATGCCGACAACCAGCCGCGCATCGCTCAGCTCGGCGGCGCGGGCGGTAATTTCGGCGGCGGTGCATTCGCCGCCAAATTGCAGCAGGCGTGCGCCCGGCAGATCCTTTTCCAGCGCAGCGCCCAACATGCCATGCGCCACCGGGTCGATCACGATCGCGACGGGGCCGCCACCGGCAATCTCGATCTCCTCCGCCAGCCGCGCGATTACGCCGGGCCCTTGGACATAGCGCTGCGGTGCGCCCAGAATACGCATGCCGCTCATCCCTTTACCGCCCCTGCCGTTAGACCCTGCACGAAGTAGCGTGACAGCATGATGAACGCTGCGAAGAGGGGCAGCGCGATAAGCGTCGATCCGGCCATGATATCGCCCCAGCGCAGATCGAAGGCGCCGATCATCGAGGCAAGGCCCAGTGGCACAGTCTTGTTCGCATCCGATCCGATCATGACCAGCGCAAATGTGTAGTCGGTCCACGACAGCAGGAATGCAAAGATTGCAACAGTGACGAGGCCGGGCACCGAAAGGGGAAGCACAACGCGTAGGAACGCGCCCAGACGGGTGCAGCCGTCAACCATGGCGGCCTCCTCCAGCTCGAAGGGCATGGTCTTGAAAAACCCCCAGAGGAACCAGACCCCCAATGGCATAGTGATCGTCAGATGCGAGATGACAAGTGACAAGAGTGTGTCGTTGATGCCGATATAGGCAAACAACGAATAAAGCGGGATCGCCAGCAAGAGGGGCGGGAACATGTAGGCATACAGCATGCCCGCGATAATCATCTGTTTGCCCCGGATGCGCTGACGGGTGACGCCGTAGGCAATCATGATCGACAGCACCATGGTCAGCGCAACCGTGGCCAGCGCCACGATCAGGCTGTTCATGAACTGGCGCGGGTAGTCGGTCTGTGCGAGCAGGCTGTAGTAGTATTCAAACGTAAGGCTGCGCGGCACCAGAGTGGGGTTCATTAACAGCTCGTTGGTAGGCCGTATCGACGATGTAACCATCCAGTAGATCGGGAACGCGCTGTAGATCGCCAAAGTGATCGCGGCAGCGTAGATTGCCACCTGCGCCGGGATTGAGCGGGATTTGAGAACTGTGCTCATTTGCCTGTCTCCATCGGGAAGAAGCGGAAATAGAGGGTGACGGCCACCATCAGCACCAGAAAAGACAGCGTTGCCACCGCTGCACCGCTGCCGATGTCATACAGCGCAAACGCCTGGCGGTAGGACAGAACTGGCAAATGCTCGGTCGCGCCCAGGGGGCCGCCGCCGGTGGTCAGCCAGATCACGTCGAACTTGTTGAACATCCACACGCCGCGCAGGAGGATAATAACCGTCAGGATGGGCCGGAGTGACGGCAGCGTGATGTGCCAGAACTGTCGGATTGGCCCCGCGCCATCGATGCGCGCGGCCTCGTATAGCTGTGTGGGCACTGTTTGCAGGCCAGCCAAAAACGTGGTGGTCACGAACGGCGTCCACAGCCAAACCGAGATCAGGATGACCGAAAACATGGCCATGCTTTCCGTCTCGAACCAGTAGATCGGGGGTAGACCCAATTCGTCCATCAGAATGCTGACGATGCCCAGCGATCCATCGACCATCCATTTGAACGTGAGCACCGCGATGACGGTGGGCAAAAGGTAAGGCAGGAAGGCCAGACCGCGCAGGATGCTGCGGCCGCGAAACTTTTGATTAAGCAAAAGGGCAAAGCCGATGCCCAGCACCACCTGCAAGATGATAGAAAGCCCCGCATAGACCACGCCGTTCCTCAGCGCATTCCAAAACTCGGCACTGACCAGCAGCTCGGCATATTTATCAAAACCCACCCAGACCGGATCCGAGGTAAGCGACGGTAGATCGTAAAAGCTGAGCGAAACGGCGTAGAGCGCCGGGCCGACGATCAACACCATGGTGGCGATCACGCCGACAGCCAGAAAGCCAGGTAGCAGCCAGCGGGACATTCGAGTTACTCCTGTAAGTTAGGTGCGGTGGCGCATCGCGGCGCCACCGGCGATGGCTTACGCGATCGCTTTGCGCATGGCCTCTGCGGCCATTGAGACGGCCTCGCCCGCGTCCATGTCGTTGAGGATCCGGTTCTGGATCATCTCGGGCAGAGCGAAGGATTCGAACACCTTGCCGGGGCGCACATCAACGTTGGGCCCTTGGGTGTCGATAGAGGTTAGCACCACCGAGGGGTCGGTGATCAGGTTTTGCATCGTTTCGACGACGCCGCTGTATTTCTGAATCATCTCGTTGTCGCGCCAGCGCTCGTCATCGTAGAGGTCCAGACGTGCGGGCTGGAAGTGGACAGGCGCAGTGTGCAAGAAGTCCACCATCTTGGGCCCGGTCAGCCAGCGCATGAAATCCATCGCCGGGCCGGTATTGTCGGTGTCCAGCACAACCCAGCCATCGTAGCCATGGTTCACAGCGGTCTGTGTGCCGTCGCTATCCATGTAGGGCATAACAGCTAGGTTCGCCGCCAGATCGGGATTGTCGCGGTCCGCAGCCTCCAGCACGCGGCCCGCATAAGCGCCGTGCGCGACGGTGCCTGCCACCAGATTGGAAACCACATCGGCATAGCTGGCTTGAAGCGCGCCGGGCGGCATTGTTGGATAGAGACGCGCCATCATGTCGAGATAGGCGGCGGCCTTCGGCTTCATCTTGTCGTTGTCGATGATGACGTTCCAGTCGTCGTCAAACAGCTCGACGCCCTCGGCCCACATGAAGCCCATGGACATCCAGTTGGTCGCGCCATTCGATCCGATCGGGAAGAGCCCGCCCTTGCGGCGGCCATCCACTGTGGCCTCACAATTTTTCACGAAGGCGTCCCATGTAGTGGGGGTCGTTAGGCCCAATTCGTCATAGAGATCCTGGCGATAGTAGATCAGCGCGAGGTTGTAATCGAAGGGGTACCAATAAACATCGCCATCGATTGGGAAGAGGATGTTGTTGCCCCATTTATGCTGATCGGTCAGCTCGTTGAGGGGGACGATGTGGCCCTCTTCGGCCAAAAGCAGGACATGCCCGACAAAGCCGACATTGGCCACGTCATAGGGCGTGCCCGAGCGGATGCCATTGGTGATCTTTGTAAAGCTTTCGCCCAAGGGGACGGAGTCCACCACGACCTCAATGCCGGTTTTTTCCTGGTATTCCTTCGCGGCCTGGCCCCAGAAGGCCAGCGTGTCCTTGCCAGTCTCACAGTTCAGGAAACGGATGGGGCGGCCTGATTGCGCGCGCACGGCGGGCGCGGCCAGTCCCGATGCGGCTAGGCCAAAGCCAGTAGCACCGATGCCTTGCAATGTTTGCCGACGAGTCAGCAGGCCGGTTTTCTTAGGTAGCTTGATCATGGTCTTCCTCCCAGATTGCGCAGGATGCGCGACAGTTACGACTTCCGCGATCTCAGCCCTCCCCGGCTGCGCCGCGTCGTTCGCCGCTTTCGCGGTCGAATAAGTGAATTGCTGCGGGATAGACACTCAGTTCGATAGTATCGCCAAGCGCGATATCGTCGCGTCGTCCGGTCATGGCCCGGATCCGGTGAGCACCCATCATACCGATAAAGAGCGTCTGCGAGCCCAGCTGCTCGATCCCTTGAACCTCGAAGGGCACGCCGCCCTTTGCGGGTGTCAACGCCTCGGGGCGGATGCCCGCAGTGACGGCGCCGCTGGCGGTGCCTGCGGGAACGTCAAACACCACATCGCCCCCAAGGCTGAGATGGCCATCCGCAACGTCGCCTTCCATGATGTTCATTTCGGGCGAGCCGATGAAGCCAGCAACAAACGCATTGGCAGGCCGGTCATACACTTCCAAGGGCGAACCGATCTGCTGCACGATGCCGTCCCGCATGATCACGATGCGGCTGGCCAGTGTCATCGCCTCGGTCTGGTCGTGCGTTACGTATAGCATCGCCTTGCCGATCCGGCGCTGCAACATCGCGATTTCCTCGCGCATCCGTGCGCGCAGTTTCGCATCGAGGTTCGACAGCGGCTCATCCAGCAGAAAAATCGCGGGATCGCGCACCAAGGCCCGTCCCAAAGCGACGCGCTGCATCTGGCCGCCTGACAGCTGGCCAGGCTTGCGATCAAGCAGATGCACGATGTCCAGCATTTCGGCCGCGTCCTGCACCCGCTGCGCGGCTTCGTCCTTAGGCATACCGCGCATCTTGAGGCCGAAGGCCATGTTGGCCCGAATTGTTTTGTGCGGATAGAGCGCGTAGTTTTGAAACACCATCGCGATGTCGCGGTCCTTGGGCTCCAGCCGGGTCACATCCCTGTCCCCAATTCGCAATATTCCGGACGTGATCGCCTCCAGCCCCGCCACCATCCGCAGCGTCGTAGACTTTCCGCAGCCCGAGGGGCCCAAGAGCACAATCAGCTCGCCCTCGGCGATCTCGAGGTCCACACCTTCGACGGCAACGATCTTGCCATAGGTCTTGCGCAGCTTTTGCAGACTAACGGTGCTCATGCGGCATCCTCCCGCGCGGCGGCGACGATGATGTGATTCACCGGCGTCAGAGCTTCCTTCACGGCGCGGAAGCGGCCAAAGGCCTCATCATAGATGGCCTTTGCCGCGGGATCAGGCCGGAGCGTCTCGCGCACTCGGATAAGCCGCGCGGCGTCGTCGGTACCGCTGAAAATGCCCGTGCCGATCCCTGCAATCAAGGCCGCGCCGAACGAGGCGTCGCCCTGCTCCGGCACTTCGATTGTGAGGCCAGTGACATCAGCGATGATCTGGCGCCACAGCGCGCTTTTTGTGCCGCCACCGACAAGTCGCGCGGTGTCGAATCCCATACCGCGCGCCTCGAGCACCTCAAGACAATCGCGCAATGTGAACGCGATCCCCTCGTAGACAGCCCGGCAGATATGCGGCGCACTGTGAACGAAACCGAGCCCGACAAAAGAGGCGCGCAGATCAGGGTCCCAATAGGGGCTGCGCTCGCCGTTCAGATAAGGATGAAACAGAAGACCGTTGCACCCTGCGGGTGCCTCGGCCGCCTTTGCGTCCATCCCCTCAAATCCAAGATCGGTAAACATAGCGTCGCGCAACCAGCGGTGCGCAGACGCGCAGGAATTGGTGCCGAGGATCGCATAGCTGTGATCTGCTACAAGGTGGGGATAATGGATCACATCATCCGAAAAGACCGGGTTAGCCGTAAGGGTCGACACAGTGCCCGCCGTAGCCAGCTTGAGCGCGCCAATACCGGGGCGAGTCATACCCGCCGAGAAGGTCTCAGCATTGGTGTCGGATGTCCCGCAAATGACGGATGTCCCTTCGCGCAGGCCGGTGGCGGCGGCGGCGGCGCTGGTAACCGTGCCCGTCATATCGGTAGAACCTACGATCCTAGGCAGCATGCCCACGGACAGGCCCGCCATGTCGCAGAGCGTCTCTGACCACCCTCCCGCGGTGGCATCAGCTAGCATCAGGCCCCAGGCATCGGTGTTGTCGGTGACATCACTGCCGTCGAGCTGGCGTCTGAGCCAATCCTTGGCCGGGCGCATGCGGTGAATCCTGGCGTGGACTTCGGGTTCGTGATCGCGCAGCCACATCATCTGCGGCAACGTCCAGGTGGGGCTGATCCGATTGCCCGAAAGCTCGAGAATCCGAACGCCGTCACACTCGCGCGCGCGCGTCACCTGCGGGCCAGAGCGCTGATCATTCCACATGATCGCGGGGCGTAAGACATTGCCCCCATCATCTTCCAGCACATGTGTATGTGCGCCTGCCGTGAACGAGATTGCCTTGATCCCCGCAGGATCAAGACCCCCGTCCCAAAGCTGGCGCAGGGTGGACACCACAGCATCCCACCAGATTGCCGGATCCTGCTCGCTATAACCCGCATGAGGAACCGATGTATCAATGCTCTGCGATGCGGCTGCAATCACGCGGCCATCCGTCGTGATCACGGTCGACTTTAGCGATCCAGCCCCCAGATCTATGCCAAGCAACAGATCCTCAGACATCGCCGGACCGATCGCGATAAGGGTCAATCGCGCCGTCCCGTGGCGCAAAGCCCAGCTTGCCGGGGTTGAAGATGTTTTGCGGATCGATTGCAGTTTTCACTTTGCGCAGCAGATCCATACCAACACCGTGCTCGCTGTCCATCCAGCCTCCACGGAACAGCCCGCTGCCGTGATGATGCGCAATGGATCCGCCATGCGCCAGCGTCTCGCCCTCGGCTATCTGCCAGAGCCGCGCGTGAAGCGGAAGCGCCTCATCCTGATCCATGGGCGGCAGGCGCAGCGTCATGTATTGGCACACGCCCTCGGGGTAGACATGGCTCCAATGCGCCGAGAAATGCGCCTCGGGATGCACCGCCTTCACCTGTTCGGCAATCGCATCATACAGCGCATTGACCTGTGACCAGTTCACGGTCACCTCGACCGTATCGTTGAAATAGCCCCTGTCCTGCCACTGCTTAGTGATCGACACATAGCGCTTTGCGCGCCAGTCATCAAACGGGCGCGTCTCGGTCTCGACCGCATCCAGTTGCTTTGCAAAGCCGCGCACGATACCGGCCTCGGCCTCGACGATCAAGGGAGCGCCGCAAACCACGATATTGGCCATCACGGGCCGATTGCCGAAGGCCTCGATGCCCTCAGCGCGGCCCGATGTTTCCTTTTCGTCGTAAAGGCGCACAAGGCGGGGATGCATACCCTCCTGCATGATGTTCCGTGCCAGATCCAGCGCCGCGGCGCGATTCGGCAACGCAAAAACCATTACTTCCTCCGCCTCGGGCAGCTTCCAGATCCTCAAGGTTAGCTCGGTGATGATTGCCATTGTGCCCTCATTGCCGACGATCAGATCCAGGATCGATGGGCCGGTCGCACGTTTGGGCAGGGGGCGGATTTCCATCATCTGTCCATCGGGCAGCACGGCCTTAAGCCCGACAACGATGTTTTCGATCTTACCATAGCGACTGGACTCCTGCCCGCCTCCACGGCACGCGGCCCAGCCGCCTACGGTGGAAATGGTCAGCGATTGCGGCAGATGGCCAGTGGTATAGCCCTTGGTATTCAGCGCCTTCTCAAATGCTTCGCCATTCATGCCGGCCTCGACCGTAACAAGATTGTTTACCGTGTCGACATCGAGAATGCGGTCCATCCGCTGCATATCGATCATGAACTCCGATTCCAGCGGGATGATGCCGCCCAGCACGCCCGAGCCGCTGCCGTAAGGAATGACAGGCTGATCGGCCTTGGCCGCCAGCTTGACGATATCGCAGACCTCTTCGGTCGTGGCGGGGCGCAGAACAAGGCCCGGTAAAGTACCCACCAGCGCGCCAGCGCGTGCGCGGAAATTGGCGTAGGGCAGGCGATCATGCGCGTATGCGCTTCGCTCGTCCTTCGAATTCAGGACATGCCCCTCGCCAACGATTTGGGACAGGGCGGCGGCAAGATCGTCACTTGGCAATGGAAAAATCCTTCTTCAGTCCCATGCGGCAAAACAGCATGGACAAACGTTTGTTCATATCAAGACAGGCTATTTATACGGCGTTGTCAAGACCGTTCTTACATAATCACTTTGGTGGAAGAGCCGCGAATAATCAGTTCATCGGGTGGCAAAAGTATCGTCCCGCTGGGACCTGCGGGCGCATCAGTATCGCCCTCAATCAGGCTGACAAGGCGTTGGGCGGCAACGCGGCCCATCATATGGGTCGGCAGCGCAACTGTCGTCACTTCTGGATAGACCACGCGGGCCAGCAGATCGTCATGCATCGTCACGACCGAAATATCGTCAGGCACCCGTTTACCAAGAACATGCAGACGCGCTATCGCTGCAGCGCCAGTCAGAAGGGTGGCGGCATGAATCGCAGTTACTTCGGCAGCGAGCAATCGATCGACGCCTTCCGGCACCCTGTCGGGATCGTACCCTGCCTCCGCCACCAGATCCTGACTTCGATCAAGGCCCGCCCCTTCCAGCGCTTCGGACCAGCCCTGCAAGCGCATTTCGCCGTTGAACCGCCCCAAACGCCCGGCCAGATGACCGATGCGGCGATGGCCCAGCTCGATGAGATGGCGAACGCCGTTGCGCGCCGCGGCGCGCGTATCGATGGCCACGCAATTGGAATCGCCGGGCAAAAATCTGTTGAGGATTACATAAGGACGCCCGGCACTGGCCAATGTCTGGCGCAGCCTGTCATCCTCGTCAAAGCTGGCGATGATAACGCCCTCGATCAGGTTGACGTTTGACACATCCCGAATGATCGCGCTGCCATTGCCGCCAGCGTCATACGCAACGACAAGCGCGTACCCCCTGCGCCGCGCTTCGGCTTCGGCACCCAAAATGGCCGAGGCAAAAATCGGATTTTCGATTTGGGGAACAACCATCAAGATCGTCAGGGACCGTGATGTCTTAAGGGCGCGCGCGGCGGGGTTGGCCTGATATCCAAGCGATTCAGATGCTGCCACTATGCGCGCACGTGTTGCGTCCGAAACGCGCCCCTTATTCTGCAAAACTCTGGAGACAGTGGATATATCCACCCCCGCCGCCTGCGCGACGTCACGAAGAGTAGCGTATTGCCTGCTAGGTTTAGCGCCCAAGTTACAACCTCAGCCAAAATAGGTGACGACCGAACACTCTTGCACTCAAGGCGCCCGAGGCCCGCCTCCTGAAGTGTCGTGAGGACATTATAGGGCCAAGGGCCACAAAATTCGACCGGAAAATATTATAGCCGTGTCGGGGGCAATTCGTAAGAAGTGCCAAACTATGAGTAAATCACATCTGGCCCGTCTGCGGTAATGCGCCATCGGTTGGCGGACTGTTTAGTCTCAAAAAAGGTCGTCTCAATAAAACTAGGCTCAATTTCTTCAAAAACCATGACCTCGGCTTGTGGAGCTGTCGGGTCGTATGCCTTGGAGAACTCAGGGCGCTCACCTTGAATATCCGAGATATACTTCCTTAAGGTTCGGCAAGGAGTAAAGTGGTCCCACTTATTCGGACAGGTTTGCGGCTCAGGTAAGATGTAATCTAGTTGGTTTCATGCGGCCTTCTGCGTCCGTTCTGTTATGAAGAATGCGTCGTCGGGTGAATGCAAGTACGTCAACCTAGAACTGGTGGCCCGCGACGAACAAGTAAATAAAAACTCTTCCGAAACCGTTGATCAACCGAATTCTGGCTTACGCTTCTCCATAAAGGCATTCACCGCCTCCGCATGTTCTGCGGTTTTATGGGCCAAGGCCTGATAAGAAGCGGACAGCTCGAGCAGACTGCTCAACCGCGTTACCTGACCTTCCTTGAGGAGACGCTTAGTCATACGCAATGTTGGCCCAGGGTTGGCAGCGATTTTAGCGGCCAATGCTCCAACCTCAGCCAGCAGCTGATCGTCCGGCACAACACGGCTAACCAACCCACACGCCAGCGCCGCGTTGGCGTCTAGCATCTCTCCGGTAAAGGCCATCTCGGCTGCTTTGGACATGCCCACCACACGCGGCAACAGCCATGCTCCGCCGTCGCCGGGGATCAGGCCGACCTTGATAAAGCTTTCGGCGAACTTGGCGCTTTCGCCAGCGATGCGAATATCGCACATGCAGGTCAGGTCGCAGCCCGCGCCAATGGCATAGCCGTTTACCGCCGCAATCATCGGCACCTCGAGGTTATACAATGCCAAGGTCAGGCGCTGGATCCCCTGTTGGTATTCAGTCCGGATCGACACGGGTCTGAGCGTGTCATCCTCGTATTTCTTCATGTCTTTAACGTCGCCCCCGGCGGAAAAGGCTTTGCCCGAGCCGGTCACGATCACAACGCGAACGGAGGCGTCCTTTTCAATCCGGTCCGCGGCTTCCAAGAATTCCTCGACAGCGGAATTGCCGGTCAGCGGGTTGCGGCGGTCCGGGTCGTTCATCGTCAGCGTGACAATGGCGCCGTCCTGCTCGTATTTCAGAAATTTGGTCATGGTTGTCCTTTCGTTTAAAGAGTCACTGGCATCGTTTTGCGCGCCGAAACGGATTGCACAAAACTCAATGAGCTTTGCGTGCTGTCCAAGAGGGATTGGCCCAGCTTTTCGTTCCAATAGCGCTCGGATCCATAGGCAATGCGCCCTTCGATCAATCGCCGGGTATAGAGATGTAGATCATGTTCTTGGGTAATCCCAATCGCGCCATGTACCGCATGTGCAATAGGGCCGACCCGCGACGCGGCCTCTCCGACACGCGATTTGGCAATGGCGACGGCTGGGGGGTCCGTATATCCGGCAAGCCCCAGTTCCGCCGCCATGCGCGCGGCATAGCATTCTTCGGCCATGAGACTGATCTGTTGTTGGATCGCCTGCTGCTTTGCGATGGCCCGCCCGAATTGTTCGCGCTCTTTCGCGTAGTCGACTGTCATCTCAAGCAAGCGCGCCATTGCTGCCGCCATATCAACGGCACGCATCAGCGCGCCCACGCTGCGCCAGTCATGGACCTCCAACACCGAGCCGTCCGGTGTGCCTTGCAGCCAAAAAATATCAGCGTTCAAGCTCCCTTTGGACGGGGATGGCACGACAGTGGCGGTGTCGAGCGACATCAAAGTCCATTCCGCCCCCACCTGCGCGACGACATGGCCCACGACCCGACCAAAGGGGACATTCGACAGCCTATCGCCGTCCTTGGTGCTTTGAACCGGCGCGGGCGCGATGGCGATGGACCCAGCCTCCGCCGCTTGGCTTGAAATCGACCGCAAGAGCATCGTTTCCCCAAGGGGTAGCGGTGCGGCATGTTCGCCTGCCTGAAACAAAACCGGGACCAGATCAATTGGCTGCAAACCAGCGCCGCCCCTGTCCTCTCCTGTCAGCGCATCGGCGAAACCAGCGGCGGTCAATTCATCCCACAGGCCGCTGATCTGGCTCGGCTCCACGACATCCCGCACCTGCTTTGCAGTGCAATGGGTCGCGAAAAGCTGTTTGGCGCTTTCCTCTAGCATATTCGTCATTCCTGCCCCCCCTATCTCAGCCCTAGCCCACGCGCGATCATGCCGCGCAAAATCTCTCTGGTGCCGCCGCGCAGTGAATAGCTCGGCGCGGCAAGCCCCACGAAAACCGAAGTTTCCATCAGTGACGCGGGCGGCTGCAAATCAGGATCGGCTGACAAAGCGTCCGCGATCATGATCGGCAATTCCTGTTCAAAACTGGTGCCCAGATCCTTGACCAATGCGGCTTCGATGATCGGGCTTTCGCCCGCCGCCAGCCTTGCCGTGACGGCGATGCTGAGCTCGCGCAGGGTCGCCAGATGGGCCATCATCCGCCCCAATGCCGCCGTATGCGCCTGTGGCACTGCCCGCAGCCAGTTCAACCATTCGTCCAAAAGCACAATGCTGCTGAGAATTCTCTCAGGGCCGGAGCGTTCAAAGGCCAGTTCGGCTGTAACCTGCTCCCACCCGCTGCCTTCTTGGCCGATCAGCGTGTCATCGGGCAAAAAGGCGTCTTCAAAGAACACTTCGGAGAAATGCGCATCCCCGTTCAGGTCCGTGATTTCGCGGATGGTGATGCCTGGCGAGGTCAGGTCGATGACAAACTGCGACAGCCCCGCGTGCCGGTCTCCGTAGGCGCCCGACGTGCGCACCAGCGCGATCATATACTGTGACCGGGGGGCGTTGGTTGTCCAAATCTTTTGCCCGTTTAGCGTCCAACCGCCGTGGACCTTTTGCGCGCGGCTGCGCACGCTGGCCAGATCGGACCCGGCGTTTGGCTCGCTCATGCCGATGCAAAAGAAACTCTCCCCGGCGCAGATCCCCGGCAGGTAGCGTTGCTTCTGCGCCTCTGAGCCATAGCGCTGAATTAGCGGGCCACTTTGGCGGTCTGCAATCCAATGGGCCGAGACGGGTGAGCCGGTGGCCAAAAGCTCTTCGACGATGACATAGCGGTGGAAAAACCCCGCCTCTTGCCCGCCGTATTCCTTTTTGATCGACAGCCCGAGCCAGCCCTTTTCCCCCATCTTGCGGCTAAAGTCGGCCGAAAACCCCATCCAAGACCGTGCGCGCACGACGGCGGGCAGCTTAGCTGTCTCTCGCTGCGCAAAGGCGCGAACGTCAGCGCGCAGGGCTTCTGACTCAGCCGGGATGGCTGATAGGGATAAAGGCTTTAACATCATTTTTCACTCTTTTATCTGCCCACAGGCGATCTGCGATGCGCGCTTGTGCTGGCTGGCCTAAAGCATTGGCCCCGGCGTCTTTGCGGGGCCAATGCAACGCGTGGCGCGGTTACTTCAGCGCGTCCATGAAGGCTTTCATCACCTCCGTGCCCGGCTTGCCGCGCCCATCCATGTCTGCCGCCCATTCAGAGCCAACAGTTTCCAGCGTGGTTTTAATCGTCGTGACGTCTTCCGCAGGGAAGGTCACGAATTTGACGCCTTCGTTGGCAATCAACTTTTTGTCCGCGTCGACCAGACCATCAATGACAGCACAGGCATGCTGCGTGGCCCGCTCACCGGCCTCTGTCAAAGCTTGCTGCACTTCGGGGGATAGGCTGTCGTATTTCGACTGGCTGATCATGTAGGACAGCACGAAAGACCCAAGGTTCAGTCCCTCGGTCGCTGTCTTGAGATGCGGCGCTAGATCGTAGGGCTGGACAGAGCCATAGGGAAAGACGATTGCATCCACTGTCCCACGTGACAGCGCTTCGCGGGCTTCGGGGGCCGACATCTGCACCGGAATTCCGCCCAGTTTAGTCATTGCAAGCGCTTGAGAACCACCGCTGGTGCGGATTTTCTGGCCGCTGATGCTGTCGACACCGGTTAGTTCCTTGGCCGAGAACAGCTGATACGGCGGCAGCGCAAGCGCCATCAAAGCACGCACACCTTCGGGGGCATATTCAGCTTCGTCCAGAACACCACCGGGTTTGGCGATTTCCCAATAGGCCATCGTGCCTTCGCAGGCGCTATTAAACGTGCCGGGAAGCTGGGCAACCGAGCTGAGCGGCAATTTGTCGGCAAGATAGGACGCGCCGATATAGCCCACGTCAGTTACGCCGGTCTGGGTCAGCGACAGCATGTCTTTGGCTTTGCCCAACTGCTGCGCCGGGAAGTAATCGAAACCAACGCTTTCGCCGGTGGTTTCCTTTACATCCTCGAGGAAGGGCATCAGCAGGTTTTCTGCGATGTAATGCCCGACGGGAAGGCTGTCAGCCACCCTCAGGGTCACGTCTTGCGCCAGTGCCGCACCCGCATTTACGCAGAGCGCTAGGCTTGTAAGTACGCCGATTTTATTGATTTTCATGGTCCTTTTCTCCTCCTAGTTGAATCGTATTATTGCATGGTCGAGGGCAGCCACAGGACGATCCCGGGAAAGGCTGCCAGTAGTGCGATGACGATCAAATGTGCCCAGACATGAGGCATGACCCCTTGGAACAGCTCGCCCAGAGGTCGGCGCGTATAGCGCGCGACGACAAAGACGTTCATGCCCATCGGCGGGGTCACCATGCCGACCTCAGCGGTCACGACGATCAAAACGCCGAACCACACTGGATCAAATCCCAACTGATAAATCAGCGGCAGAACCACTGGCACGGTCAGGATCAGAATGGCGATCTGGTCCATAAAGAAGCCAAGCATCAAATAGCCAAGCAGAATGACCGCAAGGATCACCCACCGCGAAGTCTCCAACGCGCCCACCCAATTGGCGAGGTCATTGGTGACGCGGGTCAGGGTAAAGAAGTAACCGAAAACATGGGCACCCAGAATGATAAACAAGATCATGCAGGTGGTCTGCGCCGCGGACCGCAGCGCGCGCCAAGAATTCGACGCGGTCAGTTTGCGTTCCCAAGCCGCAATCAGTAGGGCGCAAAACGCGCCAATGCCCGCGGCTTCTGTCGGGGTTGCGATGCCTGAATAGATCGTGCCGGTCACCGCAAAGAACAGGATCAGAACCGGCCCGATCCGCTTTAGCGACCTGAATTTCTCCGCGAAACTATAGGCTTGCCCCATTGGCGCAGCACTCGGATCGCGCCAAACCAGAAAGGCGATGGTCAGCATGATCGTCGCGGTCACCATGATGCCGGGAAGCACCCCGCCCACCAGCAAAGCTGACACAGGAATATCCGCGATAATCCCATAGAGGATCAAGGCGATCGACGGCGGGATCAACATCGCCAAGGTGCCAGAAATGGCAACCACCCCGCCCGCCAGCTTTGGCTCATAGCCTTCCTTGAGCATGGCGGGGATCGATGTGGAGGCCAGCGTTGCCGCCGCCGCCGTGGAGGAGCCCGAAATCGCGCCAAAGCCCGCCCCTGCCAGAGCCGTCGCCATTGCCACCCCGCCGCGCAACCGGCCTACCCAGACCGTCGCGGCACGGAACAGATCATTCGCCACACCAGAGATGATGATGAACTCCGCCATCAAGATGAACATCGGGATCGTGATGATCTCGTAATTGTTCGCGGTCGACAGGGGCGTGGTTTTCAAGATGCCCTGCAGGATCGGCCAGCCGCCAAACATGTATAGACCCGCCGCACCGGACACCCCCATCGCCAAGGCAACGGGAAGGCCAGTGATCAGCAAGAGCACCAGAAGGACGAGTACGATAGTCACGGTCATTCGCCATGCTCCCCGGTTTTTGGATTGGTGTCGGGCGGGGCTGGCAGCTCTACCAAATCCCGGGCCGAAAAGATCGAGGCGAGGTGAAAGACAGTGCGAAAGCCACAGCGCAGAAATAGGGTGGCCATGCCGACGGTCAGCAAGGCATAGGCGATCCAAGTGGGCCAAGCGACGGCCTCGGCCACGCGGTTATCAAATAGAAATGCATCCCGCGCCTGCGTATAGCCAAGCATCGTCATGGCCCCGACAAACAACGTCGAAGCACCATAGCCCAGCCCCTGGGCCAGATGCCGAACCGGGCGCGGCAAGAGCGGCACAAAGACGTCCAATGCGATATGGCCGTGATTGTGCAGCGTGTCTGACAGAGCAAGGAAAAAGACAGCGCCTGATAGATACAGCCCGATCAAGCTGTAAGACCACGTCAGCGGCGCGGCGAAGATATAGCGCAGGGTCACATCCATGACCACGATCAACATGATTGCGGCCATCGCCAGACCAGAGGCGCCAATCAGAACGGCTTCGATCCGCGCCAAAAGGGCAGAGACACCGTTGACCGGCGCGTTCTCCTCCATAGCTCTCATTTATTCCCCCAGTTTGATTGACGGCGCGCGCCAAGTATTTTTTCCGCCGCGCGCTGATGCGGCTTGTCGATCATTTGACCGTTGATATTCACGACCCCGGCTTCCGGGTTATCTGCAAAAGCATCTATTACGCTTCGCGCCCAGCTCGCCTCCTTCGCCGTCGGCTGGAACGCCCGATTTACCGGTGCCACGTGATCGGGATGGATCACCGCTTTGGCACCGAACCCGTCGCGCCGAGCAACATTGGCCTCTGCTTCCAGCGCCTCAAGGTCCTGTAGGTTGGTGAAGATGGTGTCTATTGCGACCACCTCCGCGGCTGCGGCCCCGGCAAGGCATAGGTTGCGGGCTAGCCGGAACGGCTCAGTGTAAGTGCCATCCTCTGTATTTTGCCTCGCGCCAAGGGACGCGGCCAAATCCTCTGCTCCCCACATCAACCCCCACAGCCGCGGATCAACATCGCGGTACTGCCCTAGCGAAAAGAGCGAAGCGGCGGTCTCCGTTGTGATCGCGAGGATATTCGTCTGTTGCAGATCATGCGCCGCCTCAAATGCTGCAAGGTAATGGGCGCAGGTTCGCAGATCATTCGGCCCTTCGCATTTGGGCAAAACGATTCCGTCGGGGGCAAGGGGCATGACCGTTGCCAAATCGGCCAGTGTCAGACCTGTGTCCAGCGCATTCACCCGCACAAAGAGCGCCTTACCGCCCCGCTCGGCCTGCAGCATGTCTCTGACGCAGGCGCGGGCGGCGGCTTTGGCGGGGGCGGCGACCGAGTCCTCCAAATCAAGGATCAGCGCATCCGCCTCGCCGCCCATCGCTTTGGCGAACTTGCGGGGGCTGTCGCCCGGAACAAACAGAAAGCTGCGCATCATGCGGCCCTCTCGCTCGGGCGTTTGCGCATCAGGCCCGTCCGGCGGCATGAGGCCACCAGCGTATCATGTTGGTTAAAGCAGCTGTGCTCGAACTCCACCAAACCCGCATCGGGGCGCGATTTGCTTTCGCGTTTAGAGATGATCCGCGTCTCGGTGCGCAGCGTGTCGCCGTGAAACACCGGCTTGGGAAAGCGCACATCAGACATTCCCAGATTGCCAATCGTCGTGCCTAAAGTTGTGTCCTGCACTGTCATCCCGATCATAATCGCGAGGGTGAATAGGGAGTTGAACAGCCGCTGCCCCCACTCCGTCCCTTCGGCAAAGGCGGCATCGATATGCAACGGCTGCGGGTTCAGCGACATGAGGCTGAACGTGGTATTGTCGGCTTCGGTGACGGTCCGGCTCAGTTCATGGCGAAACTGGCGGCCTACCTCAAAGTCTTCGTAATACAATCCGGGCATAACGCGCTCTTCAGTAAGATTTCGGGAGACCCAGCACCTTTTCGGCGATGAAGCACAGGGCAAGCTGGGGTGAAACGGGAGCGATCCGAGGGATCAGGCTTTCGCGCAGATAGCGCTCAACGTGGTATTCCTTGGCATAACCAAAGCCGCCGTGGGTCATCACCGCTGTCTGGCATGCGTTATAGCCCGCCTCGCCCGCCAAATATTTCGCGGTATTGGCCGAGGCGCCACAGGGCAGACCATTGTCGTATTCCCAAGCAGCCTTCATGATCATCAGCCAAGCCGCCTCCAGCTCCGAGTGGCAGATCGCCAATGGATGCTGGATTGATTGGTTCTTGCCAATGGGACGGTTAAAGACTTCGCGCTCGCGGGCATAATCAGTGGCGCGTTTCAGGGCGGCAAAGCCAAGGCCGACGGCTTCGGCGGCGATCAGAATGCGTTCCGGGTTCAGCCCGTGCAGGATGTACTCAAACCCCTTGCCCTCTTCGCCGATACGGTCAGCTTCGGGGATAATGAAATCTTCAAAGAACAGCTCGTTGGAGTCCACCGCCTTGCGGCCCATTTTTTCGATTTCGGAAACCTTGATCCGGTCCCGGTCAAACGGGGTATAGAACAGCGATAGACCGTGGGTCGGGGATTTCACTTGATCCAGCGGCGTGGTGCGCGCCAAAACCAAAAGGTTGTCAGCCCCCTGCGCGGTAGAAATCCAGACCTTCTGGCCATTCACCACATATCTGTCGCCGTGCTTTTCCGCCCGCAGCTTCAACTGTGTGGTGTTCAACCCCGTGTTGGGCTCGGTTACCGCGAAACAGGCTTTCTCGCGACCTTCGACCATGGGGCGGATCATGCGTTCTTTTTGCTCCTCGGTGCCCAATTTGGCCACCGGCTGGAGTCCAAAGATATTGATATGCACCGCCGAAGCACCCGACATGCCTGCGCCGGATTCCGAGATCGTGCGCATCATCAAAGCCGCTTCGGTGATGCCCAGCCCTGCCCCGCCCTGCGCTTCATCTGAGCAAATGCCCAGCCAGCCTTCGGTCGCTAGCGCGTCATAGAAATCCGTCGGAAATCCGCCCTCGCGGTCGCGGGTCAGCCAATAATCAGCGTCGAACTTCTCGCAAATCCGTCCTACCGCATCGCGGATCGCGGTTTGATCCTCTGTCAGCGCAAAATCCATAGCTTAAACCTTTTCCTTCACGTACAAAGCACCACTGTTTTGCAGCTCGGCAATCTCACTTTCGCTAAAGCCCACCTCTGCCAAAATCTCAGGGCCATGCTCACCCAATGCGGGTGCAGGCCGGGTGGATTGAGCGGGGGTGCGCGAGAAGCTGACAGGCACGGCCATCCGGCGCAGCTTGCCTTCGGTGGGGTGCTCTTCGGCCTCGAAGAACCCGGTTGCCACAAGGTGCGGGTCTTCGATCACCGATTCATAGCTGTGCATCGGCATCGCAGGCACGTCGGCAGTCTCAAAAATTTTGAGCCACTCTGCCGTGGTCTTGGTGAGCAGAAATTCACTTAACGTGGCATAGACAGAATCGATATTCGCCATGCGCTTGTTAAAGCTGGAAAAGCGATCATCGTTCTCAAGAATGTCACTGCGCCCGATTGCGTGGAAGAACCGCTGCCAGTGGCCATCATTGTAGACTAAGGCGCAGACATAGCCGTCCTTTGTCTCATAGGGTCTGCGATCGGCGGAAAGATGGCGAGCATAGCCGCCCTTGTCCAAGGGGGGGTCATAGGTCAGCCCGCCCATGTGGTCTCCCATGATCATTGATACCATGGTTTCAAACATCGGAATTTCGATTTTCTGCCCTTTGCCCGAATTCGACCGTTCAATAACCGCAGCCAGAATAGCATTGACGCCCGCCATGCCCACAATTCGATCCACAATCGCCGCCGGCACATAGGCAGGTTTGCCCCCTGCCCGCACAAATCCATGCGAAATGCAGGCGCCCCCCTGAATCAGATCGTCATAAGCAGGCCTGTCTGCATAAGGCCCAGTCTGCCCATATCCCACATATGCAGCGTAAATCAGACGTGGGTTGGACTCAGCCAGATCTTCGTAAGACAAGCCTAGGCGGGCCATTGCGCGGGGGCGAATATTTGTGACTAAGACATCAACTGTTTCTACCAACCGCAAGATAGCGTCGCGGCTTCCGGGTCGTTTTAGGTCCAAAGAAATATCACGCTTCGAGCGGTTTACATTGAGGAAAAGCGGCCCCATGGCCGCGTTGCGGGTTGGGCCGATCTGACGGACCACATCCCCCTCAGGCGCTTCCACTTTGATAACGTCTGCCCCGTAATCCCCCAAAATCTGAGATCCATAGGGGCCCATTAACACAGTTGAGAGATCGAGAATGCGCAAACCGTCCAACAAGCTCATTTTAGCCCTTCAAATTTGTTCATATATGTGAATAAATAGTTCGCTATACTGCACCAATTAAGGGATGCATAATTTGCTTTGTCAACTACCTTGGAAAAAGATTTGGGTGACCTAAGAGGCCTATGAAAGTCGAAATACCTAAACTAAAAAATCAAAGGAACGCTAAGTGGCCGTCAAACAGATCGAAAACTTATTGAAGTTGCTGGAGTTTTTCTCAGAACGCAAGAAACCGGCCACTTTGGCAGATGTCGTAGCGCACTTCGGCTGGGCTCGATCCAGTGCATTCAATATTCTGACAACGCTGGTAGAAAATGGTTATTTATACGAACCGAAGGCGCGGGCAGGTTTTTACCCTTCGCCCCGATGGCTACAGTTGGCGAAAGCCATTGCAGAAGGCGAGCCGATCTCGGAGAACTTGCGTCAACTTTTAGCCGATCTCGCAGAACAGACTGGGGAGACGGTCTGGATATCTGCGTCCAGCGGACTATTCGCCGTATTCATCGAAGTTGTCGAATCCGAGGCGAGCGTTCGCTATGCTGCGAAGGCCGGAAAGCGAGTGCCAATACATGCCACTGCCTCAGGTCAAGCGCTGCTCTCACAACTGCCCGATCATGACTTGGGCGTCTCACTGCGCAAGGTTTCTTTTGAGCGCTATAGCACGAACACCCCTATGAGTATTCCGGAGGTTTTGGCGCAGATAGAAGCGGGACGCCGGCGGGGATGGTTTGCTTCTGCATCCAATTATTCGCCCGATTTAGGGGGCGTAGCAGTCCCGGTAATGGATAGAGGTCGGGTGTACAGCGTCACTGTTGCAGGCCCTCTATACCGGGTCCGCGACAAAGCTATCGACCATGCCAACACCATCTACAAGAATATAAACCGCATCTATGGTTCGGAACATAGTCGATCCACTCTGAAGAACATTGACCTGCCACTTCTGTAGTTTTCCCTTGTTTGAGAAGTTTTGAATGAATTCCTATATCTCTTGGGTCGATTTTGACCCCGAAGCACGCCAGTACGCACGCGAGCTTTTGGCGTTGGCCAAGTCCCCCGATGCCCGCGATGAACTGGGATTGGCAACGTTACGCGATGGCATTTCCGATGTGCTTTTTCCGGCAACCAGTACGATCCATACCAGATTGCGGTATATGTTTTTTATTCCATGGCTGGTGCAGTTCGCCGACCAAGAAACGAAGGGCGTTCGTGACCACTTCAAGACTTTGGAGTATGATCTGATCAGAGCGCTCAAAAGGGGGCACTCCGGGGATGGCATCATTGGTGGTACGACGGGTGACTCCCTCAAGCGGTTGCCGTCTAGCGTGTATTGGGCCGCGTTGGGCAACCTTGGCATTCGAAACCTAAAGGGCACGATCGGGTCTATGTTGGCAGACAAAGCGGGCGATCTGCGCGACAACCTTTGGCATCCAGACCTTCCCAAACCTCCATCGGGGCTACTGAAAACAGCATCTTTTAAATTGCAGCCTGAAGAAAAGGCGTTTTTCCTTGGTCGGTTGCAGGAACAGGCAAAGGACAGTCTGTTCCACGAAATCCTGAGCACTCCCGGTTTGGCTTCCCAACTTCGAAACAACGATCGGACCGCCACAGATATCGCACCTTGGGACCTTATCGACGTCAGCCCGCAAAACGCTAATTTGCTGAAACAAGCACGTGTCTTTTCCGACCTAATGTACGGCGCGGCCCTGCTGTATAACCTTTTGCTGATGCGCAAAGCAGCACAGGACGAAAATTCCTATATGGTCAAAAATGGGAAGGCGAGTTCAAAAGAACTCCAACAAAAAGTAGCGGATTGGCAGTCCTTAGAAAGATCTGATTTGGAAGAATGGGATGTCCATGCCCTTGCCAACTTGCAAAATAGAAAAGTCAAACCCGATACCCTGTCGTTTATCAGCAACTGGCAAAAACTTGTTCTTGTCACAGGCGATCTGGCAAACTCGGCGAAAGCCCAAGAGTTTATAACCAACCGGGAATACGGCCTAAAGGGGCGTCAAAAGAAAGCCCGCCTTTCACATCAAGACGCCCTGCGCAGGTGGAGCGGCCTTGCAGGTATGAACCCGATGATGTTTCGCTGGCCAATCGCACACGGGTATATAAACGAGCTTATAGAATGAGCGGTGATGACGTTTTCGATCCCGAAAATCGCAGCCTCTACACAAGCCTTCTGCGCCCCCCAGAAGGGTACGTTTTCGATTGCGCCCTTGCGACGACGTACACGCTCGACTTTGGGACAGCCCTTGTTGTTCCCGCCATTCTGACGTTCGACAATGCCGAAAACGCTGCTGATATCCGTAAAAATCCGCTGTTCTTGCTCCAAGGCCTCGAAAAAACCGCCCAACGGATCGCAATTTTTTGCGACCGAGGCCACATCAAAGGCACACGCCCGCATGAGGCGCAGTTGCTCTCGTTGCTGGAACGCACAATCCACGAAGTCCGCGCCCCACGTGATGGCGCGTTTCACCCCAAAATCTGGTGTTTACGGTTTGCCGCCCTAAAAAAAGGTGCGCCCGGCAAGATGCGTTTGGCCATTCTGTCGCGCAACATCACCATGGATCGCTCATGGGATTTGAACCTATGCCTTGAGGGGGACGTCAAGAAACAGCGCAAGTCTGCCTTGGATGGTGCCAACCCAATTGTTGCCCGCTTCATTGGGCAACTGTCGGACATGGTTCACGCAGACGACAACAAGGTCCCCGAATTTGTTGAAACCTTGCGTCGTGACATCCTGAAATGCCATTTCCTGCTGCCCAACGGTGCCACGGATTTGAAGATCGCAGTCAACGGCCTCGACGATAGGCGATGGCAGCCACCAAACGATTGGAACAGCCTAACTGTTGTGTCACCTTTCGTAACCAAACGAGGATTGGACCACCTGAGGAATGGCCACTCAATCGAAAAGGTCTCCCTTGTGTCGCGCGCCGAAGAACTGGACGCCCTGAATCCAAAGGTCCTGGCCAATATGTCGAGCGTGCTGGTTCTGTCCGATGCCGTCGAAGACGAAGTGGATGTAGCTGATGCCCACGATATGTCGGGCCTTCATGCCAAGGCGTTCATCTATGAGAAGGAATACGAAACGACGCTCGTCCTTGGGTCTGCAAATGCAACGGCGTCCGCGCTGGTCGACAAAGGCGGCACACGGGAAAACGTGGAAATATTGGCGACCCTGACAGGCACAGACGGGTTAGCCTTGCCCGACAGCTTTAAAGCCCTTCTCACCACTTATGACGTGCGCACAGACGGGCATGCCATAAAGACCCAGAAAGATACTCTGCGCGAAGCGCATGACGCGATCTGTGGTTTGCAGATTTGCCAGACGTTTTCGGATGCGGTTGATGGTACGGTCCAGATCGCCTTGACCCTGCCCAATGATGACCACACCTTCGCCCCCAAAGCACTGGACACTGTCGAGGTGCGCGTCGCAGCGCTTGGGTCGCAAAACCAATACGGGTTTGATCTTGCGTCGCTATTGCGGGGGGAAACGCAATACCTCTCACTGGGGGAAGCCCGCATTCACGAGATATCGAAGTGGGTCGTTGTGACTTTGACAAGTCTGGATTCAAGCGACGGAGAGAAAATTAATTTCTGCCTTGGCACAACCCTTGAAAATAGTCCCGAAGGACGCCTTGATGCAGTTTGGCAATCAATCTTCAGCTCTCCTGACGCTTTCCTTGATTACCTCAAGCTGATGCTTGGCCTTGTTTTCGACCCCAACGATAGCGAAGGCGAACCTGACGCTCTCGGCGGTGCATGGCGCTTACTGTTACCCAACTCGGATGGCAATATTTTGGAACCTCTCCTCCATGCACTTGCCAAGGACCCTGAGACCCTGAACGATATTGACTCTCTGCTCGCCAAACTTACCAATCCGAAATCAGGCGAAAGCGTTGTCCCTGAAGATTTCGAGGATTTCTGGGCCAGTTTTCGCCCGTTTCTAACTAATAAGCGGCGCAGCACATGACCTATGACGCCCAACAGCACTTGTCAGCATTAAAGCCTTTTCAGCGAAAAACCGTCGATGTCGCGTTTGAACATCTTCACCGCGCGGGTGGGTCCGGGCGTTTCTTAGTCGCAGACGAGGTCGGACTGGGCAAAACAATGGTGGCCAAAGGGGTCATCGCCAAAACGATTGCAAGACTGTACGGCCAAAAGAACAAGATCAACATTGTCTATGTCTGTTCGAACGCCGCAATCGCACGCCAGAATGTCCGCCATTTGAACGTCGGCGATAGCGACCGCGAACCAATCCAGACCCGTCTTACGTTGGTGTCAGAGCGTCTGCATGAACTTAATGTTTTAGGGTCGGGCAAGGTCAACTTTCTGACGATGACGCCTGACACGGCCTTTGATTTGAAATCCCACACGGGGCTGGCCCGCGAACGCGCCTTGTTATTTTGCCTGATTGAGGACAGCTTCCCTAACCGCCGCAAAGCTCTTTCAACTCTATTTCGAAATGGCGTCGGAAAGTGGTGGGAAAATGACTGCGCTATCATGCGAGCAAAAATTGCCAACGAGACCATTGATCGAAGCATCTCAAAATCGTTTGTTGCGGCTGTGACCAACGATGAAAACCTAAGTTCCCGTTTGCGCGCGTATGATCCCAAGGCCCCCATCAAACCCGGTGTCCTCATATCCGACTTGCGCCGTCTTCTTGCGCGTGAAAGCGTCTCACACATGCAGGCTGATCTGATCATTCTGGATGAATTTCAAAGGTTTGCGGATCTTTTGCACATCTCTGATGAGGACACCACGGATGCGAAACGTGCGGCAAGCGAACTTGCGCAGGCCCTGTTCGGGCAGCGACAGGCAAAGTTGCTTTTGTTGTCGGCAACGCCCTATCGCCAGCTGAGCCTGAATACCGACAGTGCAGAACATTCGGATCACTATCAGGACTTCCTAAAGACGATTCAGTTTCTTATGGGTGACAATCAAGCGCAAGCCCTCCCCGCGCTGACCAACGACCTTGCCGCGTTTCGCGCCAGCCTCCTCGCCCTGCCCCAGCTTTCACAGTCCCCGGCTTCGAGGCGCGACGCGCCGCAGGACCTAGCCCTACAGACACACATTGAGATCAAGAAGAGGATTGAGAGCATTCTACGGGGGGTGATCGCACGAACAGAACGCGTCCGATCAACAGATGATGCCAATGCGATGATTGAAACCCTGACGCCCAAGACTGACATCCAGCCCTCTGAACTCCTCGCCTACAGAGGCCTGCAAAGACTGGCCACTGAAATCGAGGCACCAAATGTGATCGATCTTTGGAAATCCGCGCCCTACCTGCTCAGCTTCATGCACAGTTATGCCCTGAAAAAGAAACTAGATCGTCGGGCAAAATCGAGCTTGACCTCTTGGCGAGGGGCGGCAGGGAGTTTTATCCCCAAAGATGCACTCAATGGCGTCAAAACGATTGATGCACAAAACGGACGGCTGCGTGCGCTGAAAGACCAAGTTCTTTACACAAAAGAAGGACCCGATCTGCGCGATTGGCTATGGATTCCACCCAGCAAGCCAACATTCGGTGCGCCCCTTGGCGGCACGAAATCCCTGATATTCTCAGATTGGCAAGTGGTTCCCGACGCCCTATCCTGCATGTTGTCTCATGACGCCAACGTCCACATCGGGGCGAATCAGGCTGCAATCGAAGCAGCAGAAAAATCCAAAATTAAAGAAGTACAGTACGAGATTTTAACAACGCCATCTCACACCCTCGCCAAGATGCTGCCACTTGGACCTTTCACTTCCCTCGAAGACTGCCTGACCACAACCCGAAAGTCTGTTGAAGTCGCCATCAGGGCAGCAGGCGGGCGTATGCGCCGCATGCCGCACCTAAAATCAAACCGCAGCCTGCTTACCCAGCTTAACGCACTAATAGAACGCCAAGAAAGCACATTGGCAACAAGTGGCATCACCACAAGTCAGATAGATATTCTAGCGCGTCTTGCGCTCGGCTCGCCCATGATTTGCGCTATGCGGGCTCTTTGGATTGAATTCCCTAATGCCTCACAGGATGACATTGAGGCCGGTGCGACCGCTATCGCCTTAGGGTTTCGCGGCTATTTTAACCAAGGCGAAAACCGGCTTTTGATCGAACGGAAGTTTCGCAAAGGCAAACGATGGGAACGCATCCTTAAGTATTGCGTCACATATGATCTGAATGCCGTCATCGAAGAATACGTGCATTTGGCCAAAGAGGCCGTCGAGAAAGCAGAAGAGACCCCAAAAGGTGTCGGTGAATATGTTGCAGGTGTTCTTACGCTCAGACCCTCGAGCATTCTGGTCCAACATGGAGCGAATTCCAAAGCCCAATTCAAAGCTCGTTACGCCGTGCGATTTACAGATAAAGCCGATAGCGAGGCAGGGGCAAACCGTACCGTGTTGATGCAAGATTCTTTCAAATCGCCATTCAGGCCCTTTATTTTGGCAACAACATCGATCGGCCAAGAGGGTCTGGATTTTCACAGCTACTGCGCCCGCGTTGTCCATTGGAATCTGCCGCGAAACCCTGTCGACATCGAACAACGCGAAGGGCGCGTTCACCGCTATAAAAACCATGCGGTCCGCCAGAATATCGCCCTTGATCACCTTGCAGAGACAACTGGGGAGCGCTCAGATTGGTCCACACTCTTTCAGCACGAGGATTCCAGAGAAAAATCAAATCAAAAGCGTGATCTGGTACCCTACTGGATCTATGCGGGCCGTCACCAAGATGCGCGTAAAATTCAGCGGTGTGTTCTGTCGCTTCCATTCAGCCGCGAGGTTAGGCGCTATGAGAAATTGACACGGGCACTTGCGAATTACAGATTGGCCTTCGGACAACCTCGCCAGAACGAACTGATGGATTTCTTGTCGCAGGAAACCCAACCGGATGCACGAGACCTGAAAGACTTGATGATTGACTTACAGCCATGATGGAACGGTATAATATCATTTTTACAGCTCTTCTCTTAGGTTAGCAATTACCCTCAAATGAGAAGAGTCAGCGATTCCTGGCATATTCGACATGCTTACGCTGGTGGTTAGTAACGGCGCCATTGATACCGCAGTTTACGCGGCTTGGCGGTCGGCTGCTTGTCCCAACTCCTTCCAGTTCCACGGCAGTAGCTCATCCAGCTTGTTGATCTTGTGGTCGTGGATGCGGTCGAGAACGTCCGCGAGATAGGCCCGGGGATCGATGTCGTTTAGCTTGGCTGTTTCGATAAAGGTCATGGCGCGAGCCAAGGTTTCCGCACCTGTGTCGGCCCCTGCAACGAGCCAGTTCTTTCGCCCAATACCAATAGGGTGCAGAGCCCGCTCTGCTGGTGTCAACGCCGGACTAAAATTGCACCAATCGCCGGAGCAAAAGTTCGCCACTTTTCTGGGTTTTGCCGGACCAATATTGCACCACCTTGTTGAGTTTAGGTTTGCCCTGCGTATACCGAGGTCATCCGGCCACCTGTACCGGCAGTATCCGGCCACCCCTACCGATTTGATCCGGCCGGGGATTCCGGGGCATCCGGCCACCCCCATTTCGACGCTGTTTAAGCTGCTGCGAGGCAATATGTAGCAAGGCTACTCTGACGTTAATTTTGAACGAGGAAGAGCCCAATGAAGAGATTGTCTGGCGATTACGCCGGCCAGGCACCTTCTCCCTGGGTGCTACGGGAAGCCATCGCTCGGGCAGAGGACTGCATATCACGAGTGGCTCAGCAAGGTCTTGCAATACCAGACGCCAGCAAAGAAATTGAAGTCTGTGTTGCAGCAACCCGTTATATCCACGGCAGAAACCGATTGCTTGCGATGCTTTGCATGGCGGTCTGCCTTGGGCCGATCGTGCCTCCCTGACAAAAAGGGAGGATTGCGGTCATTCGCTGCGCTCTTTTGAATTTCCGCAAGCGGCGGTCACGGAGCAAAGTGCTGTCTGTATCTATCCAATAATAGATTCTTTGATTTCTGCCAAATCTGGTCCCTTTGTCACCTACACACCGAAAAGCCTCAGCAGCAAATGTTAATTCTGCGAGAAATCGATTCAACATCTTGAGGTGAGCATGTGTATACATACATTCAACAGTAGCAAATTGGGGTGCGAGATGTCAGAATCGAAGAAGACGGACGTCGAAAGACCCCCTAATTGCCGGATTCTTAGCTTAGATGGCGGTGGCGCCAAGGGATTCTATACTCTAGGTGTCTTGCGTGAAGTCGAAGGTTTGCTCGGTGGGCCGTTATACAAGCACTTTGACCTGATATTCGGGACCAGCACCGGCTCAATCATCGCATCCCTCCTCGCTCTAGGCCATGAAGTTGAAGATATTCATCAACTCTATTGTGAGAATGTCCCCAATATTATGAGGCAGAAATCAGCAACCGCAAAGTCGGCTGCGCTTTCGAAATTGGCAGAAGAAGTATTTAAAGGAGCTACGTTTCAAGACGTCAGAACCGGCCTCGGCGTAGTGACAACGAAATGGGAATTGGAAACACCCATGATATTCAAGGGCAGTGTAGCGCAAGCCCACGGTCGCGTTGGTACCTTCAAGCCTGGCTATGGTTGCACGATATCTGAAGCAGTGCAGGCTTCTTGTTCTGCGTACCCTTTCTTCAACCGCAAAACTGTTACTACAGCTATGGGTGATGAGATAGACCTAGTCGATGGAGGCTACTGTGCCAATAATCCGACCCTATACGGTATCGCCGATGCGGTAGCAGCATTGAACTACGAACCAAGTGATTGCCGTGTGCTGAGTGTAGGCTGCGGTAACTACCCTACACCTAAAGAAGGTATAGGAAAGAGGACCTACCGCCGGGTCCTACCTACTCTACCAATCCTTGAAAAGACGATGGGGATAAACGTTGCCTCCATGGAGCAGCTAAGGCAAATCCTCTTTAAGGCAGTGCCGACCATTCGCGTGAATGACACGTTCGAAAGGCCTGAGATGGCCACTGATCTTTTTGAACACAACTTAACAAAGTTAAACATTTTGCGGCAGCGGGGCGCTGAATCTTACGCCACCCGCGAAGCAGATATTCAAGCGCTTTTGATGAAAGAAGAGTAATATGGCGATTTCCGAAAACCAACTTGAAACGTGGTCCCATCCATGGGCGCAAGAACAGTCGAAAAACACTTACGCCTCGATTAAGACCGTGCTGGAGGATACGTCAGCGCCCTATAGCATCCGCAGTTTTGACACCTTCCTACAAGGGTCATATGGGAACAGTACAAATATCCGCGCAGATAGTGACGTTGATATCGTAATGCGCTTAGACTCTATAAACTACTATGACATCAGCAAACTAGATGTAGATGAGGCCGCCAGATTTAAGCAAAATACGGGCCATACTGACTATAGCCATGACTTGTTCAAAGAAGAAGTCTTGGCATGGCTGACAAAACAGTACGGGACTGGGGTAAAGGCTGGGAGCAAAGCAATCTTTATCCCCGGCAACAATTCTAGGCGTGATGCGGATGTCTTAGTTTGTACTAGGCATAAAACCTACCTGTCATATCCCTCCAGCTACGGGGCAAATATCTTGGAGGGTGTTTGCTTTTGGAACTCTGACAAACAGCAGATTGTAAACTACCCCAAACAGCACCTCACGAATTGCATGTCAAAAAATCAAAATACATCTACTCGCTTCAAGTCAAACGTCAGGGCCTTTAAGAATATAAGGAAGGCAATGGTCGCAGGCGGATATCTGGACGACGGCGTTGCCCCATCATATTTCATAGAAGGGATGTTGTGGAGCATACCGAATGAAAATTTCGTATCGACCTATCAGCAGACCTTTATCAATTGCATAAATTGGCTTGATAATTGCGACCCTACGAAGTTGAGTTGCGCAAACGACTACCACTACTTGATCCGCGATGGTGCAAAAGTGTGCTGGAACATGGCTGACTACAACAAATTCCGTATAGCAGCTGTCAATTATTGGAACGACAGCTAGTCTCAGCCATGTGAAAACGGCGCGGTTTAATCCCTCACTTGTGTTGCTCCACCCTTTTTCATCTTCTCAGCGGTGGCCATGATGGCACAAACGTATTCCTTGTCGTCGTCGTGATTGGCCGCAATTTAAAGCTGCGCGGCAGCATGTCGAGGATTAGCCAAGGTCCGGTTTGGGCTAGAAGCAGCAGCGTTCACCAAAGGCGGATTCCAGACATTCGCTGCGATCCGCACCAACGGCAGCTATGCGCAGGGAACCCGACTTTACAAGCTCAGCCTCCTAAAGCATTCAGGTTACGCTGCATATGGCGCTGTGGTGGACAAAAGCTGGCTTTCGCAGCAGATGCATCGAATAGCCAAATGTCCGCAGTGCGGGAAGCGGCGACGGTACGGCGGCAAATGTGGCGCACAAATGCGCTCCGGGTTGACTACCTGGTAACAGAAGCTGACCCGAAGTGGACATTGCCCGAACGGTCTGTAATTTCTCTACATGACGGCATAATTTTTCGGAAAATTTGCAAGGTTCTAAATAAGACAAGCGACAAGATGAGCCTATTGCAAAGCATGCGGCAAAGTCAGAAAAAATAAGTGAAACCCGATGGAGGGGAACTATGGGACCGGAAGACCTTGGCACTGAGAAAGGGCAGCAGATCATCGAGATTTGGGCCAAGTCAGTGGAGACGCAAATGCATTTCAATGAAATGCAAGTCAAATCACGGCAGCTGGGCCTCACCTTCGTTACGGCAGCGCTCGGCGTAGGGATCGTCCTCCTGAGTGAAGGAGACGACTTCTCGTTCCCTTTTTCGATCGCCAGCTACGAGTTTACTCTCCATGTATCGGTTCTCCTTATCGCTGGAGCCATGCTTGCCCTGCAAGCGGTAAAGACTCTTGACCTAAAGGTTTACCACCGCATGCTCAGAGGTGCGGTTACGTTTGGTGAAGACTTCGAGCAAAACTGCTTGATCCCTATGGTCGGTTTACGAAAGGGGATGACTTGCTCTATCTCACACTTCAGCCGCTACACAGATGCGAGCGCTCAGGAAGATGAAACAGGCAAAAATCTTTACTGCGGAAATAGTAAGGTTTCAGCTCATGATAAAATCAGGTCGTTCTATCGAGTTACACAAGGATTTTTGTTCTCCGCGGCTCTCGCTCTACTGATTTTTACAAATAGTTCTTCGTTTGGTAGCGTTGCTGACACACAAAGGTTGGATACTCTTCCACCTACACCTATAGAGGCAACCTCGCCGACATCGCGAGCCACCGATTTGAATGAACAAGAAGAAAAAGCAGATGCCACCGATCCCCCACCATCCGAAAGCCCCACGGAAGAAGCCACAAGTGGGTCGAACTAGCTTGCGAGCAAAACTCTTGGTTTGCGACCTCGATAATACGCTCTACGACTGGGTGGATTATTTCGTCCCGGCATTTTATGCGATGGTAGATAGAGCGACCGAGATATTAGGTTGCGATAAGGAGGCGCTATTATTAGACCTTCGTAAAGTTCACCAAAAACACCATGATACCGAGCACCCTTTTGCGCTCCTCGAAACTGAAATTGTCTCAAATTATTTTCAAGAACTATCATTTGAGCAAAAGGCGGCCCAGTTAGATTCGGCATTTCACTCCTTCAACTCAGTGCGGAAAACACATCTTCGGCTTTATGATGGCGTCTTAGATACACTGAATGCACTCCAATCTGAGAACGTAACTCTCGTCGCGCATACAGAGGGCAAGCTGTACTCAGTTCTGGGGCGTCTTCGGCAGCTCAATATTCTTGATAAGTTCAATTCTATATATTGCCGAGAAAGATCGCAGGGGGGCATCAAGACTGCAGCCGAAAGCGAGGAATGGCTAAAGCGATTTCCGGAGATAAATGTCAAAGAGCTACCACCGGAGGACAGAAAGCCAAATGCTCAAGTGTTGTTAGACATTTGCGACCTTGAAGGGTTTCGTTCAAGTGACGCCGTCTATGTAGGGGACAGCATAGGTAAAGACATCTATATGGCCCAAACCGCCGGGGTTTTTTCTGCTTGGGCTAAATATGGAAATGACGTCGACCCCGAAAAATACAAAGCCCTTGTTGCTGTCTCGCACTGGACAGCTGAGGACGTTGAAAGGGAGAGTTTTGTAAAGGCTGCAGCAACCGGTACCGTACCGGACCTAGTACTTGAGAACTCATTCGCTGAGATTCTTCCGTGCCTGAAAAGGCGAACATCAGCGTAGCACTTATACTTGAATCATCTGTCGAGGTTCCGTTCCGAAACGTCTTTTCGTATGGGGACAGATATTTGCGCAAGTTTGCTATCTGCGTGTAGCTGACCTTTGAAAGATCGCGCCGCATTGTCTTAGAGGCGACAATTGCTCTTATTGCCCGATTTCGGGAAAGCGGCCCTTAAAACTTACGCCTACAGCGAAACGGTCACTGCGCCCGATACTTATGTCAGGTTTGCGCTGGGTGCGGTCATTAGACGCGTTTCGCAGGAGTGGCAGCTTTGGTGAAGGTTTTCTGATGCGGGTCGCGGCGTGAGGTTAGC
>TARA_R110002049_G_scaffold47902_2_pt1 | contig 34762 bp, 23 predicted proteins | sample TARA_R110002049 | Tara Oceans TARA_R110002049 (sample SAMEA4396941) | marine metagenome | biome: Polar Biome; feature: [SRF] surface water layer (ENVO:00010504); material: water (ENVO:00002006), including particulate matter (ENVO:01000060) such as... | depth 5 m
TCGCTGGTCTCGAGCACGCCGTTTCTTGCAAATTTACGCGTTTTTTGCCTTCCCCTGCGACCGTAGTGGTCCTCACATTCGCTGTGATCGATGCACGCGGGTGGGTGATCGCCGCGTTCGTCCGGTTTCGTCGCCGAAATCGTACGGTTTGCGATAAAATTGTCTAGGAAACACCCGTGTTGGCACCGAAGTCACGCGAAACCTTCGACAGCAAGATCGGTTCAATCGACTATGAACAATCCACGCATCATTACCGCTCTTGCGTTCTGTCTGCTGACTGCCGTCATGGTCTCGGCCCAACCACCGGGACGAGGCGGGGACCGCGGTGGCGGTGGCTTTGGGGGTCCAGGGGGCGGCGGATTTGGCGGCGATCGCGGCGGACGTGGTGGCGGTGATCGCGGTGGCGGTGATCGTGGCAGCTTTGGTGGCGGTCGCGGTGGCGGGCCAACCGGGGGAAGCGGATTTGGCGGCGGTCGCGGTGGGGATCGCGGCGGCGGCGGTGGCAGTCGTGGCGGATTCGATGCGTCCAGCATGCTCAGCCGACTCGACGCTAATGGCAACGGCGTGCTCGACCCGGACGAACAACAAGGCCCCGCACAATTTTTGATTGGGCGGCTCCAGCAATCCGATCCCAGCATCAAAGCCGGCCAGCCAATCTCAATCAAAAAAGTCACCGCGGTTTTTGAAAAAATGCGGTCTCAGCGTGACGGCGGTGACTCAGGCGGGCCGCCATCGCGCGGCGGTTCAAACGCGGCTGATGAAGCATTAGAAATCGAGCCGCTCGTACCAGGCTTTGGTGTGGACGACGAACCGATCCCGCTGATGGGCTTCGGTCCCGCCGCAGAAATGTTATCGACCGAAGTGACGGAAGCCGACAAACGCGAAGCGGCTGAGCGGATGCGTCGATACGACCGCAACGGTGACGGCGTTCTGACCAAGAATGAGCTGTCCAGCCGGATGTCAGGCAACCCAATGGATTTCGATCGAAACAAGGACGGCAAACTGACCGCTAGCGAGTTGGCCGTAAGATACGCACGGCGACGCGTCGGCGAAGAAGAAGCTCGCGCATCGCGGCGCGATGATGACCGACGTCGCGAACGCGATCGCGGGACCGACGAAGCACCCGACGTCTACAACGGTCGAAATTCGTTTCGCATTTCGTCGGGCCCGCGACTGCCCGATGGATTACCCGGGTACTTTACCGACAAAGACGCCAACGGTGATGGCCAAGTCACGATGGCCGAGTACGCCAGTGAGTGGAACGATGAAATCCTAGCCGCGTATTTCAAGTCCGACCTGAATAGTGACGGCGTAATCACGGCCGAAGAAGCGTTATTGGCGGTCGAGTCCGGTGGCTCCAGCGCGCCCTCCAGTTCGTACACCTCATCGTCATCGGGATCATCGTCATCGGGTTCCTCATCATCGCGGCCCTCGACGACGTCGACCGCCAGCGATTCGTCATCGACGGCTCCGCAAGGTGATGGCAGCATCGATCCGAAATTGATCAGCTATGCCGAACGCATCATCGGCCGGTACGACAAGAATAAAGACAAAGCGCTAACCGCATCGGAATGGGAATCCATGTTGATGAATCCCGGCCCCGCCGACGGCAACCGCGATGGCCGCATCACCATCAACGAATATGCGGCATGGATGCAGTCGCGTTCAAAGCGTTAGGGCTGCCCCGTCGAAAGGTGGATTAAGATTCGATAGGCTAACTGGATGCCTGGACATTCATCTGCCGTGACGACAATCGACGACCCCTCGCTGGACGAACTCTGCAGTCGCCTTCGCGAGCAAAGCGCTCGCGCTGACCGCGTCGAGGATTGGCCGGCTCGATCGCTTCAGTTGTGCGCCGATGCCGGCGTGTATCGTTGGTTCCTGGACGCCGAGTCTGGCGGATTCGGTTGGGACGAAATCGATCGGACGCGCGGCTATTTGCGCTTATCGGCCGCTGACCTGACAACAACCTTCGTGATCACCCAGTACATGGGCGCGATACGCCGTATCGTCAGCAGCGATAACCCCCAAGCCGCGCAGCGATGGTTACAGCCATTGCTGGACGGAAAAGCGTTCGGTACGGTCGGCATCAGTCACCTGACCACCAGTCGCCGGCACTTGGCCAAGCCCGTCATGCGCGTCACCGAGCTGGGCGACGGAAGATACCAACTTGATGGTATGGCGCCCTGGGTGACCGGTGCTCCGCATGCAGACGTGATCGTCATCGGCGGCGCGACCGATGACGGACGTGAAATCCTCGCCGCGGTCCCGACAGCTTCGGCCGACACGTCACTGGCTAATCCAACAGCCGGATCGGCCCCGCGCCTGGTCACTGGGCCGGGAATTGATTTGGTCGCATTGTCGGCAAGCTGTACCGACCGCGTCACGCTGACCGAATTCATCGTCGAACCGTCGATGCTCTTGGCGGGCCCGGTCGCCAACGTCATGAGTTCGGGAATCGGCGCTCGCACCGGTGGGCTGCAAACATCGACCCTGGCGATCGGTTTATCACGGGCCGCGGTTGACTACTTGCAAGAGGAAGCGACAAAGCGAGAGGAACTGCGAGACGCCGCCACCGAGCTATGTTCCGAAGTCGATCAGATCGAGACCGAACTGATCCGGGCCGCGGGTGGCGATGCAAGCTGTGACGCATCGGAATTGCGAGGACGTGCCAATCGGCTTGCGCTTCGTTCGACCCAAGCGGCATTGACGGCCGCCAAAGGTGCCGGATATGTCACCGGACACCCGGTGGGCCGCTGGTGCCAACAGGCGTTGTTCTTTTTAGTCTGGAGCTGCCCCCAACCGGTCGCTCAAGCTCACCTTTGCGAGTTGGCGGGGCTACAGTAAACCCGCCTTTCATGTGTCACCCGTCTCCACGACCGGTTCCACCAGTTTGGTTCACGCGTTTGGTTCACGCACTTGCGTTCGCACACTTCGTTTGGCTTGGGCGTCAGTCGCGGCGGGCTAACGCACAAGTGACTCATCGCCAACACACAAGTGACTGGTTGTTAACGTTCAAGTGACGCTTGGTCTGATTGGTTTGCCTCGGTCGCCGCGAGTGCAAGCTTGGGCGAGTCTTCCGTGCCGACCGCAACACCGATCCAACCGTCCCGAAGCTCTAGCTGCGTGATCACGAGACCATCCAATGCTTGGTGCTGGACCAACTGGGGCAACGTCAAAGGAAACTCGCGAGTCGGCGATAGGACTTTGTTAAAGATCGCTCGTACCGGCAACCGTTCTCGCATCGACATCCCCGCACCACTGATCCTCAGGTGTCCGTCTCGAACAAGTGAGATGTTGATCCCGTTAATGACTGGTTTATACGCGGCACGAACGATGAAACGACTGAGTTTCAATTTGTCGGCTTTATTCAAACGCACGATCTTCATGCTGACCCACAGCTGGCCGTTTTCAATCTCGACGGTGATGGGTCGAGTGTTGCTGAACTGAATCGTCACGTCGTCGGGAAGGTCATCCGGCAGAGTGACGTTGTCTGCACCCAACACTTCCAGAGCGTCAATAATCGCCTGCTGCACCGACCGCTCGGTTCCGGTGGGGACCAATTGTTCCAGCGTGTTGTTGATTGCCGATTGGTGAACCTGGACACTCATCAGACTGGCACTTGGTGCCCGCGGCCGCGGCGTGAACGCGGCCAACTGTGATTCACCGGCCAGACGATACCGCGCCAACAAACGCTCGCTGGTGGTTTGCATATCGATCACTTGCGGGTTCAGCTCCATCCGTCCCAGCGGCCCGACAACGGCGTGGCTCAGTCGCTCGGTCGCCTTGGTGATTCGATCTTCCAATGTTTGGTCGATCGTTTCAGCGATTTGCGATTTCATCATGCGCGACGCGATTCGATTGGTTCGCGGCGCCATCGACTGGTACCTTGACTGAGCAATACTGTGCACCAAACCTCGCATGATTGGCACTTGGTCGTATTTTGATTGGACACCTCGCAAGATCGTGTTTCCTTGCACGTTGACCAGCGGATCACCGACCTGGATTCCGCGGAGCGTGACCTCGATCGGCGTGGCGGCGACGAAGTGCGACCGACCTTGGGTCTGCACCGCGACCGGACCGCTATAACCGACCGACTGTGTCTGCACGTCGCCCAGTGCTCGCAAACTTAGCGACCAATGATCCGGCGAAGGATGAAGTAACAGATTCAGATCACTCTCGACTCGGCTATTTCCGCGAACGCGACTGCCCATGACGGTTGTCCGAATCGGCAAGGTGCGGGGTTTCATCGACGGCAATAGCCGCGTCAACATATCGCCAGTGACAGCGACTCGAACGTTGGCATTGCGATAATGAGCATCAATGGCTTGCGCGACATTGGTAAGTTTTTCATTTTCGGCGAACCGCAACGTCTGCACCGCGGTCGCGATATCGGAAGTCGAAATTTCTAACGAGTCCGTTTCCTGTCGCTCGATCTCGTTCAACAAGTTTGCATAGTCAATCGCGTGATTGGTCCATGGGCGAACCGCATTGGCCAAAGACGTCACACTGGATCGTTCGAGCCACTGTTGATGACTCGGATGCAACGAGTCGTGCTGAAGTCGCGACAGGAACCGACGCGCGATTTCGGCACGAGCATCCATTTGGTACTGGCTCGCCGCCTCTTCTAATTCATCGAGTAACAGAAAAGTCCGCCACCCGCTTTGATCGCCGGTTTCGGCCAATTCACGTTTGACAGCCGCAGTCAATTCGCCAATTGGCATTTGCGTCGCGGTCATCCCCTGGCTGAAAGTGTCGATCGATGTGTCTCCCTTGGCGACTTCCCAAACTGGTCGCCACACCGCCGCACGGCGAGCGACCGCGAACGCCGCTTGCAGCCAGCGTACCCGGGCGGCGGAATCTTCGACCAGCTCCGCGTCCGCGATTCCAACATTGCCCAGCGTTTCAAGCCGGCTGATCCATTGCCCGGCGCGTTCGTCACCTAACCGGTGCAGCGACTGCAAGTTTTCCAGCGTTTGAGAGACCTCACGAGCCCACTGCGATGCAATCTCGCTGACGTCGTCAGCGGAGCGACTTGCGCGAGGCTCGATCGTGACCCACGTTTTGTCATTGGACGACGAACCACCGCCCAAACTCGTCAGGGCGACGAGTCGTTCGTTCAGCGATTTGGTCACCGGCCACGTGGCGGGGCTGGCAAGATTCGATGCGGAACTTACCAGATCGGAATGGGGGACCGAATCGACCTGCTCGTTCGCATGATCAATGGAAGCTTGCAATTGTCGTACGACATCATCAATCTGCTGCTGGACCGTTCTTTCTTCCGCGATCACAACGTCGAGGACCTTTTTCGACTCGTCCTCCGATACGCGCCGCACCGGCCGGGATAGTTGCAACGAATGAATAACCGATTGAATGCTCGACGCGGTGTCGTTTCCCGATTCCTCAGGTGCGACGCCTGTATCGCTAGCCACGGCATCGGGTTCACTAGCCGCGGCATCAGCTTCACTGGCCGCCAGTTCGGGTTCGCGGGTGACGGTATCGACAGGTCCCTGGACCGATTCAGTGGTTGCAACTATTTCTGTGGTTGCGACCCTTTCGGCAGTCGCATCGGGCTGAACCGTTGCAAGATTGTTTTCCACCACCGCCCGATCATCGGTCGACGGTGACACGCTAAGAATCGCGTCATCCGATTCGTCGCGAGTGCTTTCGTCCGTTTCGACTGATTCTGGTCTTACTTTTGCCAAGACGGAAATGGACTCGGGTAAGGACGACGCTTGCACGGGCGGAACAGTTTCCGATGGTGGCTCGAGCAAGACTTCGCGAGGAACGACAACGCTGGAAACGATCGCCGCAAACGGTTTGGTCGATGGAAACTCTTGCAGAACGCCGCCGTGATGACGACGCACATCGATACCGCGGGCAAGCACATCGATGCGGGGCTCAGGCACTTGGACGTCAAACAGCCCTGGATCATCGGGAACATCAAGTTTGACATTTGATACCGGCGGATCGCTGATCGCGGGATCGGTTCCCAGTACCAGTTCCAGGCGCTGGGGCAGCTTCATCGCACGCGACCCGTGATCGGATCGGTCGGCTCGATCGGCGAATTCATCTTCGATCGTCGGCGGGGTGTTCCGGGCGAGCGCATCGACCAACCGGGCGCCAGATTCGAAGGTCCCGAAATCGTTTGTGGCCGATTCGTAGCTCGTTTGCAAGCGATTCCACGAGCTGCCCGCGATGGCAATTGCGATATCGGGGTTCACCGCCGGAACCGTCGCGGACCCGCTAATCATCGACAGACAGGACATACCAATCATCGCCGTCGAGGCCAGCGTGGGCCAAATGACGAGCGATCGTTTCACTTCCTTGCGCATCCCACTAAATCCATACATCGGGAGGTTTCATTAGTTAGCGGCTGCCCCCAGTCGTTGCACTAGGCCGCGTAGAAGCAAGATCGGCGTCAAAGTCGCATCTATCAATCAGCTTTTGCCACCGCCTCCTAACCGAAAAGGATTGATTCACCGTCATATCCGTTACCGACGTCAACCTCGGCGTCAAAACCGGGGCGACGCAATCATTCATGAATATGGGTCCGGCCGGATTGACTGATAGATTTGGCCGTGGCGACGCGTCTTGTTTTTCAGATTCCAACGGACGTGGTACTGAACAGATCGATTGGGTCTAGTATCATCGGTCACATGAACACCTCTCTCGCGAGCCCCACAGACCGAATTACAGGCAAAGTCTACGTCGCGGGCCATCGCGGAATGGTTGGTGCTGCCGTTTGCCGACGTCTGGCCGACGAGCCGGTCGAAATCGTGACCGCGACTCGTCAGGAGCTCGACCTGAGCGATCCTGGGCAGACGAAATCCTTTTTTCAAGAACATCAGCCTGACGCCGTGGTGTTTGCGGCGGCAAAGGTCGGTGGCATCGTTGCCAACAACACCTATCCGGTTGAATTTCTTTCAGAGAATATTCTGATGGCCGTTGCCGCCATCAATGCAGCGTTTGATTCCGGGGTGAAGCGTTTTTTGTTTTTGGGCAGCACTTGCATCTATCCGCGGGATTGCCCGCAGCCAATCGAAGAGACGTCGCTGTTAACCGGACCACTGGAACCAACCAACGAGGCGTATGCGTTAGCAAAGATTGCCGGTTTAAAGCTGTGCCAATACTATCGTCGCCAGCACGACGTCATGTTCCACAGTGCGATGCCGACCAACTTGTACGGCCCAGGCGACAACTACCACCCCGAACACAGCCATGTCTTACCCGCGCTGATTCGCCGTTTTCATGAAGCCAAAACTGACGGCAAGGATTCCGTGACAATCTGGGGAACCGGGTCGCCACGGCGCGAATTCTTGTACGTCGATGATTTAGCCGACGCGTTGGTTCACCTGCTGAAAATCCCCAACCCTCCCGATTGGGTGAACGTCGGGACGGGCGTGGACCAGACCATCCTGGAACTCGCTCAGACCGTCGCCGAAACGGTCGGGTTCAAAGGAGAGATTTTGACAGACCCGTCACGACCCGATGGAACTCCCGTCAAATGCACCGACGCGACGCGGTTGCACGCAACGGGCTGGAAACATCAAACTGACCTTTGCGAAGGTCTTCGGCGAACTTACCAATCGTTCCTGAAAGAACACGGCGCCGGCATGCTGCGCAGCGTTTAGACAAACGTCGCGACATCGCACCGGCAACTCGTTATCGCTAACCACACTCTCGTCTCCTCGATTCGAACCGAACGCCATCATGTCAAAATCTGCTCTCATCACTGGAATCACAGGCCAAGACGGCAGCTATCTCGCAGAACTGCTGCTAGAGAAAGGCTATATGGTTCACGGCTTGGTTCGTCGCAGCAGCACGTTTTCGACGGAGCGATTGGAGCATATTTATCAAGATGTTCACGAAGACGCGAATCTTAGACTGCACTATGGCGACCTGACCGACGGCCAAGCGCTGACCAACCTGGTTTTGGATATTCAGCCCGATGAAATTTACAACTTGGGCGCGCAAAGCCACGTGCGAGTATCGTACGACCAGCCTGTCTACACCGTTCAAACCGTCGGCGTCGGAGCGCTGAATGTGCTCGAAGCGGCAAGACTTCTGCAGCACAAGCATCCCGTTCGTGTCTACCAGGCAAGCAGCAGCGAAATGTACGGCGAGGTACTCGAAACACCTCAAACCGAAAAAACGCCGTTCAATCCACAATCGCCCTACGCGTGTGCCAAAGTCTACGCGTTCCACCAGACGGTCAACTATCGACGCGGTTACGACATGTTTGCCAGTAACGGGATTCTGTTCAATCACGAATCCGAGCGCCGCGGTGAAACATTCGTCACTCGAAAAATCACGCGTGCCGCCGGACGCATCAAAGTTGGGCTGCAAGACAAGCTGTACTTGGGCAACTTGGACGCCAAGCGAGATTGGGGCTACGCCAAGGACTATGTCGAAGGCATGTGGCGGATCCTGCAACATGACAAAGCGGATGACTTTGTTTTGGCAACCGGGCGGACCGAGTCTGTTCGTGATTTTTGCCGACTCGTCTTTGAACAGCTTGAACTTGACTACGAAGACTACGTGGAAATCGATCCGCGATATTTTCGGCCTGCCGAAGTCGACTTGTTGCTGGGGGACGCGAGCAAGGCGAAAGCAGAACTGGGCTGGGAAGCGAAAACCAATCTGGAAGAACTCGCCAAAATCATGACGAGCCACGACCTGGAACTCGCGCAGCGCGAAGCCCACGCCAAGAGCTTTGTGCCAAGCTGAACCGGCGACGTACCGCGACTGCACTGCAGTGACCGCGACCGCAATGCAGTGACCGCGACCGCAATGCCGTGAACTGGGGGCCTCGCAGATCCGCGACCTCGCGGCAAGTTGCGACGTCTCGACGAAAGCGTCCGCGGCGGCGACAATCCTCAAGTGAGGCGTCCCACGTTTCGAACGAGGTACCTCGCAAGTCCGTGGTGAATGCAGACAAACTTTCATTCGCGACCCTCGGCGACATTGGAGCTTTCGCGATCGCTGAGGTTGGGCGGCGGAAACAGATGGCCCGATCGCCGCGGAACCTAAACTTGATACGCTTCGGCCTGTGCCGATTCAGATGTACTTTTGCGGAGCAGAAATGGCGAAAAGACGTGCAGCGGATGCTTTTGAATATGTAGAACCGATCGGTGATCGGGTACTCGTACGAAAAGACGAGGCGAAACGTGAAACGCGTGGCGGCATTGCGCTGCCGGACGCCGCCGAGATCCCCACGATCACCGGACGAATCGTCACGATCAGTGCGGTCGTTGAAAACGACGAAGAGCTACCGCTGCGGCAGTACGACAAGATACTGTTTCATCCCAAGAACGCAGTCCCGGTCGATCTTGAGCACGACAATCAACTGTTTGTAGTACCGGTGGAAGATGTCGTGGCGGTGTTTCGTCGCGAAAAACCCGAATAGACGCCTCGATACCACCGGATCTGTCGGTCCGTAACGGTGCGACCGTCACAAGCGCCTGCGTTTCAGGTCGATTCGATTGCTTCGCTTCTCCGCGTCGATAACAAGACGATGACACGTTGTGTTATTCCTTGAGACTCGATGTAACCAAGCTGGGATCGAAATGACAGCCGCGACCAACATGATGGCCTTAGACGAAGCGGGCCTGAAGAAGGCAGCCATCTTGCTGATGAGCATGCCGACCAAAGCCGCGGCCGCGGTGCTGGGCCAATTGCCACCGCGGTACATCGAGGCGATCAGTCTGCAAATCGCGAACACCGATTCGGTCGGCGGCACCGACCAAGAGATGGTCATCGCCGAGTTTCTGACCAGCAAGGCCAGCTCGTTGTACGCCAGCGCCGGTGGCCTGGAACGGGCGAAGGAACTGATCAAGGAAGCGCTCGGCCGCGACGCATCGGAGCTGATCGGAAATCTGCAACAGCAGATCGAAGCGATGCCGTTTGGCTTTGTCAAGAAAGTCGAACCGCAAACGTTGTTGCAGTTCATCGGCGAAGAGCACCCGCAAACGATCGCGCTGCTGCTGAGCCACGTACCGAGCGCTTATGCGGCGGAGGTGATGGCCGGGTTGGAACCGGATAAGCAGCTCGACGTGATTCGCCGCGTCGCCTCGATTGGACGGACCAGTCCCGATGCCGTCGCCGAATTGGAATTCGGATTGGAAATGCGTCTAAGCAGCATGGTCAATCAGCAACAGTCCAATTCCGGTGGCGTCGAAAGCGTTGCGGAAATCTTGAATGTTTGTGAGCGATCGATTGAACGTGTGATCATGGAATCGCTGGGCAGCGAAGACCCTGAACTTTCCGACGAGATTCGCCGTTTGATGTTCGTCTTTGAAGACATCAGCAAGCTGGCCGATCGCGATATCCAGTCCTTGCTGAAAAACGTCGAAACGGCTCAGTGGGCGATGGCGCTCAAAGGTGCCAGCCAACCGCTGCAGGAAAAGATCATGCGAAACATGAGCTCGCGAGCGGCGGAGAATCTGAAGGAAGAAATGGAGTATCTTGGAAGTGTCCGAGTCAGCGAGGTCGAAGGGGTTCAGCAAAAAATCGTCGACATCGTGCGTCACCTGGAAGATTCGGGCGAAATTTCACGTCCGACCGGTGACGACGAGGACGAGTACGTCAATTAGCGCGAGAACGAAAGAACCTTCATTTCCACGGGAACGAACGTGTTAGGGCGAGCCGCCAGTTGGTTCTTGATTCGATTGATTCGTTTTTACCAGGACGCGATCAGCCCTCTGACGCGCCCCAGTTGCCGTTTCACGCCCACCTGCAGCCAGTACGCGATCGAGGTCATCCGACGCGATGGACCGATCCGTGGAAGCTTTCGCGCGTTCAAGCGACTGCTGAAATGCCATCCTTTTCACCCGGGCGGCCACGATCCACCCTAAAGCCGTCGCCAATGCAGTGAACACGCGACCAGCACCCAGCGGCAACTCGTGCGCCTTTAGCACTGAGTTATCGGTGTCGCTTGTGGGACGCAATCTATAATGGAACAACCATCTGGCCCGCCGCGTCTGAAGAATGACGGCAGAAACCGGTCGGCTGGTAAACGATACCGGTGATGACGAATTTCTTCGTTTTACTGCTTTTCTGATGCCGAATATCTCTCGATAGCCGCAAACAGCATCCATTCCGATCGGATTTGACTTCAAATGCCACTGATCCCGCACCCGTTTTCGTCGAAATTCCGCTCTTCGAAAAACAAGACAACAACCGCGGCCAAACGCGGCCGTTTGCTCCTGGAAACGCTCGAGAAGCGACAATTACTGGCCGGCGACGTCGACCTGCTGGCGACCGAAACGACCTCCGATGCCGCCAATCAAGCTGGACCTGCCGCACAGTCGGGCCTGGCCGCCACCGGACAAGCCGAAGGCGAGCTGGTCAATGACTTGGTCCAATTTGCCAAGGACCTTGATGCCGCGGGTGTGCAGTTCTTTGGCGCGAACTGGTGCCCGGCGTGCACCCAACAGAAAGAGTTGTTCCAGGACGGCAGCCACTACTTGCCGTTTATCGAAGTCACCGGTCCGGACCGAACGCTGAACCAAATCGGCCAAGATGAAAACGTGACCGAGTTCCCGACTTGGGAATTTCCCGACGGCACACGTCTGACGGGCGTCGTTGATCTTGCCACGCTGAGTGCGCGGAGCAATGTTCCGATCCCGCAGGGAGAGGACCCGAGTTTTGTCGCCCTGGGAACCCAGACAGTCCAGATCGGTTCACCGTTGCACATCCCGATCGACGGGTACGATCCCGATGGTGGCCCACTGACCGTCACGATTTCGGGCGGGTCCGATTTAGTCGAAGCGTCCATTTTGACGGGTAACCGTTCGATCCGAATCGACATGGAAACCTATGGCGACATGGTGTTCGAATTGTTCGAACAACGCGCCCCGGTCGCCTCCGGCCGTGTCGCCGATTTGGCCGAAGACGGTTTTTACGACGGAATCATCTTTCACCGCATCGTCAACGAGTTCGTCATTCAAGCCGGCGATCCGACCGGTACGGGCACCAGCGGGTCGAACCTGGGAACATTCGATGATGATTTTCACCCCGACCTACAGCACAACCGGACCGGCGTTCTTTCGTTTGCAAAGGCGGGCGACGACACCAACAATTCGCAGTTTTTCGTGACCGAAGTCCCGACCAGATTTCTGGATTTCAACCACAGCGTGTTCGGACAACTCGTTGAGGGCGATGACGTTCGCGAAGCGATCAGCAACCACGAAACGAGCACGAACGGTCAACCGACGACGCCGATCCGGATCGAATCCATCGACGTCTTCAATGACACCGAGAACTCGGTGTTGTTCTTGAAACCGACGGGCAACGGCACCGGTTCGACAACGCTCACGGTGACGATTCGTGACCAAGATGGCAACGAGTTTAGCGAGGCGATCCAAGTCGACGTCGTTGCGGATACTGTCGACAGCCAACCGTTCCTGAACCCCATCAATGTCCCGGCAAGTTTTTCAAATAGTGCACCGGCGCAGATTCAACTATCCAGCATCGACGTGGAAGGTGACCCGGTGACGTATACCGCGACACAACAAACGTCGCTGCAAGATGCAACCGTATCGATCAACGCGGACACCGGCGTATTGACGGTCACACCCGACAGCGGTTTCGTGGGTGATGTTGATGTCTTGGTCGGCGTCCAGCGTCGTGTCAGTGACGGGTCGGGCGACTTTGATTCCCAGCGCATCACGGTCACTTTTGCATCGATTGCCGTTCCAAACGATTTGGATCTCTTGTCCACAAGCGATACGGGCATCAGCGATTCGGACAACATCACCAACGCCGGGTCGTTGACGTTCACGGTCTCGGGCGTGACCGACGGCGCAACCGTCGAAATCATCAATACCAACGGCGGCGCAGTGATCGGCACGGGCATCGCATCGGGCGATTCGATCAACATCACGACAACGAACATTGCCGCACTGGGCAACGGCACCTACTCACTAGCGGCTCGACAACGTGTCAACGGCCAAACCAGCAGCATCGGTTCGATACTAAATTTGGTCTACGACACTGTCGGGCCCGCGTCGGTGACTAATTCAGCCGCGACACAGGCAAACGTCGACACGCCCTTTGAAACGAACTTGATCAGCGCCGAAGAGGGCAGCGGGTTTACGTATGCTCTCACCGCGTCGCCCAATGGAGCAAGCATTGATGCGAGTTCCGGTTTGATCACGTGGACCCCCACGTCTCAACAGCTGGGTACCAACTTGTTCTCGCTGCTGTTGACCGATGCCGCAGGGAATACTCGCAGCGAATCATTCAACGTCGAAGTCGCGGGTGATCCGCTGGCTCGGATCAAACTGGAACTGGTGGATGCATCGGGCAATGAGATTTCATCGGTCAATGTTGGAGACGAGTTCTTCTTGCGGATGATCGGCGTGGATGAGCGGGGAACATTCGATCGGCGCGGCGTGTTTGCGGCTTTCGCGGACATCCTGTTCGACAGTGATCTGGTGCGCATCGTTCCGGGTTCGTCGGTTGAATACGACTCAGACTTTCCTCTTCAGCAGACGGGCAGTTTCTCAGCCGGGCTGGTCGATGAATTGGGCGCAGCGACCGACCGACTATCGCCATCCAACGAAGCGGAAACCTTGATCGCGACGGTGCGTTTAGAAGCCATTGCAACGGGCTCGGTGAATATCCGCAGCGAGCCAGCCGACGCCAGCAGCAGCGAAGTCTTGCTGTATGGCAACGACGATCAAATTCCCGCGTCCAGTGTCGCCTATGACAGTGTCAGCTTGGCAATCGGTCAAACGTTCACCGTTGGCGACGATACATTCACGGTCGCCGAAGATAGCGGCTCGACGACCTTGGACGTGCTGGCCAATGACCAAGTCGTGGTCGGTTCGGACACGCTTTCGGTTGTCGCCGTTACCCAGCCCGCCACCGGCGGAACGGTCACGCTTGACGGCGGTGTGGTATCCTTCACCCCGTCGGCCAACGCAAACGGCACGGTCAGCTTTACGTACACGGTTAGCGACACCAATGGTGCCCAAGACACGGGCAGCGTGGTGGTCACGGTCACGCCCGTGAACGACCCGCCAACGGCCAACAATGATCAATTCACCGTCGACGCGAATTCGACCAACAACACACTTGACGTCTTGGCCAACGATTCGTCGAGCCCCGACTCGGGCGAGACCCTGATCGTGGGCTCGATCACCAGCAGCGCCGCCGGAGCCACCGTGACTCGCGCCGGTGACTCGCGCTCGATCATCTACACGCCAGCGGCGGGCTTTACCGGAACCGACACGATCACCTACGCGGTCAGTGACGGGTCGCTCGTCAGCACCGCGCAGGTCACCATCACGGTCGTTTCGCCAGATGCGCCACCGACCGCGGTCGACGATGCCTTTACATTGACCGAAGATAGTTCCGAAGCCGCGTTCGACGTGCTCGCCAATGACACGCAAGACGTGGACGGACAAACGTTCCAGCTGGAAAGTGTCGGCATTCCTGATCAAGGCGGTTCGGTTCGTATCAGCACCGATGGGACTCAATTCTTCTACACGCCCGCCGCTGATTTCGCCGGTACCGAAGAAGTGACTTACACGATCCGCGACTCGGGTGGTGGGCTCGCGTCGGCTGTCGTAACGTTCACCGTCACGGGCGTGAATGACCCACCACCGGCCGGCAATCTCTCTGTCAGCGTCTCTCGTGGGACAACGGAAAGCTTGATCGTCTCGTTGGCCGCATTGCCGGCCAACGTGGATGCATCGGAAACACTGACTTTCACAAGCATCTCGACACCAACGGCGGGCGGTACCGCCCGCATCGCAACGGACAACGGCGCGATCCTTTACACGCCGCCGGCATCCACATTTACGGGGACCGATACGCTGACCTACACCGTGTCGGATGGTTCTGGATTGACCAGCACCGGCACGATCACCGTTACCGTCGCCGACTTGACACCTCGCGACCTGTTGTTGACTTATGGGATTGCAACGGGGCGAATCGACGGCATCCGCTTGGTCGGCAACGACTCCGTTGGCACGGCCGTGGATGTCTACGCTTCCTACACCAACGATGTTCCGGTGTTTGATGCTGTCTTGCCGGGTGAGTACTCGATCGAGATTCCTGCCGTCCCGTTCTTGCTGAATGCCGAAGTACCGAAAACGATTACGGTGACCAGCAATCCGGAAGACGGCGACATGACGATCGATACAGGCATCGGACGCCTGCGACCCGAATTCATTTCGATACGCGACTGGCTGGGATCGACACCGCGCAAGTCGCTGCTGGTCGCAGTCGAGCCGGGCAGTACCAGCTCGCTGTTGATTCCTTCGGAATCGGCCGACGCGATCACGGATGCACAAGTCGAATTGGACGCAGCCGGCCAGAACCTGACGATTCGCGGCAAGAATGCGGCCGGGAATGACGTCGAAGCGACCGTCCCCGCCATCAACGACTCTCGCGTCCAGAGCCGCGGCAGCAGTGGTGACGCGTTGTTGCTAAAGGTCAACCTGGAAGACGACGTGATCGCGTTCACGGAAGTCACAGCCACGGCGGCCAGCGCATCGACGGCCGAAGGCGAGCAAGCGGCCGAGAGCTTCTCGGCGGCCGACGCAGCCTCATCATCGCTGACCGTTGGCGAGACCGCTGCGGAAGGCGAATCGGTGGCAACCGCAGCGGTAACGATGGCAGATGTTTTCGTGCCCGATGCGAACGCGGTTCACGGCGATGACGGCACTCAATCGAGTTCTCTATCGCTGCCGTTGGCCTCGGAAAATGACGCTTCCAACGTCGATATGAAGGGTGAAACGGAGATTTTGTCGGAAATCAGCTCGATTTCGGCTGAAAGTCCTGAGATCACCCCGTTGTCCGCTGATGACGCGATGCAGGACGTTTCACCGCGACTTCGCTTGATTGCTTCGGGGGGCGACGTGGTTGCCGAATCGGGCCATCAGACGAGCATTGACGAAGCGGCCGTGGACGCAATTCTGACGAGCGAATTGCCCTAAACACGGGGTTTTTCGCGTTTTCCTGAGCGACGACCGCCTTTCTCGGCCCAACTAAACCTGCTGTTTGGCGGTCTCATGATTTCGCAAGGATGTATGCGATCGGGGACGCCGAAGGGGCCTTTGATCAACGGATCTGTGCGGGGGCCGTTCGCCTCGAATCGAAAAAAACCCCGGAATTCGTTAGGTTTTTCGCGAGAAGCCGGGTTGCATAGATCCACGGGCGAACATAACACTTTGGCCTAAGACACGACGTGGATTGTCGTATCCCGTTCACCATCATTTCAAAGACAAACAGAAAAGGTTCTCGCAAATGGCTAAAGCCCCACTGAAAGCGCCTACAAAGACGCAGATTCTTGCGAACATCGCGGAAGAGACGGAGCTGTCGAAGAAGGACGTTGCCGCTGTTTTCGATGCCCTGACGAACGAAATCGCTAAGGCACTCGACAAGAACGGCCCAGGGCAATTCGCGATTCCCGGGCTGTGCAAGATCGTCAAGAAGGACGTTCCTGCGAAGCCAAAGCGTAAGGGACGCAACCCTGCCGACGGCACGGAAATCTGGCTGAAGCCAAAACCGGCCAGCAAAAAGCTGACGATTCGTCCGCTGAAGGGCCTGAAGGAAATGATCTAAGACCGTTCGCGGTTCTCGATCTTTTCATCAGCCAGTTCGACCGCCGGCCCATCGTCCCCCGTGGCGCCGCCAGCAAGTCGATACTACTGAACGCAGCTTGACGACTCGGGTTGCCACAAGTTCAAATTCGGATTGGATGCGACACCTCGAAGCCACAACAATCCTTCTCGCCGAAGCGGCCTGTATCCCTTGCAGGTCGCTTCGGTTCTTTTCCCACCAGCAGCGCCTCATCGCAGCCTGACGAAAGTCGCCTCGCAGCCATCTTACGCGGCCCACAATCATCCTGCGGCCCTGCTCATCACGCGGCCCTGCTCGCTCGATGTTGCTGATCAGGATACATCACTGATCTGGCTGCATCACTGATCAGGCCACGACTCTGTTCGGGCCACGACACTGTTCAGGCCACGACAGTGTTCGGGCCACCCAATGGGCCCACGCGCAAACACTACTCCGTGATCGACGAGATGCGTTGCGCATCGACGCAATGGGTCGATACGCAATATGCGATGAAACCGGATTCAATGATGCGATCCCGGGTTACGTGCCGGTGGCGGCCTCTTCCGCGGGCGGAGACGCGACCTTGTCGATGAAGGCTTCGATCTTGACCGCCTTTTTGCCTTTGAATGCTCCGGCGCTGGCACTGAATTTTGGCACGTCTTGAACGGCCAACTCGAGCGGATCATTGACTTCTTGTTCGGTCGTGATGACGTCACCGACGGACAAGTCCAACAAGTCGCCTGTCATGATCTTTGAACGGGCAAGCGTGACCACGACATCGATCAGCGCACGATCGACGTTTTGACTGATTTTGTGTTTCGTGATCGCGGTCGGTTTCCCCTTGCCGTATCCCACCCAACCGTTGCGAGAGAGTTTGGTATTGAACGCTTCGATGGTGTTAAACGGCACACACAGATTCATCATGCCGCGGTTCTTTCCCAACATGATTTCAAAGCCAACCAAGATCACGACTTCGTTGGGTGGCACGATCTGAACGAGTTGGGGGTTGCTTTCGATGTTGTCAATTTCAGGGTCAAGCTCGACAATGTTTTCCCAAGCGCTCTTGAGATGTTTCAAGAACTGTTCGACGACGCGAGACATCAAGCGGGTTTCGATTTCCGTCAACGGACGGCGGATCGAATCGGTGGGCTGAGGGTCACCGCCCAACATGCGGTCGATCACCGCATAGGATAGTGCGGGCGCGACATCCAGAATCCAGTGCCCTTCCAAGGGCTTGGGGTTCAGCACGGTAAAGCAACTCGGGTTGTCCAGACTGAAGACAAACTCGCTGTACGTCAATTGATCGACGCTCAACAGCTTGACTTCGATCATCGTCCGCAGCATGCCGGAAATCGACGCCCCGAAATTTCGTGCGAGGGCTTCGTGCAGCGAATGAATCGCTCGCATTTGGTCTTTGCCGACTCGCTCGGGCCGTTTGAAATCGTAGGCCGTCACGCGGGCATTTCCGGTGCCGGCAAACCCTGACCCGGCGGCACGTCCGCTGACGGCTGGACTGCTTTCGCTGGAAAATTTGGGCGGCCCTGCTGGTTTGGTCGCCGGCGCGCCGTCGACCGTCTCCATCGCCTTTAGCAGGCTTTCGACTTGATTCTGGCTTAGCGATTCTTCTTCGGACATATCCATTCGTCCTTGTTTGAACTTCCCTGTTCAACGGCACAATTGCCGTCAATATCGTATCCGTGTTTCCCTACTCGCGAATCTGACCATCGCCGCGAACGATGTACTTGTAACTCGTCAGCTCACGCAGACCGCATGGTCCACGGGCGTGGAACTTATCGGTCGAGATTCCGATCTCGGCACCTAATCCGAACACACCGCCATCGTTAAAGCGAGTGCTCGCGTTGACCATGACGGCCGAACTGTCCACCAGCGTCGTGAACTGATCGGCGGCTCGCAGATCGCTGGTGATGATCGCATCGGTATGATGCGAGCCGTATCGATTGATGTGCCTTGCCGCTTGCGACAATGAGTCGACGATGGCGACGCTGATCGTCGGCCCCAAATATTCCGTCGACCAATCATCTTCGGTGGCCGGCAACGCCTGATCCACCAAGGCCGCCGCCTGATCGTCTGCACGAATTTCAACGCCGCGTGAGATCAACCGAGCCGCGATTGCCGGAAGCGCCTGAGCGGCAATGTCGCGATGAACCAACAGTGATTCACACGCATTGCAAACGCCCATTCGCTGGCACTTTGCGTTCTCAATCACTTTGACCGCCATGTCGACGTCGGCCGATTCGTCCACATAAATGTGGCAGTTACCGTCATAATGCTTGATGACCGGCATGGTCGCGTTCTCTGACACACGCCGGATCAGACTTTCACCGCCGCGAGGAATGGTGACGTCGATCAATTCGCCAAGGCTTAGGAACTCACCCACCGCGGCACGATCGGTGGTCTGGACCAGCTGTACCGCGTGTTCGGGAATGCCGACGCGTTTGCCCGTTTCATGCAACACGTCCACGATAGCACGACTGCTATGGATTGCCTCTTTGCCGCCGCGCAGGATGACGGCGTTTCCGCTCTTGACGCAAATGCCAGCGGCATCCGCGGTCACGTTCGGGCGACTTTCGTAGATAAAAAAGACCACGCCCAGGGGGACTCGACGCTTGAGGATTTGCAGGCCGCCCGGACGAGTAAATCCGTCCATCACCTCGCCGACCGGATCGGGCAACATGGCAATCTCGCGCAGCGCGCCCGCGATACCCTCGATTCGTGATCGGTCCAGCCGCAAACGATCGACACCCGCGTCGGTCAATCCGAAGCCCGGGGCGGCATCTAAGTCTTTCGCGTTGGCGGCGATAATCCGGTCCACCGCATCGACCAGTGCGTCGGCCGACTCGCTTAACCATTGATTTTTGATCTGCGAATCAAGTGAAGCGAGCGTGTAGGAGGCTTCTTTGGCGTTCTCTGCCGTCTGGCGACAGTATTCTGCGATTTCGGTGCTGCTGAGGGTCGAAGACATGGACAGGGTGTGAAACCAGGCAATTTTGGGAAACTAATGATCGGCTGCCGATTCTCGACAATGCTCCCCGGCGGGTCAACGTCGATCGTGGCGGATTGCGCGGCGAGCGCCACTGGCCTATGATAGCTATTCGGCCACCGTCACGGACAAAACCCTTGCCCGCTGATGAATCGTCCCAACCGTTGATGATTGACCCGGCGAATGCGAATCCTTTTTCTCGGCGATATCGTTGGCAAACCGGGCTACTCTGCCGTCTTAAAACTGGCCGGTGATCTGAAGACGGATCATCGATTGGACGCGATTGTCGCCAATGCCGAGAACGCATCGGACGGGTCCGGCATGATGCCCCGCCAATTCAATCGCTTGATGGAAGCTGGCGTCGACGCGGTAACGATGGGCGACCACCTATACAAGCGACGCGAAATCATCGCGATCCTGGAAAAAAGCGAGCGGATCGTCAAACCCGCCAATTTCCCTGCGGATGCGTCTGGACGGACGTGGACGATCATCCCGACGAAAAGCGGTGAGCCCCTGGCCATCGTTTCGCTGCTCGGTCGCGTGTTCATGCGGCCGGTGGATTGCCCGTTTAGCGCGGCCGACAAAGTGCTTGCTGAAATCGGCGACAGAGCCAAGCATATCCTGGTCGACGTGCACGCCGAGGCAACCAGCGACAAACAGACGATCGCTCACTATCTGGACGGACGCGTGACGGCGGTGCTGGGGACCCACACACACGTGCCCACTGCGGACGCGAGAATCCTGAGGGGCGGAACGGCGTTCCAGTGCGATGTCGGGATGTGCGGCCCGTACGACAGCATCATTGGTCGCGATATCCATCGCGTGACCGAGACGACACGCACGTTTGAGCCGAGTCACTTTCACGTCGCGACCGGCGACACCAAACTGTGCGGAGCCATCGTCGAATCCGGCGAGGATGGTCGCGCGACGTCGATCAAGCGTTTCGAACTGGATGTGCAGTAACCCGTTGCAATGGCCGGTTAAAATTGCCCGTTGAAATAGCCAGCCCGAATGCGGAACCGGATCGCTGTTTCCGCAGTTCCTGTGGTCACTCTTGCAGCCCTTCTTCGACATGGGGCAGGTCTTCCAAGCTTTCCAGCCCAAACAGCGTAAGAAATCGCTCCGTCGGATAGTAATGCGGAACGGCACGGCTGCCGTCTTCGGGTTTCTCGCGTCGCATTTCCAAAAGCCTCCGTCGGACCAATTGGTTAAGCAATGCTCCGCTCTCCTGGCCACGTTGATCCTGGACCAACTGTGATGTGATCCCTGGTTGATACGCAACGAGCGAGAGGACTTCGATCGCGGACTGGCTCAATCTTGCTTCACGCACCTTGCCCAAGAACGAACGCCGAATGTTCTCGACCGCCGGGGCGATCGTCATTCGGTATCCTTGATCATCCCGCACGATTCGGATGGCTTGATCAGCCTCTTTGTATGACTCATTCAACTGGTCAATGATCGAAACAACTTCATCGGGTTCGATGCCGCGCATCAGTGAAGCCAATCGATGTTCACTGAGACTCTGATTCTCTGGATGACCGACAAACAGAGCGGCTTCCACGATCGACTCGGGCGTGACGACCTCGTCTTGGTCGTCCTCGGCAAGTGAATCCGGCTCGGATTCAGAATCGGTTTCGGACGCTTCCGGTTCGGGCTCGTCCGGCTGGTGGGCAAACGACTCGGGATCATGTGCAGCAGCGGCGCGCGCGTAGGCGGCTCCCAAATCATCCAACGACAATTCGTCCCCGTCGTCCAACGACAATTCGTCGGAATCATCCAAGGACAATTCGTCCGAAGCCTCTAAGGGCAATTCGTCGTGATCATCCGGGTCACCGTTGCTGTCGGTCATACCAGTTTCCGTCCATGTGTCGCGTGAGTTAGACCCACTCCTGCGTGGTCGGCTTGATCACGACTTCGGGGACGTTCGCTCTCGGCGGCAGCCGACAAATCGTGACCACGACTGACGCGATATCCTCTGGCTGCAGGATCGAATCTTTGTGTTCTTGGGTGACCGGGACCGGTCGGTTTTCCAGAATCGGCGTATTCACCTCGCCTGGGTAGACGTTTGTGATCCGCACGCCTTCGTTGCGAACTTCGTTGGACACCGCCGTTCCCAGGGCGGTCATCGCGAACTTGCTGGCACAATAAACAACGCCGCCGAGACTGATCGCCCGCTTACCGGCGACAGAAGAAATGTTGACCACCAAACCATCGCGACGCTTTCGCATCTCTGGCAGGACTTCGGTCATGCACCGGTAGGCGCCGGTTGCATTGATCTGCAGCACTCGGTCCCACTCGAGAGGATCCATTTCCGCCATCGTGCGTTTCTGAATATTGATTCCCGCACTGTTGACCAAAATATCGACTTCGCCATCGGCATCACGGACGGCACTGAAAAATCGCTTGATGCTCTCCGCGTCTGCAACATCGATCGTGTGGGTACGCATCGGATGTTCGCTCGATACGCTTGACGCCAGTGCTTGCAGCGGTTCTTCGCGGCGGCCGCCGACGGTGACTTTACACCCGGCCTCGGCGAGTCCTTTTGCGATGCCCGCTCCGATCCCAGTTCCGCCGCCAGTGATCGCGACGACTTTGCCTGCTAGTGAATCCAAAATGCTATGCTCATCATGCTCGGAAATGTCTTGTCAACCCAATCGGTTTGGGTGCGCAATGTACCAGAGGAAAGCGGGATCAGAAATCGGGACATCAAAGCACGATTGCGTCACCCAAGCGCGGCATCGAACGCCCTAGCCCCTTGAAGACCCAAAAAAAACGCGCCGGCCCCTGAAGGCTGACGCGTTGAGCTGGATTGACTGAAATTGTCACCTGAGCGACCGGCGATCGACTTAACGGCTTAACGAATCGGCGGGCAGCGTGGCGACTTGAGGTACCGGTGTGTACTGCGGAACTTCCGGCTCGTGTGCCCGGTCGACCACTTGGACCGGACGATGACGAGCAAGGACATTGGCGCTGCCCATCAAGCTGCCGCCGATACCATCGAACCCGACGGATTTCTCCCGCGTTTCCACAACCGAACCGCTACGGAACGGGCCGATGCCTAGCACGTAGGTGTCCTTGTTGTGTGACAATGCCGACGAGTTGCCACCGGATCCGAGCGATTCGCCGGTCTTGGCGTCATAGCACACCAATCCGATTTTGGCGGTTCCCATTTGCGTGTTTCGCGACAGAAACTTCACTTCCGGAATTTCGATGGGCAATCCCGGAACACCGAGTGCTGGAATTCCGACATAGCTTTCTTCCAGGTCCGTACCGACACCGCCGCTGCGTGGTTCTAACACCAAGTCGGCTGCGTCGGCTGCCGCGACAAGTTTACCGCCCCCCTGCAACACGCGAGCGCGCAGTGTGCCGACCAGGTATCCCTTGTCGACGGTTCCATCAAGGTACTGCGGATCGATGAAGACGCTGTATCCGGCGAAGTCTTCGAACCGGACGTTCGACAACGATCGATCGATCGCCGACGAAATCAACAACTGTTCGCTGCCGGTCCGCGCGGTGTTCGATGTGGTCGTGGTCGCGCACCCGGTGAATGCGGCCGCGGCGACCGCTCCGGCCATACACAGTTTCGAAAGGTGCCGCCGCAGTGGACCTCGAGTCGTACCGGTCGAGTTTGAATTGTAAGACATACGATGAATCCCAATCTGAAGCATGACTAACGATGCCACCGCTGGCGGTGACCTACCTAACGCAAGGTTGTTCTAGGAAACAAATTCGACGGTCCGATAGGCCGAGATGTACTGAACGAAAGTAAACCCGGAAATAATTCCAAAACTCCCTTTGTCACCACCCTGCCCCAGGCTTCCTGACTTCGCGACTCGGCACGCTCAAAACGAATAAAGCGGGCCGTTATGTCATCAGGCAGACGGCGAATCCGATCCGAAGTGTGTGCGAATCGACTAAACTAGTGATCCCGCCACTTCCAACGCTGACGCAGCACCCACCGCCGCAAATTGAACACACGCTCTGTGATACGACCGATCATTTCGTTCCTGGCCAGGGCATTGTCGACGCAAACTGGCTTGGTCACATCCACCAGGGTCACCCGGATCGTCGCGACCACCGTCACCCTGGTCTTTCTGATGACTTGGTCGATGGGCAACGGTGCCATCTCGGGCGAAGTGGACTTCGTCCGCGATATCCGTCCGATCCTGTCGGAAAACTGTTTTTTCTGTCACGGTCCCGACAGCGATCAACGCGAGGCGGATCTGCGACTGGATACGCCCGACGGCGCCGCGACCGTGATTGTGCCATCGGAAAGCGAAGCCAGCGAATTATTGGCTCGGTTGATCACCGATGACGACGACCTCAAGATGCCGCCGCCCGATTCCAACCGCACGGTAACACCCGCCCAAACCGAGCTGATACGAAGATGGATCGATCAGGGTGCGTCCTGGCAACAACACTGGTCGTTTCGCCCGATCCGGCGGCCATCGGTTCCGAATTTGAATGCAGACAGCGAGGCTCCCTTACACAACCCGATCGACGCCTTCGTTCAGGCTCACTTTTTAAAAACGCCACTGCGTCCTGCTCCTCAAGCCGATCGACGCACCCTGATTCGTCGGTTGTCGCTGGACTTAACCGGACTGCCACCGACACCCGACGAAACCGAAGCGTTCGTACACGATGATTCACCCCGTGCTTACGAAAACTTGATCACTCGGTTGATCGATTCGCCCGCCTTTGGCGAGCGAATGACTTGGGATTGGCTTGACGCTGCGCGATACGCCGACACCAACGGATACCAAGGCGATCGTGAGCGTACCATGTGGCCATGGCGAGACTGGGTCGTTCAGTCTTTCAACAACAACTTGCCCTACGATCAATTCACGAAGTGGCAGGTTGCCGGAGACATCTTGACGGACCATCGGTCGAACGACGACGCACGTGCGAATTCAATCGACGAACAAGTGTTAGCGACGGGCTTTTTTCGAAACCACATGATCAATGGCGAAGGAGGACGAATCGCCGAAGAGAATCGCGTCGAATACGTCATGGATATGGCCGAAACGATGGGAACGGTCTGGCTTGGTTTGACCTTGAACTGTTGCCGTTGCCACGACCACAAATATGATCCGTTGACGAACGAAGATTACTACCAGCTGTTCGCCTTCTTTAATCAAACACCGGTGGTCGGCAACGGGGGCGACGCGCAAACCGCACCCGTGCTCGCAACACCTTCGCCGCAGCAACGCGAGCAGTTGGCCCGGATCAACGCACGGATCGCGGCGCTCGACCGCGAACTAGTCGATGTCGCAAAACGCTACGCCGATGGCGTCGAAGCGTGGCGGCAACAGCAACGAGAACGAATTGCCCAAGACGCAAAATGGGAAGTGCTTGAGCCGGAAACACTGTTTGCCAGTGGCGCCGTTCTTCGAAAGCTTAGCGACAAATCAGCGTTGGCTTCGAACAAGAATACCGACAACGACACCTACACCATCCTGGCGCCAACAAAAACACGCCGTCTGACCGGACTGCGGCTGGAAGCGCTTCCGCACAGCTCGCTAAACCGGAACGGACTCTCACGCAGCGAGAGTGGCAATTTCGTGCTGACGGCCGTTGAAGTCTCGATCGTTGGCGATTCCGATTCGAGCGACCCGATCCCCATCACGATCGAGTCCGCGTCGGCGACTTTCGAGCAAAACCATCACCAGATTTCCAAAGCGTTTGACGGCGACAAAGACACGGGCTGGGCCGTGTACGACAACGGCAAGGTGCATGGTCCGCAAACCGCCGTTTTCCGGTTTGATGAAAGCATCGAAGTCTCGGATGATGCCAAGATTAAAGTGATCCTAAGGCATGAATCCAAACATGCGAAACACAATATCGGCTGCTTTCGCTTAGCGGTCACCAGCGATCCGGCGCCGAATCTGCCGCAGCTTCCTGACGATCTGTCTGCCGCCCTCGTTTCCGATTCAGAAAAACCCAATGCAACGCACGATCGCGTCATCGCCAAGGCGTATCGCGAATCGATTCCCGAATATCGATCGCTAAAAAAGCAGCGGGACGAAATCGTCAAGCAACGCACAGCGATTGAGTCGGGCGTTCCGAAAGTCATGGTCATGGCGGACCGCGAAGAGCCTCGGGAGACTTTCGTTCTGCAGCGAGGCCTCTACAACAAACCGACTGAACAGGTGCATGCGGCCATTCCAAGTTTTCTTTTGGCGGACAAGTTAGCCGAGACGCACTCGGATGCTCCCCTTGTTCCCGACCCAGCGTCTGATCGCGCCGCACTTGCGCAGTGGTTGGTCAGTGACGCAAATCCATTAACGGCCCGAGTCACCGTCAATCGCATTTGGCAACAGCTCTTCGGAATTGGATTGGTAAAAACAGCAGAAGACTTTGGCGTCCAGGGTGAAATCCCGATCCAGATGGACTTGCTGAATTGGCTTGCCGCTGAATTTCGTGAAAGCGGATGGGACGTCAAGCATTTGATTCGTCTGATTACCACCAGCCACACGTATCGCCAGTCTTCACGGATCACTCGAGCGGCCGACTACGAGTTCGATCCCGCCAATCGGTATCTGGCACGTGGCGCACGGTACCGCATGCCATCTTGGATGATCCGTGACCAAGCGTTAAAGGCGAGCGGTTTACTATCGCAGAAAGTGGGTGGGGAACCGGTCAATACTTACCAACCACCGGGCATCTGGGAAGAAGCATCCTTCGGTAAGAAAACCTACGTTCGCGACGAAGGAGAAAAACTGTATCGCCGCAGCCTGTATATCTTTTGGCGCCGGATCGCCGCACCGAGCATGCTGTTCGATAGCGCGTCGCGACAGAATTGCACGGTCAAGATCAGCCGCACCAATACGCCCCTTCACGCGTTGCAAACCCTCAACGACGTGACCTATGTCGAAGCGGCTCGCTGCTTGGCCCAGCGAATCTTGCAGGACGACGACCTTAGCGGCGATCGACAGCGACTCGACTTGGCCATGAACTACGTGCTTGCCCGACCGTCCAGTGACGAAGAAGCGGCAATCTTGCTTTCAGGCCTGCGTCGATCGAAACAACAGTACCGCAGTAACCCTCAGGACGCGCAGCGTGTGCTCGATCAGGGTGAGTCAACGCGAAATCAACACTTGGACGCGATCACGCACGCGAGTTGGACGGGCCTCTGTCTGACCATCCTGAATATGGACGAGACTTTGAACCGCGAATGACTCTGCGCAAACTCAATCAAGGACACCGAATCGCATGAATCCAATCGGCGAATGGAAGAATCAATTCAACCGTCGACAGCTATTCGGCCCACTGGCGACTGGAGTCGGCACCGCTGCGCTGGCGAGCCTGTTGGGCCAGGATGCACTGGCTTCGGAGACGCCGCGTTCCGATCGCGTGGGTGGACTAAATCATTTGCCACATTTTCCGGCCAAGGCAAAACGCGTTATTTATCTGTTCCAAAACGGCGCGCCGACCCACGTCGACCTGTTCGACTGGAAACCGAAATTAAAGCAGCTTCACGGCGAACCGGTTCCCATGTCCTATATCGGCGACCGCCGATTCAGCACCATGACGGGCAACGCAGACGGCAAACTGTTGCTTTCGCCGATTGAGCCGTTCGCGCAACATGGTAACAGCGGTGCGTGGGTCAGCGAACTAATGCCATTCACGGCAAAGATCGCCGATGAATTGTGCTTTGTCAAAAGCATGCACACCGAACAAGTCAACCATGCGCCGGCGATCTTGTTTTTGCTAAGCGGCGGCGAAATGCCAGGCCGTCCGACGATGGGCGCCTGGCTCAGTTACGCTCTCGGTGCCCAGACCGCCGAACTGCCCGCGTTCGTCGTCCTGACCAGTCTGACAAAGGACAGCACCTGCGGCCAACTGTTCTATGATTTCTACTGGGGCAGTGGTTTCTTGCCGTCACGATTTCAGGGCGTCAAATTTCGCGGCAGCGGCGAACCCGTTCTCTACGTGTCCAATCCCGACGGCATCAGTCGTGAAATGCGGCGAGGATGGCTAGATGACCTGGCGCAAATCAATGAATTGAAACGTCAACAACAAGGCGACCCAGAAATTGCCACGCGTATATCTCAATACGAAATGGGATATCGCATGCAATCAAGTATTCCTGAACTCGCAGATCTTCGATCCGAGTCACGCCAAACCCTCGACATGTACGGCCCCGGCGTCGAAACACCGGGGACGTTCGCACACAATTGTTTGATCGCTAGGCGACTGGCCGAACGCGGATGCCGATTTATCCAGTGCATGCATGCAGGCTGGGACCAGCACAACTCGCTAACAACAGAGCTCTATAACCAGTGCCGCGACACTGATCAGGCAAGTGCCGCCTTGGTGATGGATTTGAAACGCCTCGGACTGCTGGAGGATACGCTGGTCGTATGGGGCGGCGAATTCGGGCGAACACCTTTCTTGCAGGGTGATATCAAGAATCGTCCGCGATGGGGCCGAGACCATCATCCCTACGCATTCACCACGTGGATGGCCGGCGCGGGCGTCAAGCCGGGCATCAGCTACGGCCAAACAGATGACCTAGGAATCAACGTGACTGAAAATCCAGTCCACGTCCATGATTTTCAAGCAACGCTGTTACACCTGCTTGGAATCGACCACGAAAAGTTGACTTACAAATTCCAAGGTCGACAGTTCCGCCTGACTGATGTCCATGGACATGTCGTCAGGGACATTCTTGCGTAACACCGTCTGACAGTGCATGACACATCGCGTGACCGATAGCGGACCGCTAACGGGTCGAACGCCGCGTCTGCGACCGTCGGCCAGCAACTAGGCTGCTCGCCGGTCCTGGTGGATGCGCCTACTGGCCGACTCGATGCGTTCGCGAGGCTGTGCATGAGGACCAACCTCAGACGCTCGTACCTCGTGGTACCAGCACCGCTTGGCGATGGAATCCAAAATTGCATCCGCCGTTTCCACCGCTCTCGCACCAGCGTGCCCATCAACGGCGGGAGATATTCCGGTTTGGATACTGATCACAAAGTCATGCAGTTCGTCCAGAATCGCATTACGCGGTTCCAACTCGGTCGTCTTGCATCGCAGCTTGCTGCTGAACAATGTGTCGGCGTATCCGAGCGGATTCTCCGTTTCATCGGACAAGCAGAAGCTGCGATCAACAATCGCATCACAAGGTTGAACCACTGACAGCGTGGGCGTTCCGAAATCGATTTGGGCGAATCCGTTGACACCATAGAGTTGCATATCACGCGCAGGCGCCGGGCTAACACGCGAGGCCTTCAAATTCGCAACAAGGCCGTCTTCAAATTCCAGTCGGGCCTCCGCGATGTCTTCATGATTACTCACCACCGACAACCCGCTAGCCGAAATTGACTTGACGGCTGAATCCGTAAAGGAAAGCACCAAATCCAGATCATGAATCATCAGGTCGAGCACGACGCCCACATCAAGGCAACGGCCTGGAAATCGAGAGGCTCGAACCGCTTCGACGTACTTCACATCGCTCGCTAAGGCGTCCAGGCCGGTGAAAGCTGGATTGAATCGCTCGACATGGCCAACCTGCAACGTGACCCGCTTGGCCGCGGCCAAATTGGCAAGTCGACGAGCGTCAGCACCAAAGGTTGCTAGCGGCTTCTCGACAAGCAAATGCTTACCGGCCTTTAGCAAGTCCGTTGCGATCGACGCGTGAAAATCAGTCGGTGCCGCAATCACCGCGGCGTCCACCTGATCAATCACGTCGCGGTAATCGGCGTAAGTCGACACCGAAAACTGCTTCTCCGCTGCCGACCGCGCCTCGTCGACCGGGTCGCTGATCGCGACAAGCTCTGCGCCGTCGACCTGGCCGAGTAGCTTGGCATGAATGCGGCCCAAGTGACCCGCACCGATAACCGCAATTCGCAATCCGCTCACGCTGCTTTCTTCTTTCTTCGATCGCGGCCGCGACCGTGATGGCCGCCACTGCTGTAGTCAAGAAACTCGAACAAATGTTTTAGTACCGGACGAATCGGACCGTTTTCCAGCAACTGCTCTCGTGCCGTTTCGACGCCCGCTCGTTGGCGATACAGGATCCGAAACGCATCGGTCAACACCCGGATATCGTCTGCGGGAAAATCGTGTCGTCTTAGACCAACCACATTCACCGCACGCGGCTTGGATGGCTGGCCATCAACGATCATATAGGGCGGCACATCGTGCAGGACACGGCTCATCGCACTGACAAAACTCATTTGACCGATCGATGCAAAATGCGAAACGCCAACACCGCCAGCCAAGGTGACGTCGTTTGCGATACGCACGTGCCCACCCAACATGCCGTTGTTCGCGATCACATTGCGATCGCCAACATCACAATCATGGGCGATGTGAACGCCTGCCATGAAGTAATTATTGTTACCAACGCGGGTGACGCCTTCTTCCTTCTCTGTCGCGCGATTGACCGTGCAATGCTCACGGAACACATTACCGTCACCAATGGACACTCGCGTCGGGCTATCGCGATAACTTGTATCTTGCGGGTGAGCACCAATGATCGACCCGTGAAAGATATGATTTCCTTCACCGATGTCACAGACTCCGGTGATGACGACGTGGTCTTCGATCACCGTGTCATCGCCGATCACAGCATCGGGCCCGATGACGCAGAAGTGACCAACCCTAACGTTCTTGCCTAATTGTGCTTTTGGATTAATTACGGCCGTCTGAGCGATATTCACACTCATGGTTGCTCCGACATTTCAGTGGCAAGTGGTTAGTGTTTTAAATTCTTTTAGTTCGCAACAACGCGCTGCGACTCGCAGATAAACCTGGATGACGGTTACGCCGTTCGATCATTCATTGACAGCCGATTAGCGTCCGTTGGCGAAACTACGCTCGGCGGCGGCGAATCCATCAGACCTTTTTCGACCGCAAGTTCAAACAATCGCTTTGCCATACGACCGTTCAACGAGTGACCGCCGCGGTGCGAAACAAAACGCCCGGCCAACTGGATACCTGATACAGCCAAGTCGCCAATCAAATCAAGAGTCTTATGACGCGAACATTCGTCTTCGAAACGCAATTCGTTTTCGATCGGGCCATCGGCACCGTAGACCAGCAAGTCTTGATTGGTGACGTGCGAAGCAACGCCTTGCCCGCGAAGCATGTTTGCCTGCGTTTCGGTGACGAACGTCCGTGCGGGCGCCACTTCGGCAGCAAACGCGGCTGGCTCTAGTTCAAAGCCGAATGTCTGTGAGGGTATATGGCAAGGTCGATCAAACCCGAGCCGGTATTCGAAATACGCTTCACTGGCTTTTGGCGGACTCGCCTCAATCCAACGGTCGCCGGCCTCGATTCGTATCGCGCGATCGACAACCAAAACCGGACACGACTCGGTTTGCGAAACGATGCCCGCGCCGGTGATAGCCTGCACGTATGGCAGACAACTCCCATCGAGCCCAGGAAACTCCTCGGCATCAACTTCGACTATGCAATTATCGACCTGCAACGCATACAGCGCTGACAACAGGTGTTCGACCATCTGAAACGAAGCCTCGCCGGAGCGAAAGTTCGTCCGCAGCTGGGCGTCCGAGCGATTACCGCTGGAGACAACACAGCCCGGCGAACCGGGCAAATCGGCACGAACCAACCGCACACCGGTACCGACGGGCGATGGATTCAGGACGACCTGAACACACTCGCCCGACCAATAACCTTGGCCGCTGAGACGACACGACTTCGAGATCGTTTGCTGATTGCGACTTAAATTCACGCCTCGGCCTCCCTGCCGAAAGTCGCCCCATCCATGAGGCAGCGCGTGGTTTGTTTAAGAGACAAGCACTCGCCGCGACAGAGCCATTTCCTTATGGCTTGATCGCGGCGACGGCGCGAGTCTCGACACTACTTAACGGGGCTGCCGGTGGTGGCAACTTCTGCAGCAGGGATCGTCTTATCCAAATACTGCATTACGCCTTTGGTCATATTCAAAGCATCGTCGTGATAAACAACGTTCTTCATCACGCCACGGATCACCGAATCGCCTTTTTCCAGGTCCATATCTTCGCTGTTGTATCGCAGCACAAGATTGATCTTGTAGTGATTCGCCAAGAACTTCACTCCAGCGGCGATGCGTTGATAGTTCTCGTAATAAATACGAGCTTCCGCGTCCGCCAACTCTTTGCGCTTACGCGCCATGTCCAAACGGAGCTTCGAATCCATCGAAGCGACCTTCTCTTCTTGCGCGATGTAATCTGGCGAACCAGGCTTAAACGCTTTCAGTCGCTCAGCTTCCGCCTTTAGCGCATCGCGCTTTGCAGTCAGTTCGGCGTCGTAGTTCTTCAGGTTGCTCTCAACCGTCGACACCTGAGACTTGATACCAGGATGGTTCTTAAAGATATAAGCCACATCAACAACCGCAATGCGGTGGCCTGCGTGCCCACTTTCCTGAGCCGTCGCCGGCGCCGAGGTGATGACACTAAACGTAGCCAAAGCCAATACGGTGGCTGCCTTGCCGATAAATCGCACGTTCGCTCTCCTTGCGTGTTGGGTGCGCGTCCAATTCACCGACGACCTTCCTTGGGAGGGCAGATGAGTGTTCAACATTGGCATCCAGTTACCGCAGTCGATTCACTCACGACGGTGTGCCGAGCATAGCTCGGCGTGTACGTTTCGAGTTGGATTGTGTCAGTCAGACGTGAAGACGTAAAGGCGAATATTCGCGTCCGACCGGTCCGATATTATTTTTTTTGTTCACAGTGATGTCTTCGCCATTGATCGTAAAAAGTTCCGTTGATCATGACGATGCCAATCGGCGTTTGCCCGCGTAATGGCATGCTTGGTGTGTTCATTAGGTTATTCAGATTCGATCGCTTCACGCTCGTTTGGCCTGCTGCCCAGCTTCACCGATCGCACAATCCTCGCTCCGTTTCGAATCAGCTGGATTGTGATCGTGTCGCCCGGTGAATGCTGTCTTAATGTTTCTAAGACTTCCGAAGTTGTGTGAATGTAGGTTCCGCCCATCTTTTCAATCGTGTCACCGACACGCAGGCCCGCCGCTTGGCCCGGCGCACCCGCTGTCAATGCCGAAACACGAACCGTATTTCGAATTCCTGCCAGACTCACGCCCAAATAAGCGGTCAACTGACGGCGGATTCGGACTTTGTTGTTCGTCTTGGCATACACCGGGACTTCCCGGCCCGTCGCAAACTCCGCAGCGACATCAGAAACCATATCGGTTATCCGGGCCATGCCACCAAAATCGATTTTGTCGAAATCATCAGTTGGACGATGATAGTCGTTGTGCAGCCCCGTAAAGAAGAACAACACCGGCACACCCCGTTCGTAAAACGATTGGTGATCACTGGGCCCGTAACCGGATTCCACTTTATAGAGATTGAAGCGATGACGCACATTGACACGGTCGACCAACGCGTCCATCCCGACGCCACTGCCGGTGCCATATAACGTCAATTCGTTGTCTCTTAGGCGACCAACCATGTCCAAATTGATCATGGCGACGGTCGAATCGAGGGGGAACCGAGGCGATTCAGCGTAATGCTTGCTTCCCACCAGTCCGCGTTCTTCACCGGTGAATGCAATAAAGATCACTCGCCGCTGATCCTCCGACTCACCGAGCCGACGCTTTAACTGATCCGCAGTCGCTAGCAACACGGCGACTCCGCTAGCATTGTCATCGGCACCGTTATGCACGGCAACGGTTCCCGGTGCCAGCGATGCGAAACCGCCCATACCGACGTGATCGTAATGCGCACCGATCACGACGGATTCGTCCGCGAGCGAACCGCGACCAGGCAGCACCCCGATGACGTTGGCGGTTTGTGCGGCAGTCGGCTCGAGCTGAACGGATAGGCTGACGCGCCACCCGTCCAGCGGCATACTGCGCGGGCGAACCGATTGGTTGATTTGACGCTCAATCGCCTGAAGCTGTCGACCGGTGGATTGTTTCAAGATCCGACTGGCCAAGTCGCGCGAGATCGAGAGCACGGGAATCCGTTTGTCCTTTTCGGTACCGTTCCCGGCCTCAGCGACCGCAATCAAACCGGTTTCGGCGACATTCAATTCGTTCTCGGCGGCACCGATCATCGATTCGACACCCGCAAGCTGCTTTGTCATTGATTCGCGACTGTTCACGGCGTTTTCGGGCAACGATTCGATCTGTTTCTGCAAGTTCTCTTTGCGATCTCGCTCTTGCTGTAGCCGTTTTTGCTTTTCATCGACGCTGGCCAATGCGCTGGCTTGATCGTTGATCAAGATGACCGCCGCGGCGTCGTGCGCTAACGCATTGCTAATCTTGGTCGCAAAGAAAGCGTGCCTGGTATTTTTGCCACCATTGAAAACAGCATCTCCCGACTCGCTAGTCGGTTCCTTTCGCAGCATCATCACCGCGCGGCCGGCAACGTCCTGGTTGGCGTAATCGTCATAGCCAAGCTTCGGTGCGGTGATGCCATAGCCGACAAAGGAAACGAGACCGTCGAAGTCACCTTCGCTAATCCCGATCGCCAACGGATTCATGCCACTGCCCAGCGTTGCGGACAATTTTCCCGCCAAAGATTGATTCCGATCGCCATCCTCCGGTCGCGAATTCTCCGAATTCGATTGTTTCGTCGAACCGTCGGCAGGCGACTGCAAACTGTCGCCCGGCGGGAAGAACGTGACATGGTTTTCGCCGACGCTTCCGGCACGGGCCCCCAGAGGAATTTCGACGCTTTGCATTGGCGAACCGTCGAACAAGTCGGTGCGCAAGCCGATGGACTTCATCCGGTCGGCGACGTAGTTAGCCGCCACGTCAATCGTATCGTCGGTGACACTGCGGCCTCGAAGTTGCTCACTGGCCAGGAAGGCCACATCGTTTCGCTGGCGGGTCCGCGACGTTTCCACACTCAACGACGAACCGGGCGACTCGGCCAGCAACAAGGTCGGGGCCGACGCCGAAAAGAGCGCTGCAAGAAGAACGACGAACGCGAGGTCGCGTGTCAAGATCAACATAGGCTTCGCAAGGATCGTCTTGGTGGATTAAGCAAGCGTGGCAGTCATGATCATGACAGATCCGCACCGCGATCCCAAGTGGATCCTTCAACGTTTTCGCATGCGACCCGGCGCGATAAGTGAGCAAGGGGAGCCGATGGCCGCTAGGCGTTGAGCAAAGAATGAGCCCGGCCGCGTACGCGTCGAATTAACACCGGCATTTAAGCTGGCCCGGCCGCTTACGCGTCGCGGCACATGCGATTACGGGCAAGA
>TARA_R110002049_G_scaffold23545_4_pt1 | contig 34750 bp, 36 predicted proteins | sample TARA_R110002049 | Tara Oceans TARA_R110002049 (sample SAMEA4396941) | marine metagenome | biome: Polar Biome; feature: [SRF] surface water layer (ENVO:00010504); material: water (ENVO:00002006), including particulate matter (ENVO:01000060) such as... | depth 5 m
ATGGATTGGACCGAGAAGAAGCGGGAAGAAGCGGAAAAGACATTACTCAAGTGGGCAAGCAAAACCGCGTCAAAAGATGGATCCTACGTTGACAAGAGCATATTGTCAGCGCTCTCAGATGATTTGAATACGCCGTTGGCCATCTCACGTGTCGCAAACTTCGCCAAAAAAGGCGATTGGGCCGCGGTGCGCGGTGCTGTGGATCTTCTAGGTATTGATCTGAAAGGTTTTGAACTCCGATCAAGAATCTTCGACCACTTTAAACAAGAGGAAAAACTAAGTAGGGAGCGAGCCGCAATTCTTGATGCCTTATTGGTTCAGCGTGCCAAGGCTAAGGTTGAGAAACGCTTCGAAGATGCTGACAGAATTCGGGATGGCCTTACAAATGCAGGAGTGAGAGTGATCGACACGAAAGAAGGTGCAATTTTTGAAATTACTGAACGCTTTGATGCGGATAAGCTTCTTTTTGTAGAAGATCTGGACTTCCTCAAATGATCGCTCTCCAACATCAGAACAGCCCCCGGCCGCGGGTGGGGGTGAAGCCCCCGCCCAGGGGGGCGGTCGGGCGCTGTTCGTGCGAAATGCACGAACGGGTGTTTGATACGGCTGTTGGCCTAAGTATCATCGGAGATCAGTCATGACCCGCGAGCGCCTCTACCTATACGACACCACCCTGCGCGACGGGCAGCAAACCCAGGGCGTGCAATTCTCTACGGATGAAAAACGCCAGATCGCAACCGCCCTCGACGCGCTGGGCGTGGACTATATCGAAGGCGGCTGGCCCGGCGCCAACCCCACCGACAGCGCGTTTTTCGACGCCGCCCCCCAGACCCGCGCGCGCCTCACCGCCTTTGGCATGACCAAACGCAACGGCATGTCGGCCCAGAACGACGACGTCCTGGCCGCCGTGCTAAACGCGGGCACACAATCTGTCTGCCTCGTCGGAAAAACCCATGATTTCCAGGTCAAAACCGCGCTGGGCATTACGCTTGACGAAAATACCGATAACATCGCCAAATCCGTCGCCCATCTGGTCGCTCAAGACCGGGAAGCACTGTTTGACGCCGAACATTTCTTTGACGGCTACAAGGCCAACCCCGACTACGCGCTGCAAACCATCCGCGCCGCCTATGACGCAGGCGCGCGCTGGATCGTGCTGTGTGACACCAATGGCGGCACCCTGCCTGCCGAAGTGGGGCTGATCACCGCTGCCATCATCGCGTCGGGCATCCCCGGCAGCCACATCGGCATCCACACCCATGACGACACCGAAAACGCGGTGGCCTGTTCGCTGGCCGCTGTTGACGCAGGCGCGCGGCAAATCCAAGGCACGCTGAACGGCCTTGGCGAACGCTGTGGCAATGCCAACCTCACAGCGCTGATCCCGATCCTGCTGCTGAAAGACCCCTACGCCAGCCGCTATGAGACGGGTGTCACCCATGAGGCGCTTGCCGGGCTGACCCGCACCAGCCGGATGCTGGATGAAATCCTCAACCGGGTGCCGATGAAACAGGCGGGCTTTGTCGGGTCGTCGGCCTTTGCCCACAAGGCGGGCCTGCACGCCAGCGCCATCGCCAAAGACCCCACAACCTATGAACACATCGACCCGGCGCTGGTCGGCAATACCCGCATCATTCCGATGTCCAACCAAGCCGGCCAATCCAACCTGCGCAATCGGCTCGAGGCTGCGGGCCTGACCGTGGCAAAAGATGACCCTGCGCTGGGGCGCATCTTGGACGAGGTCAAGGACCGCGAGGCGTTGGGCTACGCCTATGACACCGCGCAGGCAAGTTTCGAGCTGCTGGCGCGCAAGGTGCTGGGGCAATTGCCCGATCTGTTCGAGGTCAAACGCTACCGGGTCACAGTGGAGCGGCGCAAAAACAAATATGATCAGATGATCAGCCTCTCCGAGGCGGTCGTTGTGGTCAAGGTGGACGGCGAAAAGCGCCTGTCTGTCTCTGAGTCGATGGACGAAGACGGCTCTGACCGCGGCCCCGTCAACGCGCTGGCCAAGGCGCTGGCGAAAGACCTTGGGCAATACTCCACGCTGCTCGATGATATGCGCCTCGTTGACTTCAAGGTGCGTATCACTCAGGGCGGAACCGAAGCTGTGACCCGCGTCATCATCGACAGTGAAGACGGGCAGGGGCGGCGCTGGTCCACCGTTGGCGTCAGCGCCAACATCATCGACGCGTCGTTCGAGGCATTGCTCGACGCGATCCGCTGGAAATTGATCCGGGACAGCGCAACATGACCGATACAACCGCGTTTTTCACCCTGCACCGTGACCTGCCCCGCGAAGGACCGGGCGAGGCGGCGGATGTCGTCTGGGCCGTCGCCCAAGCCGCTTTGCCGCCCAAACCCGATATCGCCGACGTCGCCTGTGGCCCCGGTGGTGATATCGCCGCCCTGCGCGCTGCGGCCCCAAGTGGCCATGTCACCGCATTGGACAAAACCGCGCATTTTGTCGATGCCGCGCGGGCCCAGTTTGCCAGTGATCCTAACGTCACTGTGCTGCGCGCCGACATGGGGGCCATCGCCAATCAATACGACATGATCTGGTGTGCGGGCGCTGTATATTTCCTCGGCGTGACCGAGGCACTGACCCGCTGGCGCAAGTCGCTGCGCCCCGGTGGGGTCGTGGCCTTTTCCGAACCGTGTTATTTCACTGATACGCCGTCCGAGGCTGCCCGCGCGCTTTGGTCCGACTACCCGGCCATGGGCACCGAGGCCGACATCGCGGCGCGCGTCACCACCGCCGGCTACGACGTGCTGGCCACCCGCCGCCTCGCCCCCGCGGCATGGGAGGCCTATTACACCCCACTCCAAGCACGCATTGCGCAACTGCGCCCCGGCGCAGATGCGGCGTTGGTTCAAGTGCTCGACAAGACCGAAGCCGAGATCGCCAATTGGCGCGCCCATGGCGACGCCTACGGGTATCTGCTGACGGTGGCCCGGCCCACATGAGCTTTGACACCGACCTGACCGCTTGCGCTGCCATGGTTGAACGTGCCGATCCCTGGCGGTTTCGCGCGACGATGGCGGCACCGCTTGCCGCACGTCATTTGCTGTTTCCGCTCTATGCGTTCAATGTTGAAGTAGCCCGCGCGCCTTGGGTCACCCAAGAGCCGATGATCGCAGAGATGCGCCTGCAATGGTGGCGCGACATCTGCGAAGAGATCGCCCAAGACCGCCCTGTGCGCCGTCACGAGGTCGCGACCCCGCTGGCCCGCGCCATCACTCCCGCTGATGCGCTGCTACTGGATGAGCTGGTCACGGCAAGGCGGTGGGATGTTTACCAAGATCCCTTTGAGGACGAAACGCATTTTGCGCAGTATATCGACCGAACTGCTGGCCACCTGATGGTGATCGCCGCGCGGCGTTTGGGAGAGGTCGACGAAGCCGTCGTGCGCGATGCCGCTTATGCCGCAGGCATCGCCGCCTGGTTTTCGGCCATCCCCACCCTCGAAGAAAAGGGGCGTATTCCCTTGCTGGATGGCACTGCCAAAGCGGTCGCCGCAATGGCCGACACCGCGCTGCAACGTCTGGCCAAAGCCCGCACATCCCGCCATAAAATCTCACGCAGCGCCGCCCCGGCGCTTCTCCCAGCCGCGATGGCAGGCCCTGTACTGCGCGCCGCGCGCCGTGATCCGGGACGCGTCGCCGCGGGTCAGTTGCCAGACCCACGCCAGCATTTTGCCCTTCGGGCGTTATTCACTCGCTGGTGACCCTTTCTTTTTGGTCCTAAATATTCCTGGGGGAGGAGCCGAAGGCGCCCGGGGGCAAAGCCCCCGATCAAACTGACGGTACGGGCAAAGCCCCCGATAAGGGGGATGGCGCGGGCAAAGCCCCCCCCTTTAGCGGTTAGCTTAGCTGCGTCACCTTGGCCCGTGTCATCAGCCAGACCAACGCCCCACCTGCCAGCAACAGAAATGGCACCATGGCGATATTGACTGCGGCCCAGCCCTCAACAGCCGTGCCGCCGGAGCAGTTCATCAAGCCGCCAGAGGCCAGCGATGCCACGGTCACGCCGCCAAAGACCAGCAGGTCGTTCAACCCCTGCATCCGCCCGCGCTCGTGTGGCTCATGGGCGCCCGCCAGCATCGTGGTCGCACCAATGAAACCAAAGTTCCAGCCCAGCCCCAGCAGAATGAGTGCGACAAAGAAATTACCCAGGTCGACCCCTTGCAGGGCGACAAGCCCGGCAGCCGCCAGAATGACAAGCCCCAGCCCCATGATCTTTTCCACACCAAAGCGTGCGATCAGGTGGCCGGTGAAAAACGACGGTGCAAACATCGCCAACACATGGCCGGTCACGACATAGCCCGCACTGTCTTGGGAGTAACCGCAGCCGACCACCGCCAGTGGTGTCGAGGTCATCACAAGGTTCATTAGCGCATAGGACACCATCCCACAGATCACCGCCACGGCGATGCGCGGCGTGGTCAGCAATTCCCAGCGGGTGCGGCCCTTGGGGGCGTCGACGGAAGGTACTGGTGGGGCGGGGATATTGATGAACAGAAACAATAACGATCCCACGGCATTCAGAACGACAACTGCCAGATATGTCCCCAAGAATGGCACAACGAGGCTGGTCGAGGTGGCACTGGCGAGTTGTGGCCCCAGCACGGCAGAGACAAGCCCCCCCGCCATGACATATGAAATCGCCTTGGGCCTAAAATCATCCGAGGCGGTATCGGCAGCGGCAAAGCGGTAAAACCCCTGCGCCGACATGTAGACACCCGTCAAAAGCGACCCCAACAGGAAAACCGGGAATGACGCAAGATAGAGCCCGTAGGCTGCGACAGCGGCCCCCGTAGCCCCGCCAGCGGCGCCCACAAAGAAACCGGCGCGACGTCCGAAACGTTGCATGATCGCGGAGATTGGCGTCGCCGACAGCATGGATCCTAGCACAATCATGGAAATCGGCAGCGTCGCCAGACAGACGTTGGTGGCCAGGGATTGCCCCGCCAGACCGCCGACGAGAAATATCATCGGCATCTGCGCCCCTAGAAATGCCTGTGCTGCCACCAGCACCGCCACATTGCGCTTAGCGCGGCCGTCGTCGATCATACCAAACATCCTAATTTATCGCCAAGGCGTAGCCCCGCACCCGGCCAAGAGCAACCCCCCGCGCGCTGCCGCGCCAACTGGCTCTTGCGTCTGGCCCGCGCGTGCCTAATGTCGCGCAGATGGGGCATGGTCTTGATATTCTTTTGCTGGCGGGCAGTGCCGAGGCGCGTCAGATTGCACAGCACTTGGTGGCACAGGGGCACCGCGTCAGGGCATGGCTGTCCGAGCCGCCACGCGGGACCAGCCCGATGGCCGTGCCCTTTGACATGCAGCGGTTTGATGATCCGGCGCAGGTCGCAGCGGATATGGCGCGGTTCGACGCCGTGATCGATGCCAGCCACGGTTTTGATGGCACGATGAGCGCCGCAGGTTTTGCAGCGGCACAGCTACGCGGCTTGCCGTTTGTCACATACGCGCGACCCGGCTGGCCGATTGATGACCCTTTGCTGCGCGCAGTGCCGGATGTCGCGGCGGCAGCCCGTGCGGTGCGCCCCGGCGTGCGGGTTTTCTGCGCGACGGGCTGGACCAGCCTGCCTGCCTTTACCCCGTTTCGCGGTGCGCGCCTCTTGCTGCGCCAGACCAGCCACCACAACCGCCCCGCACCCTATGATTTTGTCGATCTCGTCTTTGGCGACCCACCCTTTACCCAGAAAGGCGAAGAGGTGCTGTTTCGCGGGTTGCAGGTCGACCAACTGATCTGCCGCAATCTGGGCGGAGAGGCCAGCCGCCCCAAGGTCGACGCGGCGCTGGCGCTGGGGATCGACGTGATCTTGATTGATCGCCCGGCATTGCCGCAGGGCGCGGCACAGGTTTGGCGCATCACCGATGTGTTTGACTGGGTGGCGCACCTGTGACGCCGCCGGGCCGGATCATCACCTGCGACGCCGATGTGGCCGAAGCCGCCGCGTGGCTCGCAGCCGCCGAGCCGCGCTTTTCACATGCGCTTGCCCAGACGGGTCCGCTGCCGCTGCGCCTGCGCCCGCCGGGGTTTGCTGCCCTGCTGGACATCATCATCAGCCAGCAGGTCAGCGTTGCATCTGCGGATGCGATACGGGCACGGCTGGCCGCCGCTGGACTGACCACGCCAGCGGCGGTGACGGCTGCGGGAGAAGGGGGCCTGCGCGCAGCGGGGTTAAGCCGACCCAAGATCCGCTATGCCATTGGGCTGGCCGAGGCTGGTTTTGATTTCAACGCGCTTGGGATCAAAGAAGATGCTGCCGTTCTGGCCGACCTGGTCGCGCTGCCCGGCATCGGCCCATGGAGTGCGCAGATCTATGCGATGTTCTGTCTGGGCCGCGCCGATGTGCTTCCGTCCGGCGATCTTGCCTTGCAGGAATCGGCGCGGGTGTTGTTTGATCTGCCATCCCGCCCGACACCACAGGACCTCGCACAGATGGCCGCCGCATGGTCACCCTGGCGGTCGGTTGCAGCACGGCTGCTCTTTGCCTACTACCGGACTATAAAACAACGGGAAGGATTAACATGACACGGGTTTTGAACGCTGAGCGCCGCGCGCCGCTGTCTGGGGACGTGCGGTCGGTCGTGGTCTTTCTACACGGATACGGTGCCAATGGCGCTGATCTGCTGGGCTTGGCCGATCCGCTGGCCGAACATCTGCCGGACACGCTGTTTGTCGCACCCGATGCGCCCGAAGCCTGCGCCGGCGCGCCGATGGGATTTCAGTGGTTCCCCATTCCCTGGATCGACGGATCTTCAGAGGAAGAATCGATGCGCGGCATGTCCAGTGCCGTCGAAGATCTGAATGCCTTTCTTGATGCCCTGATGGTTGATGAAGACGTGATGCCGGAACAGGTTGTTCTGTTCGGCTTTTCCCAGGGTACGATGATGGCCCTGCATGTCGCCCCGCGCCGCGAAGATGCGGTGGCCGGCGTTGTGGCGTTTTCCGGGCGCCTGCTGGACCCCGAGGCGCTGGCCACTGACGCTCTGGTCAGGCCCCCGGTGCTGCTGGTGCATGGCGATCAGGACGATGTGGTGCCGCCACAATCGCTGCCGCAGGCCGCCGAGGCCCTACAGGAAGCGGGCTGGAAAGACGTCTTTGCCCATGTGATGAAGGGCACGGGCCACGGCATCGCACCGGATGGGCTCAGCGTCGCACTGGCCTTTATGCGCGACAAACTGAGCCTCTAGCGACGCCGCGGAACAGACTGTCATCTGCCTGTAACTTCTGCGCGCCATCACTGGCGCATCTAGTGGTCCACCTTTGGCTTGCCAGAGCGAAGCCACGAGATATAGTAGATACAAACGGGCAGAGGACGCACCCCAGATGGATGGTGATTTCAGGACCGAATTTACCCGCCATCCGGCGGGGCTCAAACACCGGCCAGCGCTGGTGTTGAATGCGGATTACCGACCGCTCTCCTATTATCCGCTGTCGCTTTGGCCCTGGCAGGAAGCGATCAAGGCGAAATGGCTCGACCGGGTCGATATCGTTGCCGAATACGACGACGTGGTGCGCAGCCCTTCGACGGTGATCCGAATACCGTCGGTCGTGGTGCTGAAAGACTATGTAAAACCTCAAAAGCGCGTGGCCTTCACGCGCTTTAATTTATTTCTGCGCGATGAATTCTGCTGCCAATACTGTGGCGCGCGCGGCGAACTTACCTTTGACCACGTGGTGCCGCGCGCCTCTGGCGGGGTGACAAGCTGGCAGAATGTGGTCGCCGCCTGTAGCCCGTGCAACCTGCGCAAGGGCTGTCGTCCGCTGCATCAAACCGGGCTGAACCTGCGCAAACCGCCGCGCCAGCCCGGTGCCGAGGAATTGCGCAACATGGGCCGCAAATTCCCGCCCGGTCACCTGCACGAAAGCTGGATGGATTTTCTGTATTGGGATGCCGAACTTCAGGCCTGACTTGTATTTGGCCGACATATCCCTTGATGGGCAGGTGTGACACAGGCCATCGTGGGCCGAAAGCGCCATGCAGCACCGCAAGAGGTGCGTATCTCATATATCCAGATCAACCCAGACCGGAACGTGGTCTGACGGTTTGTCACGCCCGCGCACATCCTTGTCGATCTGGCAGTCGCGCAGGGTATCGGCGCAGGCCGGTGACAGTAGGAAATGGTCGATACGAATACCATTGTTACGGTTCCACGCGCCTGCTTGGTAATCCCAAAAGGAATAATGTCCCGGCCCTTGGGTGCGGGCGCGGAAGGCTTCGGTCAGCCCGAGGTTTAGCAGACGCCGCCAAGCCGCGCGCGATTGCGGCAGGAACAGCGCGTCATCGCGCCAGCTGTCGGGTTTGGCCGCGTCTTCGGGCTGTGGGATGATATTGTAGTCACCCGCCATCAGGAACGGGATTTCCTCGGCCAGCAGCGCCTCGGCACGGGCCTGCAAGCGTTGCATCCATGCGAGTTTGTAATCGTACTTCGGCCCCGGAGCAGGGTTGCCATTTGGCAGGTACAGCCCGCAGACCCGCAGCGGGCCCTTATCGCCAATAACTGTGGCCTCGATCCAGCGGGCCTGGTCGTCATCATCGTCGCCCGGCAGCCCGCGAGTGACATCCTCAAGAGGCAGTTTGGACAGGATCGCGACGCCGTTGAATGATTTCTGCCCGTGCGTCTCAAGGTTATAGCCCCGGTCCTCAAACAACTCGCGGGGGAAGTTTTCGTCCACCGATTTGATTTCCTGTAACACCACAACGTCAGGCTGCGCCTCGTCCAGCCATTGCGGTAACGCCTCGGCGCGCGCCTTGATGCCGTTGATGTTAAAACTGGCGATTTTCATGGTAGCGGCCCCCGGCTGATTATCCCATCTGCTATCGCGCAATCACGGCGCTGGGGCAAGGGTCGCGGTGACGACCGTAGGGGGATTCGCGGCCATGAAACGCAACTATACCGGGATGAAGTTTTGAGGCCGAACCGAACTTTGGCATGATTTAGCCCTGTTAATAACAAATTTATGATGCTGTGCACAACTTTAGGTAGATCGCTGATTGCGGTGGGTTAGCCGACGTTGTGAATGTGGATAAGCGTTTGACATCAATCGGTTAATCAAATTTTCAGTTGGCATAACACCTTTAAGCTGCATCAATTGCTTCACTACACTTTTAGATTGCATCGCCGAGAGGCACCCACCTTTAGAAAGGACGTAACAATGACAGCCGTTGCATATTCCCAGCCCCCTCTGAGCCGCACACAGTCTCGCTCTGACGACACGATGTTGATGGGGGACGGCACTGACCTGTTCACCTCCGGTTCTGCGCCCTGCGGGTCTGATTTGATGATGGGCGACGGGACCGCGTTGTTCACCACAAGTTGCCTGTCAGACGGCGACGCCGTCCAGCTCTTTACGACCTCGTGTCAGGAGGCGGGCCGGTCGATGGGCGTGGGCGACGGGGTCGCGCTGTTCACCACCAGCTGCTGAGCCAATCTGTCGGACAGCGGTGGTGACTGCCGCTGTCTGCCCCAAAGGATGGAGTTGAGAATGACCAATGTCGTTGCACTAAGACCGCCAGCACATCAGCCCGACGACCACCGCCTCGCGGCGCTGATCGACGGATTTGTCTGCCAGCGCCGCGCGCGACAAGACGTTTTTTGGCTAAAGGAAAATGCCGAGTTGCTGGGGGCTCTCGCCAGCGGTGGCACCGACGTGCCGCTGGGTGCGCTGGCCCCATGGCACGACTATTACACTCAAATTGAACGCAGCTTGCGCGATTTTCCACAGTATTACCGCTTTATTCTCTCCATCGGGCTGGATCTTGAGGCGCTGGGTATGCCCGGCACCCGTGCAGAGGCGCTTTGCGCGCAGACGGTGTCGGCAGGGCTGGCAGAGGCGGAACTGTCTGACCTGCAACGCGCGGAGGCGCGGCGTCTGTTGACCCAGCGCGGCCAGGCGAGGCCCGTCGGCCATGGCGCGCTTGGCGCGCGGCTGCGCCGTTTCATCACCCGCAGCGAGACATTTGCCACGCCCAACAAGAAAGCGGCCTACGAGCTGACGCATATTGTTTTCTATCTCTCAGATTACGGGCGCATCACGCCAGAGTTAGACGCCGCCGTATCGGTGAGCCTGGAATATGCCGGGTTGCTGGCCTTTCTTGACCGCAACATGGATCTGCTGGCCGAGGTCTGTGCCGCGCTGCGCTTTGCCGGGCAGGTGCCAAGCCCGGTATGGGAGGCGGCGGTCGCGGCGGCGCATGGCGCCTTTGTGCTGCGCGACGACGCGGGCGCCGATTTGAATGACGGTTATCACGAGTGGTTGCTGACCGGTTGGTCCGCGCAGATTGCGCAGCGCGGTGGATTGCAAGCATCGGTGCCGGGCGGTGCGCTGCGTTTTGGTCGGCTGGGGCAAGGCGCCCGCGATTCTGCGCTGCGTCCGATGGCTGCCTGTATCTGCGACATGGGCCCGCGCCGCAGCGGGGATTGGGGCCGGATGCGTCCGCATGTCATGAGCTATCTTGACGCCGAAGCGCATGCGGTGCTGGTTGAAGCTGAAGGCTCAACCACGCGATTTGGCAGCTTTTTTGAGGGGTTCGCGCGCGCCGAAGCGGTCTAGCGGCCCCACAGATTTCAATACACGTCACACCCTTTGGGTGTGACGCGTCGCCAACGGGACGTTTATCCGGCAAAGTGCACAGGATCACATCGAAAAGGCAGGATCACATCGAAAAGGATGTGCCACAGCCGCAAGCCGCCGTGGCGTTGGGGTTTTCGATGGTAAAGCGCGCGCCGATCAGTTCTTCGGAAAAGTCGATGACAGCATTGGCGAGGAAGGGCAGCGACACCGCATCAACCACGACCTTTTGTCCCGACCCTTCGAGGATCAGGTCATCGTCGGCGGGTTCATCCAGCGCGATATCATATTGAAAGCCCGAACATCCGCCGCCTTCGACGGCGACGCGCAGGGCCTTGCCGTTATCGGCGGCGCCGATCTCGGCGAGCCGCTCAAACGCACGGGGGGTTACTTTGGGTGGCAAGTTCATTCGCGGGCTCCGATGCATCGGTTTCCATCTGGTCTAGTCTATCATATAGAAAGCGTGAGGACAGGCCACAAGGACCAGCCGCAATGCGCGCATCTTTTGCCTCTGTTCCGGCGACAGCCAGGGGACGGTTGGTGCCGGAGGAGGAAAGCACGTTTCGATCCTGCTATCAGCGGGACCGGGACAGGATTATCCACGCCTCCGCCTTTCGGCGGCTCAAGCACAAGACGCAGGTCTTTGTGGAGCATGAGGGCGATTATTTTCGCACCCGTCTGACCCATTCCATCGAGGTGGCGCAGGTTGCGCGCACCATTGCGGGGGCGCTGGGGCTGAACGGTGAACTGACCGAGGCGGTGGCGCTGGCGCATGATCTGGGCCACACGCCCTTTGGCCACACCGGAGAGGACGCATTACATGCGTTGATGGCACCCTACGGCGGCTTTGACCACAACGCCCAGGCGATCAAGATCGTGACCGACCTGGAGCGGCACTATGCAGAATTTGACGGGCTGAACCTGACCTGGGACACGCTGGAGGGCATTGCCAAGCATAATGGCCCGGTAAAGGGCGATCTGCCCCATGCCTTGGCGAATTATAACCTGCGTCATGATCTTGAGCTGCACACCCATGCCAGTGCCGAGGCGCAGGTGGCAGCACTGTCTGACGATATTGCCTATAACAACCATGATCTGCACGACGGTCTGCGCGCCGGGCTGTTCACCGAAGCCGAGATTGCCGAGCTGCCAATGGTGGGTGCGGCCTATCACGAGGTGGACCGGCTTTATCCCGATACCAACAGCTATCGGCGCAGGCACGAGGCGTTGCGCCGCGTGTTCGGGGTAATGGTCGCCGATGTGATCGAAACCTCGCGCGGAATACTGGCGGCGTCGGGGGCGCATTCGGCGGCGGAAATACGGCATCTGGGATATCCGGTTATCCGGTTTTCTGACACCGTTTTCAATGATTTGCGCGCGATCCGCACTTTCCTCTTTACCCGCATGTACCGCGCGCCATCGGTGATGGAAAACCGCGCCAAGGTGACCAAGGTTGTCGAGGATCTGTTTCCGCTGTTCCTGTCGCAGCCCGACCTGCTGCCGCGTCATTGGGCCGATGCCATTGCCGCCGCCGCGCAGGACAAGACCACGCTGGCACGTATGGTGTCAGATTACATCGCGGGCATGACCGACCGCTTTGCCCTACAAGAACATGCGCGGCTCTTTGGCAGCGATCTGCGCGACTTTCGCTAGGGCGACAAAAGTGCTATCGCGTATAGCGAACAAGCCGGTACAATACTCATGATACAGATGCCCATCCTTCAAGAGACGACCATAGCCATTTTTGCGGCCAGCCGTGGACCGGGGCCTGCCGTGGCCCATGCGGCGGCACAGCAGGGGGCGCGTATCGTGGCGATAGATGGCAACCCCGTGGCGCTGAGTGAAATCGCGGGGCTGCACCCGGTCAAGATTGAGACGCTGGTGATGAACGGCGATCAGTTGGAAAACCTGCGGAATTTGAAAGACAGTTGGGGGGCGGTGCCGACGGATCTGGTGCTGAACCTGCTGCCGCTTGATCCGCGGGTCGAGATCACGGCGCAGATGCGCGGGCTGTCGGCGCTGGTACAGGCGATGGGCCGCGGCGTGGTGGCCGGTAAAGGCGCCATCGTGACCGTGGTCGAACGCCCACGCGAGGCGCTGTCGCTAACGGCGCAGGGCATGCTCGGGGCTGTGGATCATGCATGCGCTGCATTGGGCCGTGAACTGGCCGCCCGGTCGGTGCGGGTACATGTGGTCACTGTGCCGCAGGGCCAGGCCGAGATGGCCATGAAAACCGTGCTCTATCTTGGGTCCGACGCGGGGCGTTCGGTGCAAAGCGGGCGCATTGATCTGGGCTAGATCGGGCTGGGCCGACCCGGCTGATTGACTGCATCTTCCCAAGTGATACATGAGCGGGGAACAAGGATACCCGAAATGAACTTATTTGCCGAAATTCGCAACCTGATCGTCGCCACGCTGGAAAGAATGGTGGCACAGGAAGCACTGCCTCCAACCCTGAATTTTGACGCGATCACAGCCGAGCCGCCGCGCGATGCCTCGCACGGCGACATGGCGACAAACGCGGCAATGGTGCTGGCAAAGCCCGCAGGCATGAAGCCACGCGACATTGCCGAGGAATTGGCAGCGCAATTGCTGGCCGATCCGCGCATCATCTCTGCCGATGTGGCGGGACCGGGGTTCTTGAACTTGCGGTTGGCGCCGTCGGTCTGGCAGTCGGTTGCGGGTCAGGTGCTGGCGCAGGGGACGGATTTCGGCCGCGCCTTGCTGGGCACCGGCCAGCGTGTGAACGTGGAATATGTCTCGGCCAACCCGACGGGGCCGCTGCATGTGGGCCATACCCGTGGCGCGGTCTTTGGTGATGCGCTTGCCAGCCTGCTGGATTTTGCGGGCTTTGACGTGACGCGTGAATACTACATCAATGACGGCGGCGCGCAGGTCGATGTGTTGGCGCGCTCCGTCTATCTGCGGTATCTTGAGGCAAACGGCCAAGAGGTCGCCTTTCCCGATGGGACATATCCCGGTGATTATCTGGTCCCGCTGGGTCAGGCGCTGGCGAAAATGCACGGCGATGCCCTGGTCGGCCAACCCGAAAGCGAATGGCTGGACGATATCCGCGACTTTGCCACCGATGCGATGATGAACCTGATCCGTGATGATCTGGCTTCGCTGGGTGTGGAAATGGATGTGTTCTACAGTGAAAAGTCGCTTTACGGCACCGGGCAGATCGAGGCCGCCATTGCCTCTCTCGAAGCCAAGGGGCTGATCTATGAGGGTGTATTGGAGCCGCCAAAGGGCAAGAAGCCCGAAGATTGGGAGCCGCGCGAGCAGACGCTCTTTAAGTCAACGGAACACGGCGACGACGTGGACCGTCCGGTCAAGAAGTCGGACGGCTCCTGGACCTATTTCGCGCCCGACATCGCCTATCACTATGATAAGGTGCAGCGCGACTTTGACATGCTGATTGATGTTTTTGGCGCCGACCACGGTGGCTATGTCAAACGTATGAAAGCCGCGGTTTCTGCACTGAGCGACGGGCATGTGCCGCTCGATATCAAGCTGACCCAACTGGTGAAGCTGTACAAAAATGGCGAGCCTTTCAAGATGTCCAAGCGGGCAGGGACCTTTGTGACCCTGCGCGATGTGGTCGAACAGGTGGGCCCCGATGTAACCCGCTTTGTCATGCTGACGCGCAAAAACGATGCGATGCTGGATTTCGACTTTGACAAGGTGATGGAGCAGAGCCGCGAAAACCCGGTGTTCTACGTGCAATATGCCCATGCGCGTGTGGCGTCGGTGCTGCGCAAGGCGGCAGAGGCCGGGATTGCGGTGGATGATGCCACCCTGCGGGACGCTGATCTGAGCATGTTGGATCATGACGCCGAAATCGGGCTGCTGCGCAAGCTGGCGGAATGGCCGCGTTTGGTGGAAACCGCTGCGCGCAGCAATGAGCCGCACCGGGTGGCCTTCTATCTTTATGAACTGGCGTCGGATTTTCACAGTCTCTACCACCTTGGCCGGTCCGAAGACGGGCTGCGCGCGGTGCAGGAGGACGATCCGGCCACCAGTCAGGCGAAAATCGCCCTGTCGCGTGCCGTGGCGATTGTAATTGCGGCAGGTCTTGGTATTCTTGGGGTCACTCCGGCGCAGGAGATGCGGTAAACGCACCAGCGCGCCGATACAGGCTAACCCCAAGACCAGACCCGCATGGCGATGTACCGTGCCGGGCAGTGAGGCACAAATGGCAGATTTCACCTCGTCCCCGATGATGGGGGCGTATGACCCCGATTCACACGCCGGAGAGATCGGCGCGGCTTCTTCCAATAGATTGACAACGCTGACAAATGTCGCGGGCGCAGTGGTGTCGCTGGTGCTGGTGGCGGGCATTGGCGTCTGGGGCTATAAACTGCTGGTGCGCGACGTTACGGGCATCCCGGTGGTGCGTGCCATTCAGGGCGACATGCGGGTGCGCCCCGAAGAGCCGGGCGGTGAATTGGCTCAGCATCAGGGATTGTCGGTCAATGTGGTCGCTGCCGAAGGATCCGCAGGTCAGCCCGCCGATCAGTTGCGTCTGGCGCCGCGTCCGATTGATCTGCTGGACGAGGATCAACCCATTCAGGCGTCGATGGTGGCCCAGACGCCACAACAGATCACGACACCTGCGCCCATCGACGCGGCCGCTGCGATCAAATCTGGCAATGTTGACGATCTGGTCGCGCAGTTGACCGATGGGGTGGCACCGATGGAGGAAGTCACCGTGGAGGACGCCGTTGAACAGGCCGTGTCCGAAGTCTTGATCGAAGAAGCCGAGGCCGCAGAGCCGCTGGTCGTTGCGGCCGTTCTGGACGCCCCCGGCATTCGCCACTCGCTGCGCCCTCGCAATCGCCCCGCCAACGCGCCCGCCGTGGTAAAGGCGTCGATGGCCGTTGAGGCCGCAGACAGCAGCACCAAGGAAATTGACGCCGACAGCCTGCCCGTTGGGACACGTCTGGCACAGCTGGGCGCCTTTGACAGCCCCGAGGTCGCGCGTGAACAGTGGACACGTCTTCAGGGCCGCTTTGGCGCGTACCTGCAAGACAAGGACCGCATCGTGCAAAAGGCCACCAGCGGTGGTCGCGTATTCTACCGCCTGCGGGCCATGGGATTTGAAGACATCGCCGATGCGCGGCGTTTCTGTTCGGCGCTTGTCGCGGAAAACGCAGATTGTATTCCGGTGGTGACGCGCTGATGCCGCCCTTTGGTGCCACGGTCCTTGATGCGACAGGGCACCGGCTGAGCGCGGATGAAAAGGCGTTCTTCCGGGACGTTCGGCCCTTTGGCTTTATCGTCTTTGCGCGCAACATCGACACGCCGGACCAGTTGCGCGCGCTATGCCACGACATGCGCGAGGCGGCGGGCCATGAGGCGGTGATTACCATTGATCAGGAAGGCGGGCGCGTACAACGGATGCGCCGACCGGCATGGCGTGACTGGTTGCCGCCGCTGGATCTGGTGCAAAAGGCGGGGGACCGTGCGCCGCAGGCGGCCTATGCCATGTACCGGTTGATTGCGGACGAACTGGCCGCGGTGGGCATCGACAGCAACTGTGCACCCTTGCTGGACGTGGCACTGCCCGAAACCCATGCCTTTCTGCGCAACCGTTGTTACGGTGAAGATGCCCGTCAGGTGGCCGTTATTGGCCGCGCGGTGGCCGATGGGCTGCTGGCGGGCGGCGTGTTGCCGGTGATGAAACATCTGCCGGGCCACGGCCGCGCCACGCTGGACAGCCACCATGACCTGCCAAGGGTCGCGGCACCGCGCACAGACCTCGAAGCCGTGGATTTTGCGCCCTTTAAACAGCTGAACGACCTGCCAATGGCGATGACAGCACATCTCGTTTATGACGCGCTGGACAATTGCCCCGCGACCCTGTCGCCCACGGTGATGCGCGTGATCCGCGAGGAGATCGGTTTTGACAACCTGATTATGACCGATGACATTTCGATGAAAGCCCTGCCACACGCCCCTGCCGACAGTGCGCGTGCGGCGATTGCGGCAGGCTGTGACGCCGTGCTTTATTGCAATGCGCCGCTGCACGACCGTGCCAAGGTGGCCGAGGCAGCGGGGGAGATGACCCCGGCGGCCCAGATCCGGGCACACCGCGCCCTGGCAGCCCGCAGAGCACCCGAAGATGTTGACATTGCCGCCTTGGAGGCCCAGCTTGGGGCGCTTCTGGGCGGGGATGCACATGGCTGACACCACATTCGAAGAGGATCAAAGCTCGGTCGCCGAACGGCTGGCCGCCGAGGCGTTGATCATCGACGTGGACGGCTTTGAAGGGCCGCTGGACCTGCTGCTGACGCTCAGCCGGACGCAAAAGGTAGACCTGCGCAAAATATCCGTGCTGCAACTGGCGCGGCAGTATCTGGCCTTTGTGGAAAAGGCCAAGGCGCTGCGGCTGGAACTTGCGGCGGATTACCTTGTCATGGCCGCTTGGCTGGCGTTTTTGAAATCGCGTCTGCTGTTGCCCCCGGACCCAAGCGAGGAAGGCCCCTCGGGCGAGGAACTGGCAGCACATCTGGCGTTTCAGCTGGAACGTCTGCAAGCGATGCGCGATGCCGCCGCGCGGCTGATGGCGCGGGATCAGTTGGGGCGCGATTTCTTTGCGCGTGGTCAGACACACGAAGTCACGCGGATCAAGCGGGTGACCTATACCGCCACGCTGCTGGACCTGATGCAGGGCTATGCGCGTATCCGCACCCGCGACGATTTCCGCCCCTTCGTGATGGACCGCGATTCTGTCTATACGATGGAGCAGGCGCTGGAGCGGATGCGCGGCCTGATCGGCTTTGCCGGCGACTGGGGCGATCTGATGAGCTTTCTACCCGAAGGCTGGGAGACTGATCCGGTCAGGCGGCGATCTGCGACGGCGGCGACCTTTGCCGCGTCGCTGGAATTGGTCAAGGAAGGCCACCTGGAGATCAGGCAGTCGGCACTGTTTGCCCCGATCCAGTTGCGAAAGAAGGATTGAGCCGCTTGTCCGAAGATATTGAAGAAAAAGAAGAAAGCCTGTTCGAGGCGCCGGTGATGGCGGAACAGGAGCGGATGATCGAAGCCGTGCTTTTTGCCGCGTCAGAACCGATTTCGCTGCGCGAACTGGAAGCCCGGATGCCGCATGGCTGTGACGCGGGCGAGGCCATGGTCCATCTGCGCAAACGCTACGAAGGGCGCGGGGTACAGGTCATGAAAATCGGCGATGCCTATGCCCTGCGCACGGCACCCGACCTGGGGTTTCTGATGCAGAAGGAGACGGTGGAAACCCGCAAGCTGAGCCGGGCTGCCATCGAAACGCTTGCGATCATTGCCTATCATCAGCCGGTGACGCGCGCAGAAATCGAAGAAATCCGTGGCGTTTCGGTGTCGCGCGGCACGGTGGATCAGTTGTTGGAGATGGAGTGGATACGCTTTGGCCGACGCAAGATGACACCGGGTCGACCAGTGACATTTGTTGTGACGCAGGGGTTCCTGGATCACTTTGGTCTGGAAAGCGCACGTGACTTGCCGGGGCTAAAGGAGTTGCGGTCGGCCGGATTGTTGGAAAACCGCCCCCCCTCGGGTCTATTGCCCGCGCTTGGCGATGGCGAAGACGAGGAAGAGGCCGCCGAGGGCCAGAGCGAACTTTTTGAAGATTGATGCAGGCCGATGACATCGGACCTGAAAATTGCCGCAATGAACACTATATATGTAGCAGCAGTCGAGCATAAGAGGCAGACCCATGAACCAGATTATCAACATGATTATCCGCCAGGTGATGCGGCAATTGGTCAATCGCGGCGTCAGGGCGGGGTTTGACCAGGCAGGCAAGCTGGGCAAGTCGCGCGGCAAACAGGCACCGCAGGGCGAGATTGACGATTACGGCAATCCGGTGCAGCCGCAGATGACCCGTGAGGAACGCCAGGCCAAGCGGCAGGCACGGCAGAATGCGGGAAATGCCGGGAAGTCGATGAAGGTCTTGCGGCGGATGTCAAAGTTCTGACGAGCGGGCAGGTGGGCGATGGGGGCTTTGCCCCCAAACCCCCAGGAATATTATGACCAAAAAGAGGGAGGGGCGGCCATTTTGAAGTGTTTTGATAGCTTCAGCCCCTGACCCTGATAATTTGAGGCAATGCCACTGCCGTAAAGCTGGCTGGGCACCTCGGCCATTTTTTCATACACCAGACGGCCCACGACCTGACCGTGTTCCAGCACGAAAGGTGCTTCGTGGCAGCGGACCTCGAGCACGCCGCGCGAGCCTGCACCACCGGCATCGGCAAAGCCAAAGCCGGGGTCGAAAAAGCCCGCGTAGTGCACACGAAACTCCCCTACCATCGCCAGATAGGGTGCCATTTCGGCGGCATATGCCGGGGGGATCGTCACAGATTCGCGGCTGACCAAAATATAGAATGCGCCGGGATCGAGGATGATCTGGCCGTTGTCGCTGTGAACTTCTTCCCAGAAATCCGCCGGGGCGTAGTGGTTTAGCTTATCCAGATCAATAACGCCCGTATGGGGTTTGGCGCGGTAGCCGACCAGCGTGCTGCCGGGCAGTTTCAGGTCGACGGAAAAGCCCAGCCCATCGTCGATCACAGCCGCGCCATCGACCAGCGGGGTGTCATCGTGCAGGGCGCGCAGCGCGTCGTCGTTCAGTGTGGCGTTGCCTTGGCCAAATCGGATCTGGTTGAGCCGCATGCCCGGGCGCACCAGCACGGAGAATGAGCGCGGGCAAATTTCGGCGTAGAGCGGGCCGGTGTAGCCTGCGGCGATGCGATCAAATTCGGTGCCGTCATCAGTGATGGTTCGGGTCAGCAGATCAAGCCTGCCGGTTGAACTTTTGGCATTTGCGACGGCAGCGATTCCTTCGGGCAGGGCCAGGCTTTCCATCAGCGGAACAACATAGACGCAGCCCTTTTCCAGCACGGCGCCGTTATTCAGATCGACCCGGTGCATTTCGAATTCCGCCAGGCGGTCTGCGACTTTGGCGCCTTGGCCCGTCAGGAAGGACGCCCGCACACGGTACGCGATGGTGCCAAGGCGCAGATCAAGGCTGGCGGGTTGGATCTGTGCGGGGATCACGGCCGGGCTGGCAGAGATTGCGCCGCTGTCGATCATCGCAGAAATCTGTTGGTTGGGGAGAACGCCGTTCATCGCGTTGTGCATGACATCTGGCCTTTCGCAATGACAAACGCCCGCACCAAACTGGCGCGGGCGTTTTGTGTTAGTCGGTTGGTCGGGCTAGCAGGACTCGAACCTGCGACCTTCCGTCCCCCAGACGGACGCGCTACCAGGCTGCGCCATAGCCCGACTACGGCTGGTACATACCCGATCTTGGCGGGCGTGCAAGAGGGAATTGCCGTTCCGGGCATGGCTTTAGGATTTGGCTGCAGGGCTGTTCCGGCGCGCAGACATTTGATCGCGCAGGGCAGTGAGTTGTTTCAGCAGTGTGGCGATCTGCGGGATGTTTTCCGCGGGCAGGCTGCGCACATTCCAGGCGGCGCTGAGCGCGGCCGGGCTGGCGGCGAAATCGGATTCGGCTGCGAGCGGCGGCAGATCAAGGATGCGCGGCTTCGGCGGAGCAGGTTCTGCGGCTACGGGGTCCGGCTCGTGCGTTTCCGCGGGCCGCGGTTCAGGGTCTGAGGTGTCGTTGGTATCATCCTCGGTCGGCGCGGGCGCATCCGGAGGTGCAACGGGATCGGCGTCGGGCGGGGTATTGTCGGTGGGGTGCCCAGCGGGTTCAGGCGGTGTTTCTGTCAGCGGTTGGCGCAGAAAGGCGGGCAGGTCTTCTTTCGGAGCCGGGGCGGCATCCTGTGTCTTGGGGGTATCGGGCTGTGGCGCGGGTTCAGGCGATGACTGTGCGGCGTCCACGCGCGGTTCAGCCCCGTCATCTACTGCCCCGTCATCTGCTGCCACGTCGTCTGTTGCAGCGTCGTCGGTTTCGGCGTGATCTGCTGCCACGTCATCGGGTGCAGGAGTGGCAAGGCGCGGTGCATCTTCGGTGCTATCCGCGCCCAGCGGGTCTGGGCTGGCAGTTGGCGTTGTGTCCTGCGGGGGCTGCGGCGGTGCGGCGACCAATGGTTCGTCGATCTGTGGCGCCTGCGGCGCATCCGCAGTGTCATCTGAGACAAAATCAATCGTGACCGATGTGCGCGGCGGTTCGGCGGGGTGTTCCGGTTCCGGGGCGGTGGCGGTGGCGGTGGGCGTGTCAAAGGTTAGCACGACGCCGGTTTCGGGCTTAGGCACGACTGGTTTTGGCTGCGCCTGCGCGGCAGCGGGGTCGCCCAGTTCGGACAGGGTCAGCTCGTCCAGCGATGCGGACAGGTCGGACACATAGTTCATGCCTTCTTCGCGCAGGATTTTCTGCACGCCTTTAATGGTCAGCCCATCATCATGCAGCAATTTCTTGATGCCACCCAGCAGCAGCATATCGGCGGGCCGGTAATAGCGGCGGCCCCCGGCGCGCTTGATCGGTTTGACTTGGGTGAACTTGCTTTCCCAGAAACGCAGCACATGCGCCTGGATTCCAAGCCAGTCAGCGACTTCGGAGATTGTGCGAAAGGCGTCTGGCGACTTGGCCATGCTTTACGACTTGTTGCCGTCCGCAACCCGGTCTTTCATCAGGTGCGAGGGCCGGAAAGTCAGCACGCGGCGTGGGTTGATCGGGACCTCTTCGCCGGTCTTGGGGTTGCGACCGACGCGGGCGGTCTTGTCGCGGACTGAAAAGGTGCCGAAGGACGAAATTTTTACCTGTTCGCCCTCAACCAGCGCGTCAGACATATGTTCGAGCACAGCTTCGACCAGAAGGGCGCTTTCGTTGCGCGACAGGCCCACTTCACGAAAGACGGCCTCGCTCAGGTCCATACGCGTCAAGGTCTTGTTAGACATCTTATCCCCCATGTTTTGAGGCAGCATAGGCTGCTGTGAAATTCGGAGTCAATATCAATGGCTTGCGGCGGTCGCTTTAGGCGGAAATTTTGCGCGTTTGGTCAGGCACTTACCAGCGCAGCACCACCGCACCCCAGGCCAGGCCGCCGCCAATGGCCTCGGTCACAATCAGGTCGCCATCCTTGATCTGGCCGCGCTGACGACCCACCGACATCGCCAGAGGGATCGACGCCGCAGAGGTGTTGCCGTGGTCCTGCACGGTGACAACAACCTGATCCATCGACAGGTGCAGCTTTTTCGCGGTGCCTTGAATGATGCGGATATTGGCCTGATGTGGCACGATCCAATCGACGTCTTGCGCCGTCACGCCTGCACGCTCCATCGCGGTATTGGCGGTCGCTGCGAGCTTTTCGACCGCGTGGCGGAATACTTGATTGCCCTGCATGCGCAGATAGCCTGTCGTGCCGGTGCTGACACCGCCATCGACATAAAGCAGATCGCGGTAGCGCCCGTCTGAGTTCAGGTCCGTGGCCAGAATGCCGCGGTCTTGCGGCGTACCGGCACCTTGCTGCGCTTCCAGCAGCAGCGCACCGGCACCGTCGCCAAACAACACGCATGTCGATCGGTCGGTCCAGTCCATGATGCGGCTGAAGGTTTCGGCGCCGATCACCAGCACACGTTTGGCCTGACCCGACACAATAAGCGCGTTGGCGTTGGTAAGCGCATAGACGAAACCGGCACAAACCGCTTGGATATCAAAGGCAAAGCCGTGGTTCATGCCCAGTTCGGCCTGCACCATCGTGGCGGCTGACGGAAAAGTCAGATCCGGCGTGGACGTGGCAACAATGATCGCGTCCACATCGTTGATATCACAGTTGGCATCCGCAAGTGCGCCACGGGCAGCGGCGGCCGCCATGGTCGATGTCGTCTCGCCTTCGGCGGCGAAATGGCGGCGCTCGATGCCAGAGCGCGACTTGATCCATTCGTCATTGGTGTCCAGCGTTGCTTCAAACTCGGCGTTTTCTACAACACGGGATGGCAGGTAATGGCCACAGCCAGTGACAACAGCGCGCAGGCTCATTCTGTCGACTCCTCGGCGGGCAGCGTCGCGGCGACGCGGGCTGCCAGCTTGTCATTGAATTTGTTCTGCGACAGTTGCGCGGCCAGTTTTATTGCTGCCGAAACACCCATTGCATCGGCTGAACCATGGGATTTTACCACGGTGCCGTTCAACCCTAAAAAGACACCGCCGTTCACACGACGCGGGTCGATTTTCTTGCTCAACCGGCGCAACGACGTATAGGCCAGCACAGAAGCCAGGCGCGACAACGGCGAATATTTGAACGCTTCGCGCAGGCGCTTGCCGATCAGGCTTGCCGTGCCTTCGCCGGTTTTGATCGCGACATTGCCGGTGAAACCGTCGGTCACGATGACATCTGCGCGGTTGCCGGAAATATCGCCGCCTTCGACAAAACCGACGAATTCGAAACCGGTGGCGTCGCCTTGGGCGCGAATCAGATCATAGGCTTCTTTAAGTTCGCTGCGGCCTTTGTGCTCTTCGGTGCCGACGTTCAGCAGGCCGACGCGCGGGCGCGCCAGATCCATGCCGTTGCGGGCATAGGACGTGCCCATCAAGGCAAAGCGCAGCAGGTCGTCGGCATCGGCGCGCACATCGGCGCCGACATCAAGCATCACATTGAAGCCATGCGGATTGGATGATGGATAGAGCACAGCAATGGCCGGGCGGTTCACACCGGGCAGTTTGCGCAGCCGAATCATCGACACGGCCATCAGCGCGCCGGTGTTGCCGCAAGATACCGCCACGGCGGCCTCGCCCGTGCGCACACATTCGATGGCGGACCACATCGACGTGTCCTTGCCATTGCGTACCACCTGGCTGGGCTTGTCATCCATGGTGACGACATCGGTTGCGTGGCGCACCTCGCAGCGGCCGGACAGCTCGCGGCGCTTGGCCACAAGCGGATCAAGCTGGTCACGGGGACCATGCAGGATGAACCCGATGTCAGGATTCGCGCGCGCGGAAAGGGCACACCCGGCAATTACAATTGCCGGGCCTTGATCACCCCCCATCGCATCGACGGAGATAAGGGTGTGTCTGGCCTTCGCTTTGGTGTGATCGGTCTGTGCCGTCATCGGTGCGAGTGCCTCATCTGCCTGTGGTTGACGGTCAGCTTATGCCGCGTCGTCTTCCAGGTCTACTTCTTCAGTCAGGGCAACAACTTCTGTGTCGTCGTAGTGACCGCAAGCAGCGCAGATGTGGTGTGGGCGCTTCAGCTCACCACAGTTGGAACATTCGTTTGGGTTCGCTGCTGTGAGCGAATCGTGCGCGCGACGGTTGTTGCGACGCGATTTGGATACTTTATTCTGTTGGACAGCCATGTCTGGTGCCTTTGCCTTCGGGGTTGCAGACCTGCATAGGCAAGTAACAACCGTGTTTCATTTCGGACCCCGGTTTGGGCGTGACGTGCGTTTAGGCCCGGAGCCACACAATGTCCAACCTTAATTGGGGTGAGGGGCGCAAAATACTGCGAACGCGCGCCGATGCAAGCAGGTATTTGCCTGCAACGGGCGCTATTCGTTCTTGTCGTCATCGCCGCCCTGCGTCAACCCGTCACGCAGCCCGGCCAATCCGGCAAAGGGGCGGGCATCATCATCGGTCATCGGCGCCTTGCCGGGCTCGGTGTAAACGATCTGCCCCACGGCGGCTTCGTCCTTGCGCGGGTAAGCGGGAACTTCCAACGCCAAAGCTTCGACCATGACGCGGGCAGGGTCGATCCACTGGCCCAGCGGTTCGCTGGTATCATCCTGAGGCATCTCTACCTCGGGTTCTGTGGGCAGATCGTAATTGCGGATGAACTGGCGCAGAATGTCGACATCAATGCGGGTGGTTACAGGGTCCAGCGTGACAACGCAGGGCTGGACGACAGTTGCCCCCAGTCGCCCTTCGAGACGCCAGTCCTGATTGCCGAGTGGCAGAATGCGACCGCTAAAGCTGAGCTTGCGCAATGCGGACAGGTCCAATTCTATAGCTATCCGTGCCATTTCCGCGGCGTCAGGGCGCAAGGAAAAGCTATTTTCGTCGTTCTGGGCCAGTTCGGCAACAGAAATGGCGGTTGGTGATGGTGGTGTGCGAGACATGGGTCTGATACTTTCGTTTCTTGAACCCAAGGGGTCCCTTGGTGTATGCGGAATAAAAGCCATAATCCGTCAGGGCAAGAGGGCAGACCAAATGCGCAACATCAAACGATCCAGCACAGGGGTGCTTTGCGCCGTCGGACTGGGCGCTTTCCTGTTCATCGGGGCCTGTTCGCCGCAGTACGAAAACCACGGCTATGTCCCACCCGAAGACCAGTTGCAACAGATCGTCGTGGGCAGTGATACCAAGGAAAGTGTTGCTGAAAAGATCGGCGTGCCTGCCTCGTCGGGCGTGTTGGGCGACGGAGGCTACTACTATGTGCGGATGCGGCAACGGGCCGTAGGCTTTATGGCGCCGCGCGAAATCGACCGCGAAGTGGTTGCCATCAGCTTTTCCAGCGCCGGTGTCGTGCAGAACGTCGAACGCTTTGGCCTGGAGCGCGGCCAGATGGTGACACTGTCGCGCCGCGTGACGTCCTCGCCGGTGTCGGACAAGACCTTCTTGCGTCAATTGCTGGGCAACCTTGGTCGGTTCAGCCCTGCGGGCCTTGGCGGATAGGTTTTTACTTCGTTATTTTACATCATGTGGTTACATGACATCGACCATGGTTGCATGAACCGTGGTGGATGATGTGGATGGCCTTATGGATGCCCCTACACAAGGTAGATTTTCTGCGCGCGAAGCGATCAGCGATGCTGATGTTGTGGCGGCACAGGCGCTGCGCGCCCTGTGTTTCAAGCTGTCAAAGCCGCATGATATCGACGATTTCGACGGACGCGCGCGACATTTCGTGATCGAAGACCGCACCAGCGGTACTTTGGTGTGCTGTTTTCGCCTGATGGCGCTGCACGGCGCTGACCTGCCCCAGAGTTATGCCGCGCAGTTCTATGAACTTAGCCCGTTGCACAGCTACGAAGGGCTGATGATGGAACTGGGGCGATTCTGCGTGCATCCTGATTGGCATGACCCTGATATCCTGCGTGTGGCCTGGGCTGCGCTGACAGCCTTTGTCGATGCGCGTGACGTTCAGATGCTGTTTGGCTGCTCTTCCTTTGCCGGGGTCAACACGGACGAATATCTGGATGCCTTTGCTGTGCTCAAGGCACGCCACCTGGCGCCAAAACGCTGGCTGCCACGGGTCAAGGCGCCGGATGTGTTTCGCTACGCGGCACGGCTGCGGCGCAAGCCGGATATGAAAAAAGCGATGCTGCGGATGCCGCCCTTGCTGCGCAGTTACTTGATGATGGGCGGCTGGGTCAGTGATCACGCCGTGGTCGATCATCAGATGAACACGCTGCATGTCTTTACCGGGCTTGAAATCGGGGCGATCCCCGACAGCCGCAAGCGCCTGCTGCGTGCGTTGGTCTAAGGTATTTTAGGTCCAAAAAAGCGGGGGGCTGATCGAGGAGTCATTGACCTTGATCGCGCGCCCGGATAGCTGGCAGCCATGGCACGTGCACCCCTATTACAACTCACCGATATTTCGCTGACCTTTGGCGGCGATCCCGTATTTGAAGACCTGTCGCTGGTGGTACAAGCCGGCGACCGCGTGGCGCTGGTGGGGCGCAACGGGTCAGGCAAATCAACGCTGATGAAGGTCATGGCCGGGCTGGTGGAAGCCGACAGCGGTGCCGTGATTGCGGGGCCGGGTGTCTCCGTCGGCTATATGGAACAGGACCCTGATCTGGCCGGGTTTGAAACGTTGGGCGACTTTGCCGCGCACGGGCTGGACCCGGGCGAGATGTATAAGGTCGAGCGTGCTGGCGAGGGGCTGAAATTTGACCCGGATCGGCCCGTAGCCACCGCCAGTGGCGGTGAACGCCGTCGCGCGGCGCTGGCGCGGCTCATGGCACAAGAGCCGGAGCTGATGCTTCTCGACGAGCCGACCAACCACTTGGATATCGAGGCGATTGCCTGGCTCGAGGATGAGCTGAAATCGACGCGCACGGCTTTTGTCATCATCAGCCATGACCGCGCATTTTTGCGTGAACTTACCCGCGCAACCCTTTGGATTGACAGGGGGTCTGTGAAACGCCAAGAAACTGGATTCGCCGGATTTGAAGCGTGGCGTGACCAGATGTGGGAAGAAGAAGACACCCAGCGGCACAAGCTGAACCGCAAGATCAAAGCCGAGGCGCGTTGGGCTGTTGAAGGCATTTCGGCGCGGCGCAAGCGCAACCAGGGCCGGGTGCGCGCTTTGCAGGAGCTGCGCGCGGAGCGCAGTTCGCAGATCGCCCGCCAGGGCACCGCCGCTATGGCGTTGGACGCGGGGCCGAAATCGGGCCGCAAGGTGATGGAAGCCATCGGCATTTCGAAAGCTTTTGGCGGCAAACAGATCCTCAGCGATTTTTCGATAACCGTGCAGCGTGGGGACCGGATTGCGCTTGTCGGGCCCAATGGCGTGGGTAAGACGACGCTGCTTAACATGTTGATTGGCAAGGAAGAACCTGACGCCGGTGAGATCAAGCTGGGGACCAACCTGGAGCTGGCGTTGTTCGATCAGGCACGGGCGCAGTTGGACGGCGACATGACCTTGTGGGAAAGCCTGACGGGCGACCCGGACATGCGGGTGTCGGGCAAGGCGGATCAGGTATTGGTGCGCGGACAGCCGAAACATGTGGTGGGCTACCTCAAGGAATTCCTGTTTGACGAAGGCCAGGCGCGTGCGCCGGTGCGGTCGCTATCGGGGGGCGAAAAGGCGCGCCTGTTGCTGGCCAAGATCATGGCGCGGTCGTCTAACCTGCTGGTCTTGGACGAGCCGACGAATGATCTGGACGTAGAAACCCTTGATTTGATGCAGGAATTGCTGGGCACCTACGATGGCACGGTGCTGTTGGTCAGCCACGACCGGGACTTTTTGGACCGGGTTGCGGCCACGACAATTGCCATGGAAGGCGACGGTAAAGCCACGGTTTATGCGGGCGGGTGGAGCGATTATCTGGCCCAACGCGGGCAGGATGATTTTAGCGAAAGCGTTGCCAAGTCCAAACCCTCAAAGGCCGAGGCAAAGGCGGAAAAAACGCGTCAAACCGGGCTGAGCTTTACCGAAAAACATCGGCTGGAGGCGCTGCCGGGAGAGATTTCACAGCTTGAAGCGGAGATCGGCAAGCTGGAAGGGTTGCTGAGCGATGCGGAGCTGTTCACGCGCGAGCCGATGAAGTTTAAGAAGGCCACGCAAGCCCTTGTAGAACGTCAGAAAAAGCTGAGCGCGGCAGAAGATGAATGGCTGAAACTGGAAGAGAAAAGCGCAGGCTGAGCCGCGCTTTTCTTAACAATCGGTAAATTGTCACACAGCGTACACTGGACGTGCACCGGGCGTGCATACAGCGCGCGGGGCGGTCATCGCATGCGCAGCGCCCCATCGAGGCGGATCACTTCGCCGTTCAGATAGCCCATTTCGACGATGAACCCGGCCAGTCGCCCGTATTCGGCGGGGTCACCCAGACGTGCGGGGTTTGGCACATCGGCGGCCAGTGAGGCCTGGACCTCTTCGGGCAGGCTCGCCAGCATCGGGGTTTTAAAGATGCCGGGCGCAATGGTCATTACGCGGATGCCCGATTGCGCCAGATCGCGCGCCATGGGCAGGGTCATGCCAACAATCCCACCTTTGGACGCGGCATAGGCGGCCTGACCCTTTTGCCCGTCAAATGCGGCGATGGACGCGGTGTTGATGATCACGCCGCGCGCGCCATCAAGTTCGGGGGTGTTTGTGGTCATAGCCACGGCGGCCAGACGGGCAACATTGAAACTGCCGACAAGGTTGATGTCGATGCTGCGCTGGAAGGCGTCGAGCGGATGCGCGCCATCGCGGCCCACGGTTTTGATGCCAAGTGCTATTCCGGCGCAATTCACGGCGGCGGTGATCTGGCCCATCTTTTCGGTGGCATAGGCAATTGCGGCCTGCACCGACGCTTCATCTGTCACGTCGGTTTTGACAAAATGCCCACCGATGTCAGCGGCCACATCGGCGCCGCGGGTGTCGTCGCGGTCGAGCAGGGTGACCTGTGCACCTTGGCTGGCGAAATAACGCGCCGTGGCTTCGCCAAGGCCCGAAGCGCCGCCCGTGATAATCGCGGCTGTGGTGTTGAGGTGCATCTGCGGCTCTCCCGATATGAACGTTTGTTCATTTCAGCACGGCGCCGCGATTTTCGCAAGTTTTATCGCGCCAGCGGGGTCCAGCGCAGCCAAGTGCCGCCGGTCATCTGGACCTGCGCCCCAGCGCGTCGTTTGAACCGGGTCAGTCCAGGCGAATCGCTGTGCAACAGCCCCAGATCGACCTGAAAGAACCCGCGATCAGCCAAACAGTCAGACGCGTGCCACAGCAACAGGTTGTGGGCGCAGACGGCCCTGCCGGCAGGTGAGATATGGCCGATATGATAGGTGGCACTGCGGCCGTGGCACAAAAACAGCATATGCGCGACGGGGGTGCGCCCCTGCCAGGCGGTAAACAGATGGGTCTGCGCAGGGGCCACGCGGGCAAAGGCGGCAGTGAGCGGCGCGGGCCAATTGGCATAGCGGCGGGTGCGTGCCTGTGCGGCCTCGGCCATCAGCAGGGGGTGGCGCGGATCGGGTGGCAGGGCGGCTTGGGTGAGGCGCAGATTTGCGGCTTCGGCGCAGCGCAGTTGGTTGCGCCATTTGGGATGCAATGCCGCGCGGCGGGTGGCGGTGGGCGCTGTGAGGTTGATCACGGCGATGGGTTGCGGGGCGCGCAGGCGCAGGGCGCGCGGCATCGGGCATGGCGTGGGCGGTGAGAGGATCAGCGCGGTGCGGTGCAGGCCGAGGGCGTGCAGATCATCTGACAGGGTCGATGGTGGGTGCGCGCGGGGTAGCATCGCCACGGGCATACCGCCGATGCGGCGGTGCAGCAGGGTCAGGCCGCTGCTGGGCAGGGTGCGGGGCTGTTCGCCGCAGTCGCGCAGGGCGGCGGCAAAGGCGGGATCTTGCATCAATGCGGCAGGTGTGGGGAGAGCGGCATCAAACATGCGCTATTAGGCACGCAGGATGGTTAATGTGAGGTTAAGGGGGGGGGGTTGAGGGCCAGCGGCTGCCCGTCGCACCAAAGGTGCGCCGTGAATCGCACACCAAAGGTGCGCCGTGAATCGCACACCAAAGGTGCGCCGTGAATTGTGGCAGGCCTTTGGCGTGACCGGGGCGATTGAAGGCTGAGGGCCGTCGGCTGCCCGTGGGGTGGCGACTGAAACGGTTGTTCATGCCACTTTATGGTGCAGCGATACTGCGACTTATCAGGGTTGCGCCCAGCCTTGATAAATCGCCAGCCCGCCGGGACGGGCAGGCGATGGCCCGGCGCTGCGCTTGATTCCGGGCGGGTGGCAGGATGGGCCTTTACCCCAGTTGCACTAGCGCATGGCGTTTTTTACCGGCGCTGAGCTTGATCGGCGAAGACAGCGCGGCGGCGTCGAGCATCAAACCGGCGTCCGTCAGGGGCTGGTCGTCGATGCGCGCGCCGTTTTCAGCGATCAGGCGCTTGGCCTCTTTGCCCGATCCGGCGAGGCCCGATTTCACGATCAGTTGCACGATGGAAATGCCATCGCCCACATCGGCCGCCGTCAGGGTCAGGGTGGGCAGGTCATCGCCCACGCCGCCTTTTTCAAAGACTTCGCGCGATGTGGCTTCGGCGGCTTGTGCGGCGTCGGCACCGTGCAGCAGGCCGGTGACTTCGTTCGCCAGCCGCACTTTGGCCTCGTTGATCTCGGACCCGGCCAGCGCGCCGAGGCGCTCACATTCATCCACCGGCAGTTCGGTATATAGTTTGAGGAAACGCCCGACATCGGCATCAGTGGTGTTGCGCCAGAACTGCCAAAATTCGTAGGGCGACAGCATGTCACCATTCAGCCAGATCGCACCGGACTGCGATTTGCCCATCTTCTTGCCGTCCGACGTGGTCAGCAGCGGCGATGTCAGCCCGTAGACTTCGCCGTCGATCACCCGGCGGGTGAGGTCGATGCCGTTGACGATATTGCCCCATTGATCCGAGCCGCCCATTTGCAGCACACAGCCATAGCGGCGGTGAAGCTCCATGAAATCATAGGCTTGCAGGATCATGTAGTTGAATTCGAGGAACGACAGCGACTGTTCGCGGTCGAGCCGGGATTTTACGGATTCGAAGGACAACATGCGGTTGATCGAGAAATGCCGCCCGATGTCGCGCAGGAAATCAAGGTAGTTGAGGTCGTCCAGCCATTCAGCGTTGTTGATCATCATCGCATCCGACGGACCATCGCCATAGGTCAGGTAGGCGCTGAACACGCGTTTGATGCCTGCGATATTGTCGTCGATCTGTTCGGGGCCAAGCAGGGGGCGTTCATCGGCGCGGAAGGATGGATCACCCACTTTGGTGGTGCCGCCGCCCATCAGGGTGATCGGCTTGCCGCCCGATTTCTGCAACCAGCGCAGCATCATGATCTGAATAAGCGAGCCGACGTGCAGCGATTTTGCGGTGGCGTCAAAGCCGATATAACCGGGTTGCCCCCCTTTGAGCAGGGCCTCATCCAGCCCCTGATAATCGGTGCAATCGGCCAGAAACCCGCGTTGCATCATCGTGTGGATGAATTCCGATTTGGGATGGTATGTCATACTGGCTTGCCTCATGGGGGGATTGCGGGGCAATCTATAGGCGCTGAGCAGTCAAAGGAAAAGGCCATGAATAAGGCCATGGGCATGAGCATCGCAAAAACCGGGGTTGTGAGCGCGCTGGGGGCGATGTCCGGCACGTCGCTGGACGGGGTCGACGCGGCGGTGCTGCGCACGGATGGGCATGAGATTTCGGGCTTTGGGCCGACGGGGTATCGCGGGTATAGCGCGGCTGAACGGGCGGTGATTGCCGCCGGGTTTGGCAAGTGGTCGGGGCCAGAGGTCGCGGCGGCGGCGGAGGTTGTTGAGGCGGCGCATCTGGCGCTGTTGCGTGATTTTGCGCCGGTTGATCTGATCGGGTTTCACGGTCAGACGCTGGCCCATGCGCCGCGGATGCAAGGCACGTTGCAGGTGGGGGACGGGGCGCTGTTGGCACGCGAACTGGGGCTGCCTGTGGTGTGGGATTTTCGCAGTGCGGATGTGGAACTGGGCGGCGAAGGCGCGCCGCTGGCGCCGTTTTTCCACCACGCCTGCGCGCGTTATGCGGGGCTGAGCGCGCCGGTGGCGTTTTTGAACCTGGGCGGTGTGGGCAACCTGACATGGGTGGACCCCGGGGTGATACGGCCCGAGGCGGACGGCGCGCTGCTGGCGTTTGACACCGGGCCCGCCAATGCGCCGATCAACGATCTGATGCAGTCGCGGTTGGGGCAGGTATATGACAAGGGCGGCAGGCTGGCTGCACGGGGGCAGGTGGAGCAGGGCGCGCTGGAGCTGTTTCTGGCGGAGCCCTATTTTGCACGCATCCCGCCGAAGTCACTGGACCGTAATGATTTCTCAGAGATGATTGCGCTGGTGGGCGAGCTGTCGGATGCCGATGCCTGTGCCACGTTGACGGCGATGTGTGCAGCCGGTGTGGCCGAGGCGATGCAGCATTGTCCGGCCCCGCCCAGCCGCGTGCTGGTGACCGGGGGTGGGCGGCTGAACCCGGTGCTGATGCGGATGCTGGATGTCAGCCTTGATTGTCCGGTGGCCCCGGTCGAAGAGATCGGGCTGGACGGCGATATGTTGGAGGCGCAGGCCTTTGCCTATCTGGCGGTGCGCGTGGCGCGGGGCTTGCCGACGTCCTGTCCGGGCACCACGGGCGTGCGTGCTGCTGTAGGCGGTGGCACGGTGAGCAGGCCAGACACCACGGCCTGAGCCCTATCTCCAAATAGCAGATGCTTTGATCAGACGACAGCCGCGCGGTGGGCGCTGTGTCGGCATTATGCCGTGGTCAGCAAACTGGACTAAATTCAGGCAACAGATGCGCCCAGATCCTGCCGATTTCAGCACATTTGAAACATAGTTACGATAAACAGTCTGTTTCCGCAATAAAATGAAACAAAATCCGGGGCTGCGCGTGTCTAATTAGCAGACCAAACCCCTGAGGCCCGCGGCCCGTATCGGCGGAGTGCCTCATTCAATTGTGGAGGATTTAACGATGACAGAGATGAAACAAGTATTTGGCGCCACCGCCTTCATGGTGGTATTGGCACCTGCCGCGCAGGCGCTGGACGTCGGCGTGGGGGTCGGAATTGGCGGCGATTCAGGTGTTGGCGTCGGGGCCGGCGTCAGCGTGGACCATGGTGTCGGCGTCGGGGTGGGGACCAGCGTTGGCGGCGATCACGGCGTATCAGCGGGTGCTGGCGCGACGGTGGGCGGCCATGGCAGAACAGGGCCCGATGTTGGTGTCGCTGTGGGCGTTGCCGTTGGCGGCAGCACAACGGGTCCGTCCCCGACTTCGCCGACCCCCGCATCCCCGACGACGCCAAGTGTGACACCCGCCGCGGTAGCCGCTGTGGGGACTGACGCGGTGAAGGTCAACCCGATCAACATTGCCAAGCTGATCGGCACCCCGGTCTGGAGCCGCGACAAGGTGTTGATCGGGATGGTTGAACAGGTTGCGCCGGGGCCATCGGGCAAGGTCGATACTGTCATCCGCCTAAATGCTGCGCTGGCGACTGAGGCGGCGACGGTCGAGATGCGGCTGACCCCCACAACCGACAGCCGTGGGGCGCTGAGGATCGGGTTTACCAAGGCCCAGTTCCTTGAGCTGTACAGCAGCTAAACGCGCGCGACGTGACCAGACAAGGGCGGCCCCCGCTGGCCGCCCGATGCCCGCCTATAAATACGCCCCTATAAATGCATCTTTATAAATGCATCTCGAAAAAGCAGATGGCGTCTTTGGTCAAGGCGGGCATGTCCTGATAGGGGCCGCGTTCGGTAAACCCCATCGACAGATAAAGCGCGCGGGCCGGCGCAAAGGCCACAGAGGTGTCCAGCAGCACGCGCCCGAACCCATCAGCGCGGGCCTGATCCACCAGCGCGGTACAGAGCGCACGCCCGGCACCGGTGCCACGGGCCGCATCGGTAACAAAGACGCGTTTGATCTCGCTGTCGGTCGGGGTCAAGGCGTGGGACATCCCGCAGCCGACGGGCTGGTCGTCGCGCATGGCCAGCAAGATGATGCCTTTTGGACGGGCATGTTCCTGCGGGAGGCGGGCCATCAGGGCCGCGTATTTGTCCTGCGGATAGAAGGTTTCGGTGATCAGGCGTTCCGCCGGGCCGAAATTCAGCAGGAAATCGCGGTAGGCCCAGCACAGGTCAACCACCGCCGCGATATCAGCGGCGGTGGTTGCAGGGCGTAGCGTCAGCACGGTCATCAGCGGCGCAGGATGGACCGGCCCGCGTATTCGGCGGTTTCACCCAGCATCTCTTCGATGCGGATCAACTGGTTGTATTTCGCCAACCGGTCAGAGCGCGCGAGGCTGCCGGTTTTGATCTGGCCGCAGTTGGTGGCGACGGCGAGATCGGCAATTGTAGCATCTTCGGTTTCGCCGGACCGGTGCGACATCACGTTGGTATAGCCCGCGCGATGGGCCATATCGACCGCTTTAAGAGTTTCGGTCAAAGTGCCGATTTGATTGACTTTTACCAGCATCGAGTTGGCGCAGCGGCGCTCGATGCCCTGGGCCAGACGCACGGGGTTGGTCACAAACAGATCGTCGCCGACCAGTTGCACCTTGTCGCCCAGCAGGTCGGTCAGCGCCTTCCAGCCCTCCCAATCGTCTTCGGACATGCCGTCTTCGATCGAGATGATGGGGTAGTCGTTGACCAGTGCTGCCAGATAGTCGGCGTTTTCGGCGCTGGAGAGTGTTTTTCCTTCGCCTGAAAGGACGTACTTGCCATCCTTAAAGTATTCCGTGGCGGCGCAATCCAGGGCGAGATAGATTTCCTCCCCAGGTTTGTAGCCTGCTTTTTCGATGGATTTCAAAATGAAATCAAGTGCATCGCGTGTGGAGCTAATGTTGGGGGCAAAACCGCCTTCGTCACCGATGCCGGTGGACAGGCCTGCCGCCGACAGCTCTTTTTTCAGGGTATGGAACACTTCGGAGCCCATGCGCACGGCGTCGCGGATATTTTCCGCAGCGACGGGCATGATCATGAATTCCTGGATATCAATCGGGTTGTCGGCATGTTCGCCGCCGTTGATGATGTTCATCATC